>ERZ506931.842-NODE-842-length-12712-cov-5.094809_pt1 | contig 12712 bp, 10 predicted proteins | sample MGYA00512902_ERZ506931 | MGnify/ENA metagenome assembly ERZ506931 | reverse complement strand
CGCCAAGGCCGTGGTCGCGGTGCTGATCATCGCGTGGCTGACGGATTTCCTGCATCTGTACACGGTGGGCTTCATCATGAACCAGTTCCTGGCCATCGGACTGCTGGCGCTGGTGATTCTGTTCCAGCCGGAGCTGCGGCGGATGCTGGATCATTTGGGCAGCGTGAAGCTGACGAGTATCTTCGGCATCAACAAGCCCGTACAGCAGGAGATGGACGCGGTCATTACCCAGACCGTGCGTGCCTGCGAGGCCATGGGGCGGGAAAAGGTGGGCGCGCTGATCGTCTTCGCCCGGGAGCAGCGGCTGGAGGAATACTTCAAAACCGGCACCCAGATCGACGGTCAGGTTTCCGAGCAGCTGATCCGGAACATTTTCTTTAAGAATTCCCCCCTCCACGACGGCGCAATGATCATCCGGGACGGCCGGGTCGCCGCAGCGGGGTGTGTGCTGCCCCTGTCCGACAGCAACCGTCTCAGCTCGGACTTGGGCACCCGGCATCGCGCCGGCGTGGGCATGAGCGAGGCTTCCGACGCGGTGGTGGTGATCGTCTCCGAGGAGACCGGCACCATTTCCGTGGCGGTGGGCGGAATGCTCAAGCGGCACCTTGCGCCCCAGACGCTGGACAAGTTGCTGCACAATGAACTGTGCCCTGCCAACGACGGGGACGAGAAGCAGGACTTGAGTCTGCGGCTGAAGCAGAAGCTGCAGCCCCGCAGAAAGGAGACGGACGACAATGAAAAATAGATTTGGCTCCATTCTGCTGTCCATCGTCATCGCCTTTGGCCTCTGGCTGTACGTCATTACTTACGTCAGCCCCAATTCCGAGGAGACTTACTACAACATCCCGGTGGTGCTGGAGGGCGAGAGCGTCCTGAACGAGCGGGGGCTGATGTGTACTTCCACGTCCTCCTCCACGGTGTCGCTGCAGCTGGCAGGCGCCAGAAGCGATCTGATCAAGGTCAACCAGAACAATATTACGGTCAAGGCCAACCTGTCCGCGATCACCGAGCCGGGGCAGAAGATCAATCTGCGCTACACCATTTCCTACCCCGGAAACGTGGCGCAGAATGCCTTCGAGACGCTGTCCCAGAGCGACTTTTATGTAGATGTGGAATACCGCCGGGTGAAGGATGTGCCGGTGGTGGTGCAATATGACGGCACCCGGTCGGAGGATTATCTGTACGACACGGAAAACGTTCAGCTGGACTATTCCACGGTGAACATCATCGGCCCCGCCTCCGTCGCTGACAAAATCCGGCAGGCGGTGATCGAGGTGGACTTGACGGATCAGGTGGAATCCATCAGCGAAAGCTACCGCTACACTCTCTGCGACGCGGAGGGCAACCCCGTGGACGCGGCGGAGATCACCACGGATGTGGAAGAAATCCACCTGGACATGAAGATCCAGAGGATCAAGGAGCTGCAGCTGGTGGCGCAGGTCACCTACGGCGGCGGTGCTACGGAAGAAAACACCACCATAACGGTCAACCCCGCTTCCATCCGGGTCACGGGCAGCGATGCCGCGCTGGCAGAGCTGGGCGACAGCTACACCCTTGCCGAGATCGACCTGCGGTCGGTGGAAAAGTCCCAGAATATGCTTTACACCATCAACCTGCCCGACGGCATTACCAACCAGACCGGCGTGAACGAGGCCACGGTGAGCATTCAGTTCTCCGGCCTGAGTACCAGAGAATATACCGTAGACAATTTTGAGGCCATCAACGTGCCGGAGGGCATGGAGGTGGAGATCATCAATGCCAGCCTGACGGTGCGGGTGCGGGGCGCGGCCGGACAGATCAGCCAGCTGACGGGAGACGATATCAAGGTCGTGGTGGACTTCTCCAACGCCGTGGCGGGAACGGCCACCTACAAGGCATCCATCACCTTCGGCGAGGAATTCACGGCAGTGGGCGCGGTAATGGGCCCGTATTCCGTATCGGCAACGGTAAAGGGGTGACGGCATGGAACAGCTCGTCCGGGTAAAGGAAACCTATGACGACGGCACGGCGCTGGTGTTCCGTATCCGGGAAAGCGCCTGTTCCGGCGACTGCCACAAATGTTCCGGCTGCGGCGCGGCGAAGGAAACGGTGACGTTTACGGCAAAGAACCCCATCGGCGCCCGCCGGGGGGAGCTGGTAAAGGTGGAATCCGAGACTGCCCCGGTGCTGAAAGCGGCGGCGGTACTGTATGTTGTGCCGCTGGTGCTGTTCTTCTTGGGATACTATATCGGCTTCCGGCTGGGGGGCTTCGGCGCGCTGGCCGGGGGGCTTGGGTTTGTGCTTGGCATCGCATTGGTGCTGGTGTACGACCGCAAAGTGGTGAAAAAGGCCAATATTGACTATACGATCACAGCTTTCGCCGGGAAAACCTGATACTAATTTTTAATAAAACGGTTAAAAACCGTTTTATCAGGCCGCTGTTTCAGCGGCCAGCGGCGTAGCCGCTAAAATAAAAGTCCATACATTTCTCGCCGCTGCCGGCGGCCTGCGAAGAATTCGCAGGATAAAATGGTGTTAACCATTTTATCGAGAAATCGTATGCGGAAAGCCATGAAAAAAGGGGATAATGAGTTTGGTTAAAAGTATGACCGGCTACGGCCGCGCCGTGGAGACCGTGAACGGAAGAGAATTTACGGTGGAGCTGCGCTCCGTCAACAACCGCTATCTGGACTGCACCGTGAAGCTGCCCCGCAGCCTGTCCTTTGGAGAGGACGCGGTGAAGCAGGCCGTGAAGAACACCATCTCCCGGGGCAAGGTGGACGTGTTCCTGTCCGTCCGCTCCGAGGGTGCCGCCGACGTAAAGGTCACCCTGAATGAATCCATGGTGGCGGGGTATCTGGCCGCTATGAAGCAGATGGCGGAAAATTTCGACGTGAAAGAGGACATCAGCGTGTCGCTTCTGTCCCGGATGCCGGATGTGTTTACCGTGGAGAAGCCGGAGGTGGACGAGCAGCAGCTGCTGGACGATATGCTGTCCGTTGTGAATAAGGCGCTGGCAGGCTTCGACGCCATGCGCACCACGGAGGGCAAGGCGCTGGAAAACGATCTGCGCAGCCGGGGACAGACGATTCTATCGCTGGTCAGTCAGGTGGAAGCGGGCGGCGCCCAGACTGTGCTGGACTACCGCACCCGTCTGGAAAATAAGATCAAAGAGGTTCTGGCGAGCACCGCCATTGACGAAAGCCGCATCCTGACGGAAGCCGCTATTTTCGCCGACAAGGTGGCGGTGGACGAGGAGACCGTCCGCTTAAGAAGCCACTTGGAGCAGATGAACAACATGCTCACCACCGGCGGCGCCGTCGGACGGAAGCTGGACTTTCTGCTGCAGGAAATGAACCGGGAGGCCAACACCATCGGCTCCAAGTGCACCGATGTGCGTCTGGCACGAGTCGTGGTGGAGATCAAGGCCGAGCTGGAAAAGATCCGGGAGCAGACCCAGAACATCGAGTAAGGAGTAGCTATGAAGCTTGTGAACATCGGTTTCGGCAGCATGGTCGCCGCGGGGCGGGTGCTTGCCATTGTAGCGCCGGACTCCGCACCCATCAAGCGGGTGATTCAGGAGGCGAGAGACCGGGGAATGCTCATTGACGCATCCTACGGACGCAAGACAAAGGCCGTGCTTCTCATGGATACCGACCACGTGATCCTCTCCGGCATCCCCACCGAGACGCTGTATGCCCGGTGGATGGATAAACCGGAGGAAGAGATAAAGGAGGACGAAACGTGAGCAAAGGAAAGCTGTTTGTGATCTCCGGCGCTTCCGGCGTGGGGAAAAGCACCGTCCTGAAGCAGGTGATGGCCGGCCGGGACGACCTGAAATTTTCCGTCTCCGCCACCACCCGCGCGCCCCGGCCCGGGGAGACGGACGGGGTACACTACTACTTCGTGACCAAGGCGCGCTTCGAGGAAATGATCCGGGAAAATGCGTTTCTGGAATACGACGCCCACGCGGGCAACTATTACGGCACCCCCCGCGCTCAGGCGGAGGAAAAAATGGAGCATGGACTGCTGCTTCTGGACATTGAGCCGATGGGCGCGAAGCAGGTGAAGCAGTCCGCCCCTGACGCGGTGCTGATCTTCATCATGCCGCCGTCCCGGGAGGAGCTGGAGCGCCGTCTGCGCAGCCGGGGCGATACCTCGGAGGAACAGATCAAAATGCGTCTGGAACGGGCGTCATGGGAAATGGAGCAGCGAAGCTGGTACGATTACACCGTTGTTAACGACGACGCGAAGCGCTGCGCCGAAGAAATCCTGACAATCATTGCCAATCTGGCTGACTGAATATATTGCTACTTTATTGGAGGAACGAAATTATGCTATACCCCCCTGTTGCTGATTTGCTGAAGAAAGTGGACAGCCGTTATCTGCTGGTGAATCTGGTGGCGCACCGCGCCCGTCAGATCGCCGCTGAGGCCGAGGCGTTTCAGGAAGACCTGCCGGAAAAGCCCGTGACCATGGCCATTGAGGAAGTGGCGGACGGCGAGCTTTCCGCCACCGTGAAGGAAGAGTATATGAAATGATGCTTTTCCGGGGGACGCGAACGTCCTCCGGAAAAGCAGCCGGAAAGGATGGGGTGAGGGATGATTGCGAAAATCGCGGTTTCCGCCGCGACCTATGCCATTGACAAGCCCTATTCCTACAAAATCCCCGAGGGGATGACCCTGCAGCCCGGCCAGCGGGTGCAGCTGCCCTTCGGCCGCGCCAACAAGCGCACCGAGGGCGTCGTCCTCACCGTGGAGACGGGCAATGAGGAAAAGCTGAAAGCCGTGGAGCGGTGTCTGGACGAGGCGCCGATTCTGTTGGAGCATCAGCTGCGGCTGGCGGCATTTTTGCGGGAGCGGTATTTCTGCACCTTTTATGAGTGCCTCCGGGTCATGCTCCCGGCGGGACTGTGGTTTCAGGCGCGGGAACGGATATCTCTCACCGGCGACCGCTCATGGAAGGAAAAGGCCATCCGGAAAGACGGCGCGGCGGAGGTGCTTGCGCTGCTGGAAAATCTGGGCGGTCAGGCGGAGGAATCTGCTCTGCGCGCTCTGATTCCCGACGAGGAAACCCTTTCCGACGTGATCGCGTATCTTGCGCGGAAAAAGTGGATATCCGCCGAAACGGAATATCTGCGCCGCGCCAATGACAAGACGGAGAAAATCGCCGCTCTGGCGGTTTCCGCCGAGGAAGCCATGGAGTACGCCTCCCACCGCCCCAAATCCGCCGCCATGCAGAAAAATGTGCTGGAGCTGATGTGCGGCGTGGGCAGCGTGTCCGTGAAGGAGCTGTGCTATTTTACCGGCGCTTCTACCGCGACGGTGAACCGGCTGGAAAAACTGGGGTATCTGACGCTGACCGAGCAGCCGGTCCTTCGATGCCGGGAAATCCGTCCGGTAAAGCTGGACGGGCCGCTGGTGCTCAGCCCCGACCAGCAGCGCTGCTATGACGGACTTGCGAAGCAAATGACGCAGGAAAATCCGGGCGTCGCGCTCCTTCGGGGTGTGACCGGCTCGGGAAAGACGTCCGTCTATATCAAACTCATCCAAACCTGTCTGGAAACGGGCAGAAGCGCCCTGCTTCTGGTGCCGGAAATCGCCCTGACGCCCCAGCTGCTGGGGCTGATGACGGCCTATTTCGGCGCTCAGGTGGCGGTGCTGCACAGCAGCCTTGGGGCGGGGGAACGGTACGACCAGTGGAAGCGCGTCCGAAGCGGCGACGCGAAAGTGGTCGTAGGGACCCGCTCGGCGGTGTTTGCCCCCTGTACCCCCGGCCTGATCATTCTGGACGAGGAACAGGAGCATTCCTATAAATCCGAAAATTCCCCCCGCTACAGCGCCAAAGAGGTCGCCATCTGGCGGGGCGCGAAGGAAGGCGCACTGGTGCTGCTCGGCTCCGCGACGCCCTCCGTGGAGAGCATGTACCGGGCGAAGACCGGCGATTACAGCCTGTACACTATGGCGGAACGCTATGGCGGACGGAAGCTGCCCGCCGTGGACATCGTGGACATGCGGGAGGAGCTGAAGCTGGGAAACGATCTTTCCCTGAGCATCCCTCTGCGGGAAGCGCTGTCCAAGAATCTGGCCGCCGGGGAGCAGAGCATTCTGTTCCTCAACCGCCGGGGCAGCAGCCGCCAGCTGCTGTGTCCCCAGTGCGGCTATGTGCCGGAATGTCCCCGGTGCAGCGTCCGACTGACCTATCACAGCGCCAACAACCGGCTGATGTGCCACTACTGCGGCTTTTCCCAGCCGGTGCCGGAGCGCTGCCCGGAGTGCGGCGGCCCGCTGAAAACCATTGGCACCGGCACCCAGAGGGTGCAGGAGGAGCTGGAGTTCCTCTTCCCCGACATGGAGACCGACCGGATGGACGCTGACACGGTAAGCGCCGTGAATACACACGAAAAAATTCTGGAACACTTCCAAAAGGAGAATGTTCCCGTGCTTCTTGGCACCCAGATGGTTGCCAAAGGGCTGAATCTCCCCAACGTCACGCTGGTGGGCGTGCTGGACGCCGATCTGAGCCTGTACACCGGCGGGTATCTGGCGGGGGAGACCACCTTCAATATGCTCACCCAGGTGGTGGGCAGAGCCGGCCGGGGGGACAGCCCCGGAAAGGCCATTATTCAGACGATGGTGCCCGACCATCAGGTCATCCGGTACGCGGCGGAGCAGGATTACGACGGATTTTACGATCTGGAGATTCAGCTGCGCCGGGTGCAGAACGCGCCGCCCTTCGGCGATCTCGCCGCCGTGGTGGTGACGGGACGGGAGGAAACGGCGGTGCTTCGGGGCGCGGCAAAATTCCGGGACAGCCTGATCGCGTGTCTGCGTCAGGAAGCCTACCGGGAGGAACGCTGCGCGGTGCTGGGGCCTGCGCCCTGCGCCGTGCCGAAGGTCAACTACCATTTCCGCTACCAGCTGACCCTGCGCTGCCGCCTGACCCGGACGATGCGCCAGCTGCTTTCCTATCTTCTCCGGGAATTCGGAAAGGACAAGGCGAACCGGGGCGTCAGCGCCTACATCGATGTGAACGGATTCGACTGACCGTCGGGAAATAAGAGAAACGAGGTAAAATCATGGGACTGCGCAAAATTCTGACATACAAAGACCCGGCGCTGCACAAGGTATGCCGTCCGGTGGAGAAATTCGACTGGCGGCTGCACAAACTGCTGAACGACATGACCGATACCCTGGCCGAAGCCAACGGCGTGGGATTGGCTGCCCCTCAGGTGGGCATTCTGCGCCGGGTGGTGATCGTGGATACCGGCGAGGAAATTCTGGAGCTGGTGAATCCGGAGCTGCTGGAAACGGCCCTTACCCACACCAGCTATGCCAACGAGAGCCGGGTGCCTGTCAAGCACAACGAGCGGCTGGAGTTTCTGGGCGACAGCGTGCTGCAGATCGTCTCGGCAGATTATCTGTTCCACGCCTATGCCGACCGGCCGGAGGGCGATCTGACCCGCATCCGCGCCAGCCTTGTCAGCGAGGGCGCCCTGTTCCAGTTCGCGCAGGAGATCGATCTGGGCGAATATCTGCGCCTTGGCCGCGGCGAGGAGCGCTGCGGTGGCCGCACCCGTCCCAGTGTGGTGTCGGACGCCTTTGAGGCTGTTATTGCCGCCTTGTATCTGGACGGCGGCATGGAGGTGGCGCGCAAGTTCATCCTGCCCTTCATCACCGAGGGCAAGCACGCTGAGGCGGACTACAAGACCCGTCTGCAGGAGATCGTGCAGCAGAACCCGGAAGAGCGCCTGAGCTATGTGGTGGAAAGCGAATCCGGCCCGGATCACGACAAGCATTTTGTGGTGGCAGTCCGCTTTAACTCCGACCGCGTGGCGCGGGGCGAGGGACGCAGCAAAAAAGCCGCCGAGCAGTGCGCCGCCAAGGAAGCGCTCAAGCTGCTGGGCGTGATAAAGGAAAAGTAAATGGTATTCAAGGAACTGGAGATCCAGGGCTTTAAAAGTTTTCCCGATAAGGTAAAGATCAGCTTTGATACCGGCGTCACCGGCGTGGTGGGCCCCAACGGCTCCGGCAAGTCCAACCTTTCGGACGCAGTGCGCTGGGTGCTGGGCGAGACCAGCTCCCGCCAGCTGCGCGCCGCCGGCAAGATGGAGGACGTCATCTTTGGCGGCACCCGCAAGCGCAGCCCCATGGGCTTTGCGCAGGTGCGGCTGACGCTGGACAACGCCGCCCACACGCTGGATGTGGACGCGGACGAGGTGACCATCGGGCGCAAATACTACCGCTCCGGCGACAGCGAGTACACCATTAATGGGCAGGTATGCCGCCTGCGGGACGTGTACGAGCTGCTGCTGGATACCGGCATCGGCAGGGACGGATATTCGGTCATCGGGCAGGGACGCATTGCAGAGATCGTGGCGGCTAAAAGCAGCGAGCGCCGCGAGATCTTTGAGGAAGCCTGCGGCATTGCCAAGTACCGCTACCGCAAGACCGAAGCCGAGCGCCGTCTGGCTGCGGCGGGCGAGAACCTGGAACGGCTGCGGGATATCCTTGGCGAGCTGGAAAGCCGGGTGGGCCCGCTGGAAAAAGAGAGCGCCAAGGCGCAGAGGTTTCTGGAACTGAGCGCCCAGCGCAAAACGCTGGAAGTGACCCTGTGGACCGATGGGGTGCACCGTGCCCGGGAAGCCGTGCGCCAGCAGGTGCGGGACTACGAGACCGCCCAGACCGACTACGAGCGTTTCGACCGGGAGACCAAGGCCGCCGAGCAGGAGGCTGAGGAGATCCGTATGCAGGCACAGCAGCTGACGGTTGCTGTCGAGCGCCTGAATGGGGATATCCGCAGCATCACCCAGCAGATCAGCGGCTCCGAAAGCCGCATCGCCGTGCTGGAAAACGATATTCTGCGCAACGATGAGAGCGCGGCTTCCCTGCAGCAGGAGATCGCCGCCGGGCAGCAGGATACTGCCGAGGCCGATGCCGCTTTGCAGCGCCACCGTGCCGTGGCAAAGACCATGGAAGCGGCGGGCGAAAAGCTGGCGGCAGAGATCGAAGCGCTGAACGCCGAACTTGCCCGGCTGGCAGATGCCAGCACCGCCAGCGGTGCCCGCAAGGACAGCCTGCGGGCAGAGCTTGCCGACCACACTGCAAAGCGCACCGAAGCACAGGTGGCACAGGCTGCCGCCGAAGCCGCCGGAGATACCGCCCGGCAGCGTCTGCCCGCGCTGGAACAGAGCGCCCGTGATGCCGCCGCACAGCTGGAGGAAACAAGACAGGATCTGGCCGATACCGTAAAGTACCGGCAGACGCTGGAGGAAAACGAAAAGCAGCTGGGCAACATCCGCTCCGGTCTGGAGCTCAAGCTGCGCAGCCGCAAGGCCGCGCTGGACGAAGCCGATGCCGCTGAGCAGCGGCTGGGCAGGGAACTGGATGCCGCCCGGCAGCGCCTTTCGGTGCTGCGGGAGCTGGAAAAGAATATGGACGGCTACCAGAACTCGGTGCGCGCGGTCATGCGCGCCGCCGGAGCCCGCCGTCTGCGGGGCGTTCTGGGGCCGGTATCCACCATCCTGAAAGTCGAGCCCGGGTGCGAGGTTGCCATCGAGACCGCACTGGGCGGTGCGCTGCAGAATATCGTGGTGGAAAACGAAGCCGCCGCGAAAGCCGCTATCGCTCTGCTGCGCAATGACCATGCAGGCCGCGCCACCTTTTTACCGCTGGATACCGTGCAGCCCGGCGTGTTCCGGGGGCGGCTGTCCGGCACGGCACGGCTGGCCTCTGCGCTGGTGCAGGCCGACCCCCGGTACGAGAATATCGTCTCGAACCTGCTGGGGCGCATCATCGTGGTGGAGGACATCAACGAAGCCTCCCGCGTGGCACGGGACAACGGCTACCACAACAAGGTAGTTACCATGGACGGACAGGTGATCAATGCAGGCGGCAGCTTTACCGGCGGCAGCGTGCAGCGCAGCGCCGGTCTGTTCACCCGCAAGCAGGAAATGGAAGAGCTGCGCCTGAAGGCGGCCAAGCTGCAAAAGGATTGCCTTGCCGCACAGGAAAAGACTGACCAGTGTAAAGAGCAGGCAGATGCGTTGCAGGCAGAGCTGACCGCCACCGCCAGCGAGCAGATCACCGCTGCCAACGACCGGGTGCGTGCAGAGGCGGAGCAGAAGCGGTTGGAAGCTGCCGCTGCCCAGCTGGAAACTGCCGTGCAGAACGCGCAGCAGCAGATGGACACTTTGCAGGCTGCTTTGAACGACAGCCGCGCAAAGGCGGATGCCGCTGCCTTGCAGCAGGCAGAGCTGACAGCGCAGATCGAGCAGCTGACTGCCGAGCTGAGCCGCATTGCAGAGGGCAGCGACAGCTTTCTGACCCAGCAGAACCAGCTGGCACAGGCGCTCAGCGCCAAGCGGCTGGAACAGGTGACCCGCCGCAAGGATGCGGAGCTGGCTTACAGCCAGATCGCTGCGCTGGAACAGCGTGCCAAGGACGCTGCTGCCCGCCGCACCGCGCTGGAAGAAAGCCTTGCCGCCCTTGCTGCCCGCAGCGAAACCTGCCGCACCGAGATCGTGGCTATCCGCAAGGCCAAGACCGACAGCCAGACCACCATTACCCAAAAGGAGCAGGCCATCCGCGAAGCCACTGAAAAGCGGCTTGCCTGCCAGCAGAAGGAAACGGAAGCGCTGGCAAAGGCCCGCACCGCCTCCGACAGCCGCGAGGAGATGGGCCGGGAGATGGCACGCCTTGCCGAGCGCAAGGCCGCTGCCGAGACCGAGTACGACCAGACCGTGGCAAAGCTGTGGGACGAGTATCAGCTCTCGGTCAGTCAGGCGGAGCAGCTGTGCGTGGAGTTCGACAGCCTGACCGCACTGCGGGCACAGGTGGCAGACCTGCGCGGCAAGATCCGCGCCCTTGGCAGCGTGAATGTGAGCGCCATCGAGGAGTACAAAGAGGTCAAAGCCCGCTACGATGAACTGTCCCGTCAGGTGACCGACGTGGAGGAAAGCCGCAACGAGCTGGGACGCATGATCGCAAAGCTTTCCGCCCAGATGCGGGAGATCTTCACCGACAGCTTCCGCGCCATCAACGAAAACTTCAGCCGTGTGTTCACCGAGCTGTTCGGCGGCGGCGAAGCCAGCCTTGTGCTGGAGGACGAAAGCGATGTGCTGGCCTGCGGCATCGGCATCCGGGTAGCCCCGCCGGGCAAGGTCATCAAAAATCTGGAAGCCCTTTCCGGCGGCGAGCAGGCGCTGGTGGCGATCAGCATCTACTTTGCCATCTTGGCGGTGAACCCCGCGCCCTTCTGCATTCTGGACGAGATCGAAGCCGCCTTGGACGATGCCAACGTGGTGCGGTTTGCCCAGTATCTGCGCCGCATCAGCGACAAGACCCAGTTCATCGTCATCACCCACCGCCGCGGCACCATGGAAGCCGCCAACGTGCTGTATGGCGTGACCATGCAGGAGGACGGCGTGTCCAAACTGCTCAAGCTGGATCTGGAACAGGTTGACGCAACGCTGGTTTCCTGATATAAAATAAACAGAAAATAGATAGGAGGACCACTATGGCGTTCTTCGGATTTGGAAAAAAAGAAAAAGATAAAATGAAAACGGGTCTGGAAAAGACCCGCACCGGTTTCTGGGGCAGCATTATGAACACCCTGACCGGCAGCGTCATCGACGATGAGATGTACGATGATCTGGAAGAAAAGCTGATCCTTGCCGATGCGTCCAAAGTGAATTACGACAAAGACACAAGAAAAATCTCTTTTGACCGGGATGGCATGGAGATCGATCTGGGTGGGATCGCAAAGGGATATACCTCTGCTCAGATCATGCAGATCTATCAGGACTGCGGTGTGACAAGCGGGCTGGTAAACCTCGGTGGAAACGTACAGGCACTGGGATGTAAAACAGATGGCAGCAAATGGAAAGTAGCGATCCAGAGTCCGGATGATACGGAAGATTATCTCGGTATTCTGGAGATTGAAAATCAGGCGGTGATCACATCCGGTGGTTATGAACGTTATTTTGAGGAAGATGGCGTGACATATCATCATATTATTGATCCGGCTACCGGATATCCGGCAGACAATGGGCTGATCTCTGTAACGATCGTCAGCGATGACGGAACTCTGGCAGATGGGCTTTCCACTTCTTTATTTATCATGGGAGAAGAGAAAGCGGCACAGTTCTGGAAGGAAAACAGTGAGAAATTTGAGACGATCATGGAAACTGCAGATGGAAAGCTGTATGTGACAGAAGGAATCGCCGACAGTCTGACTACGGATATGGATGTGACAGTGATTCATAAATAAAAGCTATGCGAAAATCCTTAAACATTCAAGTACAAATGTGATCACAGAAGACGTTTAGATGCATTTTGGCTCGCCACCGGGAAGCCGCTGAACAGTTACAAAGTCAGTACATAAAAATACTCGAAAACAAAGGAGAGAAAGCAGATGGACATCAGAGAAATGCTGGAAAAATGCAAACCCTTTGCCCCGGTTGTTTCCGCTGCGGTTGTGGCAGCATGTGTGGCAGGATCTTTATATGGATATAAAGTACCGGTTTACGAGACGAAAGCGTCTGTGGAGGATACACAGGAGCAGGAGGATGAAGTACCGGTGGTAAAGACCAGCACGGAAGAAGAAACAAAAGAGGATGAAGCGGCAGAAGAAGAGGAACAGGCAAAGGGTTCCTTTGATCTGGAAGATGGTGTCTATCAGGGAAGCGGAACCGGATATCGTGGAGATATCACGGTAGCGGTTAAGATCAAAG
>ERZ506931.830-NODE-830-length-12806-cov-6.034193_pt1 | contig 12806 bp, 11 predicted proteins | sample MGYA00512902_ERZ506931 | MGnify/ENA metagenome assembly ERZ506931 | reverse complement strand
TGTCAAAACAAACCTGTCCCTTTTTGGTAGGTTTTTGCCTTGGGAGCGGTACCATACAGGCAATGTTTAAACGAGAAAGGTGGGCTCCCATGGAACCTAAGCAGTACTACATCGGCATCGACGTCGGCGGCACTTCGGTTAAGGAGGGCCTGTTCGACGAGGACGGAAACCTGCTGGCCAAGGCCAGCGTGCCCACGCCTCCCATCGTTGACGCCGCGGGCTTTGCTGCGGTGATCGAGGCTATCGACCAGGTGGTCGCCAAGGCCCAGATTCCGCGCGCCTTTGTGGCGGGCATTGGCCTGGCCGTTCCGTGCCCCATCCCGGCATCGGGCGATGCCAAGGTTAAGGCCAACATTGCCATTAACCTGCCCGAGCTAAGAGTCGCCATTCAGGAGCACTGCCCCGACGCGGTTGTTAAGTATGAGAACGATGCCAACGCCGCTGCCATGGGCGAGGCTTGGCTCGGTTCCGCCAAGGGCGTACAGAACGTGGTGATGGTCACCATTGGTACCGGCGTGGGCGGCGGCGTTATCGTCAACGGCGACGTGGTGTCGGGCGTTGTGGGTGCCGGCGGCGAGATTGGCCACATGTGCCTGAACCCGGCTGAGGAGCGCACCTGCGGCTGTGGCGGCCATGGCCATCTGGAGCAGTATTCCAGCGCCACCGGCGTGGTCCGCTGCATGAAGAAGCTGCTGGACGAGAACCCGGACACCCCCTGCACCCTGCGCGGCACCGAGTTTGCCGCCAAGGACGTGTTTGATGCTGCCCGCAATGGCGACGCCCTTGCCGCCCGTGAGGTGGACGAGATGACCGATACCCTCGGCATGGCGCTGGCAACCATTGCCGCCACCGTGGACCCGGAGATGTTCATGGTGGGCGGCGGCGTGTCCCGCGCAGGCGAGGTGCTATTTGCCCCGCTGCGGGAGCACTTCAAGGTCTATGCCTTCAAGTCCTGCCGTGAGACCCCCATCGTGCCCGCCATCCTTGGCAACGATGCCGGTATCTATGGTTCTGTGCGCCTGATCGTGGGCGAATGATCCCTCTGTACGCAAAAAGCTCTGCCGTGCTTGCGGCAGAGCTTTTTTGTATGTGTGCGTTTTTTACAGCGTTTCATCCCCCGGCAGCTGGTTCCACAGGCGGTAGTAGACGCCCTGCTTTGCCAGCAGCTGGTCATGGGTACCGGATTCCACGATGCCCTCTTCGCCCAGCACAAGGATGCGGTCGTAGTCCTTGATGGTGGTCAGGCGGTGGGCGATGGTCAGGGTGGTGCGGCCGTGCGCCAGCTTTTCAAGGCTCCGCCCCACAAGGATCTCGCTCTCGTTGTCCAGTGCGCTGGTGGCTTCGTCCAGAATCAGGATGGGCGGGTTCTTCAAAAACACCCGGGCAATGGCGATGCGCTGCTTCTGTCCGCCGGACAGCTTGACGCCGCGCTCGCCCACATAGGTGTCGTAGCCGTCCTTCAGCGCAAGAATGAACTTTTCCGCGCCCGCCAGCCGGGCGGCGGCTTCGATCTCCTGCCGGGTAGCGCCGGGCTTGCCATAGGCGATGTTCTGCGCCACCGTGCCGCTGAACAGGTACACGTCCTGCTGCACGATGCCGATATCCTGCCGCAGGCTCTTCAGGGTGACGTGGCGGATATCCTGCCCGTCAATGAGGATGCGGCCGCTGGTCACCTCGTAAAAGCGGGGGATCAGGTTGCACAGGGTAGTTTTACCGCCGCCGGAAGCACCCACCAGCGCCAGACGCTCCCCGGCGCGGATGTCCAGACTGACGTCATGCAGCACCTTGTTGTGGTCGTCCGGGTACTCAAAGCACACCTTCTCGAACCGGATCTCGCCGGGGCCGGGCTGCAAAGGCACTGCGTCCGGTGCGTCCTTGATGGCAACCGGGGTGTCCATGATCTCGGCAAAGCGTTCGATGCCGGTCATGCCGCGCTGGAACTGCTCGGCAAACTCCACGATGCGCCGGATGGTGGCGATAAGGGTGGTGACGTAGAGCATATAGGCCACCAGATCACCGGCAGTAATTTTACCGTACACCAGCGACAGGCCGCCCGCCAGAATAACCACCAGATACATCAACCCGTCAAACAGGCGGGTGGAGGTGTTGAACGCGCCCATGGCGTAGTAGCCAAGGGTCTTGATCTGCTCAAAGGCGCGGTTGCCCCTGGCAAACTTTTCCCGTTCCTCGTCCTCGGCGGCAAAGGCCTTGACCACGCCCTGTCCCAGCAGACTGTCCTCGATGGTGGAGTTCAGCTCGCCGATCTGGACGCGCTGCTGGCGAAACCGCGCCCGCAGACGTCCGTTCAGGTACACCGACACCACGCCCATCAGCGGCACACAGGCAAACACTGCCAAGGTCAGCGGGATGCTGGCGCGGCACAGGATGACAAAGGACGCCACGATCTTGATGCCCGCGATAAAGAATTCCTCCGGGCAGTGGTGGGCGAACTCGGTCACATCGAACAGGTCGTTGGTGATGCGGCCCATGATGGTGCCCACCTTGGTGTTGTTGTAGTAGGTGTGATCCAGCTGCAACAGGTGGTCAAAGGCATCCCGGCGCATATCCGTTTCGATATGCACGCCCATGATGTGGCCGATGCTGGACATATAGTAGCTGGCTGCGCCGTCGATGATGCGCAGCACAAAGTAGAGTGCCGCCAGCTTCAGTACGATGCCCGCCGTCAGGGTGATGCCCACCCCCATGGCGGAGTTGGTGATGGTGCTCATGATCTTGGGCAGCACGATATCGCACAGGGTCGTCAGCGCTGCACAGAACAGATCAAGGCACAGCACCATCTTATAGTTTGCCAGATACGGCAGAAAACGCCGGATCAGCGCACCGCTGCTTGCGTGGTGCGCCCCGGGGTCGTTGGTTTTGGTTTTCGGCATGGTTCCTCCGTTTTTATCGTTACTTTTTACTGTAATCCCGCTCACCGTAGATGGCGGTACCGATGCGCACAAGGGTAGCGCCCTCCCGGATAGCGTTCTCAAAATCGCCGCTCATGCCCATGGAAAGGGTCTGCATCTCCACGTTGCGGTAGCCCCGCTCCCCTGCCCGGACGAACAGCTGATACACCTGCGCCAGATACCGGCGGTTCTGGGCATCGTCATCGTTTACGGGCGGGATCGCCATCAGACCCTTGACCCGGATATGCTCCTGTGCGGCGGCGGTGTCCAGCAGCGGCCAGAGCAGTTCCGGTGCGGCACCGGTCTTGCTCTCTTCCCCGCCGATGTTCACCTCCAGCAGGATATCCTGCACGATGCCGGCCTTGGCGGCTTCCTTCTCAATGGCAAGCAGCAGATGCTCGCTGTCCACGCTCTGGATCAGGCTTGCCCGCCCCAGCACCTTTTTGATCTTATTGGTCTGCAAGTGGCCGATAAAATGGCTGGGCTTGCCGCAGTAGGCCCCGGCATCGTAATTTGCGCACAGTTCCTGCACATGGTTCTCGCCGAACAGATCAATGGGCAGGGCGGCACTGGCTGCAATGGTCTGCGCCGTGCGGGTCTTGCAGGCGGCGCACAGCTGCACCGCTGCCGGGTCGCGCCCGGCTTCCCGGGCGGCGGCTGCCATCTTTTCCCGGATCTCGGCGACAGCCTGCCGCATTTCTTCCAACGTTTTTTCTGCCATCTCGCTCAATCCTCCTCGGTATAGCGGGCACGCTCGCCGCCGATCAGCTTCGGGCGGGTGTAGGCACACAGAATGTTTGCTTTGCCGATCTTATTAAGGCTCAGCCGCACTGGCACTGCCACCCGCTTCAGATGCATCCCGATCAGGGTGCCGCCGATATCCATGCCCGCGTTGGCGCGGATCTCCTCCACCGCCACCGGGTCTTTGAAGTTTTTCCAGCAGGTGGTGGCCCAGCTGCCGCCCGCATGGGGACGGGGTACGACACACACTTCCTCCCAGCCGTATTTTTCTGCGGCTTCCCGCTCAAGGATGATGGCGCGGTTCAAATGCTCGCAGCACTGGGCCGCCAGCCAGATGCCTTTTTCTGCCAGCACCGGCGCAGCGCCCGCGTACAGCGCCCGGGCGGCTTCTATGCTGGAATCCTTGCCGATGTGACCGCCCACCATCTCACTGGAAGAGCAGCCCACCACGAGCACATCTCCCTTTTTCAGCTTTGCCGCAGCCACCAGCTCGGTCATAGCCTGCCGCGCCTCGGTCTCAATCTGTTTTGCAAATGCTTCGGTCATACAAATACACCTCACTTATCGGTTTGCAGCCAGCAGGCTGTCTGCCCCTGCTGCACCGAAATATACTTTACTTTCCACCGGACACACCGCCGCGCAGCTGTCCTGTGCAAGGCCGGTAAAGGTCTGTTCCCAAGCCCCGGTGGCAAGGCTCACTGCTTCGGCGCAGGGGGCGTCTGCCGTGCATCGGAACAGCCGCTCCTGCGTATTCTGCCCCGCCCGCAGGGCAATGCCCCGCAGCAGGGTGCTGTCCGCGTTCTTTTCCAGCCAGCTGCTGCGCGCCCAGCGGTAGCTGATGTACAGCGTGCCGTCCGTGTCCGCGGCAAGCGCTCCGGGATAGCCCGGCAGACCGGCAAAGGCGGCGGTGCAGCCCCGTCCCCCGGCGGTCAGCTCCCGGGCGTCGGCATCCACCGCCCAGATGCAGCGGCTGCCAAGGTCGGAGACATACAGGGTGCTGCCGTCCGGGCTGAGCGCCAGACCCGCAGCGCCTGCTACCCCGCCCAGCACCTTTTCCACCGTGCGGGCGGCGGGGTCGTACACATACACGCAGCCGGTGGCGGTGTGCGCCAGCAGTTCAGTGCGCAGGGCGCTTTCCAGCCCGTTCTCCGCGCCTGCCGCCGCTGCCACTGCAAAGTACACCTTGCCCGCCGGGCTTACCTCCACGGCAGATACCGCCCCCAGCGGCGCACCGTCCAGCTGGGTGACCACCTGTTCCACCGCTGCGCCCCAGCTGTCGTGCTTTGCACGGCACAAGGTACCCCCGGCGGTGGTCAGCTGGGTCAGCCACACATCCCCGGCGGCATCAAAGGCAAAGCCGGTCAGCTCGCCCTCCACGCTCAGGATGGCGGCAGCGTGCCCGCCATCGGTGCGCACAAGGTCGCTGGTGCGCTTTTTCAATGCAGCACCGTTCCACGCAGCGGCATACAAAAGGCCGTCCTTTACGCGGATGCAGTCCACCCCCTGATACTCCCCCAGCTCCAGCTGGGTCTTGCGGTCGGTGGAAACTGCCGTCTGCATCGCGCCCGTCTCCTGCCGGAGGTCGGGGGCTTTATAGGTCTGCGGCGGGGTTGCGATGGGGCGGAAGCCCAGCGCATACACCAGCACCAGCAGAATGCCCACCCCGAACACGGTGCTGGCGGTGCGGAACCGCTTGAGCATGGCGTCCCGTTCTGCGGCCATCTGGGCGGCATACTCGGCCCGGCGGCGTGCCGCCATAGCGTTGGCGCGGTTGGCGCGCCGCATCCACCGGTCCACGAACAACGCCACCCGCGGCCCTACCGTGAGGGACGCAATGGCCAGTATGAGCAAAAATTCGATCAGTCCGATTCGCATAAGCGCTTATCCTTATCTCTGAAAAACCTGCGGACAGCGCACTGTCCTTTATCGCTAAAGTATAGCATTCCTGCGCAAAAAGGGCAAGCGGGGACAAAAAGAACTGCTGCACAGCATCGTGCGGCAGCTCCGGTTTTCAGGTCCTCTTTCTCAGCCGTCTCTCGATCCGGCCGCGCAGAGGGCAGTACCATGTATAATAGTGCTTCTTCAGCAGCCGCTGCAAAATGCGGCTGACCGCGCTGGGCTTCGGCTTCCAGCTTTCGGCATAGCGGTGGATGGAGTAGGTCTTGGGCGTTACCCGAAGCTTCCGGCTGCAAAGATCCATCGGGCAGAAATACTCTGCCGGAAAGATCTCCATTTCCGCGATGCTCTGCCTTGTTCCGTCCTTGCGCACGCCCAGTGCCTGCAGCACCCTTGTGTTCCGCTCCGGGCAGGGCGTCAGGTCCGCGCTGCCGTCTGCCTTTAAAAAATCCAGTGCATCGTAATCCCGCAGCAGCGCCTGCACCACCGGGTTGCCCTTGCGTGCCCCGAACCCCAGCCCGGTGGCTACCTCGTTATTGGTCTGAAAACCCATAAACCCGGGCAGCTCCAGCAGCTCGTCCAGCGGGCGCACCAGCTCCACATCCGTGTCCAGATAAATGCCGCCGTACTCGTACACCACCGCCAGCCGCGCATAGTCCGATACAAAGGCATATTTCTTTGCCTCGTAGGCCTGCTGCACATAGCGGTTTTTGCTGATATCAAAATTCTGCTCGTTCCATTCGATGATCTTGTAATCCGGGCAGTATTTCTCCCAGCTTTCCATACATTTCCGGTTCTCCGGGCTGATAGTCCCACCGCCGAACCAGCAGTAATGGAGGATCTTGGGGATGCTCATGAGCACTTCTCCTTTTTCTCCGCAAATTTCCTGATCGTTACGACCTTATTTTACAAAAGTCCGCATTTTCTTGTCAAGTTTCCCCAGCGTATTTTTCCGTGCCTCCCTGTAAAAAGATTGCCGCCCCGCCGCCCGGTGTGGTATACTGGGTGCAGACGGTTTTGTTTTTCCAAACCATTCACTTAAAATTCACAGCTTTTTCCAATTCTTGCATTAAAATAAAGTCGTATACTGAACTATGATAGGAGGAGTCCTGTTTTATGGCAAAGATCCTGATCGTTGACGATGAGCCCCGCATCCGGGAGCTTATCCACGAGCATCTGCAATATTCCGGGTATATCTGCGAGGAAGCCGGGGACGGCTCTGCGGCGCTGGCACAGCTGTCCGGCGGCGGGTTTGATCTGGTAATCTTAGACCTGATGATGCCCTTTATGGACGGCATGACCTGCCTGCGGGAGATGCGCGCCCGCCACATCAACACCCCGGTCATCATCCTGACCGCCCGGGGCGAGGAATACGACAAGCTGGCCGGGCTGGAAAGCGGCGCAGACGACTATGTGGTAAAGCCCTTCTCCCCCCGGGAGCTGGTGGCGCGGGTGCGTGCGGTGCTGAACCGCACCATGCCCCGCCCCACCGAGGCCGCCGATACCATGACCTTTGGCGAGCTAACCATCGACACTGCCAGCCACACCGTGCGGGTATCCGGCGAGGAGGTGGCCCTGACCCCCAAGGAATTTGACCTGCTGGTATTTCTGGCCTCCAACAAGGGCATTGCCCTGAGCCGGGAAAAGATCTTGCAGAAGGTGTGGAACTATGACTACTTCGGCGAGGACCGCACCGTGGACACCCATGTAAAGATGCTGCGCGGCCATCTGGGCAAATGCCGCAGCTATATTGCTACGGTATGGGGCATCGGCTATAAGTTCGACCCCGATGCCGCCCGTTGACTGAAGGAGCGTGCGGAGCATGCGGCAAACCACCAAAGCACGGCATACCCTTGGCATCCGCGGGCAGCTGATGTGGTTTTTGTGCTTCATCTGCCTGTTTCTGCTGGGGCTGTTCTGGCTGCTGTCCACCCAGCTGCTGGAGCCTTTGTACACCAAGCACATCGAGACCCAGCTCACCAATCAGGCTGACAGCATCGTGGAGCGGCTGGACGATGCTATTGCCGAGGGCAAGGTGCTGTCCAGCTGGTCCTTCGGGCAGCTGTCGGTCAACAGCGATTTTTTTGATAAACTCACGCTGGAACTGTACACCAAGGGCACCTTGAACAGCTTCTGCGTGGATATCTCGGACACTACCCTGCACACCATTTATAAGATCGAGAACCAGTCCTTCTGCAACCTGCACGGCACCTATCTTTCGGATTCTGCCAACAACGATAAGATCATTGCCACTGCCCTTGCCATGCGCCGCAAGTGCCGCAGCGTGGGCAGCTTTGTGCAGACGCTCAACCCGCCCCGGCTCTCCGGCTCGGCGCAGCTGTTGGTAGGGCGCACCACGGCGGACGGCAGCTACACCGTGCTGGTGACCACCAGCCTTGTGCACGTTGCCGAGGCCAGCAAGGTGCTCAGCACCCTGCTGCCGCTGGCAGCGGCGCTGATCTTCGGCTTTGCCATGTCGGCGGCGTGGCTGTTCAGCGAGTGGTTCACAAAGCCGCTGCGCCAGCTTTCCAGCGCTGCACGGCAGATGGCGCTGGGCAACTACGCCGTGCAGGTGGACAACCGCCGCAACGACGAGCTGGGCGACCTTGCCCGGGACTTTAACCACATGGCTGAGGAGGTGCAGCACGCGGTGCAGATGCAGCGCGATTTGCTGGCCAACGTCTCCCACGACCTGCGCACCCCGCTGACCCTCATCAAGGGCTACGCCGAGACGGTGCGCGATCTGACCGGTGACGACAAGGCCCACCGGGACGAGCAAATGAACATCATCGTGGACGAGGCCGACCGCCTGACCGCGCTGGTGTCCAGTGTGATGGAGCTGAGCAAGGTGACCAGCGGCACCTATAAGTGCGAGCGGGTGCACTTTGACATGGGGCAGCTGTGCGATGAAGTAAGCGAGCGCTACGACGCAGTCTGCGCCCAGAACGGCTGGCAATTGCAGCTGGAGCTGCCGGAAGAGGAGTTGCCGGTCTATGCCGACCCGGACATGATGCAGCGGGCGCTGCACAATCTGCTGGGCAACGCCATGCACCACATCGGCAAGGACGGCATTTTTATCCTGCGTGCCTTCCGCTGCTCTGAGGGCGTGCGGGTAGAGGTGGAGGACCACGGCCCCGGCATTGCCGCCGCCGACCTGCCCTATATCTTTGACCGGTACTATCGCTCCCGCTCGGACGCAGGCAAGCAGGGCACCGGTCTGGGGCTTTCCATCACCAAGGCCATCTTCCAGCAGCACAGCTTCCGCTTCGGCGTACAAAGCACCGTAGGCAAGGGCACCACCTTCTGGTTCGTCATGAGCGATCTGCCCTATGTGGACGATTTTGAGGGCAAGTGAGCACCCCCTGTGATACAGAAAAAGCACCGGCAGTTTTCCAGATCTTCCAATCGGAAAACTGCCGGTGCTTTTATTATGTTCCGCTCTCTGCCGTATGGTAGATGCCAAAGGTGTTGTCCGGGGCGGGCATCTCCACGCGGGAGGCGCGGTCGTTCACCGCCCACATCATGGCGCCCATGGCACCCAGCACCACCAGAATGATGAGCCATTTTACTGCATTGGGTAATTTTTTCATTCCGTTATCCTTTCCGTAGTCTCCATGCGACACTTCTGCCGGGCAGTGCGCAGCAGCGCAGCGGCTTCAGCAACCGAAAGCGCCTGCACCCAGCCGGGACGCTCCCCTGCGCCCGCACCGGTGCTGCCTGCCTCAGCAAAGCCGGCCAGCGCCGTGTCGGTGCGGTCGTTCCAGCCGGCAAAGCCCTCCGGCGCAATGTGCGCCCCAAGGCGGCAGTCCAGCACCGCCGTTTTGCCGGTAGGCCGCCACGGTCTGCCCAGATACACGCTGCCCGCCGGGCAGTCCGAGACAAAATCGCAGTCCCAGAACACAAAGCCCAGCCCATCTGCCGCACCGGAGGGTGCAGTGACCCAGCTGTGCGCAAGGCTGTTGTCCACCGTGCGCAGGGTACAGTGCTCAAACAGGGCGTCCGCCCCGCCAAAGATAAAATCAATGTCCCCGGCAATCTCGCAGGCGTGGTAATACTGCGCGCTTGCCCGGCGCGGTGCCAGCCCGCGCGGGCCCAGAAAGCCGTCCTTCTCCCGCTCTTTCTCCGGCAGAGGGGCACAGAACAGGGTATCCTGATTGCCCAGCAACCGCACGCGGCTGAACGCCGCCCGGGCGCTGTCCACATAGGCTGCGATGGCCTGTCCCGCCTTTGCACCGGGGCCTGCATCGTTCTCGATGGTCATATCCTCCACCCGCAGCTTTTCGCCGCTGAAAAAGGCGGTGTAGCTGCGGAAGGTGTGGGTGGGACGCCCGTCCGGGTGCGGCAGCTTGCCGCCATCGTTCCATACCAGCCGGGTGGCATCCATGCCCGCGCCCGCAAGGGTGATCTCCTTTTTCTCACAAACAAGCTTTTCCCGGTAAATGCCCGGCGCGATGCGGATGACCGCAGGGCAGTCATAGGGCACCGCCAGCACCGCCTCGGAAATGGTGGTAAACTGTCCGCTGCCGTCGGGTGCAACGTTGATGGTAAGCATAAGCCGCCTCCTGTGCCCGGCACTGCCGGGCAAAAAAATATGCTTCCAGTATACCCCTCCTTCCCGCAAATTGCAACGGAAACTCTGCCGCCGTTACCCGCTCTTTTCCAGCCGGAGCACGGCGGCGGTGATATCGTCCGGGCGGCCGGTCTTTTGTGCGCGGATGCGGGCAGTCTGCACCAGCGTCTCGGCAAGCTTTTCCGGCGCGTCTCCCGCCGCCGCCGAAAGCTCCACCTGCTTTGCCACCCAGCCCGCGCCGTCCACCAGTAAGCCGTCCGATACCAGCACTGCGTAGTCCCCGGCGGTCAGGTGCACCACCCGGCTCTGTCCGTTCACCCCGCCCAGCACCCCCATGGGCAGGGTAGCTTCGCCTATAGCCCGCACCCGCCCGCCGTGCACCAGAAACCCCGGGGCAGCTCCGGCCTTGAACAGCCGCGCCGTGCCGGTGTATAAGTCCACGCTGATGAGATCCAGCGTTGCGCCGCTCTCGTCCTCGCTTTTCAGGGCCAGCGCCACGTTCACCAGCCGCGCCGCCAGTTCGGCGGTAAAGCCCGCCTTGAGCAGCCGGGCGGTCAGCTCTGCCGCCAGATTGCCGTCCACCGCCGCCGGGCGTCCGGTGCCCATGCCGTCACATAAGATCATCTGCGCCGCCGTAGGGCTGCAAAACTGCTGCACCGCATCGCCGGAAACTTCGCCCCGGGCGGCTGCGCTCGCCGCCCCGAACACCGCCCGCAGCGCCGGTCTTTCGCTGAACAGCAGGGTGGTCATGCCCTTGCAGGAGAGCACCTGCGGCACCTCCAGCGTGCGGCGGCAGATATGCCCCACCTCCCCCGCCAGCGCTGCCAGCTCCTGCGGGGTGAACCGGGTGCGCGGCAACGTGACGGCGGCATGGGTGCGGCCAAGGTCGTCCAGCGTGACGGCGCACTCCTGCGGCGGCGCACCCAGCCCGGTAAAGAACTCCGCCACCCGGCTGGATTTATAGGGTTCCGGGTCGCCGGGACGCCCCAGCTGCTCGCTGAGCACCCCAAGCGCTTCGGCTACGGCGCTGTACTGCTCGGTCAGGGCGGTGCGCATGGCTTCGGAATGGATGCGCGCTTCCTTGCGGCTGCGGTACAGCGCAAAGCTGCGCCCCGCCGCCGCGCACAGCGCCGCCGGGTGGATGCAGCGGGACAATTGCCCGGGCAACTGCGCCGCTTCCACGCTTCCATTCTGTTCCAGCAGCGGACGCAGCGCTTCCATGCCCGCCATGGTGGCGGTGTATTCCTGCTTCCAGCAGGTCTCCCGCCGTCCGCAGTTAAAACAAAGCGTATCATGTACATTGTCTATGACCCAGCGGAAACCCTCCCGCCGCCGGGGCAAACCCTCGTAGACTGCGTTCACTGTCTCCGCCAGCGAGGAAAGGCTCTGCGCCACGGCTTCCAGCCGGGTAGATGCCGCCGCACTGCGGGCGGGCGCGGGGGTGTTTTTCCCGCTCTGTGAGGGTTCCGCCACCGGAGCCAGCCAGCCGCCGGGCAGCAGGCAGACCACCGCCATGCCGCCGCAGGCGCTGAACAGCAGCCCAAAGGCATTTCCGGGCGGCTGCACGCAGAGTACCCCGGATACGCACCCGCCCGCGTAGGCAGCAAGCGTTTCCACCCGCCGTCCGGGTGCCAGCACCGCCGCCGCTGCCGTGGCACAGCCAAGCCCCGCTGCCGCCGGGGCAAGGGCGGGGTCTGCCGCGCAGAGGGCGGCCCCCAGCACCGCACTGCCGCTCAGGGCGGCAAGCTTCTGCGCCCGGCAGCACAGCGCCAGCTCTGCGGCGGCACACGCCAGTACCCCGGGCGAAAACCAACCCCACCGCACACTGCCCAGCGCCGCCGCCACGGCTGCGCCCACCAGTAGCGTGCCCATGCCCGGGCGCTCCGGGGCAAATTTGCGCAGCCCGAAGCCGATGCCCGCCGCAAGCAGGGCGTCTGCCGCACTGTACAACAAAAGGTCTGCCCCGCCGCTGCTGCCCAGCGCAAAGCACAGTGCCATGCCGGTCAATGTACCGCAGCCCGCCAGCGCGACGGGCATAAACTTTTGCGGCAGCAGCCAGCGGGCTGCCACGGCAGCGCCCAGCGCACACAGCTGACACAGGCTGCGCAGCGAAAGCGCCCCCAGTCCATGGAGCAGCAGTCCCAGCGCCGCCCCTGCCGCACAGGGGGCAAAGCAATCCTCTGCCAGCCCAAGGGTCAGCCCCAGCCCAAAGGGCATCAGCGCCCCGTACAGCACCGCCCAGCCGCCTGCAAAGCCGATGCCCACCGCTGCCAGCCGCCGCGCCGCCGGGCGCAGCATCGCCCGTGCCGCCAAGGGCGAAGGCTGCAAGCACCGCCCGTCCGAAGATAAAACACCCATCCGCTCTGTCATAAAAGATCCCCGCTTTCCGGCGGGGAGTTTTGTTCTGTTCCCCGCACTGTCTGCATATACTGTAACGCGGGGCAGCGGCATTTTTTGGCGCGGTGCATAGAACCGCCCCAAACCCGCCCAAAGACGCAAAAAAGCCCTGCGACCGTCATTTTGCCGCAGGGCTTTGGGGGTATTTTCAACTGTTCAGCAGAAATAGCGGATTTTTCTGGAAGTGGCCTCCACGATCTTCTGATACCGCGCGATCTCCTCCGGCGTGAAGCCGTGCACCTCCTGCCAGTCATAGCCCGGCAGCCAGCACACTGCTGAGTGGAAACAATCTT
>ERZ506931.821-NODE-821-length-12851-cov-4.051813_pt1 | contig 12851 bp, 8 predicted proteins | sample MGYA00512902_ERZ506931 | MGnify/ENA metagenome assembly ERZ506931 | reverse complement strand
AAATCTGAAGATTCTGAACTTTCAGAAACTATTGCCTGTGGATTCGACGAAACTGATTCTATATCATTCTGAGCAAGCGATTGTTCAATGCCTGCCCACAAGTCGTGGCTGACAGACTCCTGATAGCCTGCCAACTGGTCTTGAAGTTTGCTTGTCCAATCTTGATTACTCATATTCTTTCTCGTTTATATTATTTAGATATTCATTTATTTTCTTTGCCAGAAACTTCTTGGCTCTTAGATATTGCGAGGCAGAGGTACTCTCCTTGATGCCCAGCAGATCAGCAATTTCCTTATGGCTTCTTTGCTCAAACACAAACATGTTCAGAACCAGTCGATAGCCCTCGGGCAATTCACCGATCATCTTCGTCAATACGGCAGGCGGCACCCGTTCTACCTCCGGTTCGTCGTCACTCACATCTTCCGGAACTTCATCCACGAAAGTAATGCGACTCTGCTTTCTAGTAAAGCTGATGGCCTCATTTGCCACAATCCGAAGAAACCACGCCTTCAGCGAACCTTCGCCCCTGTACTCGAAGTTGGCAATACCAGAGAAAAGTTTCACAAAACTATCCTGCACCACATCCTCCGCATCATCACGTAAAGGGACATACCTCAGCGCTACCGCCATGGCATATCCTACGTAGCGGTCGTAGAGCCGGTGCATCGCTGCCCGACTGCCGCCCTTTATGTCATCCAAAAGTAGTTTTTCAGATTCCAATTTTCTCTATCTTTTATACATTAAACGAATAGCAACACAAAACCTTGCACCAAAAATGAACTTTTTTTGATGCAAGGCTATTTTTATACCGAGATAATCATTCCCTCATTGGTGAGATAGCTTTCCTCGAAAATCTCTTTGGCCTCTTTCAGCAGAACCGTCTCATCATTATATCTCGCACTATAATGTCCCAGGAGCAACTTGCCTACCCCGGCAGCCTTTGCCACCATCGCAGCCTGCTTTGCCGTACTATGGTTGTAGATCTTAGCCCGGTCTTCCTGTTCCGAAGTATAAGTACTTTCGTGATAAAGCACAGTTACCCCCTTCACCTTTTCCCAGAGATTCGGAATATATCGGGTATCACTCATATAGGCATAACTGCGAGGTTGGTCGGCAGGTGTCACCAGACGGGCATTCGGAATCACCTCGCCATCTTCGTTGGTCCAGTCAGCCCCATTCTTGATGTTGTTGATCTGACTGATCGGGATGCCGTAGTAATCTATCATATCTCTCTTGATATGAGGCAGCGTAGGCTTCTCTCTGAAGATATAGCCGCAGCATGGCAGACGATGTTTCAGAGGCACCGTCTCTACCGTGAGCGAATGGTCTTCGTAGATAATCTGCTGCTTCTCCGTATCCACAGGAATCATTTCCATCTCGTATTCCATCGTCTGCATAAAGAATTCTACCTGTTGTTTAAACAGAGGAGCATAATCCTTTGGAGCATAGATTCTTAACTTAGATGTACGTCCAAGCATTCCCAGCGTAGAAAGCAAGCCCATCAAGCCAAAGCAATGATCTCCATGCATGTGAGTGATGAAGATGGCATTGAGCTTGGAGAAATGGATATGAGAGCGACGGAACTGCATCTGTGCGCCCTCGCCACAATCTATCATATAGCATTTTCCCCGCATCTCAATGAGCTGCGAGGAAGCATTGTGTTTCAGGGTTGGCAGCGCACTGCCACACCCCAGTATATGTATCTTAAATGGTTCCAACTTAATCTAAAATTAGAATGACTATTTACTCCTGGCGCTTGAAGACATAGATGCCCTGGGTATTCTCGAGCATCAAGCTGTCAGATCCCAGTTTATCGATGGCAAAGGTATCCTTGTTGAGCAGGAGCTTTCCGTTCAGGATTTTCCATGAAGTCCAAGGATTGGTCTCAGCCTTCACATTGTTTTTTACCTCTCCGCCTTCCAGCAAGTCGAAGTTCTTGTCGAGTGAAGTCCACTTGCCCAAGAGTGAAGTAAGATTGATGATTTTCTGTGCCATCATCTCTCCATCCTGTGCCTTGTAACCGATAAGAGCGATGCGGTCGCCTGCCAGCAAACCACCCTGTACGATGTCTGGCTTCTCATCATCAATGAAGACTGAGAGCGTATCTCCCTCATCAGAAATCAGCTCCAGATTGTGCATAGATGTTCCCTCACCACATACACCGTAGATGGTTGAATCATCGGCAACCTCCTCCAGATCGAGGGAATCTGTAGGACTGATAACCTGTGCGGTCTTCTTATCCTTACAGCTATTGGCAGCAAAGAGTACCACCAAAGCCATCATCATATAAACTAATCTTTTCATAATCCTTATAGTTTTTGTTGTTATAAAAACGTTCTATTTATCTTGTCTTTCCTGCTTCTTGTCTTTCCAGCTTCTTGGCTTCATCCCACAGTTTATCCATTTCTTCCAAGCTCATGTCTTTCAGATTCTTACCCTGCTTGAGCGAATGATCTTCTACATAGTTGAAACGGCGGATAAACTTCTGGTTTGTTTTCTCCAGCGCATTGTCAGGATTGAGCTTATAGAGACGGGCTGCATTGATTACGGAGAAGAGGAAATCGCCGAGTTCCTGGGTAGAATTCTCCTTATCACCCTTGGCAAGTTCTACCTTGAGTTCTTCCAGTTCTTCCTGTACCTTATCCCATACGTCCTCCTTCTCCTTCCAGTCGAAGCCCACGTTTCGTGCCTTGTCCTGAATGCGATATGCCTTGATAAGGGATGGCAGGGAATTTGGCACACCGCTCAGAACACGCTCGTTGCCATCTTTCTCCTGCTGCTTAATCTGCTCCCAGGTTTTCTCTACCGAGGCAGCATTCTTAGGTTTGCTGGCACCAAGAGCCAGGGTTTCTTCCGAGCTTCCCGCCTCAGCCTTACCAGTTGCCGTTTCTTCCGACTCCTTATATACCACCTGTCCCTCATCATTGATATACATATCAGGATTCGCCACTGTCCATTCGCCCTCTTCCTTCCAGTTGATGAAAGGATGGCGGAACATCAGTTTATCGGCCTCCTGATTGCAGACATCACAGATATCGAACTCGCCGTCTTCTCTGCCGAAGATGCTATAGAACATCACGTGCTCCAGCACATCGCCCAACTCCTTCTTGATATCCTTGTAATCGCGCTTCATCAAGGCGTCACAAAGCTCGAAAGTCTCCTCGATCGTATTCGGACGAAGACTCTCGAATGTCTGCTTTTTATCCCATGGACACTGCAGGCGCAAACGGTCCTGCACATCCAGCAAGCGGCTGAACGCCGCCAGTTTTTCTTCTTTCGTATGTCCTTTTCCTGTATTACTAACCATCGTTTTGTGCAAAAATTAATAATTTTGATGCAAAGATAGTATTTTTCGCCCAAAAATTAGTATCTTTGCACCGTTTTTTAAAGAAAAAGAATAAAATTTAGATATAAACAATGGAATTAGCAAGTAAATACGATCCACAAGCAGTGGAAAGTAAATGGTATCAGTACTGGCTCGACAACAAGCTTTTCAGCTCTAAGCCAGATGGTCGTGAACCTTATACAGTGGTTATCCCTCCACCAAACGTAACGGGTGTGCTCCACATGGGACACATGCTCAACAATACTATCCAGGATATTCTCGTTCGCCGTGCACGCATGGAGGGCAAGAACGCTTGCTGGGTACCAGGTACCGACCACGCCAGTATCGCTACCGAGGCTAAGGTGGTTAACCGCCTCGCCCAGCAGGGTATCAAGAAGACTGACCTTACCCGCGAAGAGTTCCTCAAGCACGCTTGGGACTGGACTCACGAGCACGGCGGCATCATCCTCAAGCAGCTCCGCAAACTCGGTGCCAGCTGCGACTGGGACCGCACAGCATTCACCATGGACGAGACCCGCTCTCGTGCCGTCATCCACGTATTCTGCGACCTCTACAAAAAGGGGCTCATCTATCGTGGCGTGCGCATGGTTAACTGGGACCCTAAGGCTCAGACTGCACTCTCTGACGAGGAGGTTATCTACAAGGACGAGCACTCTAAACTCTACCATCTGAAGTATTACGTGGTAGAGCAGGACTGCCAGCAGGTGGACGAGGAGAACGTGATGCACAAGGATGAGAAGGGCTACTATGCCGTAGTAGCAACAACCCGTCCGGAGACCATCATGGGCGACTCTGCCATGTGTATCAACCCAGAGGATAAGAAGAATACCTGGCTGAAGGGTAAGCACGTTATCGTGCCTCTCGTAAACCGCGAGATTCCTGTTATCGAGGATACATACGTAGATATCGAGTTCGGTACTGGTTGCTTGAAGGTAACTCCAGCTCACGACATCAACGACCACGCCCTCGGTTTGAAGCACGGTTTGGAAACCATCGATATCTTCAACGACAACGGTACCATCAGCGAGGCAGCAGGTCTCTATGTAGGTATGGACCGCATGGACGTGCGCAAGCAGATTTCCATCGACCTTCAGAACGCCGGTCTGATGGAGAAGATTGAGGACTATAATAATAAAGTGGGCTTCTCTGAGCGTACCAATGTGCCTATCGAGCCAAAGCTCTCTACACAGTGGTTCCTCAAGATGCAGCACTTTGCCGACATCGCCCTCCCTCCTGTGATGGACGATGACATCGAGTTCTATCCTAAGAAGTACAAGAACACCTATCGCCACTGGTTGGAGAACATCAAGGACTGGTGTATCAGCCGTCAGCTCTGGTGGGGTCACCGCATCCCAGCCTACTACTTCGACAATGCCGGCAAGAAGGATTTCGTGGTAGCAGAGACTGCAGAGGAGGCACTGAAGCTCGCTCAGGAGAAGAACGCCAGCATCAAGGCTGAGGATCTTGAGCAGGAGAGCGACTGCCTCGACACCTGGTTCTCTTCATGGCTGTGGCCTATCTCTCTGTTTGATGGTATCGAGCATCCTGACAATGAGGAGATCAACTACTACTACCCTACTTCCGACCTCGTAACAGGTCCGGACATCATCTTCTTCTGGGTAGCACGTATGATCATGGCTGGCTACGAGTATCGTGGCAAGATGCCATTCAAGCACGTATATTTCACAGGTATCGTTCGCGATAAGCTCGGCCGCAAGATGAGCAAGAGTCTCGGTAACTCACCAGACCCATTGGATTTGATCGATAAGTTTGGTGCCGACGGCGTTCGTATGGGTATGATGCTCAGTGCTCCAGCCGGCAACGACATCCTCTTCGACGAGAGCCTTTGCGAGCAGGGACGTAACTTCAACAATAAGATCTGGAATGCCTTCCGCCTCGTCAAGGGTTGGGAGACTGCAGATATCGAGCAGCCTAAGAGTGCAGAAATCGCCGTGAAGTGGTTTGACGCCAAGCTCAAGGAGGTGAACGAGGAGATGCAGAAGCAGTTTAAGGACTACCGTATCTCTGAGGCATTGATGACTGTATATAAGCTGTTCTGGGATGAGTTCTCATCTTGGTACCTGGAGATGGTGAAGCCAGCTTACGGTCAGCCTATCGACCAGAAGAGCTACGACGCTACCCTCCGCTTCTTCGATGCCCTGCTGAAGATGTTGCATCCATTCATGCCATTCATCACCGAGGAGTTGTGGCAGCACATCTACGACCGCAAGGATGGCGAGAGCATCATGCGCGAGAAGCTGGAGATACCTGCACCTACAGCCGAGGAGCAGAAGTTGGCAGCCGACATCGAGGCAGTGAAGCAGATTATCGCCGGTGTTCGTACCGTTCGCAACCAGAAGAACATTGCCCAGAAGGAACAGTTGTCTCTTCAGGTAGTAGGCAAGAACGATTTCGAGGCTTACAACGACGTAACGCTGAAGATGGCAAACCTCGACAAGATTGAGGTCATCGCCGAGAAGAGTGCCGATGCATCCAGCTTCATGGTAGGCACCGACGAGTTTGCCGTACCATTGGGCGACCTCATCGACGTAGCTGCCGAGATTGAGAAGGCAGAGGCTCAGCTCAAGCACTTGGAAGGCTTCCTGATGGGTGTACGCAAGAAGCTCAGCAATGAGAACTTCGTAGCTCACGCACCTGAGAAGGTAGTGGCCCTGGAGCGCAAGAAGGAGAGCGACTCTGTAGAGAAGATCGCTGCCCTCAAGGCAACCATCGAGGAGCTCAAGAAGAAGTAACAGATTCTTTTTATATATGTTGAATGTTGAGTGTAGAATGATGAATGCAGAATCTCAGACGGATGAATTCGTCAGCCATTCTGCAACTCAGCATTCAGCATTCAACATTCAACTTTTTTATTATGATCAAGAAGCTTTTCACCTTATTTATATGTATGTTTTCGTTCGCCATGACTTTCACCAGTTGTAGCGACGAGGCTTTTGATGTGGATAGCGTCAACAAGCAGACCATCCTGGTATTTTATCCATGGACAGGCAGTACCACCAGTTCGGGTTTGAAGCAATACCTTGCAAACAACATCGACAGCATCTGCCAGGGTATCGTAGCCAAAAAAGGACTTAGTGACTCACGTGTGATGGTATTTTTCAGCGAGAAATACAACAAGAGCACACTCTACGATCTGCAGTACGATGCCGCCAGCAAGACGGTGAAGCGTGTGCCCGTGAAGACCTACGAGGACAACAGCTATTGCACGGCAGAGGGATTCGCCAACCTTCTCAATGAGGTGAAGCAAAATGCCGAGGCTCTCAACTATGCCCTCATCATCGGAGTACATGGATGCGGATGGACCTATGCAGAAGATTGGGTGAATTATCCGAACTATGCCCGCCCTAGCTTCGGAAGCACAGCCACAGCCGGCAAGCCATCCAGTACATTCAGCGGCATCCAGTTTGGCAGCGACCCAGACCATCCGGTCACCCGCTTCTTCGGAAGTGTAAATTCCAAGAGTTATGCCATGGACATCCCAACCCTGGCAGAAGGAATCAGACAGAGCGGACTGAAGATGCAATACATCCTCTTCGATGCCTGCTATATGGGAAATGTGGAGACAGCATACGAGCTGAAGGATGTCACCAACTATCTCATCAGTTCGAGCAGCGAGGTGATGGGTATGGGCATTCCATACCGGAGCATCTGGAGCATGCTCAATTCCGCAACACCCAACTATTCCGGCATCGTGAACGGTATTGTCAACTTCTACAAATCCAGCGAAGTACCTTATTGCAACATGGCAGCCATCGACTGCCGCGAGATGGATAACCTGGCTAGCGTCATGAAGGAAATCAACAGCAAATATACGCTTGATTCCTCCATTCCTCTGGAAACGATCCAACCTCTCGACGGCTTCACTCCCAACCTATTCTATGATATGTCGGTATATGTAGATAGCCTCAAGCCAAGCGGTTACCTGAAAGATCAGTTTGCCGCCCAGATGCAGAAAACCATCAAGGCTGCTGCGCATACCGATGAGGCATTTACCATGCTGAAGGACTCATATAGAGGAACCATCTTCCAGGTGAAGAGCTATTGCGGTCTTTCCATCTCCGACCCGAGCCAACACAGTGTAGCTATCAAGGGAAGAGAGAAGACTGGATGGTGGAAGGCAACCCACTAACATTGAATGGGCTTACACCCCGTTAGTGTCATCATAAAGTTGAATGTTCAAATTTCAAAAAACTAAGGACAAAGATGGAATTTTTTATAATCGATCGTAATGGACAGCAGGCTGGTCCTTTCAGTTTCGACCAACTCGTACAGAAGGGCATCAGTCCCGAAACACTGGTGTGGAAGCAGGGTATGGCAGACTGGACTCCTGCCTGGAAAGTAGAGGAACTGAGAGCTGTGCTGGAAGCTGCAGAAGCCAACCAGAGCAACCAGAATATCCTGAATATCCAGAAGCAAGAAGGAGTTCAGCAAGGTTTCCAGCAAGGGGCAAACCAGCAGCAGGATTATCAGAAAGCCCAGCAGGAAGCCTATCAGCAGGGATTCCAGCAGGGAGCAGCGATGCATTCGAATTTCCAGCAACAGCCTAAGAAGAAGACGAGCCATTTCGCGATGAAGCTGGTGATAGGTCTCATCATTTTCATCCTTGCCATATTTGCCGTAACCAATCCGGGCGCAGATGCTCATAAGGAGAAGGTTCGCACGGAGGCAAGCAAGGCGGTAGAAAAGGCGGTAGGATCTACCGACAACAATTTCTTCTCGCAGGCACTCCGCTCTGTAGCCAAGATGATGGCTGGCAGCATGATGGACGAAGCGATGAACCAGCTTTTCGAATACCACAACTATATCGTTTGCTCTACGGGTTCTGTGGATTTCAACGGCAAGCCGCATACCGTGAGTTTCGGTATTCTCGGCAACGTCTATACGATGAATGCCGACGATATGGTGAAAGCACTGGAATCAGCCGATAATCTCCATATCGAGGAGTCAGAATCAAATGTATCCTCTGATACTCCTAATATGGATAGCTCAGATTCAGAAGCCAATGTCAATGAGGACCAGGCTGACAGCGATGAAGGCAGCCTCAGCACAAGAATGCAGAAGAAACTGGAAGAGAAAGCCAATCAGGCTTTCGATAAGGCAGCGGATAAAGTGAGCAAGAAGGTAGAAGAGAAAATCAACCAGAAGCTCGAAGAGACCACCGATTCTTCCAGCATCGAAAAGATAATCGATAAGATCCTGGAGTTATTTTAACGGCATATAATTTGCCTGGATTTCATAGCACAACAGCTGATGGGCATCTGCACAACAGCTGATGGACAACCGCACAACAGCTGATATGCAAGCGCACAACAGCTGTTGTGCGGTTTTAGATATAGACAATCCCAACGACAGAGATTATATCTTCCAACAACTATCCCTATTAACTTCGAAGACTTTTCATATTACTTACGACAGCTAATCATATCACTTACGATAGCTAACCATATCACTTACGATGGCTAATCATATTACTTACGATAGCCATCAATACTAGTTATCATCATTACACATATTTTAGAGCATCAGGTACAAAAAAGGCTGCGTAACCACAAAGTAACGCAGCCTTTTTCATATTTCATTCTTATCCCTTTAAAACTTTAAAAACTAACGGGATATTTGATCTTTACCAAAGCTCCAGACGCTCATTCTTAGGAATGAACATCTTGTCGCCCTGCTTGACACCGAATGCCTCATACCAGGCATCAATGTGAGGAAGAGCGCCATCTACACGCCACTTGCCAAGCGCATGAGGATCGTTCTTCACACGGTTGCGAATCTCCTTCTCGGTGATGTTCTGACCCCATACACCAGCGTAGGCAAGGAAGAAACGCTGATCAGCAGTAAAGCCATCCTTGTTCTTCAAAGGCTTCTTGGCTGTCGCATTCTTGAAGGCATTGAAAGATACCATCAAACCACCGTGGTCGGCAAGGTTCTCACCCAATGTAAAGCGACCGTTGGCATTCAGATCAGGCAATACCTTGATGTTGCTGAAGAAATCAGCATACATATCGGCACGCTTGTTGAAGCCCTCAGCATCAGCTGCTGTCCACCAATCCTTCAGGTTACCGCTGGCATCATACTGGCGACCCTGATCATCAAATCCGTGAGTCATCTCATGACCAATCACTACACCGATAGCACCATAGTTGAATGCCGCGTCTGCCTTGGCATCAAAGAATGGATACTGAAGGATACCTGCTGGGAAGCAGATCTCGTTGGTGGTAGGATTATAGTATGCATTCACAGTCTGAGGAGTCATATACCACTCATCTCTGTTGACTGGCTTACCAGCCTTCTCAGCAATCTCCTTATTGTTGCGGAACTGACGGCAAGCCATCACGTTCTCATAGAAACTCTTGGATGGGTCGATGGTAAGTTTGCTATAGTCAGTCCACTGGTTAGGATAACCAATCTTGACATAGAACTTATCGAGCTTATTGTGGGCAGCAGCCTTGGTCTCTGCACTCATCCACTCCTGAGCGTCGATACGCTGACCGAGACTCACCTGGAGATTCTTGACCAGTGTCTCCATCATCTTCTTAGAAGACTCTGGGAAGAACTTCTTGCAGTAGATTCTGCCGAGTGCCTCACCCATCTGAGCATCTACCTGAGAGGTAGCACGCTTCCACAATGGATGGTCTTCCTTTCTGCCACTCATAGTCTTGCCGAAGAAATCGAAGTTTGCCTCACGGATCTCATCGGTGAGATAAGCAGAAGAGCTGCCGATGACACTCCACTCCATCAATGCCTTCAAGGTCTCAGCATCCTCTGCAGCAGTAATCTTGTCGTAACCAGCCATGAATGCAGGCTGACCCACAATCATCTCCTGGATATATTCGCTCTTGATGCCCTCGCCGTTAGCCAATGCCTCGAGAGGAATGTTTGGATAATTCTCCTTAAACTGCTTCAGGCTCATCTTGTTGTAGTTAGCCTGTGGGTCACGGAGTTCGGTACGGCTCTTGGAGATAGTAGCAAGACTGGTCTCGTGGAGGAATACCTTCTGTGCCTTCTTGGCAGCATCGGCAGCAGAGAAGCCATAGAGCTGGAACATCTTTGCCACGTAGGTCTTGAAAGCCTCACGGATAGCTACGGTAGCAGCATCGTTGTTGAGGTAGTAATCCTTGGAACCGAGAGTCAAGCCACCCTGCATCACATTGTAGATGTTCATGGTTACGTTCTTCTCGTCAGCACCGAAACCGGTACCGAAACCTACGCCCAAACCCTGCATGGCATACTTCACCTGCAAGTTCTGGAGTTCAGCCTTGGTCTTGGCAGCAGCAATCTCGTCGAGGAGAGGCTTTACGGGAGCAATGCCCTCCTTATTGCGGCGGTCGATATCGAGCGCCAACTTATAGAAGTCGGAAAGCTTCTGCTCGATGGTTCCTGCCTTGTAGGTCTTCTTCTTGAGTTCATCAAGAATAGAGTTGATACGCTTGTTGCTGTTCTCAGCCAACTGTTCGAAACTACCATAACGGCTGTAGGCAGCAGGAAGCGGATTGTTCTTCTGCCAGCCACCGGTAGCAAACTGATAGAAATCATCAGCAGGCTTTGCTGTCTTGTCAAGATTGCTCATGACAAGTCCCGACTTGTTCTGAGCATCAGCAGCCAAAGGCATGGCTGCGAGCATCATCATCGGAAGGATGTACTTCATTTTCATTTTCTCGTTATTTATTATTGTTTTAACTATGAATTCTTGATTTCCTCCAGTTCTTCGGAGAGCATCATCCAGTTCTCGTTTTCCTCATCCAGGCTCTTCATCAGCTCGGTATATTCGGTAACGAGTTCCATATTCGTAGCGTTCTCAGGCTTCATCAGGAGGGCATCAATCTCAGCCTTGCGGGTTTCGAGCTTTTCAATCTTCGTCTCGCATTCCTTCACCGCCTTCTCAGCCTTGCGAATCTTCTTCTGCTGCTCCTTGTGCTCGGCATAGCTGAGCTTGCCGGAGGATGCCTCGGAAGAATCTGCAGATGATGATGAAGAAGAGGAAGAGGTGGAAGCGGAACCCGATGGAGATCCGGCAGATGCCATTCCTGACTGATTTGCCAGCGCCTGACTGATGCTCTCGGCATTGTGGGCACGGAGATAATCGTAAATACCACCCAGATGCTCACGTACCTTGCCACCGGCAAACTCATATACCTTATCTACCAGTCCGTCGAGGAACTCACGGTCGTGGCTCACGATGATGGCGGTGCCGTCGAATGCCTTGATGGCTTCCTTCAACACATCCTTCGACTGCATATCGAGATGGTTGGTAGGCTCATCGAGAATCAGGAGATTCACCGGTTCGAGCAGGAGCTTGATCATCGCCAGACGACTGCGCTCTCCTCCACTCAGCACCTTGACATATTTTTCGGAAGTTTCGCCACCAAACATAAAGGCACCCAAGAGATCGTTCACCTTGAGGCGCATTTCGCCGGTAGCCACATTGTCGATGGTCTGGAAAATGGTAAGCTTCTCGTCGAGCAGCTGTGCCTGATTCTGTGCGAAATAACCAATCTGCACGTTATGACCTATCTTGAGATTGCCCGTAAAAGGAATCTCTCCCATGATACACTTCACCAGAGTAGATTTACCCTCGCCGTTCTTACCTACGAAAGCTACTTTCTCGCCACGCTTGATGGTAAGGGTCACATGGTCGAAGACGGTATGATCGCCATAATCCTTTCTCACCTCATCGCAGATAACCGGATAATCGCCGCTACGGAGACAAGGAGGGAACTTGAGGTGCATCTGCTTGGTATCCACCTCATCCACCTCGATAGGAACGATTTTCTCCAACTGCTTGATGCGGCTCTGCACCTGTACAGCCTTGGTTGGCTTATAGCGGAAACGCTCGATGAAGTCCTTGATATCTGCTATTTCTTTCTGCTGGTTCTCGTAGGCACGGAGCTGCTGCTCGCGGCGCTCGGCACGAAGTACCACATACTCGTCGTATTTCACCTTATAATCCTCTACCCTTCCGCAGGTAATCTCAAGGGTGCGGTTGGTTACATTATTGATAAAGGCACGGTCGTGACTTACCAGCACCACCGCCTTGGCACTCTGCGCCAGGAACTGCTCCAGCCACTGGATACTCTCGATATCAAGATGGTTGGTAGGCTCATCGAGGAGGAGCACATCCGGCTTCTGGAGCAGGATTTTTGCCAGCTCGATACGCATACGCCATCCGCCGGAGAACTCTCGGGTAGGACGGTCGAAATCTTCACGGGTGAAACCCAGACCGCTCAATGTGCGCTCTATTTCTGCCTCGTAGTTTTCACCGCCCATCATCATATAGCGATCATGTTCCTGGGTGAATTTCTCCACGAGCTGGGCATAGCTCTCGCTCTCGTAGTCGGTGCGGTCGGCCATTTCCTGCTGCATCTTGTCGAGGCGCGCCTTCATCTCGGTATTGTGGGCGAAAGCCTTTCGGGTTTCCTGCTTTACGGTGGTATCATCCTGCAATTTCATCACCTGTGGCAGATATCCGATGGTGGTTTCG
>ERZ506931.819-NODE-819-length-12853-cov-4.127989_pt1 | contig 12853 bp, 4 predicted proteins | sample MGYA00512902_ERZ506931 | MGnify/ENA metagenome assembly ERZ506931 | reverse complement strand
CTCTAACTATTTTCTTCATATCTTATTCTTTTGGTTGTTCTTCTTCTGTTGTTGTCGGGTCGTCGGCTGTAGATTCTCCTCCTTCGTCCGCAACCGCTCCTCCTCCTTCGTCGCTGTGCGCTATTGGAGCTGTAAATGGTACGTTGTAGCCGTTCCACACAATCGCATACGTATTAGCGTTTGAGACATACACCAATTCGCAGGTGAGAACTGCCATCCATCCGCTTTCAAGCCAGTAGGGGCGAGCTGTGTTGCTACCTCCAACGAGCGACGTATAGCCAACGATATTGATTGTTGTCGCCGGACTTGTGTTGTTTCTTATAACGAACACCTGCCCGAGGTACGTCGCCGCTTCTTCGCTTGTCACACCAAGGCTGGCATCGCTTGCGTTTGGATTGTGAAATGGCAGAATTATTGTCGGGTAGTTACCTCCTGTCTTTTTGCCGATGTCGCCCGAAAGCTCAACAAAGCTACCATTCTTTACAAAGTTTAGTCGGATATATCCATTAATCGAGCTTTCTTCTGTGTAGCCGTCCAACTTGTCGGGGGTAATAATAGTCTTCTTCTTGCGTATCAGTCCAGAGAAGAGACCTGCACCCACCTCCAGCAAGCCGTCCTCGTTCACGCTCGCAGTCACTTCTCCGCTGTTGTTCTTGACCATGAACTTGTTAGCCGTCGCCGTGATGGTGTCGTCTTCGAGGTCGATACCTGCTCTTTTCAACCCCGACTCCAGTTTGCCTGCCTCCGTCTTGTCGTAAGGCGAAAGACTCCAGCCACCGTATTCCGTTCCCTCCATTATCATCGGACGACAAAGGTGTATAGTACCATTCTTGAGTACAACAAGATCAACTTTGACGGCATACACGGAAGCAGGAGTCGTGAATGACCACTTGTACAGTGTCCACTCGTCAGTACTGCCGGTTGGAGTGAACCACTGCGTCGAGTATATGGAGAAAGTGCCGCTTGCCGAAGACTTGCCACTGACACGCATATACACCTCAGAGTCGGGTTTGGTGCGCGTTCTGAACCATACGCTGCACGTGTATCTGGTGTTTGCTTTCATTCCTGCGCAATCAAGACTGATACCTGCCCAGGTGTTGGCTGACGCGCCGACCGAACTGATGCGCAGGAAACGCGAACCGCCAACGCCGCCGTTATGAAATGTCACGGGATAGTTGCTGTTGTTTGTCGTGTAGCTGTCCCATTTGCGGAATGCCGAACCGACGATGCAGTTCTTTAAGTTCGTTGTCGTTTCGACCTGGAGCGAGATTTTCTCAGTTGACTGCTCTATCTTCGATACCTTATTCTCAGTATTCGTCTGCTTCTGTGCAAGTGAAATGATACTCTCGGCGTTCTGCGTTAGAGTAGTGTTTATCTTGCCTATCTGCCCATCTACCTCCTGCTTGTTCGCAGACACTGTAGAAGTCAGTCCGTCCACGTTAAGCACAAGCTCCGCAAGCGTCATCTCCTTTGTCGTGTCGCCGTCCTTCACTTTGAGCTTAAACATTGACGCAAGCGCATATATCTCGTCGCGTGACACCACGAATATCTCCTTGCCGTCGAGCGTATAGTCGTTCACGCCCTTGTACAGCTTAATAGACGGAGAATCAGAGCCGTAAGCCGAGAGGTACAGCACCGACTGGCGTGCCACATCGGTTGTATTACCCATCTGGACAAGCTCGTCACCCACCTCTGGCTGCGAGTCGCCGTAGTTGCCACCCGACAAGGCGAGAATGTCGATGTAGTCCGTGCCTTCCAGCATCACTCTGCGCCAATAATATTTGTTTTTTGCGTTCGCCGTCGTACCCTCCTTGATGTTGAACGTCTGACAGCGCACAAGGTCGTTGACGACAAACGGGTTCGTTATCTCCTCGTCACCTCGCTTCGTTAAGAACGAACAGCGGTAAACGTCATATCGCAAGGGTGTCGGTCCGTATTCGGGCAGCAGCGTTCCCTTTTTCAAGAAGTCAACCTTGCTAATCTTCATCGACGCAGGCGACAGGACTATCTCGCCGCCCACACTTTGCAGCTCTCTAATTACGAGTTTTACGAACTCCGCAGCCTTGCGCACAAGCAGACGGTCTACCTCCAAGTAGCTGTCTTCGCTGTCGGAATAATTGCCGAGTTTAAAGCCAGAGCCGAGCGCACCCGAACGGAATGCCGCCGACACAACCTCTTTGAGGGTGGCGATGCCGTCGGAGGAGATACCGAGGACATTGCTGTCAGACTGCTCGCCAAAAGCAATACCTTCCCAAAAGCGGATAAGTTTCTGCGCGACATCCTGTTTTGTCTTTGAGAGAAACAACTTCGAGCCTTCACTCGCGATATATTCCTTAACCTGTGCAGGCGTAGTGCCGCCACCGCTACCTCTGCCGAGCGCGGTTATCTGTTCCTGCATCTTTTGCAGCGTGCCTGCCTCCTTGTCTTCACGCAGGCTTACCTCGTATGATGGTATCTTTCCATCATTCTCTTTGATTGTCAGCCTGTCGATGATTATTTCCGCGTCAAGTCCGAGGTCTTCATCCTTGAACGGCATAATGTCGCCCTCCTTGATTGTGTCATGTATGCTCTTTACAGTCCCCGAGGTGTCGGCCATTGCCTCGTCATGCTGACGGGCCATAAAGATGTCATAAATCTTCGGTGCGTAGGTGTGTCTGGTGTGGTCGTTCTCTATAAGCCATGCAATAGCGTAGCGCAGCAGCTTTTCGGAAGCAGCTTCAACGTACTGCACAGGCAGCTCGATTCCCGACAATACGAAATGATCGCCCTTGCTAATCTGAAAGTCCTTGTACGGAAAATACAGACCGATGTCTTCCACTCGCTGCAACGTGAGCACCCAGCGACCGTTCTCTTTTACACTTTCCGACACCTTAAACTTTCTGCCGGCACACATTCCGTCCGTCATGGTGATGGAGAAGTCGCTCTGCTTTAAGGCATTGATGTCGAAGTTTACCTTTTCGTTAAGCTCGACCTTACATGAAGGAGCATCCGGCCCATCCTTGAACACGCCGTTGTCCTCTACATTCGTGCCAACCGCTATTTCGTCAATGCGCACGCCGTCCACCTCCATCTCCTTGATTGTCGGAAATATTTCTTCCTTCTTTTCTTTTATGTCTTCCGTATCGAAGAATACACTGCCAGGTCGCACGCCTATGGTGTCCGCTGTAGCCGACTCGACCCAAGGGCGGTCGGTTCGTGCTGAAAAGCGCAGCTCCGCGCCGGTCGGGTTTAGCGATGCGTGCTTGTTAGTGTGGCTGTTCCACCACTCCTGCAACGACATCTGCGGAAAGCCTGGCAGCATTAAGCGAGAGCACGCCATGTTGTTGGGCAGATGGTCGGTAGCGTAGTCTTTTCTGTTGTCGGGGAAAGCATCCTTGTTCACTCCGCTGACAAAATGAATCATCTTTGTTGACTTTACCGCCTCGTAGTATTTTCTTGCGTCGGCTACCGAGTTCTCTTCGTCTGTGCCGCCTGCGACGCGTACCTCGATACGCTCCTCGAAATACGGCGCACGAAGAACCGTTACCGTAGCCTTGACGACAACGCCGCCGTCATGCAGACTTACGGAGTATCGCGAGGAGCCTTGTCCGTCGGAGATATGGTTGGTGAAATACGCCGACGCTTTTTCAACATTAAGACCACCAAGCTTGATGTCCGCTGCATACCATGCGGTATGATCGAGAAGCTGTATCGTATCCGCGAAGTCGGCCCACACCTCCATATTTAATGTTGCGTAGTATCTGTTGGGTAGGTTTTTCTCCGAACCGTATGCCCTCATTCTCGTGACAATCTTCTGGTCGCTTTCTGCGTCCTGGTTAATCTCGACAAGTCCAAATGCTGCGCCGTACTTGAACGTGTTCTGCATAAGCAAGCCCGATGTGTCAACGAACACCTCTCTGTTTCGCGTTATGAAGTTCACGTCGAACTGGGAGTTTACCAACGCAAGTCCTTCCCATACGGTCTGATTCTGTACACTGATTGAAGTTGAGTCTATCTCGGTGTCTGCAACACCAGTGTCCTCTTTGGTTGTATCGCCACCATATATCTCTTCCCATCTTGCAGCCTCGCAGCCTCGTGTCTGGCTTCTTTTCCAGTTGCGTGAATAGAACTTCCATGCTTTGTCTCCGAACTGCTCGTTCATGTTAGCTTGCAACCTGTCAAGCAAATCGTCAAGTGATCCGATGTAGAAAACAAAGTCGGGCAGGGCGGTGTAGTGTAGCTGCGCCTCGTCGTTCAGCACAACATCAAGAAACTCCGCTCTTGCCAGCTCGTCGGACAGGGAGTTCAGCTTTATGTCTGAATACTTAAACGAGTCGCCGAGGGCGTTCTTGCGGCCCTGCTTTATCTTGCCTGGGTCGTAGTTCAGCTCGAAGCGCTCGTTTCTGTAAATCAGATAATCGCCGATTGAGAAATCGACGGGAGCTTCGTTCTCTATTGATACGGATACGGAACACTCTCCCATCCACTCGCCGTCGTATGTCAGCGAATGAACGGAAATTTCCTTGCCGTTGGTGTCACGCAGTGGCGTGCCGTCCTTATTATAAAGTTTCCATTCCATGTCTCTATTTGCTTAATGTCACTTCCGTTACGGGGTCTTCAACTCTCAACACTGTAGAGAACGTTACCACATCTCCCTCGTCGTCGCGGTGCAGGTCTGCGTCGTCGGATACCTTCTTGAGGCGGATGTGTCTTCTTCCTACCTTAGTCCAGTCGCAGTACATCTTCATTTTCATGCCGCTACCGTCGCGTCCGCTCAGGTAGTTCAGAAACTTTCTTATTACTGCGTTAGCCGAGAACTTATCGCCCTTGCAGCACCATTTCACGGTCATATCGTATGCCGCGAATTTAAGGCTGTCGCCGAGATATGAGTCTTCTCCATCCTCGTCTTTCCAGTCCTTTACTACAGGTTCCTTGACGTCCATGCCGATGTCGAACGGTATGGAGGCGCACCACACGTCGAAGTCAGCTACGGTCTCTTTTATCGCCGCTCCCGCCTGCTCTTTTTGTATAAAGACATTGTAGTGTTGCATAAATATACCTAATTTTCTCCAAAAATAATAAAAAGCGGATAATTATACAAATTAATATATAACTATCCGCGATTTTAACAATAAATATCCACTTTATCAGCTGATATAGAGCTTTTTTCTGCCACTTGTAGACACTGCGTTCATCCAATCCATCATCCGATCGAGCTTCTCGTTACGAGCCTCCGCAAGCATGACTATCTGCGTGAGCTGCCCGAGCTGCGCTTTCTGTATCTGACCCATTTCGGGAAGACGCATCTTCAACAGCTCTCCGATGTCCTTAACCTGCGCACGATTTACACTCACGTCAAGACGGATGGCGTTGACGTAGCTTGCGAGAATATCCGCGGTTTCCTCCGTGATATTCTTGATGCCGTTGGTCACACTTCCATCGCCGGTTGCCGAAAGGTCAAGACCTCTGTCTTTCAGGCTTTCCAGTATCGCCGTGATGTTGTACACCGCGTCGTCCGTCTGCTTGTAGAGTTCATCAGCAACGTTCACTACATCCTCGGGTTCAAGTCTGCCTTTCTGCTTGATGGTCGTTGTGAGCGCTTCAAGCGGACCTTCAAGAGCCTTTTCCATAATCTTCTGCGAGAGAATGTTTTTGGTGAGGTCTTTCACCATATCCCTGGCCTTTTTCTTGTAGGCATCAATGGCGTCCTCACCTTTTCCCCATGCGCTTACAACTGCGTCGGTTAATTGGCTTGCCCACGACTTCATGTCTACGCCGTAGATGTCCTTGAGGAAGTCGGTTGCAAGCTGCTTGATGGTTGTTTCCATCTCCTTGATTTCCTGCTTGTAGTCGGCAATCTTGTCCTTGTCCGTCTTCTTCTTGCCCTGCTCGGCGTTGAGCTGTCGTTGCATTTCGTCCTTCTGTGCCATGAGGGAAGCCTGCTCCGCAAGGAAAGCGTTGTCGGGTTCGGCAAGCGACTTCTTGGCTGCGTTGTAGGTATCACTTGTGTACGGGCCGTTGTAGCCGATAAGCACGCCTGACTTCTGGAGTTTCAGACCCTTCTCGTAGTTGTCCGTTACTTTCTTGAGTGTCGCCTTCGTGTCCTTATCCATCTCGTATGAATAGACACCGCCAAGGGTGTTTTCAATCGTCGTCTTTACATCGTTGCGCAAGTGCTCAAGTTCCGTAATGTTACGCTCCGCGAGCTTTATCTGGCGTTCCTGCTTTGCGTCATGCGCCGCAGCGAAAGCCTTGAACGGAGAGGTAAAGATGCCGACTACACCCTGAATGACGCCGCCGACATTGCCTGACATAGCGCTTGTCGCGATGGAAGAGATAGAATTGGAAATGCCGTTGAGAGAGTCAAAGAACGCCGTTGCGTCCTGCCATGCGTTACTCTCAGTATCTACGCCGAGTGCGCTTGCAGTGTCCTTGATGTCGTTGAACGCAGCTACAACACCTTGAATATTGGCGTTTATTTTGTCAGCCGCTACGCTTACCGCAGACATGGCTTTCTTGAACTTGTTCGCAGCCTTCGCTTCCTCCTGTCCTTCCTTAATCTTATTCTCTCCCTCTTTTGCCTTCTTCTTGCCTTCCTGCACTTCCGCAGTAGCTTTCGCAACGCCGTCCCAATCACTGTTTTTCAGCGCGTCTAATAGTCTTGTCGTAGCCTCCTGCGCAAGTCTTTCACCCTCCTGCTTCAATGCTGCGCCCGCTGTGATTTTCTCGTTGGCGTTCTGAACGCGCTGTTCTGCAACGCCGCTCAAACCTGCATTGAAGAAGTTCTTCTTGCCGCTTGAGAGTTTATTCAACTGCTCGTCAAGCTGCTGTATCTGCTTGCCGTATTCGCGAGCGTCAATGGTTCCGTCAGCAAGTGCCTGATTGATGTTTTCGCGTATCTGCGAAGCGATTTCGGATGCCCTGTCCATGCCGAGCTGCGACACCGCTCCGAAGAACGTGATATAGTCGCTGCTCTTGTTGAAGGCTTCCGTTTTAGCGGAGTTCACTTCCTTGTCACGCTGGCGCGTGTAACGAGAAGCAAGACCATAGTTTCCCGCTTCTTCCGCTTGTGCAATAGGCGTTTCATACTTGGCGTAGATGGCGGCTATCTTCTCCTGCGTGCTTGCTGTCTGTGCGATGATGTCCGCAGCCTGCTGCAAGCTCTTGACATAATTGTCCTTTACCAAGGTCGTTATCTTCTGCCAAGCCTCAAGAGCGAGAGGCGTGTCCTTATACAGAACCTTCGCGTCGGCTTCGGTCATTCCGAGGTTGACATCGTGGCCGAAGTTCTTCTTGAAGTCCTCCGCCATCTTTCTTGTCTGCTCATCCCATACCGCGCCGTCCTGAAAGGCGAGCTTGGCGAAGTCCAGACTGCCTGTCTTCTCGTACAGTTCCTTCTGCAAGTTCGCCTGCTTCACGCCTTTCTCCAGGGCCTCCTTGAAGTTTGAAGCAACTCGTTCCCATTCGGGTTTCAGCTCCTCGGAGAAGCGCCACTCAAAGTTCTCCTTGTCGAGCTGAGTTCTTAATTTCTTTCTGTCATTCGTCTTGTCGAAGTTGAAACCGCCTTTCAGTCGGGCGATGCTGCCGGAATAATTGTCGAGGTCAATCTTCTTCCAGTCCAAGTCCTTATACAGGCCGAAGACCTCGTTCTTTGCCTTCGCACGGCTCATGCCGGCTTCTTTTCTCAGCTTCTGGTAAGCCTGTCTCGCGGCCTTGAAGTCCTCAAGCTGTCTTTTCAGCTCATCAAGCTCCTTATCCTTCTTGTCGCCCTTGACCTTCGGAACCTTGTTGGATTTCTCGTCCTCGCCCTTGTAGTCATAATTCAGCAAATCAAAAGCTGCACTCACAGCATTGTCGTACTGGTATTTCAACCAGTTCAGCATTTTCTTTGGGCTTTTTGATCTTTTTGCAGCTACGTATTCGTTCTTGAGCCTTTTAATCTCTGTATTGGCGGCATTGCGCGCCTCATACCATGAACCTTGCTTGCCCCACGAGTCTATATAGCTCATATATTGGTCTTTCTTGCTCTTCTCGTAAATGGCGAACTTCGGCATACGCTTCGCCATAGTTCCTTGCACGTCTCCGTATTTGCCAGCGTCATTTACCACAAGGTCTATTACGGCAGAAAAGTGTGATGCGGCAAGTAGGCGCTGCAATGTCGATTCGAGTTCAGGGTATTTCAGTATCAGGTTCTTCTTGGCGTCATCCATCAACTCCCGAACCTTTCGCGCCTCTTCATTTGTCAGTTTTTGCCCGGAACGTATTTTCATGGCAATGTCCGGCGCTACATTGTCTATCATCTGGCGCATCTCACTTCCGACCTGACTTTCAAGCCATCCGTCAGTAATACCGAACGCTTGCAATACGCTTGCTCTTATCTCATTGGCACGGTCTTCGGGTATTCCCATGCCGGAAAACATATTGCTCAAACTTAACTTTGCGGCCTCAAGCGCAGTTCTATCCTTGCTTATATCGCCAAAAATCTTTGTTATTTCCTTTTTGAGATTTTCGGTTGAGGTTTTGGCGCCTAAACTCAGTTCGAAGGATTTTTTTCGAGCGGTCTGCTTGTCTTCGCCACCCGTAATAAGGTCAGATGCTACAGCGTCAATATTCTCAAACACTTTACTTGACTTTTCCGCAGCGTCTTTCAGGTCTTTGTACATCCCACTATCAGTCAATCTTCCCTGCGACAGCTCATTTGCCTTCTGTAGTAGGTTGAGTTCATCGGCGAGGTATTTTAGGCGCTCCTTGTAACTTTCTTTTTCTTCGGCTTTCATTACAAGATTGTTGTAGTTATAAGGAGCTATCTGCTTGATTTTCTCCTTATACTCGTCGATCATGTTGTCTATTGCCCTGTCGTCACCCTCTGCGATAGCCTTGCTTGCGTCATTCTCTTTCATAAAGTCATTAAGCTGCTTGTATCTGTCCTGCAACTCGTCAGCCGTCTGCTTCATGGAATTTTTAAGCTCTTCGTTCTTGGAATACCAGTATCCCATACCCATCGTTACTCCAGTTATGAGAAGACCTGGCAGACCGCCTATTGCCGTCCAAAGTGTTGTCGCAAGTGTCCTTGCGCCTGCCGTCACGATGTTGATTGCAGCAGCTCCGCGCATACTGAAAGAAGTCCACAATCCTGCAAAGCTCGCCCTTACGGATGTCGTTCCGGCCCTAAGACCGGCAAACCACGATGCGGTAGACACTGCTGCTGCGCGAATTTTCCCAGGAATTGCCTTTATTGGGCCGAGGATGCCGCTTAGCGCTCCTTTAAGAGTCCATGTCTTGCTGACAATCCCCATTTCGGCAAGCGTTTGCTTGTACATCTCCGGCGTAATGCTCTTTGTTATAAGCATACGGTCGAGTTCGGCCTTTGTCAACGCTTTCGCTGCCGTCAGCATCTTTAAATCCTCTGCCGTAATCTGCTTCTTCGTTTGAAGCAAACGGAGTTCCTGAGCGGTTACGCTTTCCCCAAGCAGAACTCTTTTCTGTACATCAGCAGCCATGCTCGACTTGCCCGACAATAGTGCCGCGCCAATACCGCCGCCAAGAGCCGTTTGCATTTTCTTCAAAGCAAATCCAGCAAAAGCCGCGGCTACCACAGGAGCCATAGAGTGCATTGCCTGAACAAGTTCCGTAACGAGATTTAAAATACCCTTCAACCCCTTGCCGACGACACTGTTTCCGCTTGCAAAATCAGAGAGCATGATTTCCCACGCATCTTTAAGTTTGTTGTATCTACCGAGAAGGGTTTCCGAAAGTACAAGCTGCATGTTATAGAACTGACCGCCAGCATCTGTCATCTCCCAAAATACGTTCTTGACATCCTCGAAATCAACACCGCGCCCCGATATGCGGGTTTTTACATCGCTTGTAGTAACCTTGCGGCCTTCACGTTTTGAGTAGTATTCTGACAGCTTCTGCAACAGTGGAATACCCGCATACGAAATCTGACGTAACTCCTTGCCGTCAAGCCAACCGCGCGAACGCACCTGTCCGAACGCCAGGGCTATTCGCTCGAAGCTGACTCCGAGGCCCGACGCCATATCTGCGAGTCGCTTTGTGGTGTCATACAGCTGGTCGTACTCTACACCGTAAGCCGCCAACTGCTTCACGTCTTTGTTCAATTCAGAGAAAGTGAACGGAGATTGCAATGCAAGTTCCTTGACCTGCGAGAACATAGTATTGGCGTTCTGTATGTCGCCCAAAATACTCTGCAATGCGATGTGCTGCTTTTCAAGCTCGCCACCAGTCGTTATCACGCTCATGGCAAACTGCTGCATACCGTAAACAAGTCCTCCCTGCATGACCAGGGACTTCAAATCCTGCATTGTGGAGTTAAGACCACCGGCGGAGTTTTTCGCCTGCTCAAAAGCGCGAACAAGGTCGCTACGCACCTTTGCCGCCGAATTTGCAATCTCCTGCTGGTGCTTTCGCTCTAAATCAATACTCTTTTCTTTCTCGCGGTTTGTCTTTTCTTGCGCCGCATTAATCGCTCTTTGGTCTTGCAGTGCTCGCCCTGCCTGCGTTGCGTCGTGCCCTGTACCGATACTTCCTATGCGACCAACTACCTTCTGTCCATCTACAAGCCAAGTGCGCATCTGTCTAAGATAGCGCATAATGTCGATAAGACGATGTATCTCAGCCTCCGCTTTGCTCACGTCGGCTCCCAACGATATGCCGCGGCTGAACTCACGTCTGAGCGCCCTTACCTTATTGCCAAGCGAGTCGTAACGAGCCTCCGCTGCCTTTATCTCAGACAATCTCTGCTTGTTGTCGCGTGTTTCCTGTCTTTCGTTCTTCCTGTCCTGCTTTTTGTTAGCTCTCGTAATGGCATTGTTCAGCTTGTCCTGCTCCGACTTGGCATTGCCGATTTCGTTTTTGAGTATCTTGTACTCCGAAACCAGTTCCGCCACCGCGTTCTTGCTGCCAATGTCGGCGTTGTTGAACTTGTCGCGCATTTCCGTTAGTCGCGAAATGGCACTCTCCGCTCTTGATGTGTCAGCACCGACCTTAATGCCTTGTCTGGCAGAGTCGTTGAGTTCGCGTATCTTTCTGTTCACCTCGCTTATAAGTTCCTGCAAGCGTCTGTATCTCGCCTCCATTGTTTCGAGGTTGCGGTCGGTTGCTTTCGCGCTCTGATTGGCACCGCTTTGGTCTTTCAGAGTCCTATTCACTCTTTCTTTCCAAAGTTGAAGCTCGTTAAGAGCATCGCCGAATCCTTTGTTTAGCAACTGCTTGCCCGAGAAGCTCTCAATAGTAGTCTTTATTCGTTCTATCTCGCCGCGTACCGCCGTAAGTTTTGAAGTATCCGTGCCAATTTCAAGACTCTTACCCTTTAGTTTGTCGATATTGCCGAGAATGGTGTTTATCTGCTCAACAGCCAACTTTTGTTTACTGAGGGCCGAGTCTAAGGAAGCTGTCTCGCTTGCGGTTCTCTTGTATTCCTGAACCTTGCCAGTGGCTTTCGTGTATGCGAAGGCTATATCAGACAGTAGGGACTTGACTTTCGCGCCGTTAGCCAAGAGATTATCGTCAGCAAGCATGGTTTCCATTCTTCGCTTGACACCGCGCAGCGTATTTCCGCCTGAGAGTAGCGCTGTGGTGTCTATTCTATTACGTATACCCCTTGATTGCAGGCTTTGAATCTCAGCAAGTTTGTTTTTTGTCGTTTCAAGCTCCCTGTTTAGTCTTGCAGCGTTATTCTTTGATGCGGACAGCGTATTCTCCTTGTCAAAAGCCTTTTCTATTTGTCTTACGTCAGTGATTAGGTTTCTGAACTTTGCGTTATAGGCAGACATAAATGCGTTATCAACACTGCCCGCCGTCTTTCCTGCTTGCAAGTTTATAAGCTCATTACGGAAGTCCATAAGAGCTTTCTTTGCACGGTCAAGTTCGCCGGTATTAATGCCAGCATTGACATTCTTGATGCCGCTAATTTTGTTGAGTTCGATATTGACCTTCTGAAGAAGATGGAGATAGTTGAGGGCGTTCGACAACTGTTCTTTCATTTCCTTCTTCTTCTTTGGGTCTTGCTCTTTATTAATGCTAAGATTTAACGAATTAATCATGCCCTCAAGTCTCTGAACGTCTTTCAACATGCTATTCAAAGCCTTGTGGGAATTATCCTTTATTCCGAGCTGGAACCACAAATCGCCTAAATTTCCGCTTGCCATATCCTGAAATATTTATCGTTTAGATTTTGTTGTTTAAATAATCGGAAAGACTAATCTTCTTGCCGACAAGACTGCCTTCCTTCTCCTTCTTCTTTACCCAGTTATCCCAAAGGTCGTCCATCTCCTTTGCGGTGTGCTTGACACTGCCGTCCGAGTTGCGCTTCTTGTCTTTCTTATACACAATAATGGGTTGGTCTGCAACCATAAGGTCTATCTGTGCCGAAGTGTAGCCCCACCAGTAGTCGTATGCCTTGATGCCGTAGCGCGTGGCAAAGAGGAACGGGAACTTTTCGGCTAACGAGAAGGCTGCTCCCCAGCTTGTCCTGCTCGGATAGCTTTCACTTCTTTCTTCGTCATCGTCATCGCCAGATCCGTCATCCCTGTCGCTAATATGGTAGTCAGCGAGCACACTACCAATGGTACTTTTTTTTTAGCTGCGTCAACAACTCTCAAGACCTCGATGGCATCCAAGTCCTTGATATAGTACAACCAACGCCAGTAAGCCCAGTAGAAGAAGCGCAGCTTCCAAACATTATTGAGAAGAACGATGGCACACAACTTTACGCCGCGCTTCCATTCGTCTTTCTCATTCGCTGTGACGTGCGAGAATTTTCTTATCGCACCTCGTTTAAGCCAACCGATTTTGCGCTTTTTACCCATGAACACTACCGCTTCGGGTTCCGCCTCCAATACGCTGTCAAGAG
>ERZ506931.813-NODE-813-length-12885-cov-3.487607_pt1 | contig 12885 bp, 9 predicted proteins | sample MGYA00512902_ERZ506931 | MGnify/ENA metagenome assembly ERZ506931 | reverse complement strand
ATCTGCAAAAAGAAGAAAAAGTCCCGACGCTTCTGCTTCACAGCTGCTGCGCCCCATGCAGCAGTTATGTGCTGGAATACTTAAGCAATTACTTCAGGATCACGGTACTTTATTACAACCCGAACATTTACCCGGAGAGTGAATACAGCAAGCGCATCATCGAACAGCAGACACTGATCGGGGCGATGCATACGAAATATCCGGTGCAGTTCATTGCGGGCAGCTATGAGAAAGAAAAATTCTATGCGATGGCAAAGGGACTGGAAGAAGTAAAAGAAGGCGGCGTGCGTTGCTTCAAATGCTATGAACTCCGCTTAAGAGAGGCCGCAGAAATTGCAAAAGCCGGAGGATATGAGTACTTCACGACGACGCTCAGCATCAGCCCGCTTAAGAATGCAGCGAAATTGAATGAGATTGGATTAAAACTTGCAGAAGAGTATGGCGTGGCATATCTGACGTCAGATTTCAAAAAGAAGAACGGATATAAGCGGTCCGTAGAATTATCCGCACAGTACGGGCTTTACCGGCAGGATTACTGTGGCTGTGAATTCTCCATGCGTCAGCGCCTGGAAGAACAGCAGGCACGAAAAGAACAGTGAAAATGCATAAATGGAATCAGAAAATTGCATGGATTAAGAAAAAAATCACGTTTCAGGGTGAATAAATATGTAAATTTCTGCAATAATATTTGCTTTTACGCGGAAATGTGTTAAAATCGGAAACAGTAAACTTAAAAATGAAAGGAAGAAATCCATATGGCACAGTTATGGGGAGGACGTTTCACAAAAGAAACAGACCAGTTAGTATATAATTTCAACGCTTCCATTACATTTGACAAGAGATTCTATAAGCAGGATATCAAAGGCAGTCTTGCACATGTAGCAATGCTTGCAAAGCAGGGAATCTTAACGGAAGAAGAAAAAGAACAGATCACAGACGGACTGAATGGCATTTTGGCAGATGTAGAGTCCGGAAAATTAGAAATATCAGATAAATATGAAGACATCCACAGCTTTGTGGAAGCAACACTGATCGACCGCATCGGCGATCCGGGAAAGAAGCTTCACACCGGACGAAGCAGAAATGACCAGGTTGCATTAGATATGAAGCTTTTCACCAGAGACGAGATCCACGAGATCGACGCCCAGGTAAAGGAACTTCTGGAAGTGATCCTTCACGTGATGGAGGAAAATGTCGAGACATACATGCCTGGATTCACACACCTTCAGAAAGCGCAGCCGATCACACTGGCCCACCACATGGGAGCATATTTTGAAATGTTCCGCAGAGATCACGAGAGACTGCAGGACATCGCAAAGCGTATGAATACCTGTCCGCTCGGTTCCGGAGCACTTGCGGGGACAACCTATCCGTTGGACCGTGAGTACACAGCCGAATTACTTGGATTCGACGGACCGACACTGAACAGCATGGACGGGGTATCCGACAGAGATTACTTATTAGAACTGTTATCTGCACTCAGCATCATCATGATGCACCTGAGCAGATTCTGTGAGGAAGTCATCATCTGGAATTCGAATGAATACCAGTTCGTGGAGATCGATGATGCATACAGCACCGGAAGCAGTATCATGCCGCAGAAGAAGAACCCGGATATCGCAGAACTCGTAAGAGGTAAGACAGGACGCGTATATGGTGCGCTCAATGCACTCCTTACCACAATGAAAGGGATCCCGCTTGCATACAACAAAGATATGCAGGAAGACAAAGAATGGGCATTCGATGCCATGGATACCGCAAAAGGATGCATCACATTATTTGCCGGTATGTTAAAGACCATGCAGTTCAACAAAGACCGCATGGAAGAAAGTGCAAAACACGGATTCACCAACGCAACAGATGCGGCAGATTATCTGGTAAATCATGGTGTACCATTCAGAGATGCACACGGCATCGTAGGAAAACTTGTGCTGACCTGTATCGAGAAGAAGATCCCGTTAGATGCACTTCCACTGGAAGAGTACAAGAAAATCTCACCGGTATTTGAAGAAGATATATATGAAGCAATTGATCTTAAGACATGTGTGAATAAGCGTATCACGATCGGAGCACCGGGAAAGGATGCGATGGCGAAGTCAATCGCAGCTTATAAGAAATACATGGCTGAATAAAAAACAAAAGTAAGGGAGAGAAAAGAAGATGGAGAAGAAATTAAGAGTAGGTATTTTAGGGGCAACAGGAATGGTTGGACAGCGTTTTATCTCATTGCTTGAAAATCACCCTTGGTTCGAGGTAGTAACAGTAGCAGCAAGCCCGCGTTCAGCAGGAAAGACATACGAAGAGGCAGTCGGCGGACGCTGGAAAATGGATACACCAATGCCGGAAGGCGTTAAGAAACTGATCGTAAAGAATGTAAATGAAGTAGAAGAAGTATCTTCTACCGTAGATTTTGTATTCAGTGCCGTAGATATGACAAAAGACGAGATCAAAGCGATCGAAGAAGCATATGCAAAGACAGAGACACCGGTTGTATCAAACAACAGCGCACACCGCTGGACAAAAGATGTACCGATGGTAGTACCTGAGATCAACGCAGCACATTTCGACCTCATCAAGACTCAGAAAGAACGTCTCGGAACAACACGCGGATTCATCGCAGTAAAACCAAACTGCTCCATCCAGAGCTATACACCTGCACTTGCAGCATGGAAAGAATTCGGACCAAAAGAAGTTGTTGTTACAACATACCAGGCAATCTCCGGAGCAGGTAAGACATTCAAAGACTGGCCGGAAATGATCGAGAATATCATTCCATACATCGGCGGAGAAGAAGAAAAGAGTGAAAAAGAACCTCTTCGTGTACTCGGAACACTGGAAAACGGAGAAATCAAACTTGCAGAAGAACCAAAGATCACATGCCAGTGCTTAAGAGTTCCTGTACTCAACGGACATACAGCAGCTGTATTCATCAACTTCGAGAAGAAGCCAACTAAAGAACAGCTGATCGAGAAATTGGAAAGCTTCAAGGGATTCCCACAGGAAGCAGAACTTCCAAGTGCACCAAAGCAGTTCATCCAGTACCTGTCAGAAGACGACAGACCACAGGTAAAAGCTGACGTTAACTACGAGAACGGAATGGGCGTATCCATCGGACGTCTGAGAGAAGACAGCATGTATGATTACAAATTCATCGGACTGTCACACAACACTGTCCGCGGTGCGGCAGGCGGAGCCGTACTTTGCGCCGAAGCACTGACTGCTAAGGGATACATTCAGGCAAAGTAGCCAGGGGTAGCCAGGGGGAAGGGAAATCCGGCTTTTTTAGTGTCCCTGGTGGCACACTCACCTGCTTAGCATTCATAAGGCGAAGACATAAAAAGGCAAAAGCATAAAAAGATGAAAGCATAAAATATAAAAAGGCGGGAACTGCAACATGTAAAAAGGCGCAGTTCCCGCCTTTTTATACGTTATATCTCCAGAAAAGAAGCCGGTCCCGCCTGCCGATACAAAATCCGATCACAAATCTGAACACGATACATCTCAGTGTTGAGAATAAAAGATGGTTTTGCTATAATAAAGTATACAATAAACTCGCTGATTACAAAGTGCCGGTGGGGACACTGAAAAAACCAAAAACACCGTCCCCATGGCCCATGGCAAGAAACGGAGGAAGCCCCTATGGACCGAGAATTATTGAACTACACACAGAACCGAGAACTTTCCTGGCTGAGATTCGATCAGCGTGTATTGGAAGAAGCAAGAGATAAGAGCGTGCCGCTATTAGAACGTATGAAATTCGTAGCCATCTTCACCAGTAACTTAGATGAATTCTTCATGATCCGTGTCGGAAGTCTCTATGATATGGTGCAGACAGACGACAGACACAGAGACAGCCGGTCGGGAATGACACCGCAGGAGCAGCTGGATGCGATCTACGCAGCAGTTGCCCCGTTATATAAAGAACGTGACAAGACCTACGCCGGGATCAAGAAAGAACTGTCCCCATACGGAGTCTGCGGACTGGACTTTAAAGAACTGGAGGCAGACGAGAAGAAATATGTTAAGAAATGTTTCAAAGAGCAGATCCTGCCGATACTGTCACCGCAGATCGTAGACAGCAGCCACCCGTTCCCGCATCTTATGAATAAAGATATCTATGTAACAGCCAATCTGAAGCATATCAATAGCAGGAAGAATAAAGACGACAAAGAAAAAGAACAGATCCTCGGAATCGTACCGGTTCCGACCTATGTATCCGATATCCTGATGCTTCCGGGACATGACATCCGTTATATCCGCATGGAGAAAGTCATCATGGAATACCTGGATCTGGTATTTGACCAGTACGAAGTATCCGACCCGAACTACATCTGCGTGACAAGAAATGCAGACGTATCTCCGGACGATGAAGCACTGGAGGTTACCGATGACTTCCGGAAACTCATGCAGAGTACCCTGCACAAACGCCGCAGGATGGCGGTAGTAAGATTAGAAACAGCAGAAAAACTGACACCGGAAATGCAGGAATACTTCTGTAAGAAATTCAAGATCACACAGGAGCAGATCTTCCGCACGAAGATGCCGATGAAACTGGATTATATGTTCTCCATCGCAGGAAATCTCCCGGAGTCCATGAAGAAAGCACTGGTCTACGAACCATTCTCCCCGCAAAAATCAGCACATGTACAGGACGGAAACATGTTAAAACAGGTGAAAAAGAATGATATCCTGTTGTTCTACCCATACGAAAGCATGGATCCATTCCTAAAGCTGATCAAAGATGCCTCAGTAGATCCGAATGTAATGACGATCAAGATCACCATCTACCGCCTGGCGAAGAAGGCAAGACTGGTAGAATACCTGTGCGCGGCTGCGGAAAATGGAAAAGAAGTCACCGTGCTGATCGAGCTGCGTGCAAGATTTGACGAGCAGAACAACATCGACTGGTCGGAACGTCTGGAAGAAGCAGGATGCCGTGTGATCTACGGATTCGACGGTTACAAAGTGCATTCCAAGATCTGTCTGATCACATACAGGAACCGCAATGACATCCAGTATATCACACAGGTCGGAACCGGCAATTATAACGAGAAGACAGCTGCCATGTATACCGATCTGTCCTTGATGACTGCTGATCCGCGAATCGGACAGGACGCCGCAGAATTTTTCAAGAATATGTCCATCGGCAATCTGCAGGGCAGCTATCAATACCTGATCGTATCACCGGTCAGCTTAAAGAGCCGTATCTTACAGATGATGGACGAAGAGATCATAAAAGGAAGCGAAGGACGCATCATTATGAAGATGAACTCCGTGACAGATGTGGACTTCATAAAGAAAGTATCCGAGGCCTCCTGCGCAGGAGTAAGGGTAGACTTGATTGTTCGCGGAATCTGCTGTATACTACCGGGAGTGCCTGGATTTACGGAAAATGTCAGAGTGATGAGCGTGGTTGGCCGCTATCTGGAACATCCACGTATCTTCAGCTTCGGAACCGGCAAAGACCAGAAGATCTATATCGGCTCCGCAGACATGATGACAAGAAATACAGAAAAAAGAGTAGAAGTAGCCTGCCCGGTATTAGACGGGCAGATCAGACGCCAGATCAACCATGACCTGAAGATCATGTTAAGTGATAACGTGAAAGCAAGGATCATGCAGAAAGACGGCACATATATGAAACGGACCGGCGGCATAAAAGCTGTGGACTCTCAGGCAGTCTTCATGGAAGAAGCACAGCACGGCAGCCGAGAAGAAGACCAACGGGGACGGGGATTACTGGCTTTTTTCCTGTCCCTCCGGCACAGAAAAAAATAAAAGCCATCAGGGACAGGAAAAAAGCCAGTAATTCCCGTCCCCATCGGCTCACCAAGGAGTAACACAATTACATGGGAAAATCACTATACATTGCCGAAAAACCCAGCGTAGCGCAGGAGTTCGCCAAGGCATTGCATATCAATACACAGAGAAAAGACGGATATCTCGAATCAGCAGAAGCAATCGTAACCTGGTGCGTCGGACACCTGGTCACGATGAGCTATCCGGAAGAATACGATCCGGCATTAAAAAGGTGGAGTCTTGAGACTCTGCCTTTTATCCCGCAGGAATTCAAATACGAAGTCATTCCGGCAGTGTCAAAGCAGTTCCGAATTGTATCGGGACTGCTGAACCGCACAGACGTAGACACCATCTACGTCTGTACCGACTCGGGACGGGAAGGAGAATACATCTACCGTCTGGTCGAACAGCAGGCAGGCGTAAAAGGCAAGAACCGCCGCCGCGTATGGATCGACTCCCAGACAGAAGAAGAGATCCTGCGCGGGATCAAAGAAGCAAAAGACTTAAAAGAATACGACAATCTGGCAGCATCGGCTTACCTAAGAGCCAAAGAAGACTACCTGATGGGAATCAACTTCTCCCGCCTTCTGACATTAAAATACGGCAACAGCATCTCCAATTATCTGAATACGAAATATTCCGTTGTATCCGTAGGCCGTGTTATGACCTGCGTTCTCGGCATGGTCGTGCGCAGAGAACGGGAGATCAGGGAATTCGTAGAGACCCCGTTCTACAGAGTCCTAAGCACCATCGGAGAGAAAGGGGCAACATTCGAAGGCGAATGGCGGGCAGTCAAAGGATCAAAATGGTTCGAATCCTTCGACCTCTATAAGGAAAATGGATTCAAAGAAAAGGAAAAGGCAGAAGAACTGATCCGCTTCCTAAGCAACAGCGAGTCAGACGCCAGCCAACCCCTGACTTGCCAGATCGTGTCCATAGAAAAGAAGAAAGAAAAGAAGAACCCGCCGTTATTATTCAACCTGGCCGAGATCCAGAATGAATGTTCCAAGCGGTTCAAGATCAGCCCGGATGAGACCCTCCGGATCATCCAGGAACTATATGAAAAAAAGCTCGTCACCTACCCAAGAACAGATGCCCGTGTCCTGTCGACAGCAGTGGCAAAAGAGATCCACAAGAACTTAAACGGTCTGATGCAGTACGAACCGGCAAAGCCATATCTTCAGGATATCGTGAAATTCGGCAGCCACAAAGGACTGGAGAAGACGAGATACGTCAACGACAAACAGATCACAGACCACTATGCGATCATCCCGACAGGACAGGGTATGGGAGCACTAAAAGGACTTCCGAATCTGTCACAGAGGGTGTATGATGTGATCGTAAGGCGATTCTTAAGCATCTTCTATCCACCGGCTGTCTATCAGAAAGTATCGATCGTGACGAAGATCAAAGAAGAATCCTTCTTCTCAAGCTTCAAAGTACTGGCAGAAGAAGGCTATCTGAAAGTTACAGGCGTGCCGGGCAGGAAGAACGACAATAACGATAATAACGACAATACAGACAGTACCGAGGACAAAGATACTGATGCAGCCTTCTTCGCCAGGATCCAGAGCCTCAAGAAAGGCATGACCCTTCCGGTGCAGTCCCTGGACATCAAAGAAGGCAAGACTTCGCCGCCGAAGCGCTACAATTCCGGTTCACTGATCCTTGCCATGGAAAATGCAGGACAGCTCATCGAAGACGAAGAACTCCGCGCCCAGATCAAAGGAAGCGGAATCGGCACCAGTGCCACCAGAGGCGAGATATTGAAGAAATTATTCAATAATAAATATCTGGCCCTCAATAAAAAGACTCAGATCGTCACGCCGACGATGTTAGGGGAAATGATCTACGATGTCGTAGACCATTCCATCCGGCCGCTCCTGAACCCGGAACTTACGGCAAGCTGGGAAAAAGGTCTGACGTATGTGGCAGACGGAGATATCACATCAGATGAATATATGAAAAAGCTGGATGATTTTGTATCAAGACGCACACTTGCAGTCAAAGGTCTGAACAATCAGTATCAGATGCGGGCGTGCTATGATAAGGCAGCGCAGTTTTATAAGAAGCCGGTGAGAAAGACCGGAAAAACTAAAAAATAAAAAAGGAGAACCAACATGTCAGAACAATTAACCATCAAAAACCTCTACAACCACATGGATGAAACCATCGCAAAAGACATCTTCGAAGGAGCCACCTACCCATGGGAAATCCTTCCAAAGATCAGCGGCTTCATCAAAGAACTCGGAAAGACCCTTCCGGCAGATGAATACGATCAGGTCGGCGAAGACGTATGGATCGCCAAATCCGCAACCGTATTCCAGACAGCCTACATCCACGGACCGGCGATCATCGGAAAGAACGCAGAAGTCCGCCAGTGCGCATTCATCCGCGGAAATGCGATCGTCGGCGAAGGCGCAGTCGTAGGTAACTCGACAGAACTTAAGAACGTCATCCTGTTCAACAAAGTACAGGTGCCGCACTATAATTACGTGGGCGATTCCATCCTCGGCTACAAATCCCATATGGGAGCCGGATCCATCACATCCAATGTCAAATCCGACAAAAAACTCGTCGTAGTAAAAGCCGGAGACGAAAGGATCAAGACAGGTCTTAAGAAATTCGGAGCCATGCTCGGAGACGAAGTAGAAGTCGGCTGCGGCAGCGTACTGAATCCAGGAACCGTGATCGGAAGCCACAGCAACATCTACCCACTGTCAAGCGTCAGAGGATTCGTACCGGCACACAGTATCTATAAGAGACAGGGCGAAGTAGTGGAGAAAGTAGAAGAGTAATCAACACACGGAGGAAAAATCAATGAACAAAATAGCATTCATCGGTGTAGGCATCATGGGTAGATCCATGGTCTGCAATCTCATGAAAGCAGGATTCGAATTACACATCTACGCCAGAACCAGATCGAAAGTCGAAGACGTGATCAGCGAAGGAGCCACCTTCCACGCCACCATCGCAGACTGCGTAAAAGACGCAGAAGCAGTCATCACCATCGTAGGCTTTCCGACCGACGTAGAAGAAGTCTACTTCGATGCAGGCAACATCTTAGACAACGCAAAAGAAGGCGCGTACCTGATCGACATGACGACCACAAGCCCGATGCTGGACCAGAAGATCGCAGAAGAAGGAACCAAAAGAGGCTTCCACGTACTGGACGCACCGGTCACCGGCGGTGACACCGGGGCAAAGAACGGTACACTCTCCATCCTGGTCGGCGGTTCCAGAGAAGACTACGAAGCCTGCATGCCGTTATTCGAGGCGATGGGAACCAACATCAACTACCAGGGAGGATCCGGCTGCGGCCAGCACGCCAAGCTTGCGAACCAGATCATGATCGCCGGCACCTTATCCGGAGTCTGCGAGGCACTCACCTACGCGAAGGCCAAAGGCCTTGACCTTCAGACAGTCCTCGATTCCGTATCGACCGGAGCGGCAGGAAGCAAGCAGTTAGATACTTTCGGACCGAAGATCCTGGCAGGAGACTACGCACCGGGATTCTTCCTGAAACACTTCGTCAAAGACATGAAGATCGCCCTTACCGAAGCGAACATGAGCAATCTCAATCTGGACGTATTAAGCCAGGTGCTTGCCAACTACGAACTCCTTCAGGCAGAAGGCTGCGGAGATCTCGGCACCCAGGCACTGATCAAGTACTACGAAGAAGAGATGGACGTATAAAACATGTTACCATAGAACGGCTGCTGTTATCGGATGGAGAAGATTATAAAACCATTCATGGCTGGGATGATCTGGATAGCGCAGAAGAAGAGGATGTCAAATTATTTGTAGATCATATCTCAGTGATCTGCCTGCTGTATAATATGTTCTTCAAAAAGGAATGTTTTGCACAGGAACAGGAATATCGCATGGTGTTCCTCTGTGTACATAAAAGAGAGCATCAAGTGCCGGAAAATAGCATTCCGGTGGAATATCGGATAAAAGATGAAGTATTTATTCCGTTTATAAGAATGAAGCTTGGAGATATAAGCTGTTTAAAATCTGTTTGCGTTGGGACGAAGAATACGAGTGATCTGGCGGTTAAGGGATTGCGGCATTATTTTGGAAGCAGAGATCTGGAAGTGCGTGTGAGAAAGTCGGAGATTCCACTGCGGTATTGACAGTCGTTGGAGACGGGAACGGGCAAGCTTGGAAGAAAGCATTCAGCTCTTGAGTCATAAAAAGTTTTCTGATATCATTATTCTAAATATAAAAATGATAGATTGACAAAATGAGCGAAAAGAGAAGCGGAGATGAAGAAAATGGAATATACAGAATTTGGAAAGACACAACTTCGTGTATCCAGGATGTGTCTTGGTACATGGGGAATCGGAGGTGCCGGATGGGATTCTTATTCCGACGAAAGCCGGATGGATGCGATCAAGGCAGCAGTAGATTGTGGAATCAATTTTATTGATACGGCACCTGCCTACAACGGAGGCAGGGCAGAACAGTATATCGGAGAAGTTGTGCACAAACTTGGCGTCAGGAAAGAAGTGATCCTGGCTACCAAGTGTGGAAATGAATTTATTAATGGAAAATATGTACGCTGTGGGTCGGCAGATAAGATTATGCGGGAATGCGAAGAATCACTCCGTAATCTGAAGACAGATTATATCGATGTATATCTGGTCCACTGGCCGGATCCGAATGTTCCGATGGAAGAGACAATGGATGCGCTTAATACACTGAAAAAGCAAGGAAAGATTCTGCATATCGGAGTATCGAATTTTACAAAAGAACAGATGGAAGAAGCAGAAAAATATTGTGCTATAGAAGCATATCAGCCACAGTATTCTATGGTAGATCGGAAATGGGAGCAGCTGATCCGGTGGGCCTGTGCTCAGGAAATGGGAGTTATGACTTATGGAACACTCGGAGGAGGCATTTTAACCGGAAAATACAGAGAACTCAAGGAATATGGTGTGGATGATAACCGAAACCGGTTTTACCCATATTTTAAAGAACCGTTGTTTTCAAAAGTAATGCTTCTTTTAAGAACAATGGATCAGATCAGTGAGGAACGAAATGTTCCATTGTCGCAGATTGCATTGAACTGGACCTTGCAGAGACCTTTTATTTCTTCTTGTATTATAGGAGCGCAGAGCCGCGATAAAATTGAAGAGAACTGCAAGGTATTTGAGTGGAAACTAAGTGATGATGAGATGCAGCTGCTGGAACAGGCTTTGAAAAAGACTATTATATAAGACTACAAAGGAAGACGAGGAGGAATAAACATTATGGAAGAGAAGCGTACCGGCTTATTTGAAAACGGTCTGATCTGGTTCGGCGCAGGGGTTTCGATCGCAGAGATCCTGACCGGAACATATCTGGCCCCGCTTGGCATGGGAAAAGGACTGGCGGCAATCATAGTAGGACATATCATTGGCTGTCTGATGCTTTTCCTGGCAGGAGTGATCGGCGGTAAAGTCAGAAAGAGTGCAATGGAGACTGTAAAGATGAGCTTTGGACAGAAGGGAAGTATCCTTTTTGCGGTCTTGAATGTGTTGCAGCTTGTCGGCTGGACTGCGATCATGATCTATGACGGGGCACTGGCAGCAGACGGTGTGATGCATACCGGCAGATGGATATGGTGCCTGGTGATTGGAGCATTGATCATTCTGTGGATTGTGATCGGAATTACGAATCTAGGCAAGATCAATACCGTTGCGATGGCAGCATTATTTATCCTGACATTGATTCTGTGCAAGGTGATATTTACGGGAAGCGGGGTGGGAACACCGTCTGACGACAGTATGACATTTGGAGCAGCAGTAGAGCTTGCGGTTGCGATGCCATTATCGTGGCTGCCACTGATCAGTGATTACACAAGAGAGGCGAAAGAGCCGGTGAAAGCAACTGCAGTCAGTGCGGTTACATATGGAATCGTAAGCTGCTGGATGTATGTGATCGGAATGGGAGCTGCTATCATTACCGGAGAGTATGACATTGCACAGATCATGTTAAAGGCAGGTCTTGGCATCCTGGGACTTCTGATCATTGTATTTTCAACAGTTACAACCACTTTCCTGGATGCTTATTCAGCAGGAATTTCAAGTGAATCCATCTTTGCAGGACTTAAAGGAAAATACGTTGCTGTAGTTGTAACAGTGATCGGTACCATCGGAGCAATTGTCTATCCGATGGACGATATCACAAATTTCCTGTATCTGATCGGCTCTGTATTTGCGCCAATGATCGCAGTGCAGATTGCAGATTTCTTTATTCTGAAAAAGAAAAAATCGGAAACCGGATTCGATTGGTGTAATCTGTTGATCTGGCTGGCCGGCTTCATTTTATACCGTGTTCTGATGAATATTGATATGCTGCTTGGAAATACACTTCCGGATATGGTTTTGACAATTCTTCTTTGCATGATCGTGGCAGCAGTAAGAGGAAGAAAGAAAGCATAGCCTTTTAAGGGTCAGCGCGAAGCATAACCTTTGCGGTAAAGACTCCATCTTCATAAGTAAAATTACAAGAACCATCGTTCTTTTCTGCCATTCTGCGGACAGACTGGGTACCGATTCCCAGACCTTTTCGCTTGGTGGAATGGAACAGATGGTTCTTTTCTTTGATCGTTCCGTCAAAATTATTTTCTACCCGAATTAAAAGAATAGAAGCAGAATGTTGATAGATTTCCAACGATATCTGCTGCTGCGCAGCGGTAGTTTTGCGACTGGCTTCCAATGCATTTTCTAATAGATTGGAAAGAATAAGACAGAGATCCATTTCATCTACGGAAAGTTCTTTTGGAAGATCAACACGGGCATCAAATGGAATTTCTTCTTTTTGGGCAAGCGCATAATAATATCCGATTACGTTATCGACAGAGTGATTTTCACAGAAGTGATAATCAAGGGTGGGGATTTTATCCATTGCATTTTGCAGGTATTCTTTGATCTTTTCTAAATCACCGTCGTTGGCCATGGCAGAAAGTTGTAAAAAATGATGACGAATATCATGTCGAGCCTGTCTGGCTTCTTCAATCGCACTTCTTAAATTCTCATATCGTTCCTGCTGTACAGAAAGAAAAAGATTTTCCTGCTGAAGTTTTTTGTTTTTATTAGA
>ERZ506931.793-NODE-793-length-13002-cov-3.876110_pt1 | contig 13002 bp, 9 predicted proteins | sample MGYA00512902_ERZ506931 | MGnify/ENA metagenome assembly ERZ506931 | reverse complement strand
AGATCTACACTCTTTCCCTACACGACGCTCTTCCGATCTGTATTTTGTTGATCATCTCACCTTCCACATTCGACTGATAATACGCTATTTCAATGTCCGGATAAGTACGGCGCAATTCCACCAGATAGTCTTCAAATGAAACAGCGCCATAAATGGAAGGTTCCCGTTTGCCTAATAAATTGATATTAGGTCCATTAATAATTTGTATTTTCATATTTATACTATATCTGAACTTTTTCTACCTTTGCAGGGAATTTGGGTACAAAGGTAGAAAAAAGAAATGAAAAGAACCGAGAAAACAGACAAGATATTGGTGAAATACAAACAATATTTAAAGTTGGAGAAATCGTTATCTGACAATACGGTAGATGCTTATCTTACTGACCTGGACAAGTTACTGGCTTATCTTACATTAGAAAACATCAACATTCTGGATGTCCGGCTTGAAAATCTGGAAGATTTCTCGGCCGGATTACATGATATCGGCATCCACCCCCGTTCGCAGGCACGCATCTTGTCGGGCATCCGCTCTTTCTACCGTTTCCTCATTATGGAAGATTACCTGAAAGCCGACCCGACAGAATTGCTGGAATCCCCCCAGACAGGTTTCAAACTGCCCGAAGTAATGACTGTAGAAGAGATAGACCTGCTGATAGGAAGCATAGACCGCAGCACCAAAGAGGGACAGCGCAACAGGGCCATACTGGAAACGCTTTACAGTTGCGGGCTCCGCGTTTCCGAACTCTGCAACCTGAAATTATCCGAACTTTATTTTGAAGAAGGCTTCATCAAAGTGGAAGGAAAAGGAAGCAAACAGCGGCTGGTTCCTATTTCACCGCGCGCCATCAAGGAAATCAGGCTCTACTTCACCGACCGTAACCTGATGAAAATAAAGCCGGGATTTGAAGACTTTGTCTTTATCAGCAATTTCGGGAAGAACATCTCCCGCATCATGGTTTTCCATATCATCAAAGAACTGGCAGCCCGGATAGGTCTGAAAAAAAAAATCAGTCCTCACACATTCCGCCATTCTTTTGCAACACATTTGCTGGAAGGAGGTGCCAACTTGCGTGCCATACAGTGCATGCTGGGACATGAAAGTATCGGGACAACAGAAATTTATACACATATAGACCGTAATATGCTACGCAGTGAAATCATAGAACATCACCCCCGTAACATCAAATTCAGAGAAAAAGATAATAAAGGTTCTATATTCTAAAATATTTTAAGATAAATTGAAAAAAAAGCAGGCTAAGAAGCTAGCATATAATAGAGTTTTTCCTATCTTTGCCCCCAAAGAGACGCACAAAAACGTACTATAGCGAATTTTACATTACAAACGTTAAATTAATAAGTAACTATGATTAAAAAGTTGTATTTGCCCTTAGTGGCTTTATTGGTCCTTGCCTTATCATCATGCGGCAAGATGGGAGAATTGTCTTCTGACTATTTCACAACTAACCCTGAAGTGCTTGAAGCAATCGGTGGTAAAGTGCCTGTGACAATTAATGGTAAATTCCCCGAAAAGTATTTCAAGAAGAACGCAACTGTTGAAGTTACCCCCGTTCTGAGATGGAAAGGCGGCGAAGCTAAAGGCCAGCCCGCTGTATTCCAAGGAGAAAAAGTAGAAGGAAACAATCAGACTATCGCTTACAAGGCAGGTGGCAGCTACACGATGAAAGCTTCTTTCGACTACGTTCCCGAAATGGCAAACTCTGAACTTTATCTTGATTTCAAGATTACAAAAGGAAAGAAATCATACACTATTCCTTCTGTAAAAATCGCTGATGGCGTTATCGCGACTTCTGAACTGCCTACTGCTGCCAGCTCTAACGCATCATACGCTAACGATGCTTTCCAACGCATTATTAAAGATGCTCAGACTGCCAACATCATGTTCTTGATCCAGCAAGCCAACTTGCGCAACAGCGAATTGAATTCTGACGATATCAAAGAATTCCATAAGAAAGTGGCTGAAATTAATGCCGACACAAAGAACTACAAACTGAACAACATCGAAATTTCTGCATACGCTTCACCTGATGGTGGTGTGGAACTGAACACCGGTTTGGCTGAAAACCGTGAAGCAAACACAGAAAAATATATGGAACGCCAGTTGAAGAAGGGCAAGATTGATACTAACCTGGATGCAAAATACACTGCACAAGACTGGGAAGGCTTCCAAGAACTGGTATCTAAATCAAACTTGCAGGATAAAGATTTGATCTTACGTGTTCTTTCTATGTACAATGATCCTGAACAAAGAGAAGCTGAAATCAAGAATATCTCTTCTGTATACAAAACTTTGGCTGACGAAATCCTGCCTCAGTTGCGTCGTGCCCGTTTAACTGCCAACTATGACATCATCGGTCGTAGCGATGACGAAATCAACGAAGCATTCAACTCTGATCCTAAAGTATTGAGTGTAGAAGAATTATTGTACGCTGCTACCCTGACTAACGACAACGCTCGCAAAGAAGCTATCTTCACCAAGACAACTCAACTTTATCCGAACGATTTCCGTGCTTATAATAACTTGGGTGAATTGGCATTCGCTGCCGGTGATGCTGCTAAAGCAGAAAGCTACTTCAAACAAGCTGCTTCTAAGAACGCTAACGCTCCTGAAGTAAACGCTAACCTTGGTCTTTGCGAATTGGTTAAGGGCAATGTTGCAGCTGCCGAAACTTACTTAGGCAAAGCTACAGGTGCTAACGCTGCCGGCGAAGCTTTGGGTAACTTATATATCAAACAAGGCCAGTATGACAGAGCTGTCAACTCATTCGGTGACGCTAAGACTAACAGTGCCGCTCAAGCTCAGATTTTGGCTAAAGACTATAACAAAGCAAAAGCTACTTTGTCTGCAATCAAGAATCCGGATGCAATGACTGACTACTTGATGGCTATCGTTGGTGCTCGCACAAACAATGCTTCATTGGTAAGCAGCAGCATCAAGAGCGCAATCGCAAAAGATCCTTCAATGGCTGAAAAAGCTGCTAACGATCGCGAGTTCGCTAAATACGCTGATGCTATCAAATAATATAACTAGATATCATCTTGTCTAGTTTTTTAGATGATTATGACTGAAACCGGAGGCTTCGTGATGAAGCTTCCGGTCTTTTTATGTAAAATAACCTTCATTTATACCTGCCTTTAGCCACAAAATGCGTATTTTCGCAAAAAATATCTTGAAATGAAAAAATTACTATTCTTTCTTTTCACTCTTGTTGTGCTGGCAAGCGGCTGCGGCAAGAAAAATACATTCACCTTGGAAGGAAGCATTAAAGGACTTCCTTCAGACACTATATTAGTATTTTATCAAGAACCCGATTACAAGCTGGATACCATACTCCTCTCAAAAGGTAAATTCACTTACACCATTACCCCTGACACATTTACTATCTTCTCATTACTATTGGGAGAAAAACAAATCTTACCGATATATGCTGATAAAGGAGAAAGTGTTACCCTAAACGGAATGGTCGGAAAGATAGAGGTTAAAGGAAAGGGAGAAAACGCACAACTGGCAAAACATATCCAGTACCTTAGCACCTTAGAAAATAACAAGGCAGCTGTTATGACTGCTGTGGATTCGTTGATTAAAACCAACCCAAGCTCGTACAGCAATATCTATCTGATAGACAAATATTACGTACAGGACTCGCTTCCTGATTACAACCACATAGATCAGCTGATAAAAGGACTAAGCGGTATTATAAAAGACACACCTTATATTATAGAACTCCAGAATAAATTAAGTGAGAAAAAAGAACTGACAGAACATCGCTACGTTTCCAACATCTCGTGCACGGATAAAAAAGGAAAGACCGTCAACTGGAACAGTGTAAAAGGGAAATATGTCCTTTTGGATTTTTGGGCAAGCTGGAACAAAGAAAGCATTGCCACACAAGATTCTTTAGTATCCGTACAAAAGGCATTGAAAAAAGACAAGTTTGTTATTATCAGCCTCTCCCTTGATCTGGATAAAAAGGAATGGATGGAGAAAATCATTCAAAGAGATACCACGCAATGGAAACAAGTTTGCGATTTCAAAGGCTGGAACAATTCCATTGTCAAGCAACAAGGCATAACCCGGATTCCTGCCAATATACTGATAGGTCCTGACAAGCGGGTCATCACACAAGATATACGGGGCAAAGAACTGATAGACAAAGTGAGACAGCTGACAGAACAAGATAAAGAGAAAGAAAAAGCCGCCAAAGAGGCAGAACGTGCTCGAAAGAGACAAAATAAAAAATAAAAGAATGCTGGTAAAAGTCTATGGAGCAGCCGTTCAAGGTATCGACGCTACCATTGTAACTATTGAAGTAAATAGTTCACGAGGTATAAAATTCTTCCTTGTCGGTCTGCCGGACTCGGCCGTGAAAGAAAGTCATGAACGTATTATTTCCGCCTTACAGGTAAACGGATATAAATTCCCCACTTGTCAAATTGTAGTAAATATGGCCCCTGCCGACATACGCAAGGAGGGGTCTGCATACGACCTTCCGCTAGCAATCGGAATATTGGCCGCTACCCAAATCGTATCGGAAGAAAAACTTTCACGTTATCTTATTATCGGAGAACTTAGCCTGGATGGAAGCCTTCAACCAGTCAAAGGAGCCCTCTCCATAGCTATCAGTGCCCGCGAGCAAGGTTTTGAAGGCTTCATACTTCCCAAACAAAATGCGCGGGAAGCTGCTGTAGTAAACAACCTGAAAGTATATGGCGTAGAAAATATCAAAGAGGTCATCGAATTTTTCAATAATGAACGCAATCTGGAGCCTAGCATCGTCAATACACGGGAGGAATTCTATGAACACCAAAGTAGCTTTCCATACGATTTTGCTGATGTGAAAGGACAAGAAAGTGTAAAACGCGCATTGGAAGTAGCCGCGTCCGGAGGACACAACCTGATTATGATCGGTTCACCCGGAAGTGGGAAGTCCATGATGGCAAAGTGTATGCCAAGCATTCTCCCTCCCCTTTCATTGGGTGAAAGTCTGGAAACGACTAAAATACATTCAGTAGCAGGAAAATTAGGAAAAGACAGTTCACTGATTGCCATCCGGCCTTTCCGTAGTCCCCATCATACAATTTCGCAAGTAGCAATGGTAGGTGGCGGCACCAATCCCCAACCGGGAGAAATCAGTCTGGCTCACAACGGTTTGCTCTTTCTAGACGAGTTGCCGGAATTTAACAGAAGTGTACTTGAAGTACTTCGCCAACCCCTAGAGGACAGGCATATATCCATCGCACGAGCTAAATACAGTCTGGATTATCCGGCCAGTTTCATGCTGGTAGCCAGTATGAATCCCTGTCCATGCGGATATTATAATCATCCCACACGAGCTTGCGTCTGTAATCCCGGACAAGTGCAACGGTACCTGAACCGTATCTCCGGTCCTTTACTGGACCGCATAGATATCCAAATAGAAATAGTTCCGGTTCCATTCGAAAAAATGGCAGAACGCCATCATGCGGAAAGTAGTGCAAGCATACGCGAACGGGTTATCAAGGCCCGGAAAATACAAGCTCAACGTTTTGCCAACCATCCGGGTATTTACTGCAACGCACAAATGGAAGCCGGGTTACTCCATCTGTACGCTCAACCCAATGAAGCAGGGCTAAAATTATTACGAACTGCCATGACACGCCTCAACCTGTCGGCGCGCGCATACGGTCGCATTCTAAAAGTAGCGCGTACCATTGCCGATCTGGACAACAGCGAACACATTACTTCCATCCACCTGGCAGAAGCGATAAGCTATAGAAATCTTGATAGAGAAGACTGGGCCGGTTAGTTTAGCTGCCCGACTCAGTTTCCTTTGCATGATAAATGACCTGCATCAATGAGTCCAGTTCAATGTAATTTGAAAGAACATCCTCTTCCTTATCGGTCGTTTCCCAATCTTTATCCTCTCTCTTTTTAGAGAAAAGTGCATTTAAAATGAATTTATACCACGTATTCATGTCTCGTTCGACTTAAGGTTTTATAAAAAACAGGATAAGTAAAATTTAGTTCATCATTTTTCTCTCCTTAAGATTAAATGCAAATAAGTGCAAATCACTGCATCACGATATAACATTTTTCTGTATTTTCACTTCTTCCGACAAAGCCCCCGAATAACCATATTTTATAATAAGTACGGCCTGTCAGAGATTTTAAGGGAGAAATATTTCTGATTATTCCATATACTTACTAAAAATCACTAACTTTGCACGTTACTGGTAGAAATAACAAAAAAGACATCATACAATGGAAAATAAATTCAAAAGAACCACCGTCACATCCGCTTTGCCCTACGCAAACGGTCCGGTACATATTGGTCATCTGGCAGGTGTATATGTTCCTGCTGATATCTACGTGCGCTATCTCCGCCTGAAAAAAGAAGATGTTCTTTTCATCGGAGGCTCTGACGAACACGGAGTACCTATCACCATTCGTGCAAAGAAAGAAGGTATTACTCCACAAGATGTGGTGGACCGCTATCATACCTTGATAAAAGAATCATTCAAAGAATTTGGAATTTCATTCGATATATACTCTCGTACTACATCAAAGACACACCACGAACTGGCTTCCGAATTCTTCAAAACCCTGTATGATAAAGGTGAGTTCATTGAAAAGACCTCCATGCAATATTACGACGAAGAAGCCCATCAGTTCCTGGCCGACCGTTATATTACCGGTGAATGTCCTCACTGCCATGCAGAAGGAGCCTACGGTGACCAATGCGAGAAGTGCGGAACATCACTTTCTCCGACCGACCTGATCAATCCGAAAAGTGCTATCAGTGGCAGTAAACCAGTGATGCGTGAAACCAAACATTGGTATCTGCCATTGGACAAACACGAAGGATGGCTGCGTGAATGGATTCTTGAAAATCATAAAGAATGGCGCCCCAATGTATACGGACAATGTAAAAGCTGGTTGGATATGGGCTTGCAACCCCGTGCGGTAAGCCGTGACTTGGATTGGGGAATCCCTGTTCCTGTAGAAGGCGCTGAGGGAAAAGTACTTTATGTATGGTTCGATGCCCCCATCGGCTATATTTCAAATACAAAAGAATTACTTCCCGACAGTTGGGAAACTTGGTGGAAAGATCCAGAAACCCGTTTGATTCACTTCATCGGAAAAGACAATATTGTATTCCACTGCATTGTTTTCCCTGCTATGCTGAAAGCGGAAGGAAGCTATATCTTACCGGATAACGTACCTAGCAATGAATTCCTGAATCTGGAAGGTGACAAGATTTCCACTTCACGCAACTGGGCAGTATGGTTGCATGAATATTTGCAGGACTTCCCCGGCAAACAGGATGTATTGCGCTATGTATTGACAGCCAATGCCCCCGAAACAAAAGACAACGATTTTACCTGGAAAGATTTTCAAGCACGTAACAACAATGAGTTGGTGGCTGTTTACGGTAACTTTGTAAACCGTGCTTTAGTGCTGACTCATAAATATTTCGACGGGAAAGTTCCCGTTTGCGGTGAATTGACCGACTACGACAAAGAAACATTAAAAGAATTTGCAGACGTAAAGGCAGAAGTAGAAAAGCTACTGGATGTATTCAAATTCCGCGATGCACAAAAAGAGGCAATGAACCTGGCACGTATCGGTAATAAATACTTAGCCGATACAGAGCCTTGGAAACTGGCAAAAACTGATATGGACCGTGTAGCCACCATCCTTAACATAGCATTGCAACTAGTTGCCAATCTAGCTATTGCATTCGAACCTTTCCTGCCTTTCAGCAGCGAAAAGCTCCGCCAAATGCTGAATATGGAAACATTTGAATGGGACCAACTGGGGCGTACCGATCTGCTGGCAGAAGGACATCAATTGAATAAGGCAGAACTGTTGTTCGAAAAGATCGAAGATGAAACCATTCAAGCACAAGTAGACAAACTGTTGGCTACCAAAAAAGCAAACGAGGCTGCCAACTATAAAGCCAACCCGATAAAACCAGTAATTGCTTTTGAAGAATTTGAAAAGTTAGATATCCGTGTAGGTACCGTATTAGAGTGTGAGGTAGTGCCTAAAATGAAAAAGCTGCTGAAATTCAAGATTGCTGACGGACTGGAGAACCGTACCATCGTCAGCGGTATCGCACAACATTATAAACCGGAAGAACTGGTGGGCAAACAAGTTTTATTCATTGCCAACCTTGCTCCACGCCAATTCAAGAACGGATTGGTGAGCGAAGGCATGATCCTGAGTGCTGAAAACTTTGACGGCACCTTAGCGGTGACCTCTTTATTAAGAGAGGTAAAGCCGGGCAGTGAAGTGAAATAATATACACCCAAATACAGAAAAGGCTGAAAGCAACTGAAACGTCCGCTTTCAGCCTGACTGTTTTATAATCTATCTATAAAAATGGCAGAACAATCCTTGAAAGAAAAGACAGCAAAAGGCCTCTTCTGGGGCGGATTAAGCAATGGAGTACAGCAGCTGCTGAATCTTTTTTTCGGGATATTCCTGTCACGCATTCTGAATGCGGAAGATTATGGCATGGTGGGAATGCTGTCCATCTTCTCCCTTATTGCAGGCTCTTTGCAGGAAAGCGGGTTCACGGCCGCCCTAGCCAACAAACGGGATATCTCCCACAAAGACTATAATGCCGTATTCTGGTTCAGTACCGGGCTAAGTGCCTGTCTCTACCTCATTCTGTTCCTTTGCGCCCCACTCATTGCCGAATTCTATCACACTCCCGAACTGACAGCTTTGGCACGATACACTTTCCTCGGTTTCTTTGTAGCCAGTTTGGGCATTGCCCACAGTGCTTACCTGTTCCGCAACTTAATGGTCAAGCAAAAGGCAATGGCGGTCACTATCGGATTAACCGCCTCAGGAACTATCGGTATAACTATGGCCTGCTTGGGATTTGCCTATTGGGGGATAGCCACACAAAGCATTGTCTATGTAGGAACCATTAATATCTGTTATTGGTGCTTCTCACCCTGGCGACCTACACTTACTTTCGACTTCAAGCCTTTGAGAGGGATGCTTTCTTTCAGCAGCAAATTATTAGTAACCAATATATTCAACCACATCAATAATAATATCTTTACCGTTATCCTTGGTAAATTCTATTCGGGACAAGAAGTAGGCTATTTTACTCAAGCTAATAAATGGAATTATATGGGACATTCATTAATTTCAGGAACAGTCAACAGTGTGGCCCAACCCGTACTTTCCAGTTTGTCGGATGAAAGGGAACGCCAACAACGCGCTTTCCGAAAGATGCTCCGCTTCACTGCCTTTATTTCTTTTCCGGCTATGTTAGGATTATCATTAATCGCACCCGAACTGATTATACTGACTATTACAGACAAATGGCTACCCAGTGCCTTCATCCTGCAATTGCTCTGCATCGGTGGCGCATTCATTCCCATAACCAATTTGTATTCCAACCTAGTCATCAGCAAAGGAAAATCGGATATCTATATGTGGAATACCATCGGCTTAGGCATCATCCAGTTAACAACCATGCTACTGCTCTATCCATACGGCGTACATACCATGATTATAGTGTATGTATCCATCAATATCTGCTGGCTGTTTGTATGGCACTATTTTGTATGGAAACAAATACGGCTCAGCTTGTTTGCAGCGCTGAAAGACATCCTGCCGTTTGCCTTCATAGCTACCGCGGTAATGGCGGCTACCTATTATATCACTATCGGCTTTGCCAATCTGTATTTATTAATGGCAAGCAAAATGATCATAGCCGGCACACTCTACACAGCCATCCTGTGGTTGAGCGGCTCCGTCACTTTTAAAGAGAGTTTACACTATATAATCAAGAAATAATGGCTGCTACACGTCACTCCGGATTAGAATGTTTACGAATTATCAGTATCATACTGATTGTATCCATGCATATTCTAGGAAATACCTTCCACACCAGTAACTGGCTGAACAAAGAATTCATACTATTTATCAATACACTGGGAAACACCGGAGTAACCTTGTTCATTCTGATCTCAGGTTATTTTGGAATCCGTTTCAATACACATAAATTTTTCAAAATGCTGGTTGTCGTATGGTTTTATTCCATCGTTTCTTATCTGATCGAAACAATATGGCTTCACACTCCGCATACCTGGACAGGGCTGGCCTCCTCATTGCTACCGATACTTAGCAAAAAATACTGGTTTATGACCTGCTATGTAGTACTTTATTGTTTCTCGCCCTATTTAAACCGGCTGGTTCATAACCTCTCACAAAAAAGTTATAAACAACTACTGTTACTATGGGGATTCTTTTTTGTATTTGCCCCGACAATCCTGTTTTTTGAAATTCAGAATGACACGGGCAAGGGAATTATCAATGTCACACTAGCTTATCTCATAGGACAATATCTGAAGACCTATGGTCTTCCGGAAAACATGAAACGACATAGCCGGGAAATCTTGTCAGGCAGCCTTGCCGGTATTTTTATACTGAATACCCTGCTTACAGCAATGAGTGGAAATATCATACTGAGATTCGCCCGAGATAATAATCTACTGATTATCATCGCCTCTATCATGATTTTCTACCAGTTTACCCGGTGGCATTTTTCATCCCGCATCATCAATTACCTAGCAGGATACGTTTTTGCCTTATATATGCTTCAAGGACTTCTTATCCACTGTTTACAACCCTGGTATACCCCTTATGCAGACAGCAACCTACTTGTTCTGTATTTTATGGGAACACTTGTTTCTATCTGTCTGACGACGCTTGTTATAGAATGGAGCAGACGGCTGCTATTAGGAAAAATAGAAAACAAATTGGCAAATGCCATAGAAAGAAGAGGAGCAAAAATAAAAATGTTTGCAGATAATCATTAAAACAATGATTTATTTCCGTAACTCATAATTTCAAAATCTCCAATGGAACCCCTCCTATCTGAGCTGCCATATCCGAAAATGAACTCTGAAAAGAACCATATATTTTTTGTGTACGAGCCAATGTGTACATATCCGTGATACCCTCCCTTATTCCCTCCAAAGATCCACGGTCTGCCTTTTTTCCGGAACAGAATATCCGGTCACCATAACGCTCTTTCATTTCCCGCTTCACCTCTTCCGAATCTGTAGCCAAATAGATAGCCACCTTGCCGTCCTCTTTTATCTTCTCATCTAATTTCTGATAGAACAACTCGATAGGGCTTTGCCTGATAGAAGCCAGATTATCTGTACGACGGATATGCACACCAATCATAGCATCCGAAAAATTCCGACAACGGTTTTCTACCTCTTCCATAATCTCGTCTACCGGAACAAACAACCGACTGATCCACGCATAATCATAAAGTTGGAAAGCGGTGTATGATGCCATATAAACACAGCCACCTTCTTTAACCCACCGTTCAAAATCAAAATGCCGGTTACATAAAGGAGTAATGGAACGCTCGTACAGACAAGACTTGAAAAGCAGTTTCTGAAACAAAAGCGGGAAATGAAAATTCTTGGAACGAGGTCTGTCTAATAATGCATAATCCAACCGCGAAGCATCCCGTAAACAAGCCACTTCCCTGTCTACAGGCTTAAACAACTGATAAAACGGTGCATTCAGTGCCCAATCCCGAAACCAAATGATGCTTAATTCACTTTTCGTCTTTCCTGCCAGCATTACCGCCGAAGCCACTGCACGCATACGGTTGGCCAATCCTCCTACCGGTACAAATGTTATTTTACCCATTCCTGTTTAAAATTTGAGGCAAATATAAATAACATCGCTTATAAATGCTAATTAATTACTACTTTTGCAATATATATACCTAAATTTATTATGCAAGCAATCATTCTAGCCGCCGGCATGGGCAAGCGCTTGGGAGATCTTACCAAAGATAACACCAAGTGTATGATTAAAGTAAACGGGACCTATCTGATAGACCGTCTGCTCTCACAGTTAGATTCATTAAATCTGGAACGCATCATTTTAGTCATAGGCTACCAGGGAGAGAAATTACGTACCCACATAGAGAAACAAAGTAGAAATACTCCGATAGAATATATTTACAATCCTGTCTACAATAAGACCAATAATATCTATTCTCTCTATCTTGCTAAAGAGGAATTGCAAAAGCAAGATACTTTATTAATTGAATCCGATTTGATTTTTGAGGATACACTTTTCCACAAAATTTTAAATAACCCCTATCCCAATCTGGCACTTGTAGCTAAATATGAGCCATGGATGGACGGCACGATGGTACGGCTCAATACTGAAAATGACATCATTGATTTTATCTCAAAAAAAACGTTCCGCTACGCAGATATTGACGATTACTACAAAACCGTCAATATCTATAAATTCAGTAAAGAGTTTCTCCGCAACAGTTATGTGCCATTTCTTGAAGCCTACAGCAAAGCCCTGGGTAATAACGAATATTACGAACAGGTATTACGGGTAATCACCCTGCTGGAGAGATGTGAACTGAAAGGACTCCCTTTGGAAGGAGAACGCTGGTATGAGATTGATGATATACAAGATCTTGACATCGCTGAAACCATTTTTGCCGAACAGGACCAGCTACAACGCTACCAAAAAAGATATGGCGGATACTGGCGTTTCCCAAAGCTGAAAGATTTCTGCTATTTAGTAAACCCCTATTTTCCACCACAAAAAATGTGTGAAGAACTACAGGCTAATTTTAATGTGCTTCTCCGTGAATACCCTTCCGGCATGGGAGTGAACACACTTGTCATGGCAAAAAACTTCGGTATCCGGCAAGATTATGTGGTTGTTGGCAACGGAGCCGCCGAAATCATCAAAGCGCTGATGGAACATTCAGATGGCAAAATGGGAGTAATTTATCCCACTTTTGAAGAATATCCCAACCGACAATCAGAAGAAATCATTGCATTCTATCCACAGAATGCCGATTTTCATTATACGGCAAAAGAACTGATGCTTTTTTATGCGGACAAAGATATCCGCCATTTACTCTTGATCAATCCGGATAACCCATCAGGTAACTTCATCCCCCTCAACGAACTTAT
>ERZ506931.766-NODE-766-length-13204-cov-3.484904_pt1 | contig 13204 bp, 7 predicted proteins | sample MGYA00512902_ERZ506931 | MGnify/ENA metagenome assembly ERZ506931 | reverse complement strand
CGGCTCTCCCTCTGTCTGGCTGACATCAAATACTGTTGTCACACGAAACCTTCCGCTGTTGCCATCAGTACGTTCATGTGTGCTGTCCATGCCATCGGATCTGCTTCCTTGTCCGGTGCCGGATTCTTCTCCAGTAATTTCTCCATCTGGCTGTCCATTCTCTCCTGTGCTGCTTTCTCGATCTGTTCCAGATGGCTGTTCAGCTTCCCGGTCAGGAACAGGCTCTGATAAAGGCTGTTCTTGTGTTCTTTCAGAAATGTCCTCCGCAGCATCCCATATTTCCCGATCGTCACTTCTTCCTCTTCGACGGTCAGATTCGGAAACAGGTAATCTCCCTTGCGATGATATGTCAGTTCCATAATCGTTTCCTCCTTCATTTTCAATATTTTCTTCTTTTTTCGTTTCTGCATCCTGGTTTTTAGTTTTACACATTAACGTGGTAAAGTTATTATAATTCCTTTCATTGGAATTTTCAACCTCTTTTCTCGCTTCTTCCAGAGAAATTTTATGTACGGTCTTTCCAATATCAATCAGAATACTCTCACTGAGCTGGCTTGCCGCATTTCCAAGGAAGGTGAGAACTGACAGACGGTTATAATCTGTGATATGCATGAAGTCCTCTTCTTCCAGAAGTTCCATCGGGTCAAGCCCGCATCGCCTGGAAAGCAGATAGTAAACACTGTCTGTTGCCAGCTGACGAAAATCACTGCGGATCGTCACCTCATCCAGATCTTCCAGATAAGTACCTTCTACAGCATATTCCAATCCGTCCAGGTATTCCTCCAGATTATCACTGACCATTTCCCTTGCGACTGCCATCAATGCATCCTGCAAAGTTGCTGTATCCTTTTCTTCCAGAGCATAGACCTCTGCCAGATGGGTGAGGATCTCTTCTCTCTGGTGTTCCTGCATCTTCCAAAGATATGGGCTTCTGCCTCCGGCTACCATGTGGGTATCCGAAATATCAAACACATAACGAAGTTTGGTATTCTGCCAGGTTTCATCAAACAAGGCAATTCCTCTTGCACCACGATTTACCCAGCGTAACATCTTTTCATTCCATAGTTCCAGTGATGCACAGGCTGTTGCGTCTGGACGCTGTGCATGGATCAGAAGCTGGTCTGAAAAAGAATAACGATATAACCTTGATGCTGTGTCCATATAATCCATCCAATCCCCTGGCGAACTGCTCACTGATACGGCATGTTCCTGCACCAAGTTTCGGATGTCCTGTAGTTTAGACATTAAACTTCCCTCCTATCAATAAAAAAACAGCCCACTCTTTTTTAGAATTGGCTGCATAAAATGTACTTTACTTTTCGGAGAGAAAATGCTATATTCTAATTGAAAAGAGTAACCGCCCACAAGGTGGATGCTCCTGGATTAGGTTTTAATTTATTTTGCTCTCAAAGAGAGCTGCCTATCCTGTTGGCAGACAGGGTAGGCTATTTTTTTCGCTTGTTGTCCCTATTATCCAAATAGGCAAGCAAAGCAATCAGAAACGTACCGCCTAAGAACAATAAGCTCAAGACTTCGTATGTATCCATTCGCTCCACCTCCCTTCTTCTGTATTCCTTAACGGAATCTGAAAATCCAGGAGGTTTTTACCAACCCTGTACACGGTTGCTCCAGTAATATTCTAACAGGTAACTCTCCGCAAAGCAATTCCTTTTTACTTCATACGGTTTTATATTCTGTTTTTCTCTTATTCTCTGGCCAATGCAGTTTCCATTCCAGATATTCCTCTTCTGTGATTCTTCCATCGCCCAATTTCTGCTTTTTCCCCATCCATTCCTGCAGATAAGACATTGTTTTTTTATCCCTCATTGTGATTCCAACTATTTCACTTTCTGAATCATTTAGCAGGAACAGATGAAAAAGCCCTCTATTTTCTTCATCCATCCAGAATAAAGTTTCCATTAATTCGTCCATTGTCGCAATTCCAGGACTTAAAAAATTTCGGACATCAACTTCCAATATTTCTGCTATCCGGATAAGCGTTTCCTGCTTCGGTGTACGCTGTCCACTTTCATATTGGGCGATTCTCACATCCGCACTACTTTCCCCATATCCTAATCTGCGTCCCAATTCCTTTTGAGTTATGTTGCGAAACATACGGATTTTTCTTATTCTTGCTCCTAATTTCAATTTCTTCTCCTTTTCAAAATGGGGCTGTGCAGTAACCACAGCCCCAGAACACTATTTATATTATCATTTGCGTTTTCTCTTAACTGTCACTACAGTTCCCAGACATCCTGCTGATACCGCAAGAGTCAGAACAAAAATAGCAATATTTGTATTATCTCCTGTTTTTGGTGAATTGGATACAGAAGTCGCATCAGAACCATGGGAACCAGGAGTGCTGACTCCCTGGTTTTCTGATGTTTCCGGAGTGTCTTTTTCCGGAGCTTTCTTATTTGTCAGATCCAGAGTATATTCAATCACAGGAGTACGGTCATTGACATATTCAAACTGAATCTTATGCTCGGTTTCATCAAGCTGATAGCCATCCAGTGTTTTTGTTTCTTTCAGGATATATGTGATTGCTTTTTTATACTGCCCATTCTTAAAAGTCGCAATCGGATAATTCTTTGATTCTGCATGGCCAGCACTGTCTGTTACCAGAGTTTCCAGAACTTTACCTTTGCTGTCACAAAGGGCAAATTCTACACCTTTCATTGGCTTCTTGGTGTCTTTATCTGTTTTGTTTAAGATTACCTTTCCCATTGCCTGTTCATCTTCCATTTTGGCTCCCTGAACATCTCCGGTGTCCTTAACCTCAAATGTCACTTTATTTGCCACAATATAGCCTTTCGGTGCTGTTTCCTCCAACAACGTATAAGTGCCGACTGAAAGTTTCTCTACATAATGGGGCTGATCACCAGATGTCCAGCTTTCCATAACTTCCTGGTTTTCATTAAGAATATACAGTTTAGCACCTTTGACCTCGCTGCTTCCATCTGTCATATCAACTTTACTGATCAGAATTTTTGTTGTATCATCCTGCATTTCTACTTTCTGTATATCTGCAGTATTTTCTACTACAAACGTAATGGATTCTGCAGTTGCATAACCATCAGCAGGAATTGTCTCTGTTAATGTATATTTCTTTCCAACTTCCAGTTCCTTAATGATGTGTGGTGTGCTTCCGGAAGTCCACTCATCCACAACGTTTCCCTCTGAATCGGATACTTTCAGTTTTGCACCTGGTAATTCTTCCCCGGTTGTAATATCTGATTTTGTGATTTCAAAAGTAGTTGGCTCATCTTCATAAGTGAACTCAAAGGATACTTCTGCAACCTCTTCTCCCGCATAAGCAAAATCAAATTCCTTGATTTCTTCTGTTGTCACAAATCCAGCAGGAGCCTGCACTTCTTTTACATAGTAGCTGCCATTGATTGGAAGATCTGCCGTAAATACAATCCTTCCATCCTGATCCGTAGCTTTCTGCTCGATCATGGTATCTGCTTTCAGGATTACTTCGCCTTCTGCATTTAAAATATCATTCTTTGTATAAAGTGCAAATACTCCGCCTTCCAGAACACGATCTGTATTTTTTTCTTTCTTAACTACAGTTACTTTTGCTTTCTGGCGGTTATTCTGCCAGTCCTCATCATAAGTCACAACCGGAGTATTCTGATCACGATAAGTCAGATCAACCTCTCTGATTTCTCCATCCAGAACATATCCATCCGCCGTCTCTTTTTCCTTTACATAATATTTGCCTAAAGGAAGATCTTCTGATCTCGCATATCCAAGAGCATCTGTCGTAATTGTTGCTACCAGTTCGTCCTTTTTATAATAATCACTGCTTTCCCCATCTGCAGCCTTGATATCCTCCGCTGCATAAATTTCAAAAGTAACATCTTTCAAAGAACCTGTAACATAGCCAAATGCTGCGTCCATGCCGCCTGCCAGCATATCTTTCCAGGTAACTTCTTTGACAAATTCACCTTTTTTATTGATGATGATTCGTCCAACCGGAACAGCATCCTTCATTTCTACTTTTTGAACATCTGCAGTATCAGAAACTGTAAATTTCACTTCCTCTGCCTGCAGATAACCATATGGTGCAAACTCTTCCCGAAGTGTGTAGGTTTTTCCCACATGGAGTCTTTTTATTACATGAGCTTTTCCTTTTACAGAAGTCCATTTTTCTACTTCTTTTCCGTCTGAATCCAAAACCGTCAGTGTTGCTCCGTCAAGTTCCACACCTGTTGTAATATCTGATTTCGTAAATTCAGTTGTTGTCGGCTCATTCTTAAAAACGGTTTCCAGTTTTACTGTTTTTACTTCCTGTCCCTGATATTTCGCAGTCACCTCAATCTGCTCATCTGAAGATACAAAACCATCTGGTGCTGCCAGTTCTTTTATATAATAAGTTCCAAATGGCAGATCCTGCTCAAAAACAGCTTTTCCATCTTCACCTGTTACCGCTTTTGTAAGCAGTTCGTCTGCTTTTACCAGTACCTTATCCCCTGCTTTTATATCCTCTTTTGCGTAAAGACCAAACTCTGCTCCAGAAAGCCCTTTCTCATTTTCAGCATCTTTTTTCACAACTGACACTTCTACTTTCTGGCGGTCATTTATAAACTCTGCACTCTGTGAGATCACTGGTGTATCCTGGTCTGCATAGACGAAAGAAATCTTCTGTTCTTCTTCATTTAATACAAATCCCTCCGGTGCAGTCTTTTCTACAACTTTGTATTCTCCTAGAGGCAGATTATCAAGCTCTGCTTTTCCGGATTCATCCGTTGTCAGTTCTGCAACTTTTTCACCCTTTGCATATTTCAGGATTCTTTTTCCTGTATCATCTTTCTGGAAATCTGCTGTATAGATATCCTCTGCAGCATATACTTCATATACTGCACCGGAAAGGTTTTGAACTTCATACCTAAAATCATTCTTATAGGTCGAAAGAACCTCTCCTTTTTTCTGTACAGTGAGTTTTCCTTTCACCGAATGGTCCTCATATACCACTTCAATGACCGCATCACCTGAAACCGGATCCGTCTGATACAGGGTATTGGTATCCACCTGTATTTCGACATAATTTTTGTTAATGGTATAACCGTCCGGTGCTGTTACCTCTTCGATTCTATAATGACCGATTTTTAAATTCTGCGGCAGGATCAGATATCCATCTGTATCTGTGAAATAAGAGATATGTGTAACGGTTGTCGGGTATGTAGTTACCTGCTCTACATATTTTTCATGATCCATATCATAAATTTTAAACTCTGTTCCCGGAATTAGAACAGATTTTTTAGTCTCATCATCCTGTTTGATAATTTTCAGTTTTGCAGAAAATTCTTTATCCAAAAGAACTCTCCATGTCTGCGGCTCTGTTGGTTTATTCTCTGTAATCCGGACAATAAAATCATCTACAGGTTTGTAATTATGGGGTGTTGTAGTTTCTCTCACCAGATATGTTCCATATGGAATTGCAATGGATTTTACATAGCCTTTCTCATTTGTAAAAATTTCCGTTGCTCCATTTTCACCGATCACAACCGGCTCTGCAGAGGAAAAATCATAATTTCCATCCTCTTTTACCACCAAAGAAGATACCAGATATGCACTAAATCCAGCTCCGGATAGTAATGCAGCATCTGTGTCTCCATTATTGGCAGCTTTAATAAGTTCAAACGGCTGTTTCTTCACCGTTTCCAGTGAGGTACACTCTTTTTCTACAACCGCTGTCAGATCACCTTCATCACTGCATACAAGATCATATTCATGCTCGTCTGCCAGATATCCTACGGATGGGGTAATTTCCTTGATGTAATACTCTCCAAGATAAAGATTCTCTATCCTTGCTTTTCCTTCTTTATCGGTAGTTAGCGTACCAATCTGGCTTCCGGCTTTATAAATAACGCCTGTCTTTCCATCTGGATGGGTAATGTCGTTTCTTGCATAAAGTCCATATACCGCATTTTCCAGGGAAGCATCTCCCTGTGCCTTATTTTCTTTTGTCTCGGCATCTTTTTTATTCAAAGAGATTGCAGCACTGACCCTGTCATTCACAAAAGTATGACTGAAAGAAATTTTTGCCTGTTCATCATTGGTATAACTGAACTGGAAAGAATAAGTATCTTTCTCATTTCTGACATAACCAGCCGGAGCCTGGACTTCTTTTACATAATAAGAAAATCCCACTGGAAGATCTGCTTTAAATGCTGCTTTTCCATCAGTACCAGTAATTGCAGTCTCAATCAGAGCATCTTTTTTTACTGCTACTTTTCCATCCACAGTTTTCATATCCTGCGCTGCAAACAGAGCAAAATGCCCTCCGGATAGTGTATTTTCAGTATCTTTGTCTTTCTTTATCACCTGCACCACTGCTTTCTGACGGTCATTTGTAAAGGTAGTCTCTGAGAAAGCCGCTTCTGCAGTCTGCCCTGCATAAGAAATGGTTACTTTTTTTGTTTCTTTTGCATTATAAAAATTTTCCGGGGCCTGTGCTTCTGTTACATTATAGCTTCCAAGCGGAAGATTCTTTACCGTTACAGAACCGTTCTCACCTGTGATCAGATTTTTCGCTACTTCTGCGCCTTTTTTGTAAACTGTTTTTCCACCTGCTGTTACAATATCCTCGGCAGCATATACGTTATAAACGGCTCCTTTCTGACGGCGTTTCTCATACTGGAATGAAGTTCCATTTTCATCAGATACAGCTCCTACAAAAACTTCTCCCTCTTTATAAACGGTCAGATTTCCTTTCTGCTCTTTGTCCGTTACAGTCTGTTTGGTTGTACTGCCAACTACTAATTTCACTCCATACGAAGAAGCCTGGACAACATAACCTTCCGGTGCTGTAATCTCTTTTAAATAAACAGTATCCTGTGTCTTGGTAAGAGTTACTCGTGAAGAACCATTGCTGTCTGTTGGCGGCATCTTAACAATCAGCTTTGTGCAGGCGTTATCACTATATACCCCATACACGGCTCCAGCTAGATTTTTTCCAGTATCTCCATCTTTCTTTGTAATTTCAATAACTGCTTCTTCCGGCCAGTCAACTGTAATCTGCAGATCAGCGGAATCCGTATAGTAGCCAAATCCAATATCCTGTGAACTCTCCAGTTTTAAAAGCATTGCATGGAAATCCAGGGGAAAATTGGAAGTGATCGCATACTTTCCTTTCAGACTGCCCATATTGGCTGTTGTAGCTACAAGATGGAATTTCTCTCCACCCTTTACAGTGACATTTCCAGATGCCGTTTTTCCTGTGGTTTCATTAACAAGGCTTACTCCGTTCTCCAGATGAATGGTAATGGTAAATGCTTCATTTGCCTTCCAGGTAAAACTTTCAGTTTCCTTTCCCGTTGCATTAACGGAAAGTCCTGGAAGAAGTTTCATTGCTGTCGGATCAGGCATTTTAGCAAGAGCTGCTTTAATCTCTTTCAGCATATTTTTAGCGGTTGTAGAAAGCGCACCTCCAAATCCGGATTCGCCATCATATAAATAGTCAACCAGGTAATGCTGCATGGCTCTTGTCTCAGAACTGCATCCATATTTTTCCATAATGGATTTTACATTATATCCATTGAATGTATGTCCCCATCCTGGACCGCCATATCCATAGAATAAGGCTTTTCTCAAATATTTATCATCTCCGCCTTCATCCAGTTCAACCATATTTTTATATGTTGTCCCACTTGGAGGTGACTGCATGGAGTGCTGCATACAATACGCATTTACTGTATAAGTCTTTCCGCCTGCTTTGTAACGAACATATTTGTAGCTGTCATTTCCACCCTGTCCCATAACTGTATCAAACGGATGAAGCTGGCCATCTGAATAATAGTAATATTTATTTGCTTCAATATTTGTTGCATCATCCCATGGAGTATCGGTTGCAAGTAACATGATACCGTTTTCTGCCTGATCCATGGAAACACTTAGATCAATGTCATCTGCTGGCATTTCAAAACTGAATTTATCCGATTCTTCGTGATAAGTCACCTCAGAATACAATAAATCTTCTGTATTCTCTGTCTGGTTTGCCTGTACTTTTGTTGTTCCTACTGCAATTAAGCTGCCTTGCGGCATATCTCCGGAAAAAACAACGGTTTCTCCTGGCTGATACTGTCCATCTTCATGGTTCAGCTCAATATGAAATTCCTCTCCACGAACAATATTTACCTGATAATTTCCATCTGCATCTTCTGTTTTCTCTGTTCCATCTGTAAAAGAGTCGTCTGTCGCCTCTGGCATTTCTTCCGGATCTGTATCTGTAATTTCTTCAAATGTGCTGTCTGTATCCGGATTATCATCTATGGCAGGTTCTTCTGTTGAAACTTCCTCAGACGGGTTTTCCGGAATTGGTGTATCTATTGGCTCTTCCTCAACCGGAATTTCTGTCGGAGTTACTTCTTCATAGATTTTATCCTCTGACGGAATTTCTACATTTACCTCATCCTGCACAGGTTCTTCACTCTCTGCAGTGCCTATGGCTGGTTCCTCGCCTTCTGCTTCATTCTCATCTTCCTGGTTGCTTACAGATTCCTGATTCTCAGATTCAGCAACCTGCACCACCGCTTCCTTTACAATCAGCTTACGATTGATCTGATAAATTGGGTGGCCACTTACTGGCTCTACATAATAAACAGCTTTGTATGTATCTTCGTAATCTGTTGTAAAGTCCTGCTTTTCCTCATTTTTTGCCTCATGGAAAGTGATCTTCACCTTTTTTTCATCTGGTATTTCCAGTCCGGTAAAATCTTTCTCCACTTCAAAAATACTGCCTGTTTCCAGTTCCAGATCTTTTGCTTTTACCACCTCATCTGCATCAAGTTCATTTTTTACCTCTTCGTATAACGGTGGCTCTTCTGGCACTGGCACTACATCTGCCGCATAGGACAGTATTGGAGATAGAATTGTAGATAACACTGTAAGCAATGCCAAGAATCCCGACAAAAATCTTCTCATATTTTTTTTATTCTTCATTCTTTTTTCCTTTCTTCCGTTCCGGGAAAATCAACTGAAACTTTGGATTTCCGGTTTCTGAAACCTCCATCTTTATAGTTGCTTCATACTTCCTTTTTGTTTTCTCTGATACCAGATCTTTGAAATGCACCTGCTTCTCACTCAGCAGCTTCCTGACAGTTGCTTCATCAAGTATTTTTCCCTGACTCTCAAAAAATCGGTTATTTTTCCATAAAGTAAAACTGCAATCACTTCCTGAACAATAATAATTTCTCTTTCCCACATAAACCTTATTGCCACATCTTGGGCATTTTCCAATTTCTTTCCGACCATCTGAAAATAGTTTCTGGTATTCTTCCACTGGCTGTCCATTATCACTTACCAATTTGGTAACCATTTTTTCAATTTCGAAGAGAAATTCTTCTACATTTTTCTGGCCTCTGGAAATCAGTGTCAGATCATTTTCCCATTCTGCTGTAAGTTTTGGTGATTTGATCATTTCCGGAAGAATCCTGATCAGATTTCTTCCATCTGCTGTAGGTAATATCTGCTTCTTTTTACGCTCAATAAAGCCTTTCTCAATCAGTTTTTCAATAATCGCTGCCCTGGTAGCCGGAGTTCCAAGCCCTTTTCTCTCTGCGTCTTCTATCGTATCCGAACTTCCAGCGTGTTCCATGGCACTAAGGAGCGTATCCTCCGTATAATGTTTCGGCGGTGCTGTAAAATGTTCACTAAATTTTACAACAACACATTCAAATACCTGTCCTATTTTTATATCTGGAAAATCACTTTCCTCCTCTTCTGGCTTTTCTGCATTTTTCCCATATGATTTAAAGAACCGTTCTTCCACTTCTTTCCATCCATATTGGAGAACATTCTTTCCAGATGCAGTAAACAGTTCTCCATGACAGGAAATTTCAGTCTTAATACTCTCATATATGTATTCCTGTTCCGATGCACATAATAACTTTGATGCAATCAGCATAAGAATTTCTTTTTCTCCACCCGGAAGTGCTTTTAAATCCGTGTTTGCAATTTCTACCGTTGGTATAATTGCATGATGATCTGATACCTTTTTGCTGTTTAAAAGTCTTTTTATCTCTGGTTCCGAACCCTTCATTGATATTTCTGGAAATACTCTATTTACCGCATCAATAACCAAAAACGCATTTTCTTCCATATCATCTGTAAGATATTGGCTATCCGTCCTTGGATACGTCACCAGTTTCTTCTCATAAAGGCTTTGGGTATAGTCCAAGGTTTGCTGTGCCGTAAATCCAAGAAGACGATTTGCTTCCCTCTGTAATGTGGTCAGATCATATAATTTCGGCGGCTGTACCTTTTTCTTCTCTTTCTTTACTGAAAGAATCTGTGCAGTTTCATCCTTCATATCCTCCATCATCTGAACGGCAGCACTTTTCTCTTTTATCCGGTTGCTTACAGCATCCAATCCATCCATCAGAAGATGAACCAGATAATACTTCTCTTTCTGGAAGTTCTCGATGCTCTTTTCCCGTTCCACCAGCATTGCAAGTGTAGGTGTCTGCACCCGACCTACAATCAACCGATGGTGATACAGCACCGTAAACAGTCTGGTGGCATTAATTCCCACCAGCCAGTCTGCTTCACTTCTCGCCACCGCAGAATAATAAAGATTATCATATTCATGTCCATCTTTCATCTGCTGAAATCCTTCCAGAATTGCTTTTTCCTCCATGGAAGAAATCCACAGTCTTTTAAAGGGAAGTTTACATTCTGCCTGGTTATATACCAGACGGAAAATCAACTCCCCTTCTCTTCCTGCATCTGTTGCACATATAATTTCTGTGACATCTGCTCTGTGAAGCAGTTCCTTTAAAATCTGAAACTGCCCTTTGGTACTTTCTTTAATCTGATATTTCCAATTCTCCGGGATCATGGGAAGTGTTTCATATTTCCATGCTTTCCAGTCATACCGGTACTGATCTGCACTGGCCAGTTCAATCAAATGCCCAATACACCAGGAAACCAGATACTCTTTTCCTTCCAGATAGCCATCTTTTACGTTTGTGGCATGAAGCACCTTCGCAATGTTTCTGGCTACGCTGGGTTTTTCCGCAATTACAAGCTGCAATTTTCTATCTCCTTTCTGCACCTGTCGCTGTAATTAAGTGAAACAAAGTTATTCCTCTGATTCTTCGTCTTCTACTTCACCTTCCATTTCATATTCTTCTAATTCTTCATCATCCTCACGAATTGTATCTTCTTCCTCCTCATCGTCGTCCTCGTCCTCTTCATAATCAAAAGAAGTATTTCTTCCTTTCATAAATTTCCAATAATAGTAAGCACCACAAACTCCTGCCAGAACCAGCAGCATTAATAAAATCGTGCCGGAATTATTGCTTTTCTTCTCAGGTTCTTCCTTTTCTTCCGGTATGATCGTAACTTCTGGTTCCGGTATCTCTGTGATCTTCTCTGTTTCAAGTGGCAGTGCGGATTCTGCAATAGCCTGGTTCTGTGGAAGTGTGACCATGTTGGTATCCGTAAAGTTCAAAAGATCATTTTCGCCTACCTCTGTAAGAAGATAAACATTTTCATCCGTTTTATCCTTATCTACAATCAGATAAAAAACCTTATCACTTTTTGTCTTGATCGTATAAAATTCCTTTCCCCCTTTGTCCTGAACTGTTCCTGTTGTCATGCCGGAAGCAGAACTTTCTCCCTGCACCCGTCCGGTATCTGCTTCTGTATCCGTTTCATTTCCTGTGTTTTCTGGTTCTGTTGGTGCAGTAGCAGTCTCGTTCGTTGTCTGATGTTCCGTTACGGTTGCCGTAGCACTGGTGGGCTTACTTGCAGTTCCATCGGCTGGCAAAGAAGCTGCATTCTGCTCCGTTCCGGAAACCTCTGTATTCTCTTTTACTGCATCTGGATTTTCATAATAAGGGTTTCCTACTTTATAGATCTCTGACATATTTCCTGCTTTGTCTTTTGCCTGCAGGGTAAAGTATTCATAGGAAGTATCCGCTTTTTGCAAACGGACATTTAATGTATTATTCGTCAGTTCTGTGAATTCATTTCCATTGACATACAAAGCAGCAATTCCCGATTCCGCATCAACTCCCTGCACGATCAGTATCCCATTCTTCGCAGCCGCAATAATAGTTGGTTTGGTTTTATCAAAACACTCTATGTAACGATTCTGCTCATAAGTATTTCCATTCTGATCGGTAACTCTCACATAAACACTACAATTAGAAGAGATGGATACTTCCATATTTCCGGTTATGTCTGACCATCCTCCATTTTCTGAAAGTCTTGCTTCTACTTTTGCAATAGAAAAAGCACCTGTATTCTTTGTATCTTCCACTTGAATTTTTACGGTTGCCGTATCTGTCTGCCAGCCTTCGGGTTCTGTAAAGGTAATCCCTACTTCCGGTGTTTCCGTCACATCATTTCCTGCATCTTCCTGTGCCTGCCCACTGGATCTGCATGAATTTCAACTTCTGATCCATCTGAAAAATCAACATCTTCCGGGCTGCTTTCTTCTGATGATTCCACTTCTACATTATCTGCCCATACAGTCAGACTTCCGGGCGAACTATAAAAGAAAGCTCCTGCCGGAAGTCCTGCTAACGTAGCTGCGGTTAAAAATACAGCTGCTCTTTTATGAAATTTCTTCATTTTCTGTCTGCTCCTTTTCTCTGGTTTCCAATATCTTTTTTTGTTCCTCCTTGCTGATATCAATCATCAACTGAAGTTCCTCTGCGGAAACTCCATTGCTTCGGATAATTTTCAGATACTCCATATCCTCTGCCTGTTTCTTCTGTTCTTCCAGATCCCTTGCTTTTTTCTGTAGCTTTTCAATCTTAACGTAGGTTCTTGCAAGTTCTTCTTTTATTCGTTCAATGTTCAAATACGCCCCTCCTTATGGCCTGCCAAAAGCATAAAAATGAGACTGCCAGTATGCAGAATTAATGGACGTATACTGAATTGGATTTCCACAATGGATCATCTGTCCATCTCCGGCATAAATTCCTACGTGGGTAACCGGCTCTCCCGCATCATACGTCCCAGTGAAAAAGATAATATCTCCTGGCCTTGCTTCTTCTGGTGATACAGGCATACAAATGTCATAAATTCCCTGTGCAGTAAGTCTTCCCATATTGCAGACACCCGAATTGGTAAACACATAGCTTACAAAACCAGAACAGTCAAAAGAAGTCTCCGGGCTGGAACCGCCCCATACATACGGCATACCAAGATATTTGTCTGCTTCCGCAAATAATCTCCGCACAGT
>ERZ506931.754-NODE-754-length-13290-cov-3.640725_pt1 | contig 13290 bp, 16 predicted proteins | sample MGYA00512902_ERZ506931 | MGnify/ENA metagenome assembly ERZ506931 | reverse complement strand
GTCGATTTTAAGGGTGTGAAATGTCACGCCCTTTTTAATTGGTTTGTATGTCAGTTTTATGCAGATGACGTTTACAGGAGAGTTGAAGAATGAGATATATATTCTACCATTACAACCACTTCGGAACGCTCGTATTTGACTACTACGACGAAGAAACTCACGTTTCGCAATCTTATATGTTTTATACGTTAAAACAGGCTGTAAGCAAATTCAGAAGGGATAACGGCTTGCAATATAAGAAAATCGTTATCTCAAAACTTTTCTAAGGAGAACACAAATGAAAAAGACAAAAGAAATCGTGCTTTACGACGATACCGAAAATTACAAAAAGTTCGACGAAACAAGGGATTTTCTCTTTGCAGTTTATGCCGACGAAAACGGTTGGGCTTGCAAAGAAAATATTCCCGACGAAACAGTCTACAAAGAAATTGACTTTCAAAACGCAGAAACGTGGAGAGATTTGAAAGACGCTCTCGAAAACAGTTTCAAAACACGTTATTACCTTATGACGGGAACTTGCGGAAGATGGAACTGCAATTTCGACGGTGGAACATTCATTACTTGTTACCGAGATTTTCAATCCATGATTCAACACCTTGACAATATAAAGGTGATAGACCGAAACGGGCATCTGATTATCGAAGGATACCACCACGACGGCAGCGATCGTTACGAATTGAAACGTCTTACAAGGCAAGGCTACGAATACGCCGGTAGAAACTATTTTGCTCACGATAGGAAGTTGCACTCAACAATTATGAACTGCAACTTCTTTTCAGCTTTGCCAAGACTGGCAAAAAGGGTTTACGGCTTATGACTGAAAACAAATACGGTTATAAAGTTTGCTACAAACAACACGGCAAACGAAAGCTCAAAATTTACCTTGTAACCAATTCCTATGATTTGGCTTTCTGGGAAATTCGTTGGTATGAAACACATTCTCCGCCGGACAGAAAGACGAGAAAGCCAATAACAAACGTCGTATGGGTTGTAATACCAATCAAAACATATATCGAATACAAAACGCTTTGGAAAGGTTGTCCGTTTTAAGACGACCTTTCTTCTATTCTAACAAGGAGTTAAACAAAATGATAAAACTGAATCTTATAGCCCAAGATGAGCAAGAAGAAAGAATACTTGCTTATTTACAAGAAAATGCAAGCGAAACTCTTGCAGACAAAATAAATAACGGAACTCCGTTTGAGAAAGACGGAAAGCCGCTTATCAACAAAAAAACTCTTGCAGGCTTCACAGATTACGCTTATGAAGAGGCGAGAAAACTTGCAAGAAAAAATGCCAAAGTAATGATTATAGATGATCCGACTGTATACGGCTGGGCTATTCATTACTTTGAGGAAGAGTCGATCGAAGGCACTCTTTACACCATAGACGGCGCGGAATATAAACCTGCTCCGAAAAAGAACGTAAATACAAAGCCTGTAACGCCAAAACCTCAACCGCAAAAGCAACAAAGCCTACAATTCTCATTGTTTGACAAATTCGACGAAAACGATGTTAAAGAACCCACAAACGACTGTTTAAGTGCCGAAAGCGCAGAAATGACAGTCGATACCAAAGAAGAAACAACGTCCGTAAAAACGCCGACAAAGCCTGTCGTTGAAGAAAACAAAGGCAATGATATGTATCAAAAATATATGTCGTATCAGGCGGAACATAAGACCGCAATCGTAGCGTATCGTTTGGGCGATTTCTATGAAGTTTTAGGCGATAACGCCGTAATGCTCGGGAACGAAATGGAACTCACTATTACAAGCCGTGACGTTGGTTTGAAAGAACGTGTTCCGATGATTGGTTTCCCTTACCACGCTGCCGAAAATTACTTTGCTAAAATCGTGAGAAAACATGACCTTTACATCATCGAAAACGAACACGAAACACAATTTATTCCAAGCCTGTTACATATTGATAATCAGCTTATAGACAAAGATACGGGCGAAATATTGTCCGAAGAAGAAATGCGTGAATTTGACGGTGATATATACGAACCGCAAGGCATTGACGAACCCGAACCGCCAATAAACAAAACCATACCGAAAGAAGTTTTCGCCCTGTTCGGAAACAAAGTTGAGGTGAGATAAAATGAAAATCGAAAAGATAAAACCCATTCCGAAATACATACAGAAAAAGATTAAACTTTACGACGATGAATTGAAATCCGCGCCGTTCGGAAGAACTCGCTTTTATGCTTACTTTACGAAAAACGACGGCGAACTCGTCAAAGTTACGGTTGCAGTCCGAGAGTATAAAAAACAATGGTATTGTAAGCCCGTTGTCGTTCACGGCGTTCATTCCGACAGATGTTTCGGCAAAGATATTAAGTTTACTTTTATCGCCGGTTATTCTGTCGGTTGGCACGAACAAGGGCTTTCCAAATATCCCGACTGGTATGAAAGCAACGAATGGGGCTGGTCGTCTGACGATTCGTTTGATCCTTATGCCCCGATAGTCAACCGCGATTATATCTTGCAGCATTTCCCCGAATACAAATACAGCGCAGTTGACAGATATACCGGCATACACGTTTTCAAATATTTACGGCTTTACGAACAGTATCCGCAAATCGAATATCTGACTAAACTCGGATTGCATAATATCGCTATGTCAACGCAAATTTTACGGCTTTGCGGTAAGGATAAAAAGTTCTGCAAATGGCTTGCGAAAAACAGACAAGATATTGTCTTATCCGACTACTACGTTTCTTCTATCATGAAGGCTTACAAGACTGGCAAACCGATACGAGAAATCAACAATTTTGCTAAACGCAAGATAAAATTCGATCACGCCGACAAAATGGACAATGTAAAAGCACTTGTAAAAAAGGAAGTCGGCAAGTTTTTGGACTATATCGAAAGGCAAAACACAAACTTTTATTCATATAGAGATTATCTCGACGCTTGCCAATATCTCGGCTTAGATATGGACGAAGAAAAGAACCGCTATCCCCACAACTTCAAACGTTGGCACGATATACGAATTGATGAATATCGCTCCGCAAAAGCATTGAAAGACGAGCAGGACCGCAAAGAGTTTTACGACAAATTTGCCGCCGTGGCAAGCAAGTATTTAGGGCTTGAATACGACAAGAAATCGGTCTATATAGCGATTATCGCACAAAAACCGTCCGATTTAACGCGCGAAGGCGAGTTGCTTCATCATTGCGTAGGACGTATGGGTTACGACCAAAAATTTGCTCGCGAAGAATCGCTTATTTTCTTTATCCGAATGAAAGACGAACCCGAAAAACCGCTTGTAACGGTCGAATACTCTTTGAAAAACAAAAAGGTGCTTCAATGTTACGGCGACCACGATTCTGAACCCGACGACTGCGTTATGGAGTTCGTAAAAAAGAAGTGGCTGCCTTACGCAAACAGAAAACTAAAACAAATAGCGGCGTAACCGCAAAGGAGATTATACAATGACAAATTATTTCAGAATTACTGCATACGAACCGAATCACGACTTTTCCATCATTATGGATACATACGGAATGTTTGAAAAGATATGGCAGTTTTCCGCCGATTTAATCAAGCGCGGATTAAAAATACTCGAAGTGTCGAGCGACGAACAGTTTATCGACGTAAATATCGACAAACTGACCGAAGAAGAACCCGACAAGTTTATCTTGCGCGCTCATGCGGACGGTAAGCCTGAATATCTCGAAAAGACAATAGGCGGCACGACCTATAAAGCCGTAAAAGTCGGCGAAAAAATCTATATCCCAAACAACTAAAAATACCTAAAAGCAAACGAAAAGCCGGGAGCAAACACTCTCGGCTTTTTTTGTGCAGTTGGGTAGTGATACTAACCAACTCGATTTTATTGTTCTACTTCAAGATTTTCATACAGGAACATATCGTCATCAAGAAACTCGAGAACGGTCATTCCAAAACCATTTGCAAGCATCATTACGGTTGATAATGTAACCGTTTTGCTTTTTCCGCTCATTATCCACTGCATATGACCGTGTTGTATGCCGGAGTTTTGTTCCAGACGATACTGTGTCATATTCTTTTCAGCGAGCAGATTTACTACTCTTTTTGCCACAGCGTCATTAACTGTCACTTTTACCACCTCCGAAAGAATACATACGGAAGAATACTTTCATAAATATTATATCCATTTCGAAATTTTTAATAAGAATGGATACTTCCCTAATATTGCTTTTAGTCGGGGATTGTGCTATAATTAAGTAAGTATACTTCCATAGTTTGCGGAGGGGTTATCGTGGTAATTACGTTTTTCGGTCATTCTTCGACCATATACAGCGACATTGACGAGAAAAGGCTATTAGAACAGATAGAAAAAATCACAAAAGGGAACGACGTTGATTTTTATCTTGGCGGATATGGCAATTTTGACGCTCTCGCTAAAAATTGTGCGAAACAGTATAAAATAAGTCATCCCAACGCCAGAATTATATTCGTTACCCCGTATTTGAACAAATGGCTCGACGAGCGAAAAGATTACATCGAAAAAGAATACGACGAAATACTTTATCCCGAATTAGAGCAAACGCCGCTGAAATTTGCAATATCAAAGCGTAACGAATGGATGGTTAAGCAGGCAGATTATGTTTTCGCTTACGTAAACACTCACTACGGCGGAGCATATAACGCTTTATTATATGCGGCAAAGCACAACAAGCCTTATATGAACCTATATTCAGGCGATTACGAGCTGTATTAAAAAAGTAAGTAAACCTTTTTAAGATTTGCTTGCCTTTTCTTAAGTTTATTTAGTTACATCATACAATACCCCTTTTTAACCCCACCTAAAACCATTCTTTAACCCCCTAATGGCTGTGTGGCGTGTGCTTGTCTTGAACAAGTGGCGTCGCTTCGCTCCGCCAGACAAGCACACGCCACACGAACTAAACTCACTAAACTATACTCGGAAAATAAAGGCACGAACGGAAGGCGAGTCAGCCGCTAAACCGCTTGCTGTCCTTCGCCTTTAACCGTCGTGCGTGACATTTATTTTTAAGCCTTGTATTACGTTTATTTTCATTAGTTTACTTTGCGCATTTGTGCTATTACTTCGGGCGAAACTTTGCCCATATAGCAACCTTCGTCCCAGCAGGTAAAGTCGTCGAAAAGCAACAACTTTTTATCTTCCAAACCAATAGGTCCGGCAATATCTTCGTCCATAATATCCGAGATAAAAAACTGTGGTAGTCCTTTGGAGTAAACAAGCCTTTCGCCCGTCTTTTCCATATACTTCATAATGTATCTCATCATTTCGGACAAATCCGACTCTGTGTTTATTTCTTCAAAGTCAGAACGACCGAAACGGGAGTTAAAGTATGGATTTTGATATATTATCTGCCGTCTTTGCGTTCTTAGGTTGTAATCGTTAATGGGAACGTTTTCGGGAATAGTGCCTTCCGGTATGTAAAAAACGCCGTGAAAGTGCAGTCTTTTCTTCTCCGGCGAACGCTCCCAAACGCCTATGTATTTCCAGCCTTTGCGAGAGCAAAAATGACTAAGACAACTTTTCAAAGACTTGCGGAAAGATTCTTCGGTATGCTTCTTACTATCATAGGTGAAAGTGCAAAAATAGTTGAACTTTTGCAAGTGGATTTTTCGCCATAATCGTATGCGCCTGCATATCAGATTCCGTAGTTTTCGCTCAAGGTTTTTCGTAACGTATTCCTCGGTTCTTTCCTTGTTGGGAAAGTGTTCGATCATACCGTTTACAATAAACCTTTTACGTTCGCCTTTTCGCATTTCCTTTGACTTTTCGTATAGTTCTTCAAAGAGTTCTTTTCTCGTCATTTCACGCGTCGTCGGTTGAGAAGAAGTCGGCTCTGTCGTCCTTTCTTCCCTTGTTTCTTCCGCAGGCTGTTGAGTTGACTCAACTTCCGTTTCAGACGGCTCTGGAAAGGGCTTGTCGCCGTTTTCTTCTTCAACCTTATCTACGACGACAATCTTTTCTTCTAACGGTTTTTGACGCCGTTTTGTCGGTCTAGTGGTGTGAGGGATTGCTATGTAATGCGATCCGTCAAAGTAAACCTTGGTTTCGCCGTATGGCATTTTGACCTCCTTTATTGCAAAAGAGATGCCGACGCCATTTTAATTACGTTTTCGCAGAACTCGATTCGGTGTCGGCATTCTTATACAATGCGTTAATAAAATAACTGTTCTGCATTTTCAGTTCCGTTACGGTTGCTTTTTCGGTTTGATATTCCATATAGTCGTTCAGTCCTATTTTTGTGTTTTTCGCTATATCGTTGAAGTAGTCCGAGAAACAGTCGGTAGAAAACCTTTGACTGTAAATCTTCTTGTGCATAAGATAATACTTTTTCTTTTCCGTTTTGCCGTCCATCGTTCCGCGTTCTTTCTCGATATTCGATATGCTGTAACCGTAGTTATTATAAGCAATCACGGTGCGTTTGTAGAAAAAAGCAGTCACTTTTTTCAACAAGTAAATAAGCAACGTGTTGTCGCCTCGATTAAAGCGAAAGTCGGCGTATAGGTTGATAAACCAATTAAACAGCCACTCATTGAGCATTTCTTCAATGGTGAAAAACGGCAAGGCAAGACGAGTATTCCCCGACGATACAATATGCACTATATCGCAAAGTTCTCTTGCGTCCGCACCCCACGAAGAAGGTCGTTGCTCGTCTGTAAATACCTTTATAAACGGATAATTATCCACCGTTGCCGAATGTCTACACATTTTCAGCCACGAATTAAATAAATCGTTCTTTTGGTTTGTTTCTTCCGTGCCTTTCTTCACTTCTTTCAGCTCGAGATTGTTACCGCGCTCTTTTCCTACTTCGGTAATGGCAACAACGCCAAATTCAAAACTCCCGGCGTTGGGGTTATTCTCCAAAACTTTCTTGCCGAGCCTTAAAACGTCGAAGTCGAGAATATGGGCGTGCCTTGACGGTCGGGGAGTCTTCGAGAAGAAATCCGTATTCCAAACAGGAAAGTTTCCGCCGTCTATAAGTCGATTATCTTCACGAATCGAATAATTCGCAACAATCAGACTGCTTTGAATTACGTAGACGAAATACAGTTGAGCATAGGTCGAAAGCACGTCGAAAATGTAATTTGTCTTCAGCCCGTCTCGGTAGCAAAGCCCGTATCGCTTGCTGTCGTAGCCGTAAAGTTGCAAACTGTCATCGTGGTGTTTTTCGTATCGACTGCGTTTGAGTTTTACCCACTCTTTAACCGTCGCGAGATTATACACAGTGCCGTGTTCCATACATTTGCGAAGTTCCATTTCAAAGGCTATCCAACCGAAATTAGGGAACTTCATATCCGTTTCCTGCAACTTTCCGTAAGCGACGTTTCGGAACATTATTTCCTGTGATAAGGTCATATCCGTAATTATAGTGGTCTTCTTTTTGCCCATACTCCCGCAGGTCATCGATACAATAGGAAGGTCGTTTATAAACCCACGGTTCGAGTTCTCCATTCGGCGCAGTTTTGCAAGCGCGAGATTTCTTCTCCACCGCTCGAATAAAAGCCAAATAAAAATGAGAATTACCCAAAAGGGGACATATTTTACTACGACCTGCAAGTCTATGATCAGCTTGACGATCTGCGTGTAAATCGAGTCGAAATCAAAGGACACGGCGAAGTAAAAATAGTAAGCGAAAAACTCTATGATTATCGTTGCAAAATTCAGGTTGAAAATCCAAATTACCAGCCAGATAATCCATATAAAATTATGTTCTTTTACAAACGCCGCATACTGCCGGACAAATCGTTTCAACGGCTCGGTCGTATGCCCTGTAACCGTCTTGTAAACGCGTAGCGGAAGTGTGTCAATATTATGCTTTGTGTTGTGCTTTTTATAGAGAGTTTTTAGTGCTATCCACAACGCTAAAATACACGGCAGAACGATGATGATTATCTTGGATATTTTTCCTGTCTTTTGCCCCGTTTCGCTAAGCCACGAAAGGAAGTTTTCTTTGCCTGTAAACAGTCTGAAAAAGGATATGCAATTTGCCTTGAATGTTTCAAAGTCCGCAGGCAAAATCACGTCCCAATTCAGCACCTTTGAACGCTCCGCAACGGACGGAATGCCATCGACGGGAAAACCGAATAATATGCAGAAATAATACTTAAAACTGCCGTATAAGTCGATTAAAGCCTCGAATGTGCGACAATAGGCAACTCTGAACACGAACGCTCCGAACAAAATAAATGCTATCGTAAGGGCTACCGTGAGCGCAATATTAAGTCGTTTTTGCCATCTCATACAGCACCTCCGAGATTGTGTTTTCAAGCGGTATTTGCTTTACCGTATAAACGATATAACTGACCGCCAGAATGATTATGAATAGCAGTAAAACCGCTATGATTCTTTTTAGTGTTTTCATATTAAAATTCTCCTGTTTTTTATAGATATAATTAACGCCGACGAACCATACGATCCGCCGGCGTCTTTTTGTTAGATTTTACTTACCGCTTGTGTTCCACCGGTCGGCAAATTCTTTTCTGACACGCTTCTCGGCGCGCCGTCGTTTCGTGGATTTTACAGCCGCCGAAATACCTTTGAACGGTAGCGAAATTATCCATACGATTGCTTGTAGAACATACGGCAAAATCGGGGCGAGAAGGATGATTAAAAGTATGAGCATCAAGAGATACAAAATCATCTTTCCGCGCTTGTTCAGGCTTATGTCGATGTCCGTTTCGTTGGACGGATCTTTGCTGCCCGATTGCTTGTTGTCTATAACGCCGAGATTATATGTAATGCCGTCCGTTTCAAACTTCAAACGAAGGATTGTAACGTCGCCCACGAGCGTATAACTTTCAAACGTAGAACCGGTTGTAGAATAGCCGCTCAACGAGTAACTTGTTTCTGCAAAACGTAGCACCCATTTCTTGCCTTTGAGTTCGGTCAAGGCTTCATCCGTCAGTTTCGATGAAGTTTTTACGTCAAGGACTGCGCCGTGGTAGATATTCTCGCGGTTTTCGCCCTTAATGAAGTCGTCAATCGTCTGAATCCTGTCCCACTTATACGTTCCCGCGAATAATCCTCCGCCGGTATGTTCAACTTTATCCGTGTATTTGAGATAGGCGTATTTGTCCGCTTTATCCCCGAACGTTTCTTTTACCCCGACGAAGGGAACGGAAGACCAATCGTAACTTTGCGTTGTATAATACACGTCCGCTTCGAGAAGTTTATCTATGGGCCTATCCGTGTTGAACGCCACGAAATGGCTGTCGCACGCTCCGACGTATAGTTTGAAACCGTCTTTATACCTTACAAACCCTACAAATTTATCCGTAACGACGATTGTTTCGATGTCCACGCAATTGACATACGGTTTACCATTTATTGAACCGAAAGCATATTGCTTATTGACCGCATAATTGACTTCGGTAACGGTATTGCCGCCGCTTGCCTGTTTATCTATGCTCTCGTCGAACGGGCGGTAAATTGAACTGATTGCGTAATATCTCACGCTTTCGTCCTTTACCGTAAGCCCCGAAACTTTGTATTTGTAAAACACGCCGTTTGAATTGAGCAATTCGAGTTTGTAATTCAGATACGAAATCGAATTGTTGATAGTGGTCGAAATGTTTATAGACGACGCTTTGAAGTTTTTGGCTTTTCCGCTCGGCTGGTAGACATAAACGAAAAGTTCTTTATTTACGCTTTCGGCAAGTTGAATGATTTGCAATGAATAATCGTCGGCTTTGGTCGGGTAATTGCCCGGATTAAACGACGTATCCTTTTTCAAATCTTCCATTACTCCCGAATAAGTTATGCTTTCCGCTCTTGCCACAAGGGGCGTTTGTGCCGTCGTGGTAATGACGGCACATATTCCCAAGACAAAAGCGAGAAAAATTGATACTAATCTCGTTTTTGTCGCTTGCGTCAAAACTCGATCACCTCCTTGTCGAACGTGACACCCGTAACCCTGCGTTCAAGCGCGAAATTAAGTTTTATGCTCGATTCGCCGTTATACGAGGTAACGATTACCGTGAACATATCGTTGTAACCTTTGCTTTCGCAAGTAACTTCATTTTCGGGATAAACCGCTTTGAGTATTTCGAGCGGTGTTCCGCCTTTGGGAACGACTGTGAAAGATTGTTCCCGCTTGTCGATTACAAAACCGTTTGTAAGGTCTTTTTCGTCGCCGAAGATACGCGTTTCGCCGTCAACAGAGAAGTCGAAATCTTCGTCCGTTTTGTTCGGAACGATTTTTACGGAATAACCTTTCGTTTCGTTTTTGTTGAACGCAAAAGTGTATTTCACGTCCACTTTCAAAGGCTCGCTCGGCGTAACGACGTAACCATTTTGAGATGTCATAACGTCTTTGCCGTTTACCGAAACGTAGAAAGTTTTGAAGTCGGTTGTGAACCCGTTTGTGAAGTAGGCGAAAACGCCGATGACGGCTACGATAACAAGCAATATGACCATGTAAGAAACAACTTGTCCTATTTTAGATTTTGTCATTGATAGCCTCCTTGATTGTTATTTTCGGGTTAAAACGAATACACGGTGTCCGACAGCGAAATGCTCGTAACGGTGGACTGAATGTCGATATGAAGAAGGGATTCTTCGCCGCTGACTTTATCTCTTACGAGAACATACCAGATACAATTATCCGGTTTGCCGCCTGCACGCGGATCGGTGTACGTTCCCTTGTAAGTGAAACGATAGCCTGTACGCGGATAAGGTGTCGCATAGGACGATTCCGACTTAATTGCCTTTATCGTGAGTTTGTTGCCGCTGACAGACGCCGTGAAGAAATCTTCGGGCTTGATGGTAAGGGCCAAATCGTTTCCGAGAACTTCGTCCTTATATTTGTAAGTTCCTTCTTCGAGGTTGAATACGACTTCCGACGTTGAACTTACGCTGCCGTTTACGATATACTGTTTAGTCAACGTAAACCTGCCTTGACCTTTAACCTTTACGATTTCAAAGTCGCCGTATTTAGAACCGACCGCTCCGAGAGTGTTTTTAAGGTTGAGCGTGATTTCATTCGTCGTGCCTGCCGTAAGGTTGACCGTGCCGGTGTTGGTGATTTCCTTGCCGTTATGGATAAAGGAGAGCGATTCGGGCTTGCCGTCATACATAATAAGGCAGGTTGCCGTGAAACCGCCGACTCTGGTTGTTGCGGTGACGTATGCGCTGCCGCCTTCAAAACCTTTAAGAGCGGTTATAGTTGCGGTAAGTGCGCCGTCGCTTTCGGGCGTAAGCGTAAGATATTCGCTTATGTCCTTGCCCTCGATAGGAGTGCACCATTTAATAGACCAGTCAACCGATTTGTCGGGCGCGTCCACGGGCATAACGGTTGCGGTGATTGTTTTAGACACTGTTTGCTGACCGTTTGCCGCCGCTACCGCATAACTCGGACTCATTCTGAGCGAAACAAGACCGTGGTTTTCGTTATCCGTCGGGGTTTCGGCAGGCTGTTCGATTACGTCCGAAACGGTATCGTTTGCCTTTGCCTCAACGGGCTTGTTCTGAATTGCTATTGCAAGCGAAGTGATTACGCCCGCAAGGATAAGAACGATTGCCGTAAACACGGCTATCCATCTGATTTTATTGCTTTTTTCGTTATACATTTTTTACCTCCTGTTAAAACGTGATGGTTGTCTTGCTCGGCGTGACTTTACTTACTTCTTCGCCGATAAAGAACTTATACTGCGCGGAAAATCCGAGCGTTTTGTGCTTGACCGTTACAAGGAAATACGGATTGTTGCCGTCGGAATCGGTGTTAATTGAATACAACTTATTAGTGTAAGTAGTCGTTTCGCCGTTGCCTTCGACTATTTTTGTTTCCTTGGATTCGTAATAATCGTAAAGTGACTTTGTTACGTTAATCGACAGCGTATTGCCGGAAGTCGAACAAGTTACGAACTCTTTTGCAATTTTATTGAAATCTACAATGTTACTGTGAGAACTCCAACCTGCGCCCCTGCCTGATTGAGAATAAGAGCCGCAAGTAACAGATCCTACTCCCGTAACGGTTACGGTAAAGTCATTGAAATTACTACCTACGCTATGAAAAATGTTATCCATTGCGAGATTAAGAGAGTAAGACTTACCGACATAAAGCAAATCCACGGAATCTTTGCCGAGATTGTATTTCGTAACGCCCGTAGGAGCGGTGATAGACATACTTGACGGCACGCCTTCGTAAACGATATTGACAGTTCCGGTTTTGCCGCCTTGTCTTGTGGTGCAGGTAAGAATTGCCTTGCTGCCTTTGAAAGACTTGTAGCAGTTAATCGTTGCCGTAAGATTGCCTTGCGAATCGTCCGTCACCTTGATATAGTCCGAAATGTTCTTGTCTTTGAGCGGAGCGTCGTTTGCCCATGCGACAGACCAAGTAACGTATTTATCCACGACGGTAGACGGCGTAATGGTTGCCGTAACCGTTTGAGATACGTATTGCTGTGTATTGTCCGCAGCGAGAGCAGGCGATTTCACGCTCATAAGTCTGGGTTGTCCGAGAGTGAGAACTACCGCGGCGTTGGATTCGTCCGGCGTTTCCTGTTGCGTTCCGTTCTCTTGCGGTTTGATGGGAGTGGGTTTGTCAAGCGACAGAATGAGTGCCGCGACAACGCCTGCCATAAGCACGATAATGAGCGTAAAAGCGATTATCCACTTAACCGCATCGGATTTTTTGTGTTGATTGAATTCTTGATACATAATGTTTTTTACCTCCGAAATTTAGATTTTTGGGTGTAAAAAACTACGGCTTACCTAAGCAAACCGTAGTTCTCTACAAGGGGAATGCTTATCTCAAAAGCATATTCATGAAACTCTTGTCCGACGTTCTCGCAGGCTTAATCGGGCATTCGTAAACAGTCCCGTCTTCGTCGTAAGAACGAACGGCGTAAGTATTGCCTTTCACTACCTTGCCGTGATCGTCTTTCATTTCGTAAGGAACGACGACGAGTTCCGCTTCCATAGCGTCACCGAAAACTACGTCAAGAACGTTGTAGCCGTTTTTGTCGGTGTCCTTGTTGGGCGGTGCGACCTGAATTTTGATTTCCTTGCCGCGAACTACACCTTTAATGAAATAGGAGTAGTATTCCTTACCGTGACTTTCAAAAGTTTCTCTTTCAACCATAATGTTGTTAGCCATTACCTTTCACCTCCTTAATTTTTCTTCCCGATAGTGCGGGAGATTTTCTTTGCTTCGGCTTTGGATTTGCCTTCGCCGAGTGCCTTCTTGTATTTGAACAAGCCGGCGTGATCGGACTGTGCCTGAAGATAACCGGAGCGAAGACCTGCTTCGTAATCGGTCAGTTCCTTACCTACTTTCGGTCCGTGTTCGTGAACTTAGAT
>ERZ506931.700-NODE-700-length-13870-cov-10.358813_pt1 | contig 13870 bp, 13 predicted proteins | sample MGYA00512902_ERZ506931 | MGnify/ENA metagenome assembly ERZ506931 | reverse complement strand
TCGCCCATGTCGTCGGTCAGATAATTGCTGTCCGTTCGCGGGTAGGTAAGCAGCCGCTTTTCGTAAAGGGCTTGTGCAAGGTCAAGGGTCTGCTTTGCGGTGTAACCGTAAATGCGGTTGGCTTCCCGCTGCAAGCCCGTAAGGTCGAACAGGCGGGGCGGCTGCTCGGTTTTCCTCTCACGCCTCACCGAAACGCACACGGCCTGCGACGCTTCGCAAGCCGTTTTTACCGCTTCCGCTTTTGCGGCGTCGGAGATCCTTGCGCTTGCCGCTTCCGCGCCGCCCACATCAAGAAGGACGATATGGTAGGTTTCTTTCTTGAAAGAGGTGATCGCCGCGTCCCGGTCTGCAAGCATTTTTAAGGTCGGCGTCTGAACGCGCCCCACGTTTAGAGTTTTGCCGTGAAGGACGGAGAAAAGGCGTGTGGCGTTGATGCCGATGATCCAGTCCGCTTTTGCACGGCATAATGCAGACGCATAAAGCGCGTTATAGTCCTTGCCGGGTTTCAGCTCGGCAAAGCCCTTTTTGATTGCGCTTTTCTCCATAGAGGAAATCCAAAGACGGGAAAAGGGCTTATCGCACCCCGCCGCATGGTAGACAAGGCGAAAAATCAGCTCGCCCTCGCGCCCTGCGTCGCAGGCGTTGACAACCTCGGAAACGTCGCTGCGTCGCATGAGGTCTTTTAGGATTTTGAACTGCTTTTGCCTGTCTTTGAATACGGTATATTGCCACGGCTGCGGCAGGATCGGCAGGCTGTCATAGCTCCACTTTTTGTACTGCTCCCCATAGGCGGCGGCTTCCGCAAGCTCCACCAAATGCCCCACGCACCATGAAATGAGGTAGCCGCCGCCCTCCATATATCCGTCCTTTTTGTTCTTTACGCCAAGGGCGGCGGCAAGTGCCGCCGCTACACTCGGCTTCTCTGCAACGACTAACCTCATTCCTCGTCCTCCTGTTCCTCGCTGTCTGCTTCCGGCTCGTCCTCGTCGTAATCGTCAAAATCGAAATCGTCAAGGTCGGTATCGCCCTTGATACCCTGCTTCGGCTTCATAATCTTAAAGTAGTAGAACGCGCCGCCACCGGCAAGCAGGGTAACGACAAGGAAGATCACAAGCCCGCCCGCATTGCTTTTTTCTTTCTCCGGCGGCGCATCGTCCGGCTCCGGCACGGCTTCCTTGCCTGCACATTCGGTCATATTGACAGAGCATACCGGGCAGGCGGTATTGACTGCGCCCGCCTTGCATTTGTCCTTACAGGTGCAAACGGCGGGTGGCTGCGCCTTGTTGCTGCCGTCCTCCATGAGCGCCATCAGGTCGGCTTCGTCCACCTGATTGAGAAAATGTACGGTGTTTTCGCCCTCGGCGGCGCGGTCAACGATGATGTAAAAGTAGTTGCCGTTTTTGCTCTGCACAATGATAAACTGCTTGTCCTCGGCTGCTTCTCCCTCAATGTCGTCAATCAGCGACAGATTACCGTCCGGCGTAAGGGGCTGCGGCTCGGTTTTAACAATCACGCCGCTGTCATTGGTGGGAATGTCCTCACCGCCGCCCGCATAGGCGGTAACGGAAAAGCCGCCCAAGAGGACAAGGGCGGCAAGCAGGGCGGCGGCTGTTTTGAAAAAGCCTTTATTCTTCATTTTCGATTTCCTCCTGTTCCATGTAGTCTGTACCTGCGGCGGCAATGCCGGGGATCGGTTCGCCGGAAAGCAGGGCGGTAAGCTCTGCGGGGGTTACGCGCATGGAGCGCACAAGAGCGATGATTTGCAGGTTTTCCGCTTCGGTTTTCTGCGCCGCAAGCTCTTTCAGCCTGTTCTGATACTCGCTGATCTTCTCCCGCGTTTTCTGCATTTCCTTTTCAATGCGGTCAATTTTGCTGTTTGTCATACTTTCAAAACTCCTTTCAAATTTTAATTCCAATTCATCAGCCCATAGCCCTTGATACAGGCGTAATCAAGAGGATAGCTTCTGATTTTGCAGGCGTCGCCGGAATTACCCTCCACGGTGTAAACGCGGCTTCCGTCTGTGCCGATTACGATACCTACATGGTCTGCGCTGCCGTCTAAATCCCAATCAAAAAAGATGGCGTCGCCGGGAGCGATATTCTCATAACCCCTCGCGCCCCATTGCCCGTGAGAGGTAAACCACGGAACGCCCTGCGACTGACAGCCCGCAAAGCGCGGCTCGGAAAGTCCAGCCTGTCCGTAGCACCAGGACACAAAGCAGGCGCACCAAGCCACGCGGCTGTCAAAGCCGTACCAGCTCCAGTAAGGCGCACCGCCTACATTGCCGACTTGCGACTTCGCTATATCCACAAGGACGGTGTTGCCGGGGCGGGTGCCGTTGACAAAGGTAACGCCGCTTAAATCCTCGGACGCAGAAGTGTCCGCAGAGCCGCCGCCAAAAACGAGGGGTTTGTTGCCGCTTGTTTGCAAATAGACACGGTACATTTCAAGCTGCTCCGGCGTTAGAAGCTCCGATACAAAAGAGGATATGGGTCTGTTCGTCAGCGTTACATTGAGAATGTAATAGTTATAGGGGACTTCAACGGTGTAGGTATAGGTATGGGTGTTGCCCTCCGCGTCCGTGTAGCTGCCTGTGCGCCGTTCCGTGCGGTAGCGCACCTCGATTTCTTCCGTGACGGTCAGCTTGTATTGCAGATTGAAAATGCGGTCAAGCTCTGCCTGTGCGCTCTGCGGGGTATAGCTCTGCAACAGGGCGGTCAGGTAGGACGCTAATTCATGGGGGTTATGCCCGATGTACGCAAGGTCGTAGCGGTATTCGTCATAGCCCGGATAATCGCGCTCGATATTGTCTATCCTGCTTTGCAGATCGTTTTCCTTTGCCGCATAATTGTTTTCCACCGCTACAAGGTCGCTGTCCTCCGATGTGTAAGAGGTTCCGATTACGCCGTTGACAAGCCCCGAAAAAAGAGCAGAGCCGGAGGAAATTGCGGACATCAGCATGATAAGCAGGAGCAGCGCACACCCGGCAATCAGAAAGGCTTTCCAATGCCGCCCTACAAAGGCGGCGGTCTTTTTCGTCGCTTCGGCGGTTTTCTTCGCCGCCTTGCGGGTGTTTTCTGCGGCTTTCCTTGCGGATTTTGCACCGCCCGTTCGTACCGCCTTTGCATACTGCCGCTTGATCTGCTGCTTCTGCCAAAACCGGGAAACGGGGTTAGACGCGGCAAGCTGCGGGTTGTCGTGCAGCGCCTTTTGATACTGAAAATCGGCGTTTGCCTTGAACGCGGCTTTTTCCGCTTTTGCCGCCGCCCGGTAGGGTTTCAGCTTGCGGCTGCGGCGGCTCTTTCGCATCTGCCGTGCCCCCGCCCGGATGCCGCGCTCGGCTAATTCCTCGCTCTTGTGCGCTCCCTCCACGCCGGAGTTGTCCTTTTCAACGGAATGTATCTTATTGTGGACGAAAACGCCGACCTCCTGCACGGGGCGGGAGAGGGGGTTATGCTGCTGCCTGCCGCCCGGTATGGGCTTTTCCTTTTCCTCAAAGCGCAGGCGGGTTTTGCCCTTGCCTGCGGCTTCGTCAAAGGTGCGCTCTTTTGTCAAGACTTTCTTTTTCGGAATAGCCGCCCGCGCTTCGTCCAAGCGGTCGGCAGTTCTTTCCGATTTGCGGATCGCCTTTTGAAGCTCCGGCGTCGCCCGTTCTTCTTCGGTGAATTGCAGGCGTGAGGTCTTTGTTTTTGCCGCCGCTTCCCGCTGCGCCCGCTTTATCGCCTTTTTGGATGCTGCGCGGGTATGGGCAGCGTCGATATGCTCCAAAACACGCTCGGCTGCGGCGTCGTCCCGCTTCGGGGAAAGCTCCGGGGTATGGGGACAAGCTGCCGCGCTGCCGGATGGGTGCGGAAGCTGCCGCGCGGCTTCCTGCGCCGCCTGTTCGGGCTGCTTGGTAAAATCCGCGTCCTGCTCGCGCCCGCTGACCAGCTCGGCGGTGCCTGCGGTTTCGTTGACCTCGATAAGTCCGTCCCGGCTCATTTTCTGCGTAATTTTATCGCGGGGTTTCAGCTTTTTGCTCAATTCGTTTCACCTCCGATCCGCGCCCTTGCAAGGGTGCAATAGTCATAGTTCAGTTCAATGCCGATGTAATGGCGGTCAAGGCTTTTTGCCGCAAGCCCTGTCGTGCCGCTGCCGAAAAACGGGTCAAGCACAATGCCGCCCTTGGGACAGCCCGCCAAAATGCAGGTTTCCGCCAGCTTCGGCGGGAACGCGGCGAAATGCCCGCCCTTGTAGGGTACGGTGTTGATATGCCACACATCCCGCTTATTCCGCGTGGTCGGCATGAGGGCTTCATCGTAGTAGCCGCCCGTCCGCGCCCGGTTGATGCCCTGCACCTTGCCCTGTCCGGGTACCTCGCCGTCGTATTTGTGTCCCGCGCTGCGCCCGCCCCGGTATCGCGCCGCCGTGGTGGGGGCTATGGGTTCCGCAATGGCGGCGGCGTCATAGTAATAGCTCTTGGACTTCGTAAGCAAAAAGACGTTTTCATAGCAGCGGCTCGGTCTGTCCCGCACACTTTCGGGCATGGGGTTGTCCTTCTGCCAAATAATCGCGCTGCGCAGATACCACCCGTCAGAGCGCAGGGCAAAGGCTAAAAGCCACGGAATACCGATTAAGTCCTTTTGCTTGCAGCCTGCCGCCCGTCTTGCAAGGGACAGGCTCTGCCCGTTTCTGCCTTTCGGGTTTTTCGGGTCGGTGTAGGTGCCCTTGCTGCCTGTGCCGCAGTAGGTATCGGCAATATTCAGCCAAAACGTACCGTCCGGGCGCAGCACCCGTTTCAGCTCACGGAAAACCTCGACAAGCCTTGCGATATACTGCTCCGGCGTGTCCTCCCGCCCGATCTGTGCGTCCATGCCGTAATCCCGCAGGGCGTAGTAGGGCGGGCTTGTGACGCAGCAATGGACGCTCTCGGCGGGCAGCTCCCGCAGGGCGCACAGCGCGTCGCGGTTGATGATGGTGTCTAATCTCATGTGCCGCCCACTTCCTCCGGGCGGGTTGTCATTACCCGGTATAGCTCGGTATTTTGCGGAAAACGGTCAAGGAAAGGCAGCACCACGTTTCCGTAGAAGATCAGCCCCTCGCCCGCTTCGGTATTGGTAACGTATTTCATCTGCTGCGGGGAGATATTGAGCTGCCTTGCAAGGATTTCCCGGTCGCCCTGCGCCTGATTGAGCATGAGGACAAAATCGCTGTTCTCAAAGATATTCTCAACTTCGCGGCTGCTCAAAAGGTCTTTGACATTCTGCGTGATGGCGGTTGGGATCCCGCCCCATTTACGAAAACGCTTCCAAATCTCCACGGAATAGGCGGCGGTTTGTTCCTCTTTGAGGAGCAAATGAAACTCGTCCATGTAGTAGCGGGTGGATTTCTTTTCAGCCCGGTTTATGGTTACCCTGTTCCACACCTGATCCTGCACAATAAGCATCCCCAGCTTTTTAAGCTGCTTCCCAAGCTGCTTGATGTCAAAGCAGACAAGGCGGTTTGAAAGCTCTACATTGGTACGGTGGTTAAAGACATTCAGACTGCCCGAAACGTAAAGCTCCAATGCCGCCGCCACCCGCGCCGCTTCCGGCTCCGGCTGTCTTAAAAGCTCGTCGTAAAGGTCGCCGAGGATCGGCATTTTCGCCGGGTCGGGGGCGGCTAAAAACGGGCGGTACACGTTTCTTACGCTGCGGTCAATGACGGTCTTTTCCACGGGCATCAGCCCCTCCTTGCCGCCGATGACAAGCTCACAGAGGGAAAGGAGAAAGTCACTTTTCAGCGCAAGGGGGTTGTCGTCCTCGCTGTAATTGAGGTTAATATCCATAGGGTTGACATACTGGGTGCTTGTGGGGGAAATGCGGATCACCTGTCCGTGCAGGCGGCGCACAAGGGGGTAATACTCCGCTTCCGGGTCGCAGATGATGATGTCGTCGTCGGTAATGAGAAAAGCGTTTGTGATTTCCCGCTTCGCCGCAAAGCTCTTGCCGCTTCCGGGGGTGCCAAGGATTAGCCCGTTGGGGTTTTTCAGCCGCTTGCGGTCACAGAGGATCATATTGCTTGACAGGGCGTTCAGCCCGTAATAGAGTGCCGCGCCCTGCTGAAAAAGCTCCTGCGTGATAAAGGGGATAAAAATAGCGGTGCTTGATGTGGTAAGCCCCCGCTGGATGGGGATCAGGTTCTCGCCCAGCGGAACAGAGGACATCAGCCCCGCCTCCTGCTGGTAGTCAAGGCGGGTGAGAGCGCAGTTGTATTTCTGCGCAATGCCTGCCGCTGCGAATATGTCATTTTCCAGCTTTCGCTTCGTGTCCGCCATATTTACCACAAGGAAAGTCAGGAGAAACATTCGCTCGTTGCGGCTCTGCAAGTCCTGCAAGAGGTTTTTCGCTTCGCCGCCGAACATGGCAAGGTCAGAGGGGATGATGTCCATATCGTAGCCGCTGCGTACCGCTTTCTTTTGTTCCTCGATTTTCATTTTGTCAAGGTCGGTAATTTTGCGCTTAATGGTTTTTATCGCTTCGGTCTGGTCGATACTCTTAATGTGGAGATTGACGACGATCCCCGTTTCAAGATCGAGAATGTCCGCAAGCATACGGTCGTTCAGCTCCGGCGCAAGGATTTCAAGGAAGCTGACCGCGCCGATTTTGCGTCCCATACGGAAATATCTGCCCTCGCCGAAACGGAACGAGGACGGGGCGATAAAGTCCTTTGTGGTAAGCCCGGACGGGGTGAGCCAGTCCCAAGAGAAACGGAACGGTTCTCCCTCCGGGTGGAATACGCTGTGCAGGGCTTCCAGCCGTTCATAGCCCGTCATGGGGCGGGCGGCTGCGCCCAGCACCTTAAAATTATTCAGTATGTCGGTTTCAATACGGGCAAGCCGCGCCTTTGCCGCGTTCAGATTGTCCGCTTCCACGGAAAAGGTAATGTACTTTGACTTTACAAAGCCGTTGTTGCCCTTTGCAAGCTGATGTTTCAGCATATCCGCGTACTCGGTGCGGATGGAATTGAAAGCGTCGTTTTGCGCGGGGATCGCAATGACCTCCTCCGCGCCGCCGCTGCGCGTTCCCCGGTTGATAAAGGAAAGCTGCACACTAACGGTCGCGTCAAAATAGTTGAGAAAGTCGCACCAGTTTTCAAAAATGGCGGTCTTATCGTCTGCCTGCGCAAGCTGGTAGTTGATGTCGTCGTAAGCGATGCTCTTGGAGTATTTCTTTTCCGTAATCTTGCAGATACCGTCCGGGTACATGGCAAGATACGGTATGGTCTGCTGCGCGGTGTGCGCCTTTCCGTCGCCCTTTGCCGCTCGGATCAGGGCGGCGATTTCCTTTTTCTCGGCGCGGGTGAGCTTACGCCTGTTTCCTGCGTGTTTTGCGTTTGCCGTTGACAATAGCCGATACCTCCTTTTCAAGTTGTCTTTGCCGTTCGAGGACGGCATAGAAGTTTTCCGTCTGATAGGGTCTTTCTTTCGGACGGATAAATTTTGTCTGTATGATGTTCTTAATCAGCGTTTCAAGGGGCTGCCCGTGCTTTTCGTACATGGCAAACAGAAAGCAGGGCAGCATAACGAGGATCATCACGAACGCCGCAAGGCTTGTGCCTGTGCTGCCTTTGAGCAAAAAGAAAAGCGGCAGTCCTACAAGGAGCGCCGCCGCAAAGAAGATAAGCTGCCTTTTGGTAAGGTTAAAGGCAACCTTTGTCTTTATGCGGGACAGGTCTTTGGGAACGGGTACATACGCCATAGAAAAATCTCCTTTCGTTACATTTCAATACTGTTTGGGAGTTCGTTGCCCCATATATCCCACCCCGGCGTTTCCTGTCGGGCAAACAGCTCGATACGGGGCAAATCCCCCATAAGGGCAACGATTTTTTCCCGCGCTGCATCCGGCTTTTTGCTGTGCTGCTCTATGGGGCTGATAAGAAACTGATGTACGCCCGCCGACTGCCGCTTGGGTTTGCCCTTGGTCGCCAGCAGACAGATTTCCGCGTTGCTGCGCGTCCAATAGCCCATACCGTAAAACCAGGACGGGCTTTTGCGGTTACGTTTGAGCCAAACGAACGCCACCGTCCGATACCGAAAGCCCCATGCGCGGATCAGCCGCAGGGCTTCGGGAAGCTGCGGAAAGGTCGCCCACAAAAACAGGGCGCAGTCCTTCGCCGCCAGCTCCGGCACGGGCAGGGCGCACAGCTCGTCAATGCCCATGGTGGGATAGTGCTTTTCCGCTGCGCCCTGCACCTTGCTCCGTTCATACCGCCACGGGGGATCTGCGTAAATAACGCTGTATTTCTTGGTGATGGAAAACCTCCTTTTAATGTGCATGGAATAATGATTTTGCCAGTGCGCCGGATTTCAAAAGGTTAAAGCAAAGCAGCACCGTATAGGCTGCGATGGAGAATATCGCAGTATGCAGATTGTCCGCTATAACCATGTTGTTTACCAAAACCGCATAAATGCCGACGCATATCATAATGAGGAAGCCTTGAAAGCCGAGGGCAAACAGTCCTTTTAAGTAGTTGTTTCCGATTTGCCCCCATTCCCGGTTTGTCATGGTGGCGAATGGGATAGGCGATACGGAGCAGTACAGGTAAATCTCAATCATACGCCCGTACAAAACAACCGTTATCAGCACCGACATGATTTTCATGCAAAGGCTGACAAGGCTTGTTTCGAGCATAAGCAAGAGCAGTTCGGGGATTTCCATTGCGTCAAGTCCGGCTTGCATGGACGAGAGTGCGGCGGCAACATCAATGCTGGTGTTGCCGCCGATCACGCCCGCCGCGCCGGAAACAATGTGCTGCGCCATGTCGAATACCGCCATAGTGATGTCAAAGGTATGCGTGACGATAAACACCGCAACGAACGCTTTGAAAAACCACTTAAAGAACATGAACGTATCGATGTCGTGCATATTGTTCTTCTCCGTTACCATGCTGATTAGCTCCACGCATAGAACGTAGGTAATGACAAGCCCCGCAATGGGGACGATCACATTTTCCGATAGCGTCTGTATCATGGAAAATATGCTTGCGTTCCACCCCTGCGGGGTCTTGCCTACCTCGGCGGCAATCGTACCGACCTTTTCGTTTACGTCCCCGAACATAGTTGACAGATTTCCGTTGATCGCTCCGATCAGGATTTCCTTGATCCATTCGTTAATCGCGTCAAGTATGCTCTGCATAGGACATTACCGCCGCTTAACCGAACAGCCCTTTGAGCAGGGGAACGAGAACGCCGCCAATCAAGGCAACGCCGCCGCCCGCCATAAGCTGCTTCATGCCCTGGCTTTTCGCGCCCGGATTGTCGTTGCCGTAGCCTTCCATGAGGTTAATCACGCCCCAGATACCAAGCCCGGCTCCAAGTGCTACAACAAGGGTCTGCAAAACGTCTACTGCGCTATTGAAAAATGCCATAAATATATCCTTTCTGCCGCGTCTGCGGCTGTCCGGCAAGCGGACAAAAGGCGGTCAGCGTATGGTCGCCGCCGCACAAAAAAACCGCCCTCTGGTAAAGGCGGCTGTCCCCGCGCTGCGTAAGTTCTGCGGCGCGGCGGTATTCAGTTGTAAGGGGTGCGGCTCCTGCCGCTGTGTACTGCGCCGGAAAGTGGGGGCGCGTATCATGTAGCCGGTATGGATAGATGTGATTGCTTCAATCGCTCCTTTCTGTGTTCCGCTGTGCTGCCGGACGTTTTTTTCAGACTTGCGGGAAGTGAATAGCTTGCGTAGCAAGGTGTTCGCTTCCCGCAAGTTCACAAAGGGGTAGCTGCCGCAAGGCAGCGTAGGGGAAGTGTAGCTTCCCCTGTCCCCCGGCGGTCTGCCATGCTGTCACTGTTGCGGGATAAGCCCCCGGCGCGTGACATACTCCGTTGCAAAACGGCGGTGTTCCGCTTCCTTTTCCCGCCAATACTCCCATAATGCAGCGTCGGCGGCTTCCGCAACATTCATTAAAAACCGTTCAAGCTGCTTTTGTTTTTCCTCTGCGCTACGTTTCCTCATGGTCTGCGTCCTCCTGTAAGTCTGCCGCGTCAATCTCGTAATAGTCAAAAACCTCGTCGGGCTTGACAATGGCGGGGCGGCGTTTAAGGTGCTTTTCCATGTCAAAGGCGTTCTTCGGGTCTGCGTCGGACAGGTACTTGTATTTCGGGTGCTTCGTTATGTCGAATTTGTCCGAAAAGAACGGGCGCACCCCGCGTAGCTGCAAGATACATTTCCCTCCGTCCATGACTGCGATTTCATCTTCCGTCATAAGCTGCTTTCCCAATTTCTGATAGTTCAGCCCATGCGAAAGCTCCCGCCCTCTGGTTTCGGAAGTGTTGAAGCTGTCTATCGTTTCCTTGCCTAAAATCTCCGATATTTCTTTGAGGGTGGTTTTCTCCTTGCCGCCCAAGAAAAGCGTGGTGTCGCAGTTGCCGACTATGGTATCGGCGTTGTCCTTGTAGATTGCCTTTAGCTGTGACTGGCTCTGCAAGATGATTGACGCGGAGATTTCCCGGCTCCGTATCGTTGCAATGAGCTTTTCAAACTTTGGTATCTGCCCGATATTCGCAAATTCATCAAGTAAGCACCTAACATGGACGGGAAGCCGCCCGCCGTATTCATCATCTGCTTTGTCGCACAAGAGGTTGAATAGCTGTGTGTAGAGAATACTCACGACAAAGTTAAAGGTGTCGTCGGTGTCGCTGATAATCACGAAAAGGGCTGTCTTTCTGTCGCCTATGGTGTCAAGCTCCATTTCGTCGGTTTCCATAAGCTCCCGCAGCTCCTTAATGTCGAATGGGGCTAACCTCGCGCCGCATGAGATAAGTATGCTTTTTGCGGTCTTGCCCGCCGCAAGTTTGTATTTTTTGTACTGCTTGACTGCAAAATGCTCCGGGTCTTTTTCTTCCAGACGTTCAAACATGAGGTCAACCGGGTTCTGGAAGTCCTCGTCGTCCTCGCGGGCTTCCGACGCATTTATCATTTCAAGCAGCGTCGTGAAGTTCTTCTCGTCCTCCGGGGCTTCATACCAGATATAGCCGATTAGCGCGGTGTAGTAGAGCTTTTCCGCTTTCACCCAGAAATCCTCGCCGGATTTTTCCCCGTCGCCTTTGGTGTTGGCGATAATGGTATTGACTAACTTCAAAATGTCCTTTTCGCTCCGCAGATAGGCAAAGGGATTGTATTTCATGGATTTTTTGAAGTTAATCGTATTTAGCACTTTGATACGGTATTTGTACCGCTGTAACATTTTCCCGGTTTCCAAAATCAGTGTTCCTTTCGGGTCAGTGACGATATACGACGTTGGAAAATCCTTTGACGTACATTGCATGAGCGACGGTTTCACAAAGAACCGGGTCTTGCCGCTGCCGGAACCGCCGATTACAAGGATATTTTTGTTTCTTGCGTATTTCGGCTGCTTCGGGCGGCTGTTCATGGTAAGCCGTTCCGTCTGCGTTAGGGGGATATTGTTCTCAAATACCGGGTCGGTGTACGGCTTTATGTCGTCAGCCCCGCCCCAACGCGCCGAACCGTATTCTGTCCCGCGGCGGTATTTCTTCGCGTTCTTGCCTTTGGTGTAGATAATCAGCCGGACAATGACCGCCCCCGCAATGCCTAAAGCTAAGTCTGCCGGGTGGAAGCTCGGCGCGATACTGGAAAAGGCGGCGGTAAAACCGTCCCCAAGATGTAGCAGCTTTGCGCTTGCGTCCGCGCCGGGGGAGAGCCGGACAGCCGCGCCCACTTTATCAAAGAGCCAGACAAAGAGCAGATACGGGAGATTTAAGATAAGCAGCTTCTTGATTTCCGGCTTCATAGCGATACCTCCCTGTCTTTGTTCTTGACCTTTGCCCGTTCCGCGTTCTTGCCCTGTGCAGCTTCTTTGAGGGTAGAGAGCAGCTTTCGGATTGAGGGCTTTTTCTCCTGTGTCAGCTTTTTTGCGGAAAATTCCTTAAAGGCGGCGGTCAGCACGTCCGCGTCCCGCCCCTTGAAGAAAACCAGATAGCGGGGCGGGCTTTCCGTCGCGTCCTTTTTCAGCGCAAAGTCGATACCGTACTTTTTCGCCGTACTCTCAAAGGCTTTGATATTGCCCTCGGTAATCTCAATGTTGGAAACGCCCGCGTTCTGCTTCATAAGCTGCTTTAAGCTCTGCTTGCCCTGTGGCGGTTTTGCAAGCTGCTTTTTGCCCTTTGACAGTATGGCTTTCATTGCCTTTTGGAGCGTCTGCGCGGTCAGCTTCCCGGTCTTGATGTAAAGGGCTATGGTCTTTTCGTTTACTTCGTCCTGCAATTTGTCGCGTCCTCCTTTCGCGTTTCTTTATGGGGCGGCGGTCAGATACGCACCCGCAGCCCGTTCAAGTCCTCGGCTCTGATACCCACAAGATACCAGTTGTCGCCGTACTCAATCCGGGTCGGCTTCCACTTGCCCCGCACGAATACGTCAAAGCACTCGCCGCAATGCAAGCCCCCGTAGTAGCTGTTTAAGTCAAAGCGGATGTCGTAACGGTCGGTGCGCTCGTCAAATACCAATGCTCCTGTCATTTTCTGTGCCATAATAAAATCCTCCTTTTGTGGTTGTGGGTGGTTACAGGCTTTCGCCCTCGTTGCATGAATAATAGTCCGGGTCGCCGTACTGCGGCTTTTTCGGTGACAGTGCGCCGCTTGCCATGTCATGGGCGACAAGGGAAGTGTAATAATTGCCGATAGTGGACGGGGCGTTGAAAAGGGCTGCTTTCAGATATTGCTTGATGTTGCGGATTTTCGTTGTGTTCTCCCGCATACAGTCAAGCACAAAGCGGATATGCTCGCCGTCCAGTTTCATAAACTTTGACTTCACAAGCTCTGCCGGGTAGTCGTCCCCCGCAATCCGTACCCGCTTTCTGGCGGTGCATACGGTTTCAAGCATGAGGTCTACAATCTCGTCAAGCCTGTCACTGTCAAACTTCATGTCCTGTTTGAGAATGTCGTAGTCGATATTGTCCTTGATGATTTCCCGGTATATATCAACTGCGCTCTGTGCTGTCGCTTCCGTTCCTTTCCGTTCCGGCGGCGTAGCCGCTTCTCTGCAAGGAGAGGGGTTAGGGGAAAGGATAGGAATGGAATGGGTACTTGATAAATCTGTATTTGATTTTTCTTTTTTTGGTAAGTCAGTTCTTTGTATATCTTTATTTAATTGCGTTGGATTTTCCAACGTAGGTTTTTCCAATGTTGGTTTTTCCTGTGTTGGATTATCCAATGTTGGATTTTCCAATGTAGGTAAATCCGGCGTAGGCGGCTGCGGCTGCTCGAATATCACATAGTCCGCGCCCCGCAAGCGTCCTTTCTCGTCGCGCTCCCTTGAACGGACGATATACCCGGCGCGTTCAAGCTCCTTAATGGCTTCGCGGATAGCGTCTATCTTCTCCCGGTTGATAAGGGATAAGCCTTTCAAGGTGTAGTCCCAATCTTCGGGGAGTGACAGCATTTGCGACAACAGCCCCTTTGCCTTTAGGGAAAGCTCCTTGTTGCGTAGGTGGTGGTTGCTCATTACGGTGTAGCCCTTGTTCCGTTCCACTCTGAAAACTGCCATAGTTCATAGCTCCTTTGCTTTGGATTTGTTACGCAGTAGAAGCGCGGTTTCGGGGGATAAGGTATAAATCCCTTTCCGCGCCAGATACGCGCCCGGAAAACCGCTTGTAGCAAGGCTTTTTCTGCCCCTACTGCGTAACAAAGGGCATGAAAAAAGCGGCGTTCCTGTTCTCCCATGTAGAGAGTAAGAAACGCCGCTTCTGCGTCGTATTCAGTTTTTAGTACAATACCCTGCTTGTCCGTCGCTCGAAAAACCTTGATTTTCCAGTGTTTTCAAAAGTATCGTTATCTAACGTCAGCTTTCCAAAGACCAAGTTTCCAGAATATGATAAAAGACATTGAAAGCGGTCTGATA
>ERZ506931.695-NODE-695-length-13941-cov-4.682126_pt1 | contig 13941 bp, 11 predicted proteins | sample MGYA00512902_ERZ506931 | MGnify/ENA metagenome assembly ERZ506931 | reverse complement strand
CTGAAATATTATCCGAAATGTTTGGCGGTTACGATAATTAGTCGTAACTTTGCGCTTACAATATTAAAATTATAATATAATGGTGCATTCATTAAAAATCCTAGATAAAGATTACAAACAGTGGGTTAAACAAATTGCTGTTCGTTATCGTGGAAGCCAAATAAAAGCAGCGATAAAGGTTAATACCGAGCAACTGCGATTTTATTGGCAACTTGGAAAGGATATTGTTGAAATGAAAGTTGAGGAACGATGGGGCGAATATGTCATCACCCAATTAAGCAAGGATTTGCAAAAACTCTTGCCTGGGGTTGAAGGACTTTCCATTACCAATCTTAGATATTGCCGCCGCTTTTATTTGCTTTATTCTCAGCTATATATAATTCACCCCCAAGTTGGGGGCGAAATAGAGAATGGGGCTTTGATGAATGGATACTCTCAGGTAGAGGATGTTTTTCAAATACCTTGGGGACATCATAAAGTCATCATGGATAAAGTGAAGGGTGATGCGAAGAAAGCGTTGTTTTATGTGGCTCAAACCATAGAGAATGGATGGAGTCGCTCTATGCTTTTGAATTGGATAGGGACAGGGCTTTATGAACGGCAAGGTAAGGCGTTGAATAACTTTACTCATAGTCTTCCTAAAATCGATAGTGATTTGGCTAAAGAGATAACTAAGGATCCGTATTGCTTTGGTTTTGCTGAAATTACAGGTAAATATAATGAGCGTAAACTCAAAGATTCGTTGCTGAATAATATCTCGGATTTCTTGATAGAGCTGGGTACAGGTTTTGCTTATGTGGGTAAAGAATATCGCTTAGAAATTGGTGAGACGGAAAATTTCATAGACTTGTTGTTCTATAATCTTAAACTGCGTTGTTATGTTGTTATTGAGGTGAAAATAGATAAGTTTGAGCCAAAAGACATTGGGCAAATCGGTACTTATGTTACGGCTGTTAATCATATTCTCAGAGAGGCTGGAAAAGATAATCCAACTATTGGCTTACTGATATGTAGAAGTAAGGATAATACTTTGGCACAATATGCCTTAGAGTCAAGTAGTCAGCCGATTGGAATTTCTGAATATGAATTGGAAAAGTTTTATCCAGTAAAAATTGAAGGAACTATTCCAACTATAGCGGAGTTGGAAGCTGCGTTAGATGGTAAATCGATTGAAAAGTATAAATAAGTTTAAGCCCCGACTGCAGAACGGCAGTCGGGGCTTTTTCGCGCCTTTTCTAAGCAGAAGTTGACCTTTTTTGCTTTTCTTCCGTACTTTCTTGTATAATTGCTGAAAAGATTTGGTGTTTACGAGTTTTTATTGTACTTTTGTATGCAGTAAGACAAGTAGGTTTAGCAGGGTATGTTTGTACAACTGAGAGCTTATAACAGCTTAACTTTGCGACTCACACCGAACGGTGTGAGTGCGTGCATCGAACGAAGTAAGAGCGTGCGGCGTTCGATGTGAGCACGTGCATCGTTCGACGCACGTCGGAAAGTCCAGCAACTTCAAGCTTATATCATTAGTACTTAGTACCTTATAACATACTTGTGATAACAGCTAATAATACTAAACTATGGCAATAAAGTATGAAATCCATTCCATCCATAACTCGAAGGGCGAAGGTGGAGAACAGAAATTTGTCCGGTTGCGTGACCACGAACCGATGACCAGTAAGCAGATAGAGCAGCATATAGAGCAAGCATGTTCGCTTACCAGAGGTGATGTGCAGGCTGTAATGACATCGCTGCACGATCTCATCGTGACCGAGCTCTCTCAAGGTGCCCGTTTCTATCTTCCACAAATAGGCTATCTCTCGCTGTCTGTTACAACGGAGTTGCCGGAAGGTAAATCCATGGATAAGGTGACGGGCAATAATATCCGCTTGCGTAACATCAACTTCAAACCTACTGCCGAATTGTTGAACGAGGTGGCTAGACAGGTAAGGTTCGAACGCTCTAAATATACCACGAAGTCTCGCAGATACACCGAAGAACAGTTGTGGGATAAGATTGTGGCTTTCATAAAAGAGCATGACTATATTTGCCGACGCGATATGGAATACCATTTCTCCCTGCGCCAGCAGACAGCCTTGAAATGGTTGAAGCATTTTACCGAGAAAGGGCTTCTGGTAAAGGAGGGGGCAAGAAATGCTCCTATCTATTTCCTGGCAAAAGACAATAAAGACAATAAAGGCAATGAAGACAATGGAATCTCCCTTCACACTAAACGTCCTGAATCATAGAAGTTTAGCGTAGCTGTGAAAGGAGAAATGAAAATGGAATTTAAAATTAATACCTGATAAAAATGAATAATTTGATCACTAAAACTTGGAAACCGCTGCTGTCGTTGCTCTTCGGCGTGGCAGTGATGCTGTTCTGGGCTGTGCCTTATATGGCAGGGCTCTGCTTTCAGGAACAGTATCAGATGTTTCTCTTTGATACCAACTATTTCCTGGAGCGCATTGTGCTGCCGGGAGGATTGGCTGACTATATCAGCGAATTCCTGGTACAGTTCTACTATATGCCAGTATTGGGTGGTGCCTTCATCGGACTGCTCCTGATAGGCATTCAAACTGCCGTATGGGGACTGATGAAGCAATATGGAGCCAAGCATGATTTCCCAGGCTATCTCCTGAGTTTCCTTCCAAGCATCGCTCTGTGGTGCGCTATGGGCGACCAGAACATCCTGCTTTCTTTTGTGGTTGCACTTTTCGGAGCTCTGCTGATGGGATGGATTCACAACCGATTCCACAACCGGTTGGTAAAGGTGGTGTTCGAACTGGTTAGCACGGCATTGGTTTATTGGTTCCTGGGTCCGGTGGTATTCCTTTATGCCGCCCTGATGATAGGTGATACGCTGAAGAATGCGCAGCAGAAGGACTGTATCCTTTCCGGAATAGGCTATTCTGCCTGCATCCTTGTGCTTACCATAGCCTGGATCCTGCTGAGCACGCAGACTCTGCAGTATCCGATGTATCGCATCTTAGCCGGACTTAATTATTATCGCTATCCGGGTGCAGTATCTCCGTTGCCTTTTGTTGTGATGGTATGGGCTGTTGTGATTCCTTTCCTGGGGATGATTCCGTGCCGCCAGAAATCCTTGCAGAAGTTGCAGCAATCCAAAGTGGTCATAGTGTTGAGCTATGTATTGGTGATTGTGGCTTCATGGTTTGGTATCAAGGCATCTTTTGATGAAATGACCTACGACCTGATAGATTATGATTTCCTGGTTCGCACCGAACAGTGGGATAAGATCATTGAGAAGGCTGAGAAGAAGCCGGCAACCACACCGCTCAGTGTTTCGTGTGTGAATCTTGCCTTGAGTCAGAAAGGTGTTCTTGCCGACCGCCTTTTCGAGTTCTATCAGAATGGAGGCGAGGGCTTGTTCCCTACCTTTACCCGCGATATGATTTCGCCGGTATCTACTGCAGAAATCTTCTTCCGTCTGGGTATGGTGAATGATGCCGAAAGATATATGTTCGAGGCGCAGGAAGCGATTCCGAATTATCGCAAGAGTGCCCGTCTGACCCGCAGGATTATAGAGTGCGAAATCATCAACGGCAATTACAAGGTAGCAGCCAAGCTGCTCCGCCGCCTGCAGAAAACGCTCTTCTATCGAAACTGGGCTAACCAGACCATGGCGCTGCTGGGCAATGAGAAGGCTATCAACCGGCATCCTATCTATGGCAAGCTGCGCAAGTATCGCGAGAAGAAGCAGGACTTCCTCTTCAGCGACCGGGAGATGGACCAGATGCTGGGCTTGCTCTTCCTGAATGATAACCATAACAAGATGGCATACGAATATCTGATGTGCTACGAACTCCTGCAGCGCGATATGGAGAAGTTCATGCAGTATTATCCGCTGGGCAGATTCGTGGGTTACGACCATATTCCACGTACCTTCCAGGAGATTCTCATCGGCAACTGGATGAAGACACATAGCGATCCACGTACCATCCCATATAGTGTGGATGCACAGAACGTGAACAATACGCTCAGCTTCATCCAGCTCTATATGCAGAATCCGAAGAATCCTCAGCTTGATCAGCAGCCGTATGTATCTAATGCCTGGCACTATGTGATGGTGCAGGGGGCTGATAAGGCTGCCGGAAAGAAGGAGGGAATGAAAGAGGTTTATTAGAATGTAGAATGATAATACTGGAATGATATGAAAACAATCAAATATCTGTTGTGTGTCCTGTTGGTTGTGATGGGGATGGCTACTCTCGATTCCTGTTGCTATCCTTCACCATGGAGTGAGGCAAAAGAAATCAAACAATTGCCTGAAATCTTCCCTGATTACATCGGGGTTACAGTTCCTGTCAACATCGCTCCGCTTAATTTCAATATGACGGATGACGATGTAGATGAAATGTTAGTGAGTGTGGCAGGATCGAAGACCATCGAGGAAATCTCTTCTTTCGGAAAAGAGTATGCGGACTTTGATGTAGAGGAGTGGCACGACTTCTTGAGAAAAAATAAGGGCGGAAAACTCACCGTCTCTGTGTTTGTATTGAAAAATGGTGAAAGGTTCAAGTATCAGGACTTCAATATCTATGTAAGCCCCTACGAGTTAAAGGACTGGGGCTTGACTTATCGTCGCATCGCTCCTGGTTATGAGGTATATGGCAAGTTGGGCATCTATCAGCGCAACTTGAGTAACTTTGAGGAAACGGCAATCCTTGAGAATACGGCAGCACCGGGTGCCTGTCTCAACTGTCATACGGCAAACAGAACCAATCCCGATCAGTTTACCTTCCATGTCCGTGGTGACCATGGTGCTACCTTAGTTTCTCAGAACGGCAAGCGGGAGTGGCTGAAGGCGAAGAATGATTCCCTGAAGGGTTCGATGGTTTATCCTTATTGGCATCCATCGGGCAAGTATTGTGCTTATAGCACCAATACCACCCATCAGAGTTTCCATGCCGTGAAGGATGAGCGAATTGAAGTTTTCGACCAGGCATCGGATGTCTTTGTCTATGAACCTGCAACCCATGAGTTGATATTGGATTCGCTCCTGATGACGAAAGACCATTACGAGACTTATCCGGTATTCTCGCCTGATGGCAAGACGCTCTATTTCTGCTCTTCTACCGCAGAGCCTATCCCAAGCGGTTACAAGGATATCAAGTATAATATCTGTAAGATAGGTTTCGATGCCGCTACGGGTAAGTTTGGTAACAAGGTGGATACCATCTTCAATGCCCGTGAACTGGGCAAGAGTGCTACCCATCCACGTCCTTCGTATGATGGCAGGTACATCATGTTTACAATGAGTGATTATGGCTGTTTTCCTATCTGGCATAAGGAAGCGGATAACTGGTTGCTGGATTTGAAGACAGGTCAGGCTAAGCCTCTGGCTGCAGCCAATAGTAAGAATACGGACAGTTGGCACAACTGGAGCAAGGATTCACATTGGTTTGTCTTTACATCCCGCCGTGGCGATGGACTCTATACCCGTCTTTATCTTGCCTGCATCGATGACAAGGGCAATGTAAGCAAGCCGTTCCTTTTGCCTCAGCGCAATCCGAAGAAGTACTACGACGAGTTGCTGGATTCCTATAATACCCCTGATTTCACTTCGAAGCCAGTAGAACTGGATGCCCGTGCGGCAGGAAATGAAATCATGAGTGATAAGAGGATTCCGACTAAGGTTAGATAACAGAATTTATAAGTGGTTTATGTACGGGCTGAAGGCCCAAAAGCTCCTAGCCCAGGGCATCGCCCTGGGTAATATAGAGATTATGCAATGCGCCCTGTAAGGGCAAAAGCTTCGTCAAAATATTGGCGTTTTAAAGCTTTTGCCCTTACAGGGCGACAGGTTTGTGTCCGTAATTACCCAGGGCGATGCCCTGGGCTAGGAGCTTCTGCCCTTTCAGGGCGTATGGGGGATTACTTTCTAAAGTTCATTTTTTTATTTGAACTTTTCTGCTTCTCGCTTCATCACATTCTCTATATCGATGGCATCGAATGGAACAGGACCGCGGCTCAGCTCCGGTATGTTGAAACTCTTCAGGCAATCATCGTAGAAGGTTGGTTCCCTCTGTGGAAGAACAAAAGGCTTGTGAGCCTTGCCCTGGCGGTCTACATAGCAGAAGTAAGGCTTGCCGTAAAGACCATCATCGCGCTTGCTGGCAAATACAAACCATCTGCCGGTATGCGACCAACTGTGATAGGTATCGCTCTTGTCGCTGTTCACGATGCTGAGGCTATCCACTTTTCCTGTCTGTAAGTCCATCATATAGAGGTCTGCCTCGGGATGCCAGATAGGGAAGGTGCCGTAATCGGCTACCGTAAAGAGACAGTATCTGCCGTCAGGACTTATCTTAGGATGGCAGACAGAACGCTCCTTGTAAAGAGTATCTACCTCGGTTCCGAAACTCCCTGTCTTTTCATCGAACGGGATGCGGACCAGCGAATATTTCAATCCCTTCAGGTTTGTACTTTCAAGTCCCTTTCTGTTAGCTACGCAGTAATAAACGTATTTCCCGTCCGGTGAGAAAGTAGGAAATGTCTCCAGATGTGTACTGTCGGAGGTAAGCGGTGAAGAGATGATGCGGTTGTTGTCGAGATCGGCAACATATACATCGCTCTTCGAATCATATACTTCCAGTCGCTTGTCGGCGTTGGCATGAAAGGCAGGAATGATGATATTGGTAGAGAACGTTACGTATTTGCCCGATGGACTGAAACCGTAATATACACTTGAAGAAATCATGTTGGAGTTCTTCAGGTTCAGCTTGCGCAGCTTGCCATTGCGGTTAAGGATGGCTCCTCCGCCTTCACCTCTTATATATACCATACTGAGGTTGGGATCCTGGTTGCCAAAAGCATGACAGTTCATACAGCGGTTTTCCTGCAGATTGTGGTCGGCGAGAATCTTCTCCTGCCAATTCTCTATGCAGCGCTGCTTAATCTGTATCTTGTTCCATACTTCGTAATCGGGTTCTATCAGTCGGTAGGTGAGATAAGCATCCAGACTGTCGCCTACAACCTGCCAGGTGAAGGGCCTGAACGCCGTCCATTCTCCCTCATTGCTCTTTGAATATATCTGAACCTTGATATTCTTGCCCACAGCCTTTTGCAGGAAAGCCTTCCAGTCGTCCATATCAAATTTCAGATTCTGGCTGTTGCTGGTGGCAGTAAGAGTGTTGGCTGCATCGTTGGCATCTGCTCCCTCAATCGTGAGTGTGGTTTCGATGTTGGTAAGGTTCTTGTCGCGTATCTCGAAGTTGAGAGGAGCGATATTCACCGGAATCGTTACATCTGCATAGTCGGGATACATATTGGGGTAGTGATCTACCTGTTCTGCATTCTCGTGAGTCTGGGCGCAGGAGACGAGCAGAAGAAGGCTCGCCGCTGCACCATATAGTATATTCTGGAATTTCATATTTCTCTATTTTAGAAGATGAATCGTATCAAGTATTTGCTCTAGTTGTTGTTCAGCTTAGGTGCCTTTGCCTTGTCGAAGTAATACCAGTAGGTATCCTTGAAGGCTGGGTTGCCTCGCTGCTCATTATACAGCTTGAATCTCTGCAATACATCCTGCCTCTTGATATACTTTGCCCATTCGGCAGGCGGAGCCTTTGTTCCTGCCAGATAGATGGCAAGTGCCTCCTGGTATAGCTTCTCGTAAGTTACATTCTGCTGCTTGAGATAATAGGCATCGTAATCGTGCTTGAAGGTTTCCATATCCTTCAGGAGCAGGTCGCTGCAGAGCATATAGTTGATGGCGATATTGTTGTTGGGGTTGCTTTCTATCAGTTCGCTCATGATGGTGTGGCAGTTGTCGTTTAGACGCAGCGTATCTCGGGTGTTGAGATAGGGGCGCTTGTCGATGTACTGCTGCAGGAGGGCTTTGTCATAGGATGAAGCCTTTCTGCCAAGGGCATCAAAAGCACGGTTGGCCCATCTGCTCCATACGAATGTCTTCTGCAGGATGCGGAGATATTTGCGGGCGGCATCATAATCGCCCTTTACCAGATTGATCTCTGCAAGGCGCTTCATCATCCGGATGTTGCGATTCTCCGGCGAACATACGTTGGCGAGCATGGCGGCACGCTCACAGAAGGTCATGTCGCCCAATATCCAATACAGTTCGTTGAGGGTCTTGATGGTGAGGGGTGGCGTGTCGGGACCCAGTGTCTCGAAGGTACCGAGGTTGTTGCTTGGGAATTTCAGCAGTACTGCGGGGAGACTGCGTCCCTGTGCAGAAATCAGGTTATAATAGAACTTCATATAGGAGTTAGGCTCCTTGTCTTTTTCTATCATATTGACCACCTTGTTGTAGTTGCCGAAGTAGTATTCGCAATCTGCAGCCAGGGTCTTCTCCAGGTCCATCTGCGGCTTAACAAACTTACCTAAGCCCGGGTGGGTATATAATGTATGGAAATCGACGAAATACAGGCGTTTTTCAAGCATGATGATGAATAGGGGGATGGCAATGGCTGCCAGACGGGTATAGTTGCCTGGCTTGTTGATATACTTGATGCAGCCTAACAGTACGAGGGCTGCGTATATCCACATGCCACAGCCAAAGAACCAGTGGCAAACCAGCATACTGATGAAGATGCTGACTGCTGTAATCCACTGGGGTAATCTTGTTCCGTCTATGGAAGTATGTCGCTCTGCCAGACTTTCCAGCTTCTTGACGAACATACGGGTGGAGACAAGGATCTTGGTGCTGAACCGGAAGACATTGGCTCCACCGGCAATGGCAATGATGCTGCTGAGCCTATAGTCGTAGTGCAGACTGAAGCACACGAGCATCGTCATCACAGCGATGGCTATGGTGTATGGTATCCAGGTGCCCTTGATGTCGGTATCCTCTACGCCACATCTTACGTTGTATCCAGCCATAAGGATGGATAGGGTCAGGATGGTAGGACCGGCAAAACGATAGTAATAAAACTGCGTGAGAAAATCGCCTGTCAGGCAAGCTAGTCAACCCGGCTTGTCGAGATAGGTGGTAATATAGTCCCACGAAAACAGAAACAGTTGGTTCTGCTCCTGGTAAAAGAGATGATAGGGATAGAAGAATTGGAAAAACACAAAACTTGCTATTGCCCCCAATAAGATGAGTACGTGTACTCCGGGTTTGGTAATCAGACTGTTCATTCTACTATTATTTAGACCACAAAATTACACAAAAATATTAAGAATGAATAAAAAAAAGCAGAAAAATGACATTTTCTTATCATTTTTCTGCTTATTCGTATATAATGTAGGTTTGATATTTCTGATATCAGAGTATTCTGATACTTTTCTTTAGAACCTTATTCCTTCTCAGCAATGCATTCCATTTCTATCAACCAGCCTGGTCGGCATACTTTAGCCTCCACGATGATGCGGGGAATCTGGGGATAAAACTGCTGCATCAGTCTATCTACTGTGTGATAGTCGGAGATGTCGCGCAGATAGATGATGAAATATTGGATATCATTCATCGTGGCATCGCCATCTTTCAGCAGGGCGCCGATGTTCTCAAGCAGTCTGCCGGTCTGGCGCACGATGTCTCCTTCATAGACCACATCTCCATGCTTGTCGATACTGGCTGTACCGGAGATGAAGTATTGTTGCTTGAACTGCTGGCTTCCTTCTGGATGGAGAGTATGGGTAGGTAGCGTAAGCCGGGTTCCTCGTTCGAAGGCTACTCCATATTCATGGGTAGGATTCAGATGATCGAGTGCCTGAAGATACTTCTTGTCCTCTTCCTTGATATGGGGGATGGTGAGGAAGTCGATGGCTACAGCTGCGTGGCGTACCGGAGTGGCACCACCGATACCCGTGCTGGCAATGTAGTGGGTGTCGGCAGTCAATCCCTCTTGGTCGAAGATGTCATTGCGGGCTTCTACTACGCCCTGATAGTTTACATCGATGTTGGTGACGTATATCCAGGTGCGAACCAGGTTGCGTTCCATGGTCATATCCGTACCTTCGATAGTCTTCAGATATTTATTGAAGAGAAAATGGGTCTGCTCATACGAATCCTTTCCCTTTGCTTCTTCCTCAGTGAGGCGAAGACTGTGGAATAAGATAGGTGTAGCTTCATCCGTAGTCTTGATCAGCAGACTCACCTTGCTGCCATTCAGTGGAGTCTGTTCCACGATAGTGAGGTTTGTACCTTTCAGAAACTCCTGATAAAGGAGAGAATCCTCAAACTCTTTTATCTGGTTCTGTGAGTCGCTAAGGAATACCTTACAATATTGCAAAGTACGATTTTCCAGTTTCTCTGTATCGAGAATGTTACCTAGTTTTAGATACAGAAAGTTAAGGCGATCATTGAATGAACCCTTAGCTTCTGGTGAAAGTATTATGTATTTGTCCATCTTGTTTTTCTTTTTTCGCCAGCAAAGGTACGGATAATATCTGAGATATAAGAATATAGACAGGATGAAAAGATAAAAATACCGAGATATGGGGATAGGAACAGGCTGGATAGAACGAAAAAGAGGGAAGTAAAGGCTTGTTTTCCTTTACATCCCCCTATCTTTTTCTTATTTCCTGCTTTAGAGTGATTCGAGCATACGCTTGATGACAACCTCGGCTGAAATCTCACGGTTGGCTGCCTCTGGAATCACCAGGCTGTTCTTGCTCTCGATGACATCATCGGTAACAATCAGACCGCGGCGTACTGGCAGACAGTGCATGAAGCAACCGTCATTGGTCCAGCTCATGTGCTCCTCGTCGATGGTCCAGCTCATATCCTTGCTCAGAATCTCACCATACTGTGCAGGGTCTTTCACACCCGGACAGCTCCAGTTCTTGGCATAAACGAAGTCTGCACCTTCCAGAGCCTTCTTCTGGTCGTACTCCACTTTGGCATTGCCTACGAACTTAGGATCCAGCTCGTAGCCCTCAGGGTGAGTAACCACGAAATCAACATCGGCTGCGTTCATCCACTGGGCGAATGAGTTTGGCACAGCCTGAGGCAAGGCACGGCAATGAGGAGCCCAGGTCAGGACTACCTTAGGACGAGCCACCTTCTTATGCTCCTCAATGGTGATGAGGTCGGCAAATGCCTGGAGAGGGTGAACGGTAGCTGTCTCCATAGCGAAGACTGGGCGGCCACTGTACTTTACAAACTGGTTGACGATGGTCTCGGCATAATCGTAGTCGCGGTCTTTCAAACCGGCAAAGCTGCGCACACCGATAAGGTCGCAGAAGCTACCCATCACTGGGATTGCTTCAAGCAGGTGCTCACTCTTGTCGCCATCCATGATAACGCCACGCTCTGTCTCCAGTTTCCATGCACCGGCATTCACATCGAGTACGATAACATTCATGCCCAGGTTCATCGCAGCCTTCTGTGTACTCAAACGGGTACGGAGACTGTTATTGAAGAATATCATCAGCAAGGTTTTGTTCTTGCCTAACTCCTGATAACCGAAACGGTTTGCTTTCACTTCCTGTGCCTCGGCGAGCGCTGCTTTCAAGTCGCCAAGGTCTTCAACATTAAAGAATGTCTTCATTGTTATTTCGTTTTTTATTTGTTATTTCTGATATATATTGCTCTTGAATTCTTCACTCTTCACTTCCTTGTTTGTCCCTGACCAGTAATCAACCACTTGTAGGTGGTAATCTCTTCTAGCGCCATTGGTCCGCGGGCTCCGAGCTTCTGGGTACTGATGCCAATCTCTGCGCCCAGTCCGAATTGGGCGCCATCAGTAAAGCTGGTAGGAGCGTTTACATAAACGCAGGCTGCATCTACCAATGCCTGGAACTTCTTCTGGGCTGCTTCGTTGTTGGAAACGATGCTCTCGCTGTGTCCGCTTCCGTAGGTAGCGATATGGTCGAGCGCCTCATCTTCTGAAGTGACGGTCTTGATACCCATCTGCATGCTGAGCCATTCGGTGTTCCAGATGCTCTTCATATTAGCATCTGCTTCTGTTGAGTCTGCGGATTTGCAATCCGCAGTCAGCAAACCTGCCTCCTTCATCTTCGCTTCGCTTTCCTCTGCCTTATATAATAAGGTATCAGGATAGTGTCCCTTTAAAGCCTCATAAGCCTTGGCATCAGCATGAATTTTGGTCTGTTTCTCGGCGAGCCCCTCGCAGAGAGCAGGGAGGTCGCTTAATCTGCTTTCGTGAATCAGCAGACAGTCGAGTGCATTGCATACGCTCACTCTTCGGCACTTGGCATTGGTGATGATGCGCTTGCCCATCTCCAGGTCGCCATCCTTGTCGAAGTAACAATGTACCACGCCGGCTCCGGTCTCGATAACCGGTACCTTGGCAGTATCACGAACGAAGTTGATGAGCTTCTTTCCGCCACGAGGAATACAGAGGTCGATATTGCCCACGGCATTCAGCATTTCGCCGGTAGCCTCATGGGTAGCAGGGAGGAGCGTACATACGTTTGGATCCACGCCATGCTTTATCAATACCCTGTGGATAAGTTCAACACCCGCAGAGTTGGAGGCGTTTGCATCCCTTCCGCCTTTCAGTACGCACGCATTTCCGCTCTTGAAACAGAGGGAGAAAACATCGTAAGTCACATTAGGACGGGCTTCATAAATCATACCGATAACTCCGAATGGAACGGCAACCCGCTGCAGATGCAAACCATTTTCGAGCGTCTTGTCTTTGAGAACTCTTCCGAGTGGTGAGGGCAGGGTACTTACGTGTCTCATATCCGAAGCGATATCCACGAGTCGCTGCTCTGTGAGCTGCAATCGGTCGTAGAGCGGGTTTGTTTTGTCCATCTTAGCCAAGTCTTCTGCGTTCGCTGCAAGGAGCGCAGGAGTCTCTGTGATGATAGCATCAGCCACCGCCTGCAGGATTTCATTACGTTGTTTGTCGCTGAGCAAGCCCAGTGTCTTGCTTGCTGCCTTCACTTTTTGGAAAGTCTCTTTCAGTTCCATTTGCTATTTCCTTTCTTATTTGATGATAAGATATTTGGTAATGTGTTATGAGTTTCCTCTTAACAACGGCAAAGGTAAGCATAAATATTGGAAATTGCAAACTTTATGCAAGAAAAAGTGATGATTTTATAGATAAATGGATAGTTATGCGAAAATGAGATACAAAAAGGTCAGACAGCGTCTGACCTTTTTGGGGTAGCAAAGAAGATTCATCAGACAGTGTCTGATGTTTTTGCTTTTTGAATTCCTCAGACAGTGTCTGAGGAATTGTTAACTCTTTGAATTTCAGGTAGAACTTCTTGAAATTCATGATGTTTGTCTTGGAGAATCCCTTCCCGAATTCCTCCGTAAGAGCAGCCGAAGCGACCTCTATCACATGCTTTCCGTATTCTGCACGTGATGCTCCGTTCTGTTCCTGTTCTACAATACGTTGTCCTATTCTCCAGTTTCTTTCCACCAGAGAATAATTGACGGCAGCAAATGCTTTGCTGCGAGCCTTGCTGACGATGGAGCGCAAGTCGTTGACGAGCATGTTGTCTTCATCGTTATATTTCTTGCCGGGTTCTTTCATGATGCTACTGATTTTAGCTGTTCAAAGTGTAAAGATACGATTTTATATCGAAAAAGCAATCTTTCTCTTTACTTTTTTCGATAAAAGTTGCAGATAATAATTGTATTTCCAAAAGAAAGTAGTATCTTTGCATCATCGTTTAATATAAAACATAAATTTATGGGTACAGCAGAAACTCAACAGGCATTGGCTTTTGCAACGATGTGCGTCGATCTTACTGCAAAGGCAGAAGGATGCAGTAGGCAAGAAATGTATTTGCGGATGAAAAAGGTTGGACTGATACATGGTCTTACCACAAGACTTGATGCCCTTCATACACAGAGTAAAGATTATGTTGTAGCAGCTTTACAAACTGCACTTCGTCGTCTGGAAACAGCAAATAATTAATAACTATGCGTACGGTTTTTCATGGTGCAACTCGAATAGTGGAATATCCACTTTGTCATATCGGACGAGATAATCTCGATTTCGGTAAGGGATTTTATGTTACAGACATTAGATCGGAAGA
>ERZ506931.660-NODE-660-length-14389-cov-5.657458_pt1 | contig 14389 bp, 10 predicted proteins | sample MGYA00512902_ERZ506931 | MGnify/ENA metagenome assembly ERZ506931 | reverse complement strand
CCAACGACCCCCTGATTAACAGTCAGGTGCTCTAACCAACTGAGCTATTGAAGCATTTTGCATTGCGGAATGTTGCGTTCCTTATTTGCGTGTGCAAAAGTACTAACTTTTCTTCATTCAGCCAAATTTTTCGGCAACTTTTTTCTGTTTTTCCTTAAAAAAGTGCATTTTTCGGTGGTTTTCACTACTTTTTGCATCAATTATGGCAGTTTTCGAGAAGAAATGAGTACTTTTGTGGTCGAATAATCATATAACTAAGGTAAACATGAAAAAAGTATTGGTTTCATTGCTGATGGTGCTCCTCGTGGTGCCATCTATTGCACAAACAGATAAAGATCACGACTTCAAGATGGCTAAGAATATGGATATCTTCAATGCCATCTATAAGAATCTTGACTTGATGTACGTTGATACGCTCGATGCCGAAGAGGTGGTGGGCAATGGCGTTAAGGCGATGTTGGGAAGCCTCGACCCTTATACTACCTACTATCCGGAGGAAAAAGTCAACGAACTGAAGAATATGCTCACCGGCAAATATGCTGGTGTGGGTGCTGTGGTGCGCTATAACTTCCAGTTGCAGCGTGTGTGTATCAGTGAACCTTATGCCAATATGCCTGCTGCAGAAGTGGGACTGAAGAAGGGTGATATCATCCTGAGTATCGATGACGAGGATATGACCAATAAGGAAGTGAGCTATGTAAGCGAACATCTTCGTGGAGAACCGGGTTCTTCCTTTATGTTGAAGGTAAAGCGACCAAGTACTGGTAAGATTCTGAAGGTAAAGGTAACTCGCCGTACTATCCAGATGCCTTTCCTGCCATATTACGGAATGATGGAAGGTGGTATCGGTTATATCAACTTCAATTCTTTCACCGATAATTGTGCCAAGGATGTGCGCCGTGCTTTCATCGACCTGAAGAAGCAGGGAGCCAAGGGACTCGTCTTCGACCTCAGAAGTAATGGCGGTGGTTCGGTGAGCGAGGCCGTGAGCATCGTCAATATGTTCTTGCCAAAGGGAAAGACTGTATTGAAAATGAAGGGTAGATTGCAACGTTCCAACAATGAATACAAGACTACGGTAGAACCTGTTGACTCTGTGATGCCGATGGTAGTTCTGGTGAGTGGAAACACAGCCAGTTCCAGCGAGATAATGAGCGGTAGTCTGCAGGACTATGACCGTGCTATTATATTAGGTACGCGCACGTATGGAAAAGGTCTGGTACAGACCACTATGGATTTGCCATACAATGGACAGATGAAACTTACTACAGCCAAGTATTACATTCCAAGTGGCAGATGCGTGCAGGCACTTAATTACAAGCATGCCAAAGGCGGCTATGTGGAGCATGTCCCAGATTCACTTACCAAGGTGTTCTATACTGCCGGTGGCAGAGAGGTGCGTGATGGAGGCGGTGTGAAGCCGGATGTAGAGGTGAAGCCGGATTCCTTGCCAAACATTGCTTTCTATCTCGCCGGTGCCCGCGACAGTAATGAGGTGATGCTCAATTACGAAGTGGATTATATTGCCAAACATCCTGCTATCGCACCAGCCAAGGATTTTGCTTTGACAGATGCCGACTATGATGAGTTTAAGTCCCGCGTTCTGAAAGCGGATTTCAAGTACGACCGTGAGACCGAGAAATATCTCAAGGATTTGGAGAAACTCGCTAAGTTTGAAGGATATTACGAGGATGCAAAACCTGAGTTCGAGGCGTTGAAAAAGAAGTTGAGTCACAATGTGGCAAAAGACTTGGATTTCAATAAAGACTACATCAAGCAGCTTTTGGAAAACGACATCGTGGCAGCTTATTATTTCCAGGCTGGAGCCATCCAGAATTCCCTGCGTTACGACAAGCAGGTCAAGGCTGCTGTCAAGTTGTTAAATTCTCCGGAAGAATACGGAAAAATACTCCATCCTGTGAAGAAATAACAACAAAAACCTGCACAATCGCCTAAAATTGCGCAGGTTATGAATAAAAAACAGAAAAATCTTTGGAGATTTTCAAAAATATTAGTAATTTTGCACACGTTCAGTGGAATGAGGGGCTCGCAAGAGTTCCTCATTTTATTTTAAATAGGTATATATGATAGATAAAAACGTCGTAAAAAAATTAGTTGATGAATGGCTCCAAGATCAGGAATATTTCTTGGTGGACATTGAAATCAGTCCAGACAATCGTATCGTAGTCGAGATTGACCATGTAGATGGTGTATGGATTGAAGATTGTGTGGCTTTGAGTAGATATATCGAGGAACGATTGAGTCGTGATGATGAGGACTATGAGCTGGAAGTAGGTTCTGCTGGTCTGGGTCAACCATTCAAGGTTCCACAACAGTATATCAACTTCATTGGCAAGGAGGTAGAGGTGCTTGATGCTGACGGTATCAAGGTAAAGGGCATCTTGAAGGCTGTGGATGGCAATGATTTCACAGTAGGCGTAGAAGAAAAAGTGAAGGTAGAGGGCAAGAAGCGTCCTGTAAAGCAGGAGGTTGACCATGTTTACCAGATGGATAAAGTAAAATATACAAAATATATAATCAGTTTCAAATAAGCTATGGCTAAAAAAGAGCAAGAATTAACAGCGAGTATGATTGATACATTCCGCGAGTTTAAAGAAACCAAGAATATCGACCGTACAACATTGGTAAGTGTATTGGAGGAAAGCTTCCGCAATGTACTTGCCAGAATTTTCGGAAGTGATGAAAATTTCGATGTAATCGTAAACCCAGACAAGGGCGATTTCGAGATTTATCGTAACCGTGTCGTTGTTGCTGATGGTGAGGTAGAAGATGAAAACAAGGAGATTACGCTTACCGAAGCACGCAAGATTGAGCCTGACTATGAGGTAGGTGAGGATGTGAGCGAGAAGGTAGATTTCAATAAGTTCGGTCGCCGTGCCATCTTGACTCTTCGCCAGACTTTGGCTTCTAAGATTCTTGAGCTTGAGCACGACTCACTCTACAATAAGTATAAAGACCGTGTTGGACAGGTAATCTCTGGTGAGGTTTATCAGGTATGGAAGCGCGAGGTTCTTATCGTTGATGACGAGAACAACGAGTTGATGTTGCCTAAGACGGAGCAGATTCCTGGCGATATGTATCGTAAGGGCGAGACTGTACGTGCCGTCATCCTTCGTGTTGACAACGATAACAACAATCCTAAGATTATCTTGAGCCGTACAGCGCCAATCTTCCTGCAGCGCCTGTTGGAGGCTGAGGTTCCTGAGATTGCAGATGGCTTGGTTGCTATCCGTCGCATTGCCCGTCTCCCTGGCGAGCGTGCCAAGATTGCTGTAGAGAGCTTCGATGAGCGTATCGACCCAGTTGGAGCTTGTGTAGGTGTTAAGGGTAGCCGTGTTCACGGTATCGTTCGCGAGCTTTGCAACGAGAACCTCGACGTCATCAACTATAGCTCTAATACCAAGTTGTTTATCCAGCGTGCCTTGGCACCAGCCAATATTACATCTGTGAATATCGATGAGGAGAACAAGAAGGCAGAGGTGTTCCTGAAGCCTGAGGAGGTTAGTCTGGCTATCGGCCGTGGCGGTATGAACATCAAGTTGGCTTCTATGTTGACAGAATATACCATCGATGTATTCCGTGAGGTAGATGAGAATGAGGCTGACGAGGATATCTACTTGGATGAATTCTCTGACGAGATTGATCAGTGGGTTATCGATGCCATCAAGGGTATCGGTTATGACACAGCTAAGCAGGTGCTCAATGCACCACGTGATATGATCGTAGAGAAGGCTGACCTTGAGGAGGAAACCGTGGATAACGTACTCAAGGTATTGAGAGCTGAATTCGAACAATAATTTCCCTAGCTGGCGAGTGCTTGCAGGGAATCTAACTTTAAAAATAGGAGAATAAAATAATTTATGAGCATCAGATTAAATAAAGCACTACGTGAATTGAATATAGGACTTCAGACGGCAGTTGAATTCCTAGAAAAAAGAAAGGACCTGGGAGAGGTCAAGGCCGAACCGAGCTTCAAACTCAGCGACCAGCAATACAAGGCATTGAACGATGCCTTCAGTCAAGATAAGGAGGTTCGTGATCAGGCCGAGAAACTCATCACCAAGAAGGCCAAGGATAAGAAGCGTGCGCCTGAGCAGAAGGACCATCGTGCCGAAAGCTTATTGGAGTCGGGTAACCAGCAGCAGTATAAGCCGTTGGGTAAGATTGACTTGGATAGCATCGGAAAGGGTAAGTCTGCAGAGTCTGCTGCTAAAAAGTCGGAGGCACCGAAGCTTGAGACTGCTGCCGTCAGTCCTGCGCCAGTGAAAGAAGCTCATCGCAATGAGCCAAAACATGACCAGAGATCTACCCATGGATCTCACCAAAAACAAGAGATGAAACAAGAGAATCAGCAAAAGTCACAGCAGCCAAAGATGAACGACTTTAAGGGTCAGAAGAATGCTGCACAAGGTAACAAGAATGTAGAGGCTCAGCAGCAGAATGCTGAGCAGAAGGCTGCTGACAACAGCCAGCCTTCTAGCGTGTTCACATTGAAAAGTGAGAAGAAATATACTTCAAATGAACCTAAGGTGTTGGGTAAGATTGATCTTTCTTCTCTCAATCAGAGCACTCGTCCTAAGAAGAAGTCTAAGGAGGAGCGCCGCAAGGAGCGTGAAGAGAAGTTGGCGCAGCAGCACAATGATCGCAAGAAGCGTGTTCGTATCAACAAGGAGCGTGTTGACATCAATGCCGAGGCTAAGAACAACAGTGCCGATGGTAATGGCCAGAATAAGGGCAACAATGGTGGCAACAACAAGAAGAATAGAAACAAGAATAGAAATAATAATAATAACAATAATAACAACCGCGGTAATAACAATAACAACCGCGGCAACCAGCGCCAGATCGAGGTTGATGACGAGGCTGTAGCACGCCAGGTAAAGGAGACTCTCGCTCGCTTGACCAGCAAGAGTCAGAACAAGAAGGGTGCTAAGTACCGTAAGGAGAAGCGTGAGGCTGTTCAGGAGAAGTTGCAGGATCAGGCTCGTCAGGAGCAGAAGGAAAGCAAGACCCTGAAGCTTACTGAGTTCGTTACCGTTAGCGAGTTGGCTACGATGATGGATATCAGCGTTACTCAGGTTATCTCTACGCTGATGGGTGTAGGTATCATGGTATCTATCAACCAGCGTCTGGATGCTGAAACCATCAATATGGTGGCTGAGGAGTTCGGTTTCAAGACCGAATACGTGAGTGCCGAGGTTCAGGAGGCCGTGAGCGAGGAAGAGGATGATGAGAACGACTTGGTTCCACGTGCTCCAATCGTAACCGTGATGGGTCACGTTGACCACGGTAAGACCTCTTTGCTCGACTATATCCGCAATACCAATGTGATTGCCGGTGAGGCGGGTGGTATTACCCAGCATATCGGTGCCTACAGTGTGACCCTGAACAGTGGTCGCAAGGTAACCTTCCTGGATACTCCAGGTCACGAGGCGTTTACCGCCATGCGTGCCCGTGGTGCCCAGGCTACCGATATCGCCATCATCATCATCGCAGCCGATGACTCTGTGATGCCTACCACCAAGGAGGCTATCGCTCATGCCCAGGCTGCCGGTGTGCCTATGGTATTCGCAATCAACAAGATTGATAAGCCAGGTGCTAACCCAGACCGTATCCGTGAGGACTTGGCTAACATGAACCTGCTCGTTGAGGAGTGGGGTGGTAAGTACCAGTGCCAGGAAATCAGTGCCAAGAAGGGTATCGGTGTTCACGATCTGCTCGACAAGGTGCTCCTCGAGGCTGATATGCTCGACTTGAAGGCTAACCCTAACCGTCGTGCCACAGGTACCATCATTGAGTCTTCACTTGACAAGGGTCGTGGATATGTTTCTACCGTATTGGTTGCCAATGGTACCTTGAAGGTTGGTGATATTGTTCTCGCCGGTACTTCTTGGGGGCGTGTCAAGGCGATGTTCAATGAGCGTAATGCCAACATCAAGTCAGCAGCTCCAGCTGAGCCAGCTATCATCCTCGGTTTGAACGGCGCACCTACAGCAGGTGACCAGTTCCACGTAATCGAGACTGAGCAGGAGGCTCGCGAAATCGCCAACAAGCGTGAGCAGTTGCAGCGTGAGCAGGGCTTGCGTACTCAGAAGCGCTTGACCTTGGGTGATATTTCTCACCGTATCGCACGTGGTGAGTTCCACGAGTTGAACGTCATCGTAAAGGGTGATACCGACGGTTCTGTTGAGGCATTGAGCGACTCATTCATCAAGCTTTCTACCGAGAAGGTTCAGGTGAACGTAGTCAACAAGGCTGTGGGTCAGATTTCAGAGAACGACGTGATGCTGGCATCTGCTTCAGATGCAGTCATCGTTGGTTTCCAGGTTCGTCCATCTGCCGATGCTCGCAAGGCTGCCGACCGTGAGGGTGTTGAAATCAACACATACTCTATCATCTACGATGCTATCGACGATATCAAGAGCGCGATGGTAGGTATGCTCGACAAGGTGAAGAAGGAAATCGTTACCGGTCAGGTTGAGGTGAAGCAGACCTTCAAGATTTCTAAGGTGGGTACTATTGCCGGTGGTCTCGTTACCGAGGGTAAGGTACACGCTAAGGATAAGGCTCGCGTCATCCGTGACGGTATCGTAATCCGTACTGCTGAAATCGGTGCCTTGAAGCGTTACAAGGACGATGTCAAGGAGGTGGTTACCGGTATGGAATGCGGTTTGAGCCTCGTCAACTACAACGATATCCAGGAAGGCGACGTTATCGAGACCTTCACAGAGATCGAGGTAGAGCAGAAGTTGTAATATAGTATATATTATATATAATAAGGTAGGGATGAGTCCTCAGCGGCTTATCCCTATTTAGGGTTAAAATAACGAAAGGTTATTCTAAATAAAATGGCAGAAATAGAGAAAGAACAGAATCAGGTTGTCAAGGATGTGATAGACCAGAAATACGAGTATGGTTTTACCACCGATGTACATACTGAAATCATAGAAAAGGGTCTCAACGAGGATGTTGTGCGCCTGATCTCGCAGAAGAAGGGAGAGCCAGACTGGATGCTCGAATTTCGTCTGAAAGCCTACAATTACTGGAAGACGCTCAAGGAGCCAAAGTGGGGACACGTTCACGTGCCACCTATTGACTACCAGGAGATTTCATACTATGCCGATCCTTTGGCAAAGAAGCCGAAGAACAAGGAGATTGATCCTGAGCTGGAGAAGACATTCGATAAGCTCGGTATTCCTCTAGAGGAGCGCTTGGCTTTGAGCGGTACCGCCGTAGATGCCATCATGGACTCTGTGTCGGTAAAGACTACTTTCAAGGAGAAACTCCGTGAGAAGGGCGTCATCTTCTGCAGTATTGGTGAGGCTGTGAAGGAGCATCCTGATTTGGTAAGAGAGTATCTGGGAACTGTGGTTCCTTATCGTGATAACTTCTATGCAGCCTTGAACAGTTGCGTATTCAGCGATGGCTCATTCGTTTATATTCCTAAGGGCGTACGCTGCCCTATGGAGTTGAGCAGTTACTTCCGCATCAATGCCCGTAACACCGGTCAGTTTGAGCGTACATTGATCATCGCCGATGATGATGCCTACGTTTCTTACTTGGAGGGATGTACAGCGCCAATGCGTGATGAGAACCAGCTTCATGCGGCTATTGTCGAGATAATTGTCAAGGACAATGCTGAGGTGAAGTACTCTACCGTTCAGAACTGGTATCCTGGTGATGAACATGGTAAGGGTGGCGTGCTGAATCTGGTAACCAAGCGAGGCGACTTGCGCGGTGTGAACTCTAAGTTGAGCTGGACTCAGGTAGAGACAGGTTCTGCGATTACCTGGAAGTATCCTTCCTGTATCTTGCGTGGCGATAACTCTGTAGCTGAGTTCTACAGTGTGGCTGTAACCAACAACTATCAGGAGGCTGATACGGGTACCAAGATGATTCACATGGGTAAGAACACCAAGAGTACCATCATCTCTAAAGGTATCTCGGCTGGTCATAGCCAGAACTCCTATCGTGGTCTGGTTCGTGCCACATCCAATGCCGACAATGCGCGTAACTACAGTTCCTGCGACTCTTTGTTGCTGGGTAGCGATTGTGGAGCGCATACCTTCCCATATATGGATGCCCATAACGACACAGCCGTGTTCGAGCATGAGGCAACCACCTCGAAGATTTCAGAAGACCAGCTCTTCTATTGCAATCAGCGAGGCATTCCTACCGAGGAGGCTGTCGGCCTGATCGTAAACGGTTATGCCAAGGACGTGCTCAACAAGTTGCCTATGGAGTTTGCCGTTGAGGCACAGAAACTCCTGAGTGTTTCACTCGAAGGAACCGTAGGATAATCATCATAATTCTCGATGAAATCGATAAAAATTGACTAAAATTATGTTAGAGGTAAAGAATCTGCATGCTACTATTGCAGGCAAAGAAATATTGAAAGGTATCAACCTGACTATCAACGATGGTGAGATACATGCTATCATGGGACCTAACGGTTCCGGTAAGTCAACCTTGAGCGCTGTGCTCACGGGTAACCCTCTCTATATCGTAACCGAGGGTGAGGCTATCTTCAACGGCAAGAACCTTCTGGATATGAAGCCAGAGGACCGTGCCCGTGAGGGATTGTTCCTCTCTTTCCAGTATCCGGTGGAGATTCCTGGTGTATCCATGACCAACTTCATGCGTGCGGCTATCAATGCCAAGCGTGAGTATCAGGGGTTGGAACCATTGAATACAAGCGAATTCATGAAGCTGATGCGTGAGAAGCGCGAGTTGGTGGAATTGGACAGCAAGTTGGCTCGCCGTTCTGTAAACGAAGGTTTCTCGGGTGGTGAGAAGAAGCGCAACGAGATTTTCCAGATGGCTATGCTGGAGCCAAAGCTTTCTATCCTCGATGAAACCGACTCTGGTCTCGATGTGGATGCGATGCGTATCGTGGCTGACGGTGTGAACAAGATGCATACCGACAAGACATCTGCCATCGTCATCACTCACTACGAGCGTCTGCTCGATATGATTAAGCCAAGTGTGGTTCACGTACTCTATAAGGGTAGAATCGTGAAGACTGCCGGTCCTGAACTTGCCAAGGAGATTGAGGCTCGTGGCTACGACTGGATCAAGGCTGAAGTAGATGAGAAATAATAAGGAGGATGGCTATGCTTTCAGAAAAACAATATTTAGACTTGTATCAGTCTTCTTCGAGAATGATCAAGAAGAACAGTGCTGAGGTGCTCAATGCGGTGCGTGATGCTGCTTTCGAGGACTTCCGTCGTCTGGGCTTCCCTTCCCGAAAGGTAGAAAGATACAAGTACACAGATATGAGCGCCATCTTCAAGCCAGACTATGGCTTGAACTTGAATAGACTGGAAATTCCGGTAGATCCATACGAGGTTTTCCGCTGCGATGTGCCTAACCTGAGCACTTCGCTCTACTTCGTGGTAAACGATGCTTTCTATAACAAGGCATTGCCAAAGGTGGAGTTGCCGGAGGGTGTTATCGTCGATTCTTTGAGCAAGATTGCTACAGAAAACCCAGAATTCATCGGGAAATACTACGCTAAGATAGCCAAAACCGATGAAGATGGTATCACGGCATTGAATACATTCCTGGCACAGGATGGCTTGCTGATTTATGTTCCAAAGAATGTAAAGGTGGAGCGAACGATTCAGGTCATCAATATTCTCCGTTCGGATGTTGATTTAATGGTAAACCGTCGTGTGCTCATTGTGATGGAACAGGGTGCTGAGGCTAAGTTCCTCTTCTGCGATCATGCTGCCGATGACAAGAACTTCCTCGCAACCCAGGTTATCGAGGCTTATGTTGGCGAGAATGCCAGTCTCGACCTCTATTGTCTGGAGGAGACTCATTACAAGAATCGTCGTGTCAGCAACGTTTATATTGAGCAGCAGGCTAACAGCCGTGTAAACCATAACGTCATCACCCTTCATAACGGTATCACCCGCAACCGCCTCGACCTCGTATTCAAGGGCGAGGGAGCCGAGTGCTTCTGCAATGGTTGTGTGATTGCTGATAAGAACCAGGTGGTAGATAACAATACGCTCATCGATCATCAGGTGGGTCATTGCACCAGCAACGAGCTTTATAAGTATGTGCTCGATGGAGAGGCACGTGGTGCTTTTGCCGGTAGAGTATTGGTTCGTCATGGTGCCCAGAAGACCACTTCTCAGGAAACCAACCAGAACCTCTGTGCTACGAAGACTGCCCGCATGTTCACCCAGCCGATGCTGGAGATTTATGCCGACGATGTGAAGTGTGCGCACGGTAGTACTGTAGGTCAGCTCAACGATGCCGCATTGTTCTATATGCAGCAGCGTGGTGTGAGCCGTGAGGAGGCTAAGTTGCTCCTTCAGTTTGCATTTATCAACGAAGTCATCGACAAGATGGAGCTGGAGCCATTGCGCGATCGCCTGCATCATCTCGTAGAGAAGCGATTCCGTGGTGAACTCAATAAGTGCGAGGGTTGCAAGCTTTGCAAGTAGATAATATCCTTTTAAAGGAGTTAAGTTCTTAAAAATATGTATGATATCAATCAAGTAAGAGCAGATTTCCCGATTTTATCGAGAAAGGTCTATGATAAGCCATTGGTGTATCTGGATAATGCGGCAACCACGCAGAAGCCATTGTGCGTGCTTGATGCCATGCGCGACGAGTATCTCAACGTAAATGCCAATGTGCATCGTGGCGTTCACTATCTCTCTCAGCAGGCTACCGACCTTCATGAGGCAGCCCGCGAAACCGTGCGCAAGTTTATCAATGCGCCTAAGGTTGAGGAAGTCATCTTTACCCGCGGTACTACCGAGAGTCTGAATCTCGTGGTTTCATCGTTCAGCGATGCCTTTATGAGCGAGGGCGATGAGGTGATTATCTCTACCATGGAGCATCACTCCAATATCGTACCTTGGCAGTTGCAGGCTGCCAAGAAGGGAATTGCCATCCGTGTAATCCCAATCAACGATAAAGGTGAGATTAACCTCGATGAATTCGCCAATTTATTTACCGAACGCACCAAAATCGTGAGCATTGCCCAGGTGAGCAACGTGCTCGGTACGGTGAATCCGGTAAAAGAGATGATTAAGATAGCTCATGAGCACGATGTACCTGTCATGGTGGATGGTGCCCAGAGTACTCCTCATTTCGCAGTGGATGTGCAGGATATGGATTGCGATTTCTTCGCTTTCAGCGGACATAAGATTTATGGTCCTACCGGTATCGGTGTGCTTTACGGCAAGGAAGAATGGCTCGACAAGTTGCCTCCTTATCAGGGCGGTGGCGAAATGATTGAGAGCGTAAGTTTCGAGAAGACTACTTTCGAGAAGTTGCCTTTCAAGTTCGAGGCTGGTACTCCTGATTATGTAGCTACCCATGGTCTGGCAAAAGCCATCGATTATGTCTCTGCGCTCGGTATGGATAACATTGCCAAGCATGAGCAGGAACTCACCCGCTACTGTATGGACCAGATGAGAACCATCGATGGAATCAGACTTTTTGGTGAGCAGGAAGGCAAGGACGCCGTTGTCAGCTTCTTGGTTGGTGATATTCATCACATGGATATGGGAACCTTGCTCGACCGCCTGGGCATCGCCGTTCGTACAGGCCATCACTGTGCACAGCCTTTGATGGACCGCTATGGCATTCTGGGAACCGTTCGTGCAAGCTTCGCCTTGTATAACACCAAGGAAGAGGTTGATGCGCTTATAGCAGGCGTAAAACGCGTTTCTCAGATGTTCTAGGTCGGACAGTGAACCTGTTCGTCTTCTTAACTTCATTTATCTTCTTAAGTAGATAAGAATATGTTAGAAAGTCATTATTATAAGGATATGATTGAGGCGGGCTGCGATGAGGCGGGCAGAGGTTGTCTGGCTGGTAGCGTCTATGCTGCAGCAGTGATTCTTCCTCCCGATTATCAGAACCCTGACCTCAATGATAGCAAAAAGCTGACTGACAAGAAACGCAAGGCGCTCCGTGAACAGATAGAGCGTGATGCTGTGGCTTGGGCTGTGGGCATTGTTACTCCCGAAGAAATCGATCAGATCAATATTCTGAATGCGAGTTTCCTGGCGATGCATCGTGCCTTGGACCAGCTGAAGGTACGTCCTGAGGCGGTGATTGTGGATGGTAATCGTTTCAAGCCTTACAAGGACCTGCCTTATACCACGATTGTAAAAGGCGATGGAAAGTATCTCTCGATAGCTGCGGCAAGCATTCTTGCCAAGACTTATCGTGATGACTATATGGATGAGCTTGCAGAGGAATATCCACAGTACGACTGGAAGGGTAACAAGGGTTATCCTACCAAGAAGCATCGTGCTGCCATCAGGGAGTTTGGCATTACGCCTTATCATCGCAAGAGCTACAATCTTCTAGGCACAGGTGAACTCTCACTTGATTTTAAAGACTAGGCATCATAGCTGCAGTGCTATGATTTCCATATAAAAAGCCGCTCAACAGATTTGCCTGTTGAGCGGCTTTTGATTTTGATTAGAAGTCGAGGGTGATGCCCTTTTCATCTATCTTCTTATATTTCTTTCCATTTACCGTAACATCCTTCGAGTTCTTGGCATCGAAGGTATGAGTCTTGGCAGAAACCTTGATGTTCTCCAGCTTCACGCCCTCTGTACGGTTGATGACAATACCCTGCTCAGCATTGTTTACTTCCATATCCTTGATGCTGATATTCTGTACAGGCATCTCTGGCAGACCGTTGAAGTAAGCGGCACGGCGGGCGCCACGGCAGATAACGTGGTTGATGTCGATGTTGCGGAAGGCTGGGGTAGTTTCATCCACCTTCTTCATATCTACTACCTGCTGTTTCTTCTGGTCGCCATCATTCAATACCTCTACGGCAGACTTTCCGCCATAGTAAAGGTCGAAAGTAACCACATCAGTCTGGATATCAAACATAGACATATTCTTGATGTAGATATTCTCTACAACGCCACCTCTACCACGTGCACTCTTGAAGCGCAAGCCCACGTCGGTACCGAGGAACTGACAGTTGGTAACCATCACATTCTTGACGCCACCGCTCATTTCACTGCCTACTACGAAACCGCCGTGACCCTTGAATACAGTACAGCCATCAACAATGACATTCTCGCAAGGAATACCGCGCTTTCTGCCGTCAGCATCCTTTCCACTTTTGATGCAGATACCGTCATCGCCCACATCAAAGGTAGAGTTTACGATGAGCGAGTTCTTGCAAGACTCCAGGTCCAGACCATCACCATTCTGTGCGAAGGAAGGGTTGCGTACCAGTACATCCTCGATGAGTACGTTCTCGCACATCAGAGGATGAATGTTCCAGGCAGGAGAATTCTGGAAGATGACGCCATTGAGCCAGACATTCTTGCAGCTGATGAGGCTTACCATCACAGGACGGAGATAATCCTTCACTTCGTTCCAACCTTCTTCTGTAGTAATGCCGAGTGGCACGTTCATGCCCGCACCTTTCGCATCCGCCTTGAGGGCAGCCTCAGAAGGGAACCAGTAGTCAGGGCGCTTGAAGGCACCGCCACGTGATGTAATCGCTTTCCACTGAGCCGAAGTAACCTTTGCTTTCTTCAGTGGGCGCCAGTATTCACCGTTGCCGTCGATGGCTCCCTGACCGGTGATAGCCACATTCTCCAGGTTACGACCGGAGATAGGTGACTGGCAGCGGCGGGTATCAAGACCCTCGAAAGAAGTTTCTACGAGAGGATAGAGGTTGACGTCAGCCGAAAAGAGGATGATACCACCTTTTTCTATATGCAGGTTGATATTGCTCTTCAGGGTAATAGGTCCTGTAAACCATACACCCTGTGGTACGATCAGTTTACCGCCACCTTTCTGCTCCAGCGCCTCGATGGCTTTCTTGAAGGCATCGGTGCAGAGGGTAGAACCATCGCCGACAGCTCCGAAATCCTTGAGGTTAACCTCGTTGGCAGGGAATTGTGGGCGAGTTACCTTTTCCATCTTGAATGGAAGATTCTCGTACAGAGCGTCGTACTTGTCAATAGAGTTTGCCTGTGCACTTAATGCCAGCAAACAAGCGCAAACAATGCTGAAAATTTTCTTCATGCGAATAATGTTTGTTTATTGGGTTTATAAATATAGTTTGTTTTGTCTGCAAAATTAGGAATATTATTTGGTATTACCAAAAGAAAAGGTGAAAATATCACCGCAAACGTTTTAGGTGAGTCGTCATCTTCCTAATCAGGCAAAAAAAAAGAGCCGCAAGTAAAAACTTGCAGCTCCTTGTACCCAGACCCGGGATCGAACCGGGATGGGTTGCCCCACTGGTGTTTGAGACCAGCGCGTCTACCGATTCCGCCATCTGGGCGATGGTGTTTGCAAAGGAAAGAGCCGCAAGTAAAAACTTGCAGCTCCTTGTACCCAGACCCGGGATCGAACC
>ERZ506931.610-NODE-610-length-14896-cov-3.325517_pt1 | contig 14896 bp, 10 predicted proteins | sample MGYA00512902_ERZ506931 | MGnify/ENA metagenome assembly ERZ506931 | reverse complement strand
GTGGCGTCGGCCGCCGAGGCGCGCCGCGGAAAGGCGAACCTCGTGGCATGCGGGGAGACGGCCGACATCGCGCCGGGCAAGCCGACCCCCGAAGCCGGACGCGCGGCCGTAGAGGCGCTGTGCGCGGCCATGCGCGACCTGAAGGCGGGACACCTCGACGCGCTCGTGACCGCACCCTTCGACAAGGAGACCGTGCAGGCGGACGACTTCCGCTACACGGGACACACCGAATACCTGGCCGCCGAACTCGAAGGCGAAGCCATGATGATCCTGTGCAGCGACGTGCTGCGCGTGGGGCTGGTCACCAAGCACATCCCCGTCTCGGAGATCGCCCGCAACATCACCAAAGAGCGGATCGTTCGCGACCTCGACACGCTGCGCCGTGCGCTCATCGAGGACTTCGGCATCGTCGAGCCGCGCATCGCCGTCATGGCGCTCAACCCCCACGCCGGCGACGGCGGACTGCTGGGACGCGAGGAGCAGGAGATCATCCGCCCGGCCATTGTCGAGGCGTTTTCGAAAGGCGTGCTGGCCTTCGGGCCTTTTGCCGCCGACGGGCTTTTCGCCGGGGGCGGATACGCCAAGTACGACGGCATCCTGGCCATGTACCACGACCAGGGGCTGGCGCCGTTCAAGAGCCTGTCGCCCGACGGGGTGAACTTCACGGCGGGGCTTTCGGCCGTGCGCACCTCGCCCGACCACGGCACGGCCTTCGACATCGCCGGGAAGGACAAGGCCGACCCGCAGTCGATGCGCAATGCGATCTATGCGGCCATCGACATCGCGGAGCACCGCCGCGCATGGGCCGAATGGACGCGCAATCCGCTGCAACGCGCCGAACGCGACCGCGGCGGCCGCGACGTTTCGGTCCGCGACCTGCCGCAGACCGAAAAGGATGATTGACAAAGACCCGAACAAAAACACCGGGCAACCCGGAGGCGTATTCCGTCTCGTAATTGTGGAAGCGCCGAAGGCCCCGAAAACTTAATTTATACAACAAAATGATCAAAATCACTTTTCCCGACGGCTCCGTACGTGAATATGCCAAAGGGACTACTGCGTATCAGATCGCAGAGAGCATCAGCCCTCGTTTAGCTGCTGACTCGCTCGCGGCCGCGGTAAACGGCGCGACGGTGGACATGACGCGCCCGATCGAAGAGGACGCTTCGGTCAAATTCTACAAATGGGACGACGAAGAGGGCAAGCACGCCTTCTGGCACACCTCGTCGCACCTGCTGGCCGAGGCTCTCGAAGCGCTCTACCCGGGCATCAAGTTCGGCATCGGCCCGGCCATCGAAAACGGCTTCTATTACGACGTCGATTCCCCGACGCCCATCACCGAGGCCGACCTGCCGACGATCGAAAACAAGATGGTGGAGCTGTCCCGCAACAAGGAAGCGCTCCTCCGCCGCGAAGTCCCCAAGGCCGAAGCGCTGAAGACCTTCACCGAGAAGGGCGACCAGTACAAGGTCGAACTGATCACGGACCTCGAAGACGGCACCATCTCCTTCTATACCAACGGTGCGTTCACGGACCTGTGCCGCGGCCCGCACATTCCCAACACGGGATATATCAAGGCCCTGAAACTCACCTCCGTGGCCGGAGCCTACTGGCGCGGCAACGAGAAGAACAAGATGCTGACGCGTATCTACGGCATCTCGTTCCCCAAGAAATCAATGCTCGACGAGTACCTCGCGATGATGGAGGAGGCCAAGAAACGCGACCACCGCAAGTTGGGCAAGGACCTCGAACTGTTCACTTTTTCGCAGCGCGTGGGCCAGGGCCTGCCGCTGTGGCTGCCCAAGGGAGCTGCGCTGCGCGACCGGCTGGAGCAGTTCCTGCGGGGCGTGCAGAAGGAGTACGGCTACCAGCAGGTGATTACCCCGCATATCGGCAACAAGGAATTGTACGTGACCTCGGGCCACTACGCCAAATACGGCAAGGACTCGTTCCAGCCGATCCACACCCCGATCGAGGGCGAGGAGTACCTGCTCAAACCGATGAACTGCCCGCACCACTGCGAGATCTACCGCTCGAAACCCCGTTCGTACAAGGAGCTGCCCGTGCGTCTGGCGGAGTTCGGAACGGTCTCCCGCTACGAACAGTCGGGCGAGCTGCACGGACTGACGCGCGTGCGCGGATTCACGCAGGACGACGCCCACCTGTTCGTTCGTCCGGATCAGCTTCTGGAAGAGTTCGAACGCGTGATCGACATCGTGCTCTATATCTTCAAGACGCTGAAGTTCGACAACTACACCGCCCAGATTTCGCTGCGCGACCCGAACAACAAGGAGAAATACATCGGTTCGGACGAGAACTGGGAGAAGGCCGAGTCGGCCATCATGCAGGCCGCCAAGGAGAAAGGCCTCACAACGGTCGTGGAGCTGGGCGAAGCGGCCTTCTACGGTCCGAAGCTCGACTTCATGGTCAAGGACGCCATCGGCCGCAAGTGGCAGCTGGGAACGATCCAGGTGGACTACAACCTCCCGGAGCGTTTCGACCTCACGTACAAGGGCGCTGACGACCGTCTCCACCGCCCGATTATGATTCACCGCGCGCCGTTCGGCTCGATGGAGCGTTTCGTGGCAGTATTGTTGGAGCATACGGGCGGCAAGTTCCCGCTGTGGCTCTCGCCCCAGCAGGTCGTGGTGCTCCCCATTTCGGAGAAGTTCAACGACTATGCCCAGAAAGTGTCGGAGTTCCTCAACCGCAGCGACGTGCGCACCGAGGTCGACGACCGCAACGAGAAAATCGGCCGCAAGATCCGCGACAACGAACTTAAACGCATCCCTTATCTGCTGATCGTCGGCGAGAAGGAAGAGGCCGAAGGGCTGGTTTCCGTCCGTGCGCAGGGCGAAGGCGACAAGGGACAGATGTCCCTGGAGGCGTTCCGCGACTTCATCGCCGGACTGGTCAAAGAGGAGATCGAGGCCAACAAGCTCGAAAAGAAATAAGCAAGGAATAACCGGGGCTTTCCGACAAAGTCCCCTCCGAGGAGGGGATTCAGGAGAGGGTAAAATTTACAAACGCGGCGCAGCCGCGAGGATTACCACTCTCGGAAGCCCGAAAGCAAGGAACAAAATTTAATTAACCATTTTAATACTTAACGATTATCGCAGCACCGAAACCATTCCCGCCGAGGCCGTTTACCCCCGGGAATAACAGACCAAGACCGGCAACAGGCAACAATCCCCGCTTCGGACGCAGGCCGCCCGAAAAGGAGAATCCCTACCGCATCAACGAACAGATCACGGTTCCCGAGGTGCGTCTGGTGGGGGACAACATTCCCCAGCCGCAGGTGATGTCGATCCGCGACGCACTGCGTCTGGCAGACGAGATGGAACTCGACCTGATCGAGATCTCGCCCAAGGCCGAGCCGCCCGTATGCCGCATCGCCGATTATCAGAAGTTCCTCTACCAGCAGAAAAAGAAGGCCAAGGAACTGAAGGCGAACCAGACGAAAGTCGTCGTGAAGGAGATCCGCTTCGGCCCGCAGACCGACGACCACGACTACAACTTCAAGCTCAAGCACGCGCAGAACTTCCTCAAGGAGGGGGCCAAGGTCAAGGCCTACGTCTTCTTCCGCGGACGTTCGATCGTCTTCAAGGAGCAGGGCGAAATCCTGCTGCTGCGCTTTGCCACGGACCTCGAAGAGTTCGCCAAGGTGGAGATGATGCCGAAGCTCGACGGCAAGAAGATGAACATGATGCTCGCGCCCAAAGTCAAGAAATAGCGACAAGGCGAGGGCAAAGCGAATGCCGAAGGCATAAATGCGAAAACAACGACTGCGGGGCGGATGTATCCGGACCGCGGGTTGTTGTTTTTGCGTTTACAGGCGACGGAACCGACGCTTCGGGAAGAGTCTCGTTTCAATTTTTTCATTACCTTTGGGGGCGACGCCCCTTTCAGAAGTCGAAACCTTTTGCCGAACCGGACACGATTCGGTTTTGGAATCGTCCGTTTTTTTGGTAACTTTGCATGTAATGATCACCCCCGACGACATATTCCGCATTGCGGACGGAGCGGCCTTCGACGCCGCGGCGCTGGAAATATTCCGCCGCCAGGCCCGCGAATGCGCCCCCTACCGCGAATACCTCGCCCGGATCGGCGTCCGGGCGGAGCATGTCGACACGCCTGAAAAGATTCCGTACCTGCCCATCGAACTGTTCAAGACGCATACGGTCTATTGCGGGGAGACTCCGCCCGAGGCGGTCTTCACTTCGTCGGCCACGACCGGAATGACGCCCTCGCGCCACCCGATGCGCTCGCTGGCGCTCTACGAGCAGGCGTTCCGCACGGCATTCCGCAACTTCTACGGCGACCCCGCCGGGTTGAGCCTCTACGCCCTGCTGCCCAATTACCTGCGGCGCAAAGGTTCGTCGCTGGTCTACATGGCCGACCGGCTGATCGCCGACTGCGGATCGGGCGGATTCTATCTGGATGACTGCGAAGGACTGCTGGCGGCGATGGAGCGCGACCCGAAGCCGAAAATCCTGCTGGGCGTAAGCTATGCGCTGTGGGACCTCGCGGAACGCCATGCCCCGAAGCTCCGCGACACGGTGGTGATGGAGACCGGCGGCATGAAGGGCTACCGCGAGGAGATTCCGAAAGAGGAGTTCCACAAGATACTCTGCGACGCCTTCGGGGTGCGCGAAATCCACTCGGAGTACGGCATGGCCGAACTCACCTCGCAGGCCTATTCGCAGGGAGGCAACGTGTTCCGCTGCCCGGGCTGGATGCGCGTCACGGCACGCGACGTCAACGACCCGTTCGACCAGCTCCCGGCAGGCGCACGCGGCGGGCTGAACATCGCGGACCTGGCTTCCTGGTGGTCGTGCGCCTTTATCCAGACACAGGACGTGGGGCGCGTCGGCGCGGACGGCGCGTTCGTCATCGAAGGCCGCATCGACCATTCGGACATCCGGGGCTGCAATCTTCTGGTACAATGAAATGCCGGTTGAAATATCGGCAATGCATCGCAGCGCGGAATGCCGTTTCCACGGTGTTCCGCCGTGTTTGCAAATCCGCCCCACCCCTGACTCCCCGCCCGGGGCGGGAAGTTGAACGCCGCAAGCGGCAGCGTGTCGCGACGAACCCCTTTACAAATTATCAGACTCCATGAAAACCGTAGCATTCGTTCCCATCCGGCTCAACAGCCAGCGCGTCGCAGGCAAGAACCTCCGCCCGCTGGACGGATCGCCGCTGATGTGTCATATCCTGAAAACCCTGACTGAAGTGGAAGGCATCGACGAGGTCTACGTCTTTTGCAGCGACGAAGGCATCCGCGCGCTGCTGCCCGAGGGGGTCCGGCTGCTGCTCCGCGACCCGTCGCTCGACAGCGACACGACGCTCGGACGGGAGATTTACGACAGCTTCACCGCCCGGGTCGGGGCCGACCTCTACATCCTCGCCCACGCCACCTCGCCGTTCATCCGCGCCGCGACCCTTGCCGATGCGCTCGGCAAAGTGCGTTCGGGCGAATACGACTCGGCGTTCAGCGCCGAAAAAGTCCAGACTTTCGCCTGGTTCGAAGGCCGTCCGCTCAACTACGCTCTCGACAACATCCCCCGCACGCAGACCATCGAGCCGGTTTACATCGAGACCAGCGCCTTCTTCATCTTTTCGCGGGAGTTGTGGTGCGGCCGCGGCCGCCGCATCGGCGATCGTCCCTACATGGCCGTCGTGGACCGCATCGAGGGTTTGGACATCGACTACCCCGAGGACTTCGCCATGGCCGAAATCATCGCGGCGAGCCGGAACCTGCCGGGATAAATAAAAGCCGATTCTGCGAACTCGCAGACTCGGAAGATTTTCGATTTGCCGGAGGCGAATCGGCAGGCCGCAGCTCCGCCTTGCGGAAGCCTGCTATTCCGCACGCTCCATAGCAGGCCACCGCGAGCAGCTGCCTGAAAACAGAGCCGAATTGCTGAAAAATGAGTCTTACGACCCTGCGAATTTTCAGAACCGCCCTTTTTCTATTTTCGCTCCCGCTCGTAGGCGTCGATCATCGACCCCCCGGTCCGGTTTATGATCCGCGCCCCGAGCGATCGGGCGTAATCGCGCAGCGCCTCGTGGCCGCGGAACAGTTCGGCGACCTCGGCCAGATAAACGGCCATCGTATAGGGACGGTGCGGAACCTTCTGGAAGATCGGCTTCGGAACGGCCGGAGTGTCGTCGTAATAGTGCCTGTCGGCCCGGCAGAGACGGTTCTCGTCGTCGACCGACAGCCCGTCGAGCAGCGTATGATCCACCCCATAGAGTTCCAGCGTCTTGTAGCCCAGCAGCAGGGCGACGTACTCGCACACCTGCACCACGGTCCCGAAATTGGCGCTTCCCAGACCGTGGCGGTAGAGCCAGAACTCCACGCCCCGGAACCCGCGGTAGACCTGCGTGTGGAACCGCACGATGCGGATATTGGGGTTGGGCAGCGCGGCACGGTAGTCGAACCGCTCGGGGTTGTAGTACTGCACGTAGAGGTTCATCGGCCACGTCACCTTTTCGGCAAGCGTGCGGTAGAGTTCCGCCACGCGGTCGCGGCAGACGCTGTCGCGGAAGAACATCGGATCGGAAAGCACGTAATAGGCGGGACGGACGGTCCCGAAACGCTCGTCCAGCGCAAAGTAGTTGACCGCCATGACGTCCTTTGCCGTGTGTTCGCCCCGGGCGATCAGCCGCGGCAGGTCTTCGGCCAGCGAAGGCCCGTTGCCGAGGATCACGACCGACGGCTTCGGCGCGCCGACCGTTCCGGCACGGCCGACGTAGTTGCGGAAATTCTCCTTCACGGCCATCACCGCAAAGTAAAACGCCGTCTCATAGAGGTTGCGCAGGAATCGGTCGGTTTTTTCGAATACGGTCATGGTACGGTTTTATTTGCAAAAGTAGCAAAAGATCAATATCTTCGCAACAAAACCCGGCAGAACAGATGTCAGAACCCACCATTTCGGTCGTCATACCCCTCTACAACAAGCAGCTGGAAATCGGCGCGGCCGTACGCTCGGCCCTGGCGCAGACCCGCCCCCCGCAGGAGATCATCGTCGTGGACGACGGTTCGACCGACGGCGGCGCGGAGGTCGTGCGTGCGATCGGCTCGCCGCTCGTAAGGCTCGTCCGGCAGTCCAACGCCGGGGTCTGCGCCGCGCGCAACCGCGGCATCGCAGAGTCGACGGGCGAATACATCGCCCTGCTGGACGCCGACGACGCCTGGGAGCCGGGGTTTCTGGCCGAAATCGCCGCCATGATCCGCGAGTTCCCCGGCTGCGGACTCTACTGCACGGCATTTTCAATAATAAGCCACGACGGGACCTATCCGGCCCCGACACCCTCCGAGCGGGGCGTCGTGGCGAATTTCTTCCGCGAATCGGCCCACCGCTACATCGCCATCCCGTCGGCCAGCTGCATCCCGCGGCGCGTGTTCGACACCGTGGGGCTGTTTCCCGAGGGCATGAAGATCGCCGAAGACCTCTACATGTGGATTAGGATTGCCCGCCGCTACGAAGTCTGCTTCTCGCCCGAACGGCTGGTCCGCTACTCGCGGGTGGCTTCGAACCGCTCGGCGGCAAGCTACACGCCCGAGAAGACCGTCCATTCGTTCGAGGAGCTGTACGACCCGCTGGCCCCCGAGGAGGACCGGGAGTTCGTGGCCCGCGCCGCACTGGGAAAAGCGCTTATCATCAGCGCCAAAGGCGGCACGAAGGAGGCCGCCCGCGCCGCCCGGTTCTTCGCCTGGACGCGGACCTACCGCCGCACGCTGCGCAAGGTCCGCGCCCTGAACGCCCTGCCCGCCGGCTGGCGCGGTCCCGTGATCCGGCTTTACAACGCGCTGGCCTGGCGCCTCGCCCGCAAAGGACTCTAATGCTCAAAATGATGAAATACCTCCTGCACACCCTTTCCTGCCTGCTGCTTTTCGCAGCGGGAACCTGCCTCGCGCAGACGCCCGGCCACACGCTGCGTTCGGGCGGCATCGACCGCACCTACCGCCTACACCTGCCCGAAGGGCTGCCCGACGGCGCACCGCTGGTCATTGTCCTCCACGGCTACGGAGGACAGGGCGACCCGGAACGGTTCGACATGAACCGCGTTGCCGACCGCCACGGTTTCGCCGTCTGCTACCCGCAGGGCGAACGCGACGGCCGCGGCAAGACGTGCTGGAACGTGGGTTACCCCTTTCAGGCCGATATGGCCGTCGACGACGTGCGGTTCCTCTCCGAACTGATCCGGCACCTTCAGAAAAAACATGGTTTGAGCCGCCGCAACGTCTTCTGCACGGGTATGTCGAACGGCGGGGACATGTGTTACCTGCTGGCCTCGCGCTGTCCGGAGACCTATGCGGCCCTCGGACCGGTCGCCGGGTTCATGTCCGTCGAAATCCTCCGCTCGGACCGCAATCCGCATCCGATTCCGCTGTTCGAAATCCACGGCACCGAAGACCGGACGACCCGCTGGGAAGGCGACCTCGGCAACGAAGGGGGCTGGGGCGCCTATGTCTCCGTCCCGACCGCGGTCGGCTACTGGGCCGCCAAGAACAAATGCCTCGCAGAGCGGATCGACACCCTGCCCTCCCGCCCCGGCGGCTTGCAGGTCATCGCCCACCGCTACACGGAGGGCACGGACGGAAACGAGGTCTGGCTCTACGAGACCGTCGGCGGAAAGCACTCCTGGAAAGAGACGGGCGTAGACACGGGCGAAGAGCTGTGGAAGTTTTTCAGCAGATACGTCCGGTAAACGAAAAAGGGTTCCGAATCGTCGGAACCCTTTTTCACTCTGCCGGGCGGCGTCAGTTCGAGAACGTCAGCCCGTCCTGCCCGGCGTCGATCGCGATCGGCTTCGAGCGGTCGACCTCGCCGGCAAGAATCCGCTTCGAAAGGTCGTTGACCACATAGCGCTGGATGACCCGCTTCACGGGACGTGCGCCATAGAGCGGATCGTAACCCGCCGAGGCGATCCATTCGCGCGCCTTGTCGCTGTACTCCAGCCGGATGCCGTTCTCCGAAAGCATCCTGCGCACGATGCCCAACTGGATGTCGACGATGCGTTCGATGTCCTTGTGCGTCAGCGGCTCGAACATCACGATCTCGTCGATACGGTTCAGGAACTCCGGTTTGAGCTGCTGTTTCAGCAGGTCGATCACCGCGAGGCGCGTCCGCTCGACAACCTCTTCGGGCAGCTTCCTGCCGTCGAAGGCCTCGGCGAAGTTATCCTGGATCACCTGCGAACCCATGTTCGAGGTCATAATGATGATCGTGTTGCGGAAATCCACCGTACGGCCCTTGTTGTCGGTCAGCCGGCCGTCGTCGAGCACCTGCAACAGGATGTTGAAGACGTCGGGATGCGCCTTCTCGATCTCGTCGAGCAGCACCACGGAATAGGGCTTGCGCCGCACGGCCTCGGTCAATTGGCCGCCCTCGTCGTAACCGACGTATCCCGGAGGCGCCCCGACGAGCCGCGACACGGCGTGCCGCTCCTGGTATTCGCTCATGTCGATACGCGTCATCATCTGGTCGTCGTTGAACAGGAACTCGGCCAGCGCCTTGGCCAGCTCGGTCTTGCCGACGCCCGTCGTACCGAGGAAGATGAACGAACCGATCGGCTTGCGGGGATCGTTCAGCCCGGCGCGCGAACGGCGCACGGCGTCGGAAATGGCCGCGATGGCCTGCTCCTGCCCGATGACGCGCTTGTGGAGTTCGTCCTCCATATGGAGCAGTTTCTCGCGCTCCGAGGCCAGCATGCGCGTCACGGGAATGCCCGTCCAGCGCGACACCACCTCGGCCACGTCCTGCGCGTCGACCTCCTCCTTGATCATCGAACCGCTGGCCGAAGCGAGGCGGTACTCCTCCTGAAAAGCGGCGATCTCCTTCTCGGCCTCCTGAATCTTGCCGTAGCGGATTTCGGCCACCTTGCCGTAGTCACCCTGCCGTTCGGCCTGCCGGGCCTCGACTTTCAGCGACTCGATCTTATCCTTGTTGGCCTGAATCTTTTTGAGCAGATCGCGCTGGCCCTGCCACCTGGCACGCATCTCGGCGTCACGGGCCTTCAGCTCCTCGATCTCCTTGGTCAGGTGCTCGACGCGCTCCTTGTCCTTCTCGCGGCGGATAGCCTCGCGTTCGATTTCGAGCTGGCGGACCCGGCGGTCGAGCGTGTCGATCTCCTCGGGCACGGAGTTCATCTCCAGACGCAGCCGCGAGGCGGCCTCGTCCACCAGGTCGATGGCCTTGTCGGGCAGGAACCGCGAGGTGATGTAGCGCGTCGAAAGCTCGACGGCGGCCACGATGGCCTCGTCCTTGATCCGCACCTGGTGGTGGTTTTCGTAACGCTCCTTCAGGCCGCGGAGGATCGAGATGGCGTCCTCCTGCGAAGGCTCGTCGACCATCACCTTCTGGAAACGGCGTTCGAGGGCCTTGTCCTGCTCGAAGTATTTCTGGAACTCGTCGAGCGTCGTGGCTCCGATGGTCCGCAGCTCGCCCCGCGCAAGGGCCGGTTTGAGGATGTTCGCGGCATCCATCGCCCCCGACGACTTGCCGGCGCCGACCAGCGTGTGGATCTCGTCGATGAAGAGCAGTATCTCGCCCTCGCTGGCCGTAACCTCCTGCACGACGGCTTTCAGACGCTCCTCGAACTCACCCTGGTACTTGGCGCCTGCGATCAGCGCACCCATGTCCAGCGAGTAGATGACCTTCGATTTCAGGTTCTCGGGCACGTCGCCGTCGATGATCCTGCGGGCGATGCCCTCGGCGATGGCGGTTTTGCCGACGCCGGCCTCGCCCACGAGAATCGGGTTGTTCTTCGTGCGCCGCGAAAGGATTTGCAGCACGCGGCGGATCTCCTCGTCACGCCCGATGACCGGGTCGAGTTTTCCCGAGCGCGCCTGCTCGTTGAGGTTGATGGCATACTTGCCCAGCGCGTCGAACTGCTGCTCGGAGGTCTGCGAATCGACCGTCGCACCCTTGCGGAAGGTGCGGATCGCCTCAATCAGCTCCTTTTCCGTCGCGCCGCTGCGTTTGAGGATGTCGGCGGCCTGCCCGCGCTCGGCCACGAGGGCCAGCAGCAGGTGTTCGACGGAGGCGTATTTGTCGCCGAAATTCTTCGTGAAGTCCACGGCGCGCTGGATCGCCTTCGAGGTGTCCTGCGCAAAGAACTGCTCGCCGCCGCCCTCGACGCGCGGCAGCGACGCCACGGCCCGGCCGACCTCGTCGCGCAGCGAACGTACATTCACTCCCACGCGCCCCAGCAGGAACGTCGAGAGCGAATCGTCCTCGCGGATCAGCACCGCGAGCAGGTGGAGCGGTTCGACAGCCTGCTGTCCCCGCTCCCGCGCCAGCGAGAGCGCCGCTTGCAGCGCCTCCTGCGCCTTGATGGTAAGAGTGTTGATGTTCATAATATGTAATTTTTAATTTTGAATTCTGAATTGTGAATTGAGCAAAACCCCTGCCAACTCCGAATCCAGGACATAGTGTCATTATTTGTCACAGAACAACTGCCAACAACCGCCAATTTGTCGTGCCGGAGCACGGCACATAATTTTTAATTCTTAATTTTTAATTCTTAATTCATATTTCGTATCTTTGCAACACTATGAGTGATTTCATCGTCAGCGCACGCAAATACCGCCCTGCGACCTTCCGGTCGGTCGTCGGGCAGAAACATATCACCTCGACGCTCCAGAACGCCATCGAGCGCGGCCAGCTGGCCCACGCCTACCTCTTCTGCGGTCCCCGCGGCGTAGGCAAGACCACCTGCGCCCGCATCTTCGCCAAGGCCATCAACTGCCTCGCACCCGACGGCGCCGAAGCGTGCAACGAGTGCGAATCGTGCCGCTCGTTCAACGAGGGACGTTCGCTCAACATCCACGAGCTGGACGCCGCGTCGAACAACTCCGTGGAGGACATCCGCACGCTGATCGAGCAGGTGCGCATCATCCCGCAGGTGGGCCGTTACTCGGTGTTCATCATCGACGAGGTCCACATGCTCTCGGCCGCAGCCTTCAACGCCTTCCTCAAGACGCTGGAGGAGCCGCCCGCCCACGCCATCTTCATTCTGGCGACCACCGAGAAACACAAGATCATCCCCACGATCCTCTCGCGCTGCCAGATCTACGATTTCAACCGCATCCGCGTCGAAGATTCGGTCGAATACCTCAAATACATCGCCTCCCAGGAGGGCATCTCGGCGGACGAAGAGTCGCTGAACCTCATCGCGCAGAAGGCCGACGGCGGCATGCGCGACGCGCTGTCGATGTTCGACAAGGCCGTGTCGTTCTGCGGCACGGCGCTGGACTACCGCAACGTGGCCCAGACGCTGAACGTGCTGGACTACGACACCTATTTCAGCGTGACGGAGATGCTGCTCGCGGGCAACTACGTCGACGTGCTGGTGGCCTTCGACAGCGTGCTGTCGAAAGGCTTCTCGGGCCAGACCTTCATGTCCGGCATGAACCGCCATATGAGGGATCTCCTGATGGCCAGGCAGCCCGACACGCTGCGACTGATCGAAATGACCGGAACGCTGCTCGAACGATACCGGACGCAGGCGGGCGCCTGCAGTGTCGAGTTCCTGTTCGGAGCCATCTCCGTACTGACGGAACTTGACGGGAAGATCCGGCAATCGTCGAACCAGCGATTGCTTGTCGAGTTGGGCCTGATGAAAATCGCCGGACTCGGTCAAAAAAAAAATGACACCCTGACATCTTCCGGGGAGTATCCGCTTCCCGAACTGACACCCCGAACGGCGGCCGCGGCCGTCGCGGCGACGCCTGCGGCGCAACCGCAGCCCGACCCGGCGACCCGCCCCGGTCCGAATCCCGTTCCGGCGGCTCCGCAGCAACCCGCAACGGTTCAACCCGGGCAGGCCTCACAACCGGCGTCCGCGCCGATTCCCGCCCCGGCTCCGCAGCCGGCCGCACCCCGGCCGGAAACGCCGGCGCAATCCGCAGCCGCCCCGGGACCCGCTCCCGCTCCGGCCGCACGGCCCGAAGCGTCCAAACCCGCGCCCCAGCCCGTGCGGAGGCCGCTGATCTCGGGAACCTCCCTTTCGGAACTGCTCGCCTCGGCGGGCAGCAATCCGGACGAGGAGCCTTCCGAGCAGGAAACGGCCGAACCGGAGGTCGCGACGATCGACCCCGAGTGCGAACGGAAACTGGAACGCGCCCGGGAAAAGATCCTGAACCTCATCCGGGAACGACGTCCGCGGTTCGTCCCGGCCTTCGAACTAATGAGGGTGCAGGGCAACACGATCTCGCTGAGCGTGCCGACGAGCGAACTGCGCGAAGAGATACTCCGCAGCAAGACAGGGATGCTGATGCGCATCGCCGAACTGGCGGGCATCTCGGGAGCGATCGAACTGGAAGTGGTCGTCAACGAGGAAATTCGGGCCGCACGCCCGATCAAACTCGAAGACCGGGTGAAATACATGACAGAAAAGAATCCGCTGATCGCGGAACTCCGCAAAGCATTGGATTTGGAAGTGGAGTAACCCGCTTAAAAAGCGGGATTTATGGGCGATGGAGCGTCAGACGGAAGCAGATTCCGAACTGCGCTTCCACCGAAAAACAAAGTGAAAATTAAATAACGCAATAATGGCAACAAAGAATTTCATCGAAGAACTCGAATGGCGCGGCATGATCCACACGATCATGCCCGGAGCAAAGGAACAACTCGAAAAAGAACAGACGACGGCTTACCTGGGCATCGACCCCACGGCCGACTCGCTGCATATCGGCCACCTGGTGGGCGTAATGATCCTCAAGCATTTCCAGATGTGCGGCCACCGTCCGCTGGCGCTTATAGGCGGCGCGACGGGCATGATCGGCGACCCCTCGGGCAAGTCGCAGGAGCGCAACCTGCTCGACGAAAAGACCCTGCGTCACAATCAGGAGGCGATCAAACGCCAGCTGGCCAAACTGCTCGACTTCGACTCCGACGCCCCGAACGCCGCCGCGCTGGTCAACAACTACGACTGGATGAAGGAATTCTCGTTCCTCGATTTCATCCGCGACATCGGCAAGTGCATCACCGTCAACTACATGATGGCCAAAGACTCCGTGAAGAAACGCTTCAACGGCGAGGGCGACGGCATGTCGTTCACCGAGTTCACCTACCAGCTGGTACAGGGCTTCGACTTCCTGCACCTCTACCAGACGATGAACTGCAAGGTGCAGCTGGGCGGCGCCGACCAGTGGGGCAACATCACCACCGGCACGGAGCTGATCCGCCGCAAGCTGGGCCCCGAAGCCGAGGCTTTCGCCATCACCTGCCCGCTGATCACCAAGGCCGACGGCACGAAATTCGGCAAGACCGAGAGCGGCAACGTATGGCTCGACCCGCGCTACACATCGCCCTACAAGTTCTACCAGTTCTGGCTCAACGTCAGCGACGAGGACGCCAAACGCTACATCAAGATCTTCACGCTGCTCGACCGTGAGACCATCGACGCACTCATCGCCGAGCACGACGCGGCTCCCCACCTGCGCGTATTGCAGAAACGGCTGGCCGAGGAGATCACCTGCATGATCCACTCGCGCGAAGAGTACGAAAAGGCCGTCGAGGCCTCGGCCATCCTCTTCGGCGGCGCCACGTCGGAGGCTCTGCACCGTCTCGACGAGCAGACCTTGCTGCAAGTGTTCGAAGGCGTGCCCCAGTACCGCGTGGCCCGCACGGAACTCGCGGCCGGCATCCCGTTCGTGGACCTCTGCGCCGAGAAAAGCGACATCTTCGCCTCGAAAGGCGAGTGTCGCAAACTGGTGCAGGGCGGCGGCGTGTCGCTCAACAAGGAGAAGGTCGCCGACGCGATGCGCCCGGTGACCGACGCGGACCTGATCGCGGGCAAATACCTGCTCGTGCAGCGCGGCAAGAAGAACTACTACCTCGTGATCGCCGAATAGGATGGAATACCGGATCGTTCTCCA
>ERZ506931.601-NODE-601-length-14961-cov-5.155910_pt1 | contig 14961 bp, 10 predicted proteins | sample MGYA00512902_ERZ506931 | MGnify/ENA metagenome assembly ERZ506931 | reverse complement strand
CCATAAAGTCAGGACAGCCATCCGTTTTGTCATAGAAAAGGGGAAAATGAAAGATTTGGAAGTATTGGAACTTGAGAAGAAGTAGAGATATAACTATTCCTGGATAACGAAGTAACTTTAAATAAGATGAAAAGACTTTTTATTTTGACAGGGCTCTTGCTGCTGACAGGAGCACTATTCAACCGGACGATAGCACAAAACCGGGAGAATCAGGTGAGAGAACAAAGCATAAAATATCAGCGGCTGATGGCCTATATCGATGCCTTTTATGTCGATACCGTAAATTTGCAGAAGCTGACGGAAGATGCGATTATAAAAGCTTTGTCCGATCTCGATCCTCATTCGGTTTATATCACGAAGGAAGAAGTGGATGAGATGAACGAGCCTTGTGAAGTGTCTGATATTTTTCCTCTACATAGCTAGGCAGAATCTTGGTATAATGGCTCCAGGCATCGTTGCCTCGACCAGCTACAGTCTCTCCGATGATGACCCAAGGATTGTTGTGGCAGAAGATACCGGCGTTCTCCTTGTAGCCTTCAGGATAAGAAGAAATCTCACCCATTTCTACATGATAGGTGGTGTAGGCTGGGTTATTCAGCACCATTCCGTGCTCGCATTCTAGTCGTTTCTTGCTGCTATCCAGTGCTTTATCGCAGAGTCCTTCTTCCAGACCGATACCAGCCATCGTACACCAGCCCTGGCTCTCAATGAAGATTTTGCCTTCCTCGTTCTCATCACTACCAATCTTGTTGCCGAAGAAATCGTAAGCGCGGAGGAACCATTCTCCGTCCCATCCATGCTGCTTCACAGCCTCGTTCATCTCATTTACAGCCTGCTGCATGCGCTCGGCTTCTGTCAAATAATCTTCCTCTGCAAGACCGGCTATTTCGCCCTCCTTGCTTTCCAAAGCTTCCTTGGCAAGCTGCTTGCACAGAGCCACATAATCCTTGCCGGTAACCACGAACAGACCGGCTATCATCAGACTCTCTGCCTTGCTTCCTTCGCCCTTGTTTTCGGTGGTCTGGAAACTCTCGTTAGGGTCCCAGGAGAAGCAGTTCAGGTTCAGACAGTCGTTCCAGTCGGCTCTTCCGATGAGTGGCAACTTGTGCGGACCCAGGTTGTTGATAACATGGTTCATCGAAATCTTGAGGTGCTCGAAGAGGCTTACTTCTGTGCCCGGCTGGTTGTCGAAAGGCACCTGTTCAGCGAGGATAGAGAAGTCGCCCGTCTCCTTGATATAGGCTACGGTACCGAAGATGAGCCAGCATGGGTCGTCGTTGAAACCGCCACCGATATCGTTGTTGCCTCGCTTGGTGAGCGGCTGATACTGGTGATAGCAGCCGCCGTCTGGGAACTGGGTGCTGGCGATGTCGATGATGCGCTGGCGGGCACGGGTAGGTATCTGATGAACAAAGCCTACGAGGTCCTGGTTGGAATCGCGGAAGCCCATGCCTCGACCGATGCCGCTCTCAAAGAAACTAGCCGAACGCGACATACAGAAGGTGATCATGCACTGATACTGGTTCCAGATGTTCACCATGCGGTCTAACTTGTCGTTGCCGCTCTTCACGGTGAAGATGTTCAGCAGGTTATCCCAGTACTGGTTGAGTTCTGCGAAGGCAGCATCCACCTTTTCGGTGGTATCAAACTTGGCGATAAGCTGATGAGCTTTCTCCTTGTTGATTACCTTCTTGGCGCTGAACTTCTTGTCCTGCTCGTTCTCCACATATCCCAAAAGGAAGATGAGGTCGCGGCTCTCGCCTGGCTGCAGGGTAACCTCGATGTAATGAGATGCGATAGGGCTCCATCCGTGGGCAAAACTGTTGCGTGGCTTGCCTTCCATCACAGCCTCAGGCTCGGCAAACTCGTTATAGAGTCCGATGAAGCTCTCGCGGTCGGTATCGTAGCCCTGAATCTCGGTATTCACTGTGTAGAAAGCATAGTGGTTGCGGCGCTCACGATATTCGGTCTTGTGATAGATGGTAGAACCCTCTACCTCCACCTCGCCCGTAGAGAAGTTGCGCTGGAAGTTCTCCATGTCGGTAGCAGCATTCCAGAGGCACCACTCTGCAAAGGAGAACACCTTGAGGGTCTTCACCTCCTCAGTCTGGTTCTTCAGCGTCATCTTCTGCACCTCAGCCCATGTATGGAGGGGTACGAAGAAGAGCACACTCGCCTCTACGCCGTTCTTGCTGCCCGTGATGCGGGTATAGTTCATGCCGTGGCGGCACTCGTAGCTGTCGAGCGGTGTCTTGCAAGGTTTCCATCCCGGGTTCCATACGGTATCGCCATCTTTGATATAGAAATAGCGACCGCCGTTATCCATCGGCACACCATTGTAGCGATAACGGGTGATGCGACGGAACTTGGCATCCTTGTAGAAGGAATAACCACCTGCTGTGTTTGAGATGAGCGAGAAGAAATCCTCGTTACCCAAATAATTGATCCAAGGCCATGGGGTCTTTGGGTCAGTAATCACGTATTCGCGATTGGCGTCATCAAAATGACCATACTTTTTTTCTGCCATTGTTTTTTTAATGTTTATTTCTAGGTAAAATATATTATTTTCGTGCAAAGATAGTAAAAAGTTTCAGTTTCGGGGTTAGAAAACAGTTTTTTTTTGTATTTTTGCAATGAAAAGTTTGATGATTATCATCATTCCATTAACATTTTATACTGTTGGCTTATGAAAAGAAACATTTTATCACTTCTGATAGCCCTCTTTGCTACGATGCAGGTAGCGGCTCAGACATACGACAACTTGTGGAAGCAAGCTGAAATCAATGCTCAGAAGGACCAGCCTAAGAGCGAAATCGCGGTGATGAAGAAAATCATCGCCAAGGCTTCGGCTGCCAAAGATTACGGGCAGCTGCTGGCGGCTGAGATGAGGCAAATGACTCTTTGGAAAGAGATTTCGGCTGACTCGCTGACACCGAATGTGAAGCGGATGGAGGCTGAAGCTTTGAAGACAAATGACCCGATGCTGAAAGCGGTGAGATATGCTGTGCTCGGCAAGGTATATCATGATAATCCGTATGGAATAGAAGTGGATGAGGCTTCTTTGGAACAAAGGGAGGATGCTTCTTATTATCAAAGTCAGCGAAAGGTAAACCTGAAGAAGAGCCGGGAGTTCTTCAAGAAAGCGATGGCGCACCCAGAGCTTCTTGCTAAGCATGCTTCTACTGAGTATGTGCCGCTGACTCTGAAAGGGGTGGACGGAAGTTCCTTCAAGAATGATTTGCTTCATCTCATCGGATTCGAGGCAGACAGCAAGGAGGCGTATCTGCAGCTGTACACCTATTATAATAAGGTGGGAAATAGGGGTGCGGCTTGTCTCTGTGCCTATAAGCTCATCGAGAAATACCGCCAGGACGACGTGAGAGAGGTGAAGAAATCGAAGTATCTGCAGACCATCGACTCGCTCATCCAGGTTTATCAGGATATTCCGGAGGCAGGCGAACTTGCCGTGGAGCATTTCCGCTTCATGGAAGGTGCTACCGATGCCAAACCGCAGGATAAGCTCAACTATATCAACTATGCGCTGAGCCGCTGGGGTGAATGGTCGAGAATGAACGAACTGAGAAATGCGCAGAAGCGACTTACCGAACCGATGTTCCGGGTGAAGGATATGCCGCAGGTATTGCGACCTGGGGAGAAGGTTTGGGTGCAGCTGGATGTGCGTAATCTCCGGAACCTGAAAATCAGCATCTCCCGCCTCAATATTACGGCAGATAACGATTATAATGCGCAGGATGAGGCTACCTATAAGATGCTTCTGAAAAAGACTACGAAGCTGCATCAGAAGGATTTCAGCAGGAACTACTATGGTCGTCCGAATTACGAAGAGGTGAAGGATTCCATCGAAATCGGTGGCAATCTGCCGCTGGGTGCCTATCTGATGGAGGTGACTTCGGATAATGCCGGCATCGCTCCGCAGCGACAGCTTTTCTATGTGAGCAATCTGGCGGTGATGATCCAGCAGTTGCCTGATGACAAACATCGCTATGTAGTGGTGAATGCTACCGATGGACAGCCTGTACCGGGTGCGAAAATCATGCTCTATGACAGGGATTATGATGTGAAGACGGGCAAGTGGAAGAGACTGGTTCATGCCCGCTTGACAACCGATGAGAATGGAGAGGCTTATTTCAAGAACGTGGATGGAAATGTCTTGATTTCCACCAATAGCGACAAGTTTACGCCTGCCAGATACATCTATCTCAGCCGTACCCGCTATTATGAACAGAAAGATAATGAGACTAAATATCAGGTTTATACCGACCGCAGCATCTATCGTCCGGGACAGAAGGTGCATGCCACAGCCATTTCCTACATCGTGAAGAAGGGCTTGGATGCCAGTGTGCTGGGCAAGAGCAAGGAACTGAAGTTTGTCCTGAGTGATGCCAACTGGAAGCAGGTGGCAGAACAGAAGGTTACGACCGATGAATATGGTACGGCTTCGGTAGATTTCGAACTCCCGAAGGAGGGAAAGACAGGACAGTATTCCATCTCCGTGAATGGTACAGCAAGCGAATATTTCAGAGTTGAGGAGTACAAGCGTCCAACCTTCGAGATTACCTTCCCGAAGGTGAACGAGAAATATACCTGGGGCGACACCGTGGTGGTGAAAGCTTCAACCAAGACCTATGCCGGAGTGCCGGTGCAGGGTGCCAAGGTGGAGTATCAGGTGACTCGCAGAAACCAGCTCTGGTGGTGGGGCGCAGGCTCTGCCGGACAGTTGGTGAAGACTGACAGTTGCGTGACTCGTGAGGACGGAACCTTCGACGTAGAGATTCCGCTGGAGGCTTCCTTGTCTGGAAAAGACGAGGCTGATATGAGCGATTTCATGCGCATCGCCCGTTTCTTCAACTTCGAGGTCTCAGCCATCGTTACCGACATCAGCGGCGAGAGCCACGAGGGCGTGATGAGTCTGCCTCTGGGCACCAAGCCAACCATCCTCACGGTGAATCTTTCTAAGCGTATCGAAACAGACAGTCTGAAGACGGTGACCTTCGCTTACCGCAATGCCAGTGGAATGCCGATTTCGAGCAGGTTGAAATATCGAATTGATAAGGGCGAATGGAAGGATGCCGAGGCGAATGCACCGGTTTCTATCAAGGAATATGCTTCTTCTGCCTCTTCTTCCCTCGTTTGGAAATCTGGCGTTCATCAGTTGGAGGCAATCTGCGGACAGGATACCCTGCAGCAGAAGTTCACCCTTTTCAGCATGAAGGATACCCATCCGGTGGAGCCAACCACCGAATGGTATTATCAGACGGCGAAGACCTTCCCTCGTGATGGCAAGCCGGTCTATATCCAGGTGGGCTCTTCGGAGAACGGAGCGCACATCGTATATTCCATCATCGCCGGCAACAAACTGCTGGAGAAAGGCGCCTGGGAGTTGGGCGACAGTATCGTGACCTTGCCTTTCACCTACAAGGAGGAATATGCGTCGGGCATCGTACTGAACTATAGTTTCGTGAAGCAAGGCAAGTGCTATACCCGAATGATGAGCATCGCCCGTCCTTTGCCTGAGAAGAAACTGAATATCGCCTGGAAGACCTTCCGCAACCGTCTGACCCCTGGACAGAAGGAGGAGTGGACGCTGAAGATTACCACCCCTGACGGCAAGCCAGCCAAGGCGCAGCTGATGAGCGTACTCTATGACAAGTCGCTCGACCAGATAGCCCCGCATTCCTGGAAAATGTCGCTCGGATTCAGCCAATGGTTGCCAAGCTGCTTCTGGACGAGTAATCTGTGGTATTATAAGATGGATTTATTGGGTGTTTATCCTACTAAATATTTTGACCAGAAACAACTGGATGTAGATAAGTTTGATGGCAAATACTTTAGCTATTATGCTTATATGCAAGCGGTGGAGCTGAGCAAGTTGGAACGTTCTTCTGGCGGAACCGTTGAGTCTGTTCGTATACAAAAAGACGAGGTGGTTCGAGAAGAAGCGAAAGTCATCAGGATTCGCGGCTCTAAAATGACCCGTGTCGGAGCGGCTGCTCCATCTGCCAACAAGGTTTTTGATGTAGTAGAGGAGATGCCGCAGTTTGCCGGCGGTTCTGGCTCAGATGCAGGACAATTCCTCGACAAGGTACAGGTGCGTGAGAATATGAACGAGACCGCCTTCTTCTATCCTGCCTTGGAGAGCGACAACAATGGCAACGTAGCCATCAGGTTTATCCTGCCAGAGAGCGTGACTACCTGGAAATTCATGGGATTGGCTCATGACAAGGAGATGAGAAACGGTTTGCTGGTGGATGAGGCTGTGGCTCAGAAGACCGTGATGGTGCAGCCTAACATGCCTCGTTTCCTGCGTGAGGGCGATAAGAGTACCATCGTGGTTAAACTCTTCAATACTTCCGACAAGAAGGTGAGCGGCAACGCCCGTATGCAGATTCTCGACCCGGAGACCAACAAGGTGGTTTGGCAGAAGACGCAGAACTACAGCATCGATGCCGAGGGCTCTGCTACCATCTCCTTTGATGTCCAGGGACTGAAAGAAGGCGTATATATTAATAAGGTGGTGGCTGCCGGTAATGGCTACAGCGATGGTGAACAGCACTATCTGCCGGTTTTGAGCAACCTTGAACTCGTGGTGAACACCCTGCCTATCACCCTGCATCAGAAGGGTGAGCAGAACTTCGACCTGAGCAAACTCTTCCTGAACAAGGAGGGCAAGCAGGCGAAGGGCACTGAAGAGGCAAAGGTAACCATCGAGTACACCAATAACCCAAGTTGGCTGATGGTGAAGGCGCTGCCAGCTATCAGTAATCCGGATGAGGAGAACGCCATCTCGCTGATGTCTGCCATCTATGCCAATACCATCACCACCCATATCCAGAAGACTCTCTCTTTGGATAATCATTCTCAGAAGAATCTCTCTCAGGAGAGCATCCGCCTGCAGAATCAGGTGGAGAAACTGAAGAAGTTGCAGAATGCTGACGGTTCCTTCTCCTGGTGGAAAGGCATGAAGGGCAGCCGGTATATGACAACATCGGTAGCCGAAATGATGGTTCGATTGAATGCCATCGCAGGTGTGCAGAAATCCACCGCCAAGATGCTGACTTCCGCCATTGATTATCTCTCCTGGCAGACAGCACAGGAAGTAAGAGAAATGAAGAAGCAGGAGGAGAAAAAGCAGAAGGTGAATCCTAGCGAACAGGCGCTGCATTATCTCTACATCCTTTCGATGGATGGCAGAAAGATGAAGCAGAATCTGGAGCAGGATAAGGCTTATCTGCTGGAAAAGATGTCGAAGATGACCGGTGATTTCTCCATCTATGGCAAGGCGCGTGCTGCCGTGGTACTCGCCAGAAACAGTCAGCAGAATGCTGCTTACCGCGAGAAGGCTGGCGAATATCTGCAGAGTGTGAACGAATATGCCGTTTACCGCGAGGAGATGGGCCGCTACTACGATACCCGCAAGGCACTCTACAGCTGGAGAAACTATAAGATTCCTACCCAGGTATCTGTGATAGAGGCGATGCAGATGCTGAAGCCGAACGACAAGCAGACCATCGAGGAACTGCAGCGCTGGCTCCTGATGTCGAAACGTACCCAGGTTTGGGATACGCCGGTGAACACCGTGGATGCTGTTTACGCCTTTATGAAAGGCAATGAGAGCAACTGGAGCAGGAAGGCAGAGAATGCTGTTCTGAAACTGGATGGCAAGCTGTTGCCGATGCCGCAGGATTCTACTACGCTGGGTTATGTCAAGACCGAAAAGGCGGGTAAGGCATCTACTCTGAGCATCAACAAGAAGAGCGATTATACCAGCTGGGGTGCCGTATATGCAGAGTTCAAGCAGCCGCTTAGCGAAATAGCTTCTCTGGAATCGGGCATCAAGGTTAGCCGTAAGGTTGAAAACCAGAAGAAGGCGAAGGTGGGTGATAAGATCAAGGTCATCATCACCATTACTGCCGACCGTGACTACGATTTCGTGAAGATTGTGGACAAGCGGGCAGCCTGTCTGGAACCTGTCAATCAGCTGAGCGGTTACCAGTGGGGTATGGAATGTTATGTTTCTCCTAAGGATAATACAACAAATTTCTATTTTGATCGTTTATCTAAAGGTAAGCATTTCGTAGAAATGGAATATTATGTTGACCGTAAGGGCGATTACCAGTCGGGCTCCTGCACGGCAGAGTGTACCTACAGTCCGGAGTTTGGTGGTCGTACGGAGGCATATAAGATGACAGTTAATAATTAATATAAGGATTGATAATTACGAATAGAATAGTATGAAACGAATGAATATATTGATGCTTTCATCGCTGTTGGCGGTGTCTGCGTCGGCACAGAAGATAAGTACTCAGAACGAGATCGTGGATTGTGGACAGGTAGTATTCCGCAAGCCGGTGACCGCTGAGTTCCTGATGAAGAATGAGGGCAGCAAACCGCTGATCATCCATCAGGTGTATAAGAGTTGCGGATGTACAGAGGTTGTGTATCCGAAGAACAGTGTGGCTCCTGGCGGCAGCTTCTTGGTCAAGGCGGTGTATGATGCGAAGCAGATGGGTACCTTCCACAAGCAGATATGCCTCTATAGCAATGCATCGGAGGAACCTTTTATCCTCTCCATGCGCGGTAGGGTAGTGAGCAATGTGGTAGATTTCGCAGGTCCATATAATGAACTGCTTGGCGAACTCAAGTCGGATGTCCAGGAGGTGGAGTTTGATGACGTAAACCGTGGCGACCGTCCGGTACAGCGCATCCATATCTTCAATCCTACAGAGGAGATGATGGAACCAGTGGTCATGCATCTTCCTAACTATCTCCAGGCGGCGGTTTCGCCTTCCAGGGTGGCTCCTCACCGTTCCGCAGAGATTACCTTCGTGCTGGATTCGAAGAAGCTGCGTGATTTCGGCTTGAATCAGACTTCTGTTTATCTGGGTGAGCGTCCTGGCGACAAGATTGCTCCAGAGAAGGAAATCGTGGTTTCTGCCGTTCTCCTGCCAAGTTTCGACAAGTTGACTGCTGAGCAGAAGGAACAGGCGCCGAAGGTGGAACTCTCTACCACCGATCTGAATCTGGGAAGCTTCAACGGCAAGAAGAAGCGCAAGGGTGAAATCCTGGTTACCAACAAGGGTAAGTCGGTTTTGGATATCCGAAGCATGCAAATGTTTACCATGGGCTTGCAGGTACAGTTGAAGAAGAGTAAGATTCAGCCGGGAGAGACCGTGAAGATGAAGGTGACAGCCGTGGCTGCCGATCTGAAGAAGTCGCGTGCCAAGCATCCTCGTATTCTCATGATTACCAATGATCCGGAGAATGCCAAAGTTGTAATTAGAATAAATGTAAAGTAATGCAGATAGAAATAGATCATGGTAGTGGTTTCTGCTTCGGCGTAACCACTGCCATCAAGAAAGCTGAAGAAGAGTTGGAAAAGGGCAGTACACTCTACTGCCTGGGTGATATTGTGCATAATGGTATGGAGGTGGAGCGCCTGCATGAGGCAGGGCTGATTACCATCGACCATGAGGAGATGAAGGAGCTTCACGGTGTGAAGGTGCTGCTTCGTGCCCATGGTGAACCGCCTGAGACTTATGCGCTGGCAGAGAAGAACAATATTGAGATTATTGATGCTACCTGTCCGGTAGTACTCCAGTTGCAGCGCCGCATCAAAAAGCAGTATGTGAGCAATCCGGAGGCGCAGATTGTCATCTTCGGCAAGAAGGGACATGCCGAGGTGCTGGGACTGGTAGGACAGACCGAGAGTCATGCCCTCGTGGTAGAGAAGTTTGAGGATGTAGAGCATCTGAAGGAAATAGGTAAGTTGGATTTCAACCGTGATATCTATCTCTATTCCCAGACCACCAAGAGTCTGGATGAGTTCCATCGCATCATCGAGTATTGTCAGGAGCATATCGTAGAGGGCGCAACCTTCAAGAGCTTTGATACCATCTGCCGCCAGGTGGCTAACAGAATGCCAAACATCGCATCCTTTGCCAGCAAGCATGATGTCATCCTCTTTGTCAGTGGCAGAAAGAGCAGCAATGGAAAGGTGCTCTTCAAGGAGTGCAAGAGCGTGAATGCCAACAGCTATCAGATAGAGAGTGCCGAAGAAATCAATATGGATTGGTTGAAGGGCGTGAATACCGTAGGCATCTGTGGTGCTACCAGTACTCCTAAATGGCTGATGGAAGAATGCAAGGAGAAAATCATCAAGGATACCTTATCATAAAGAGAAACAGGTAATTTGATGATTCATCTCATCAAATAAAAACAGGTGATAAATCTTCTCACGAGGACTTATCACCTTCAAAAAACAGTAATTAACTCAAAATTTATAATCTATATCATTACTACCTTGTCATTATGTCTGCAAAGATAAATAAAACGACGTTTTTTTGCAAAGCCAATTCTTTAAAATGGCAGTTTTTTTATATTAAACTGAAATTTTAATATATTTTTGCAATCGTCTTTGGGCATTCTACGACAAAGTAGCTTTTTGTTACTTTTCTGCGGCTTTTTGATACTGTTTCATCAACCATTCCTTCTGTTCCGGAATTGTCATCTCACTGTTGTCGAGTGTGATGGCATCATCAGCCTTGCGCAAAGGAGAGGTCTCACGATGGGTGTCAATATAGTCACGCTCCTCTACGTTTTTCAGAATAGCCTCGAAGTCGGCAGGCATTCCTTTCTCCTTGAGCTCATCGAAACGGCGCTGTGCTCTTACCTGAGAGCTTGCCGTAACGAAGATCTTCAGTTCTGCGTTAGGGAAAACGGTGGTACCGATGTCACGGCCATCCATTACGATGCCCTTGTCTTCGCCCATCTTCTGCTGCTGGGCTACCAATGCCTCTCTTACGAATGGGATGGCTGCCACTGGACTTACGTGATTGGAAACCTTCAGCGAGCGGATCTCCTTTTCTACCAACTCACCGTTGAGATAGCAGTCTGGGCGACCGGTTTCGGCGTTGAACTTGAAAGAGATGTGGATGTTTGGCATCTCAGCCTCTAACGCTGCTACCTTTACCTTGCCATCCTCATCGAAGAGCTGGTGGCGCAGGGCATAGAGCGTAACTGAGCGATACATGGCACCTGTATCTACATACACATATCCGATTTCCTTGGCAAGATCCTTTGCCATGGTACTCTTTCCACAAGAAGAGTAACCGTCAATTGCTATTGTAATCTTCTTCATATCTTTAAATCTGAAAAGTTTATCTGTTCTATAAATCTGTATTCTATAATCTGTAGTCGATATTCAGCAGCAGACTGTTGCTGCTGACATGGTATTTGCCGTAGGCGATGTTGAGATGGAAGCGCTCCAGATTGATACCGCCACCCAACGACCATCCGGCTCCATGGCTGCTGGTTTCATCTTCTCCGTTTACGATTTTCATCTCATCGTGGCGTCGGAAGTTATAGCCGGCTCCCACCCAGAGGCTTTCGCCCAACAGCAGATCGGCACCTAATACCGCATGGTTTCTGAGTCCCTTATCCCAATGATTCAGATTCACCAAGGTGGCTGAAACGCGGAAGGGAGTATTGATGAAGTGCTTGCTGACACCCACCTGTAGGTCAATCGGCATCTTCTCGTATTCTTCATCATAAGCCTTGAGCTGTCCACCCAGGTTTCTGGCTACAGCTGAAACCGACCACTCTTCTTCCGAATCGTAGTAGTTGAGTCCCAGATCCACTCCCATGGCGATGGAGTTGTAGTCACCGATATACGAGGTGATGAATTTGGCGGTGATACCACCCACGAGGCGTTCGCTGAGCAGGTAGGAGAAAGTACCCGCCAGGCAGATATCCTTAGCCGAGAATTCACCCATCTGGATGTTGTTCTCATCGGTCTGCTTCATCTTGCCGTAATCCACATATTGGGCCGATACCGCCCACGAAGCTTTCTCTCCGGCGATGCGGTTGAATGAAGCTGATGCCATATTCACCCCCTTCATATAGTTCATGTAGTTGAAGTTGAGGGTACGGTCGTTCACCGACGCCAGCAGGGCTGGGTTATGGAAAGCAAGTGCCGCATCATCTTCTATCAAGGTGATGTTATCGCCTCCCAAGGCGGCAGCATGGGCACTGACGGGGAGTCGGAGGAAGTTATACCCCGTCTGACTCTCTTGAGCCCCCATTTTTGTCGCGAAAAGCGTCAATATAATGGAAAAAACAACTTTTTTCATTTAAAATATCTAATTCTTTGGCAAAGATACGGCTTTTTTGAGAAATAAGACGTAAATTTGCAATGTTTTCGTAGAAAATAACGAAAGAGAATGTAAAATATTGCAGTTTGGACCCCAAAAACGGGTGAACAAGTCTGCAAATAGTAGATAATAGATATTGTGGAAATAAAGAAATCAGATCGTGCACAATTGGAGGACAAGCGGGTAACCTTTTTCCTGCTGGGACTCCTTATTGCCTTTACGCTTCTTTTTGTAGGATTGCAATATTCCAGAAATCCGCAGGGAGATGACGACTGGGCTGAGAACTTTGAAGATCTTTCGCAAGATATGGAAATGTCAACTCCGCCCGATCAGAAAGATATGGTGAGTGCGGAGGCTGTGGCGAAGGCACCTGCCTCGCAGGCTATCACTCAGGAGGTGAAACCTACCGAGCAGCAAATGGTCAAGAAGACACCGGAAAAGATCAGCACTACTACCAGCAAGCTGGTAATCGGTGATGGTTCGGGCGTGGTAGAAGGGGCTGACGTCAAGGAGGCGGCTCCTGAGACAGCGGTGGATCCGGCAGATACACAGGCTGAGGCTCCTATCAAGTTTACCGTGGTGCAGAAGATTCCGGAATTTCCGGGAGGCTGGTCGGCATTTATGCAATGGCTCACCAAGAACCTGAAGTATCCGAAGGTGGCGCAGAACAACAAGGTACAGGGCACGGTGGTGGTAACCTTCATCGTGAACAAGGATGGAAGCATCGCCAATACCAAGGTAAGTACCTCGGTGGATGCTGCCCTTGATGCTGAAGCGCTCCGCGTGATGAAGATGATGCCCAAATGGAAACCGGGTATGGACAAGAACAAGGTGTGCCGTACCATGATTGCTATTCCGGTGGTATTCAAGTTATAAAAGATAAAATAACTACATACTCAATTTCAAGACAGATTATAAATCAGATATTATAAATTAGAAATATGATAGATATGAAGACATCAGAAGAATTATTGGTAATGGTGAATGATTTCCTGGCAAATCTCCCATACAATCGTAAACCATTGTCGCTTTACGAACCGGTGAAGTACGTACTCTCTTTAGGTGGAAAGCGTATTCGCCCTGTTTTAATGCTCTTGGGATACAATCTCTTCAAGAATGATCCTGAGAAGATTCTGATGAATGCGATAGCTCTTGAGACCTATCACAACTATACGCTCTTGCACGACGACCTGATGGATAATGCTGACCTCCGTCGTGGTCATGAGACTGTACACAAGAAGTGGGATGCCAATACGGCTATCCTCTCTGGTGACAGTATGTTGGTGTTGGCTTACGAGAGAATGGCACAGTGCGACGATCAGCATCTTGCCAAGGTGATGAAGCTCTTTACTACTACAGCCCTTGAGATTGGAGAGGGACAGCAGTATGATATGGAGTTTGAGAACCGCAATGATGTGAAGGAAGAGGAGTATATCGAGATGATTCGCCTCAAGACCAGTGTGCTTCTGGCTTGTGCCCTGAAGATTGGTGCCATCCTGGCTGATGCTTCTGCTGAGGATGCTGACAATCTCTATAAGTTTGGCGAGCAGATCGGCTTGGCTTTCCAGCTGCAGGATGATTTCCTCGATGTATATGGTGATTCCAAGGTGTTCGGTAAGGCTATTGGTGGTGATATCACTTCCAACAAGAAGACTTTCATGCTCATCAATGCCTTCAACCATGCCAACGATGCCCAGCGTGCTGAACTCCAGAAATGGGTGGATGCCAAGGAATTCGACCGCAATGAGAAGGTGGCTGCTGTTACCCGTCTCTATAACGAGATCGGTATCGACAAGATGGCACAGGATAAGATTGCCTATTACTTCGAGCAGAGCAAGAAGTATCTTGATGCTGTGAATGTGCCTGCTGAGCGCAAGGAAGAATTGGCGAAGTATGCACAGAAAATGATGAAGCGCCAGTACTAATCATCAAGTTTAAAGTTCAAAGTTCAATGTTCAAAGTAATAGATACGCATACTCATCTCGATGCAGAAGAGTTTGATGAGGATAGAGCGGAAGCTTTCGCTCGTGCCAGGGAAGCGGGGGTAGGCAAGGTGTTCTTGCCTGCCATTGACGTGAAGACCACGCACGCTGTCCTGGCATTGAGTCGGGAATATCCGGGTTATGCCTATCCGATGATCGGTTTGCATCCTGAAGAGGTGAAGGCAGACTGGAAGGATCAGCTGGCTGAACTCCGAAAGATGCAGATTTCTGACTTTATCGCCATTGGCGAAATCGGACTGGATTATTACTGGAGCCGTGAGTTCGAGCAGGAGCAGTTGGAGGCATTCGAGGAACAGGTGAAATGGTCGGTAGAAACCCGACTCCCCCTGATGATTCATTGCCGCAAGGCACAGAACGAGATGGTGCACTTGCTCCGTCAGTATCAGAAAGACCTGCCTGGCGGCGTGTTCCACTGCTTCACCGGCAATCAGAAGGAGGCTGAAGAGCTTCTCTCTTTCGATAACTTCGTGCTGGGTATCGGTGGTGTATCCACCTTCAAGAGCAGTCATCTCAGAGAAGACCTTCCGGCTGCGGTTCCGATGAATCGCATCATCCTGGAGACCGACTCTCCATACATGGCTCCCGTGCCATATCGTGGCAAGCGCAATGAAAGCGCTTTCGTGATAGAAGTGCTCAAGACTCTGGCGAAAGCATACGGAGTGAGTGAGGAGGAATTCGCTGAACAGACGAATAAGAATGTAGAAAGCGTCTTTCACTTCTAGGGAAATGCCCCACACGCCCTGAAAGGGCAGAAGCTCCTAGATCGGAAGAGCACACGTCTGAACTCC
>ERZ506931.569-NODE-569-length-15305-cov-4.814492_pt1 | contig 15305 bp, 14 predicted proteins | sample MGYA00512902_ERZ506931 | MGnify/ENA metagenome assembly ERZ506931 | reverse complement strand
GCGGCCCTGCTGAGGTGTATGGTGAGATAACCAGTGGCAGTTTTGCGGATTCTGCACCCTCCTGCCGGTTTTTTCTCCCCTCCGGGTTCTATTGCCGTCCGCCGCGCGGTAAATATCTACTACCAATGACCCCGGAGGTGTCCTATGAAAAAGCTTCTGCTCTCCCTCTCCGCGCTGCCGCTTTTGGCCGCCCTCGTTTTTACCGGCATCTATTTTACCCGTTTTCAAAGCATGGCCACCCTGCAAAAAATCACTGATTACAGCGATGGCTATAACCTCTACCGCATGGATATCCGCTACCGTTACAGCCTGAATGACCTCCTCGCCCGCGGCATCACCGATGACCAAAGCATGGTGGATGCCATCCTGAAAGAGGCGCTGCCGCTGCTGCCGGTCACTATCCAGGCACCCTCCTTCGGCTGCACCGCCTTTGCCGTAGTGGAGCAGGATGGTACCGCTTGCATGGGCCGTAATTACGATTTTCGCTACGATACCTCCGCCATGGTGGTCTATTGCTCACCACAGGATAGCTACCGCTCAGTGGCCTTCGCCGCCTTGGATAACATCCAGGCCAACACCCCGGAGCAAAGCCTGAAAACCCGCCTGGCTACCCTCACCGCGCCGTTCATCTGTCTGGATGGCATGAATGAAAAGGGGGTGTCTATTGCTGTGCTCACCTTGGATAGCGAACCCACCTACCAGCAGACTGGTAAACCCACCATCACTCCCACCTTGGCCATCCGTCTGGTACTGGATCACGCCGCCACCACCGCTGAAGCAGTAGCCTTGCTGCGGGAGTATGATATGTTTGCCTCCGGCGGCCGGGATTATCACTTCTACATCACCGATGCCAGCGGAGATGGGCGTGTGGTGGAATATGACTGCGATGATCCCGCCCGTCCCCTGGTGGATACCCCCGCGGCAGCCGCCACCAACTTCTACGCACTCTACCCGGATCGGGTCAAACCCAACCAGCGAAACGGTATCTACGGCCATGGCCGGGAACGCTACGATACTGTACTGAAAATATTAGCGCAGCAAAAGGATGTCCTCTCCCCCCTTACCGTATGGGATGCCCTGCGGGCCGTCGCCCAGGAGCCTGACTCCAAGGATATCACCAGCAATACCCAGTGGTCCATCTGCTTCCACAGTAGCACTCTTTCCGCCGATGTGGCCTTGCGCCGCCACTGGGATAATATTTTCTGCTTCCGCCTGACTGAGAACACTGCCACTGCGCTTTCCTAATCCAAAGCGCAAAATCCCCCTTTCGGGGGATTTTCATTTTGCCCGTTATCGGTTCAGCAGCCATATCGCAATATTAAGATACACCGCAAAGCACAGCCAAATGAGATAAGGAATCTGCAGATAGGCCGCCTTGGGGCTTATCTGCTCAAACCGCAAAGCCATGACCATCACCAGTGCAATGAGAAGCAGCAGCCAGATCACCGCAAAGCCCCACATCTCCCACCGGAAGAAGAAAAACGGCCACAGCAAATTCACCACCAGCTGCACGATATAGAGATTCCGGGCAGGCTTAGCATGGGCCTGGTCGGCGTTCCATACCATCGCCATTCCTATCGCCATCAGCAGATACAGTACCGCCCACACCACCGGAAACAGCCACCCCGGCGGTGATAACGGCGGTTTTATATAGTTTTCGTAGTTGCCCCCGCTGCCGGAAAGGATCCCCGCCAGCACCCCGCCTGCTATGGTCGGCAGTATCGCCCACAGGTAGGCTTTCCACGGTTTTTGCTTCATTGCCACGCCCCCCTTTGCCCTTAGTATACGCACCGGGTCCATCCTCTATGCAGCCGGCAAATGGCCGCCCCGCAGGGCGGCGCTCCGCGCCGTGACGGGCCTTTCAGCCCGTCCCCGCGGCCTGCGGCCGCGGCCCCTGCGGGGCCTTCTCCCCCCTGCTCCTCCCCTCCCAGCAGAATCCTGGCCTTGGCGGCAGCCCGCCCCTGCGGGGCTGCCGGGCTTCGCCCGGCTCGGCGCGCTGCGGGCGCCGGGGCTGCCGCCCCTCCCCTTTTGCAAACTCTCCCCCATGTTAAAATGTGTTGCTTGCTTCCCCACCGCCTTTTGTGCCATAATAGCGGGTAGATACCACCAAGGGAGGTGATCAACATGCTGGGCGAAAATATCCGCGCACTGCGCAAAGCCCGGGGCCTTTCCCAGCAGGAACTGGCCGAACGGCTGCATGTGGTCAGGCAGACCGTCAGCAAATGGGAGCAGGGGCTCTCGGTCCCGGATGCCGATATGCTGGTGCGGCTGGCCGAGTGCCTGGAGGTCTCCGTAGAGGAGCTGCTGGGCGCTCCAAAGCCGGAAAGCACCGCCCCGCTGGAACCGCAAGCGGTATTGGCGGATAAGCTGAGCGCCCTCACCGGCCAGCTGGCGGAGCAGAATCACCGCCGGCGCCGCTTCTGGAAATGGGTCGCCATCGCCGCCGGGATATGCGGGCTGTTGCTGCTGCCGCAGCTAGTGCTTACCCTGCTGATGCTGGGGTATGGCCTCCCGGCCAATAGCAGCATCGGCATCATCGGCGGCGCGGATGGCCCCACCGCTATTTTCATCACGGCCGGCTTTCCCTGGGGCCTGCTCTTCGCCATATTGGGCTGCATCGCCCTGGTGATACTGGGCATCATTATGAGCCGCCGCCCAGACTAAGGAGGAACCTATGAAACGATTTTTCGTTATTATTCTTGCCAGCGTATTGCTGCTTACCGCCTGCGGCAAGCAGGTCACCACCCACCGCATCGAGGATAAAGATTGGCAGGTCGTCACGGTGCAGTCCACCCAGGATGGCAGCATCCTTTTCATCGGGAACAGCATGCAGGAGATCTACCCCGATGCCGCAGTGCTTGAACTGACCTGCCGGGCCGAAAACGGCAAGCTCACCTTCACCTCCGGTACGCAAAGCTGGGAGGGCAGCTATACCCGGCAGGATAGCGGCGGTGTGGAAGCCACCATTTACAGCCTCACCGTAGGGGATGAAACCGGGCCCGCGGCGGTATCGGTCACCACCCGGCAGGATGGCAGCGCCGAGCAAACGCTGGTGCTGCAGTTGGGCGGGTACTCGCTGTACTTTGCCGCGGCCGCTTCGTAAAGTTTTCGGTCAAGCCTTTTTCAAAAGGCTTGCAGTTTCCAAAGACAGCGTCTTTGGTCGCCCATTTCAATGGGCGAAACCCCTTAAGGCCGGAGGGCGCTCCGAAAGGGGATGAATTGTGGGGATGACCCAGTGTGGTCATTCCCACAAGAGGGGGAGCCCTGCAAGAGAGGGCTTCCCCTTAGTTTCCCCTTTAGTAAGCTTTCTTTTCGCCGAACAGGCGAAAAGAGCATCGGCAGGGCGTCTCTCTGCCAGCCCTCACAGAAGGCTTTTTTCCTCCACCGATAAAGAGCAAAAACCATCCCCCACCGGCTCATCACCGATGGGGGACATTTTATGGCGTATTCTTTTACTTGTTTAGGTCAGGCGCCGATACGGGCGGACGGCGGAAGTGGGAGTGCTGCTCAAAGGCATAAGCGATCTCGATAAGCTTCGCCTCGCTCCAGGGGCGGCCGATGATCTCCATGCCGACCGGCACGCCGATGGGCGCGTTCTCATCGGGCGCAAAGCCCGCGGGAACCGCAATGGAGGGAAAACCGGTGGAGGAGCACAGCACGCCGTTGCGCTGCTGCTGGTTGGCGCCGATCTTACAGACCAGCTGCTGCTGATGCGGATAAACCATGGCATCCAGGTTTAGGTCGGCCATGATCTTCAGCACATGGGTGCGCACACCGATCTTGTTATACATCTTCTCCAGATAGCGGGGAGATCCGACCTCGCGGGTCATAGCATCGCGCATATTGCTTTCGCTAAAGGGATGGAACAGGCCCTTTTCCAGAATCTCCGCCATGCTGTGGATCTGCCAATCCTCAGGCAGGGTGGCCAGATACCCGTCCAGGTCATGCTGGAAGTCATCCAGGTGGACCGAAACCTCGCTGGTCAGCCACGGCTGATCGATGTTATCGGTCACAGGCACCAGGGTAGCGCCGTTCTCCTCAAAAACCTTCAAGGCATTGCGCACCACCTTGTTGGTGGATTCATTGATCTCTTCCTTGCCAAAGAGGCTCTCCAGCACACCAATGCGGCGGCCCTTCATGCCGTCCACATTCAGGTGGTCCATGTAGCACTCCTCGTGGCCAACGCTCCAGGCGGTCTCGGCATCATCAGGGTCATAGCCCTTAATGACATCCAGGCAGCGGACTGCGTCCTCCACGGTGCGGCAGATGGGGCCGGCGGTATCCTGCGTCAGGGAATAGGGCACGATGCCCGCGCGGGAAACCAGACCAATGGTGGGACGGATGCCGACCAGGCTGTTGGCGGAAGAGGGGGAACGGACGGAATTGATGGTATCAGTGCCCAGGCCGATGATACCGATATTGCAGGCGATGGAAGCGCCGGTGCCGCCGGAGGAACCGCCGGGGGTACGGGTGGGATCATAGGGGTTCACCGATTGACCCATCACCGAGCTGATGGTCTCGCCCCAGATGGCGAACTCATGCAGGTTGGTCTTGGCCAGAATGAGAGCGCCCGCTTCGCGCAGCTTCTTGGTCACAAAGGCATCCTTATCCGGCACCCAGCCCTCCAGCGCGATGCTGCCGGCGGTGGTGGGCATATCGGTGGTATTAAAGTTATCCTTCAGCATCACAGGGATACCGTGCAGCGGGCCGCACAGCGCGTGGTGCTCTTTTACATAGGCGTCAAAGGCATCCGCCTCCTCCAGCGCCTTGGGGTTTACACAGATGATGGAATTGATGGCCGGGCCCTCGTGGTCATACGCCTTGATGCGCGCGATGTAATCCTCGCACAGCTCGCGGCAGGTCAGGGTTCCGTCCAGATAGGCGGCCTGCACCTTGGCCACAGTGGTCTCCATAATGTCAAATTTGCTCATGGGGCTACTCCTTCCTTTTTCCCGGGATAAGCACTTTTTCTCCTACTTACCCATTTTGTTATTCTCATTATAAGCCTCCAAAATGCCTTCGTCAACGGCTTTTTACCGCCTTGTGGACTGCCCACAAGGGACCTGTTCTCTGCAGGTTTTGCTTTGTTCCCTACCCCTAACCCAGTCCCTGCAAGGAGCCAGATCCGGGCGCAGCCCCCTCTCCCGCACCCCCGTTGCCATGTCCGGAAATGTGTGGTAAAATAAGGGGTAAAGCAGGAATCCGTTTTCGCTTTCTGCCGATGGCGTCATTGCCGGAACAAGACAGCGGCACTAAGATCTGCCGCTCTGCTGTGCGGCACAGCTTTGGATCGGGTATATAAGTCCTACTGTGAACGGTTAGGTTTCGTTGCAAATGATAAGGGAACCTATGGCGTGCAAAGAAAATTTTGGGAATTAAACTAACCACCATAAATCAAAAGGAGAACACCATGGATCATGTCAAGCTCGCCGTCAACGGCACCCTCATGCGGGGGCTCCCGCTGGAAAAAAACCTCCTCGATGCCGGCGCCTTCTTCCTGCGGGAAGCCGCCACCGCCCCCTGCTACCGCCTGTGGAGCATCAATGACAACAACCCCGCCATGCTGCGGGTGGATCCCGCCGACCCCCAGGCCGTCAGCGTCGCCGTGGAGGTATGGCAGGTTCCCGCCGCCGGGCTCGCCTCGGTACTCATGAAAGAGCCCGAGGGCCTCTCGGTCGGCAAGGTCACCCTCTCTGATGGCGAGGTCGTTCTCGGCGTCATCGGAGAGCCGGAACTCGTCCGCGGCCAAAAGGAGATCTCCTCTTATGGCGGCTGGCGCAGCTACATCGCCTCACTCTGATCCATCCGGCGGCGCGCCGTTTTCGGCCGCGGCTAATTTTCTCCCTGATACTGTGCGCCGCCGTTCCCCTTTTGGAGAACGGCGGCTTTATTCTATCCCTCTATTGGTCCGGCTTCCTCCGCTTTTATAATGATTATCTCGCCAGTCCGGCCTGCCTTGGGATTACTCAGCAGGGTGTCCTCCACCACTTCCTCCGCCAGCTCGGCCGCCCGGCGCTCATTCTGCTCCTTGGCGTCCGCGTAGATATCCTCGGCGTCCTCCCGGACGGTGGTCACGGCATCCATCATGCAGTCCTTGGCGCGCAGCGCGGCGGCTGTTACGCCGGTGTAGACCTTCTTGGCTTCCCGGCAGCCCAGGATCTTGAGCCCGGCGGTGTCGAACAGAACACCGGCCGCAAACAATCCAATCTTCTTCATAGTTGTATACCTCCTGTCAGTCGGCACCTCGGCAGCTTCCGCCATGCTTTTCTGTGATTACCTTCGTTTGACAAGAGCACATACAGTTTTTGCGGGCATAAATACCGCCCGACATTGCGCGTCGCGTTGACAGGCGCCAGCCTGCCTGCCGCTCCGCGCTTCCTCGGATGCCATTTCTCCCGCGCAAAAACTCCGTAGGACTTTTCGGCGGGGGAAAGCCGGATGATGACAAGGAAGAGGACGCCGGCATACTGGCGTATGCCAAGGACGATAACGCAGTCAGCGCCGATTTCCGCTTGGGGTCCCTGCAAGGTCATAAGACCTTGCGGGGAAAGGAGGACGCACCGCAGCGGGGAGGGCTGCCCGAAGCAAAGCGCAGGGTCAGCATGACAGGAGCGGAGGTTGCGTCCGACGCAAAAGTGTGCGTGTCCTTGTCAAGCGAAGGTGTTTTTCACTCCACATATTTATCGTAAAGAGTGCCATAAGCAAGTGCTTTTTTCCATCCCAAGACCACACTTTTCCGCAGAAAATTCTTCTTTTTGCCCGCCTCATTTTGTGCTGTTTTTCTGCCCTGCAAGATATAGTGGCACAGCATCATTTTTAGCCGCAACTAATTTTCTTTTGCATTCACTAAATTGCCATAATGTAAATCTGGCATGGGTTCCACTCATCCCAAAGGCTTGGGAATACTTCCAGCTCCTTGAACCCTAAACTTTGGTAAAAACGGTTGGTGTCATCATATTCTTTGTAGCGCCCCATCTGCACTGTTTTTACCTGCAAAAAAGAATACCCGGTTTGGGCCGCATACTTCTTTGCTGCCGCAAAAAGCGCTCGGCCACAGCCTCGGCAGTGGTACTTTCGGTCCACTCCCATCACCGCCAGTTCCATGGTATCACGCCCGGTCTCCTTCAGACAAAGAAAGCCGATGGGCTTTCCCTGCTCCATCGCGGCAAAACAAGGTTGTCCGGCGCTTTGGGCAATATATTCCTCCCGCGCCTCAGCTATACCAAACCATTCCGGCAGCCCCTCCAAGATCTGCCGTACCACCTTTTGCTTTTCTTCCGCCACTGTGAGCTCCTGAATCTCCATATTCTCCTCTCCTCGCTAAAAATGCCGGCACAGTTCCCCATGCCGGCCGTTATCTTTATGCCTCCGCAGGCTCCGCCGCGGTGAATTTCGCCATCTCCGTCAGGGTATCAAACATCCGCAGGCTCTGGTTTTGGAACGCCGTAAAATCAATCGCCATGACCTTGTCATTCTTCACGGCAGCCACCACCTTATACTCATAGCTCTGCTTCACCGTCTCCACCTCGTCCGCCTCAGCACAGAAGATCACATCCGGCTCCAGCGCCCTCAACTCACTTTCCGGGTACAGCCAGTTGGTGTAGTCCGCCCCGCTGCAGTGGAAGCCCACCTGGGCCAGCAGTTGGCCCTCCAGGGTATCCCCAGTGGCCATGCGGTAGGGGTAGGAGATGAGTAGGGTGGCATCGGGGGCGGCAGCCATCCCGGAAAGGGCGGCGGTCGCTTCGGCCAGCTTGCTGTCTATCGCCGTGCTTACGGTCTCCGCAGCAGCAGTGCCGGTCACATTACCGGCCAGCAGGCTGCCCAGCGCCCGGTAGTTCTGCTTTATTCCCTCCACCGAGTCCGCCCGGGGCAGCACCAGCACCTGAGCTCCGGCCTGCTGCAGCTCGGTCAGGGTACTTTCGGTCGGCTGAACAGTGCACAGCACCAGCGTGGCTCCGCTGGCTTTTATTTTTTCCACCTCCGGCTGGTAGGCGCTGCCCATCCGGGGTTTGGCGACAGCTGCCGCCGGGGCCGTGCAGTATTCGCTTACCCCCACCAGCAATTCCCCATAGCCCAGGTCGTACACCATTTCGGTGGTCGCCGGGGAAAGGGATACCACAGCCGTAGGGGCCTCGGTCAGGGTCACATTGCCCACCGTCACCGGGTATTCCGGGTCAGGCTTGGGCTCCGGTTCGGCCGGGTTGTTATTACAGCCGGCAGCCAGCAGCAGAAGCGCCGCAGCGGCCAGGGCCAGCAGTTTTTTCATCATGGCACATCCTCCCTTGGTTTCTCTCTTCATTGTACCCGCTTTGGGCCCGCATTTCAAATGAACTTTGTATGAACGCCCCGGAAAATTGCGGCAGAGCTCCTCTGCAGGTCTGTGCAGGGGACGCATTCGGGCCGTAGGCCAAACCGTCCCCCGCGGGGGACGGTTTCAGCGGGCGGAGCCCGCTGGCCCCGGCTGCGCCGGGGCGGCCTGCGGCCCGCCCCTCCCCTTGCAGAAACCCTGCCTTTATATTCAATACAAACCGTATAATTCGTTCAAATTTATACTCTTTTCGACAGATCTCCCGCCCACTGCCATTCGGCAGGTCAGCATCTTTTGCCAAAGCCCGCATCCATCGGGCCAAGTTCGTGCAAAAGGCAGCTCGCCCACTCCTCCACAGGCTTTGTGCCAGGCCAAGGAACCGGGGCGCAGCCCCCTCAGGCCTTTCTTATACATACTGTATTTTATTATCAAATTATACATCTATTCGACGGAATCCCCCATGGCTTTGCGATTACAAATGCCATGTATCATTTTTGGCGCATCAAAACTCCGCGGAACGATTCGGCGAAAGAAAATCAAAAATAACATCGTCAACGATGGTTTTGCGTTTGTGGGAAAGGAAGATGCCTCTCAGCGGGAAGGGCTCTCCCGTTAGGCTCCGCTAAATTCAACCCTTGCGATACCTCAAAAGGCACCAAGCCGCCCTCTTTGCCGCACTTCCCCCTACGACCTTTCCGCCGTCCACAAACCCCTTATCAAGATAAAATGCCGTTTCCTGTTATTCTGCGGCGGCCTTCACCACATCCTCCGCCAGCCGCTTTATGTCGTCCAGCGTCTGTAATTCCCCGGCACGGCGGCGCAGCTGGGCCGCCCCCCGCACCCCACTGATGTACCATCCACAGTGCTTGCGGGCCTCATGGCTGGCCACCCGCTCGCCCTTGTATTGCACGGCCAGGGTCATCTGCTCCACCATCAGCTCCATGCGTTTTTCCAGCGGAGGGGTCGGCTCATATGCCCCGGTTTGCAGGTACTGCCGCACCTGCCGGAACAGCCACAGGGCCCCCAGGGCGCCCCGGCCGATCATGATGAGATCGCAGCCGGTGGTTTCGTACAGGGCCTTGGCGGTTTCGGGGCTCACCACATCGCCGTTGCCAATGACCGGGATAGAAACCGCGTTTTTCACCTGGCGGATGATCTCCCAATCCACCGGGGGAGCGTACATCTGCTGCCGGGTCCTGCCATGAACCGTCACGGCATCAGCCCCGGCGGCTTCGGCCATTTGGGCAAATTCCACGGCGTTGATGTGGCTGTCGTCCCAGCCCTTGCGGAACTTGACGGTGACCGGGATGCTGCTGGCCTCCTTCACCGCGCGTATAATGCTTTCGGCCCGGTCCGGCTCCAGCATCAGGGCGCTGCCGCTGCGGTTGCCGGCAATTTTGGGGGCGGGGCAGCCCATGTTGATATCCAGCCAGGCGGGGGAATACTGCTGGGCCAGCTCGGCCGCGCGCGCCATGGGCTCCGGTTCATCGCCAAAAAGCTGGATGGCGCAGGGCATTTCCAGCGGGCCTATTTCCATCAGCTCGGCGCTTTTGCGGCTGCCCTGCACCAGCCCCTTGCAGCTCACCATCTCGCCCACGCAGGCCACGGCCCCAAAGCGCATGGCCAGCTCCCGCAGGGCGCGGTCGGAGACGCCGGCCATAGGGGCCAGCATGGCATAGGGGGGCAGCTCCCATTTTCCCAGAATCATCCTGTTTTCCTCCCGGTTTGGAATGCGAACGAAAGTTCTCCAGTTTCATTGTAGCACAAGAATGGGGGGATGTAAAGCCACGAACAAAAGTTTGTAGGAGTGCACGAAAATTCTACCATTTTGGGGGCTTGACAATGGGCAGGGTGCATAGAAAAAGCCCCCGGTGAGGGGGGCTTTGGGGTGGGTCATGGGTTATTTTTTGCGGGAGAGGACGGCCATGCCGAGGGTGGAGACAGCCATGAGGGCCGCGGCCGCGGCGACGACATCATTGGCGCCGGTGGTGGGGTTCTTCTCGGGCTCGGTCTTGGGGGTCTCCTCGGTGGAGGGGACGATGATGGTGATGGTGCCGGGTTCATTTACCACATTCTCAAAGCCTGCACCGTTTTTGGCTTCTTTCTTACCAACATTGCCCCAGGTATTCCCGGACATAGTTACCTGGACACTTTCGGGGCGACTGGTTGCTTTTATAATCTCGCCACTGGCATCTCCGCTGTTGGTGGAGGTATTCTTGCTGATGGTGATGGTGGTATCCTCGCCAACCTTATTGAAGCGAATAATACGGTCGGAAACATGGGTAAAGGTGTTTCCGGTGATTACAACACTGCCGTGATCGACAGCAGCAGCACTATCATCCTGAATGGCAATGGCATTATGATTGATATTATTAAAGGTGCTGTTAGTAACGGAAACACCATAAACAGGGTTTGTATAAACACCGTCAAAACAATTCTCAAACTTGCAGTTATCAACCGTCAAGTTCTTCAGATTATCCGTTGTAGTGGTCCAGCTGACAAAACGAATGCCCATGCCTTCAGCTTTCTCAGAGGTTGTGGTTGGATAACCAGAATTGAAGGAACAACTCTTAAAATGCAGCCCGTTAACGCTTGTTTGTGTGGCAGAAGATTCGATGTTTACAGAACTGGTAAAATTCAGACCTACAAGGTTAATATTATTCCATTCGAGGGAAACATAATAGCTCTTGTTCGTATCCACAACCTCAATATCAAGAACATAGTCATATTTAGAACCCGCATCGGTACCGTAAATTTGACCTGCGGCTGCACTCATTTTCCCGATGGTTACAGTTGCACCATCCGCTGCCTTAATGGTGACATTGTTCAGCGGACGACGATAAAAGCAGTTCGGAGTCCAGCCGGTCTGGCTCTTATAAGCAATGATTTCCTCTGCAGTATTAAACTTCTGATAATTCGCAGCAGATTCATCAAATCCGCCAACCATGTACTGGGTATTGCTGCCCGGATACTTGGTGGCACGGCCCAGCTCCAGCTGGCCGTAGGTACCGGCAGTAAGTACAATGGTGGTACCATCAATAGAGCCATACTTACCATCGAGAACATCCTGTGCGTTGGCAGGAGTGACATTCCAAACACCATTTACCGGGGCAGGGTCGCCCTCCGCCGCCATCGCCGTCACCGGCAGCATAACGGCCAGCATGAGCAGCGCCAGCACAACACTTAAAAGCTTTTTCATTTGGTATTGACCTCTCTTCTTTTTTATTTTTCTCACGGGCGGGGTTGTGTTTGCAGGGCAAACACAAAATATCCCCATGGGGATATGAGAACAGAGTAAGATTACCACTTTTGGGCAGGGGATGTCAACCTAAATGAGAAATTTTGGGGAGGTGCACAAATTTTCCCACTAAATTTGTGCAGGGTTTTCCTCCAGCAGGGCCTGCAGGGACTGCCGCAGGGAAAGGTAGCGCTGCTGCCAGTCCTCCCCGGTGGGGGCGGTGTAATTTACCCCAAACCAGCGGCAAACCCCACGGCACAGGGCTTCGGCAATCTCGCCCTGGTTTTCCACCAGCCACTGGGCATCGGCGCCATTATCGTGGAAGGCAAGCTCCGGATAGACCGAAAGCATGGGGGTGCTGTTGATCTCGTAGAAGGTGGTATTCTGGCGGACACCGCGGGTGGTAGCCGCCGGGTAAATGGCCATGAGTTCCTCGTAGGTCATTTGGCAGGCGCGCCAGCTGATGCCGCCGGGCTGGCCATAGGCCAGGACCTCCGGGCCGCGGGCGGAGCCCTCCCTGGGGGTGGCGGAGCTGGCATTGGTGTGGATGGGGAGGTAGTAATCAGCCTGCCAGGAAATGGCTTCCTCCACACGGACACGCACGGTGGCCGCGGGCGGAGCCATTTTGACCGAAAAGCCGCAGCGGGTAAGGGCCGCGGCGGTTTTTTGCGCGATGGAGGTGGTGACATCGTGCTCGAAGAGGGTGGGATAGCCGAAGTAGGGGCCGTGGGGAGCGGGACGGCGCTCCGGGGAGAGGTAGATTTTTTTCATGGGGGGATCTCCTTTCGTGGGGTGTAAGATATTTTATGCCGGAGGGGCCGGGGGCGAAAGTCCCTCCACTAATACGGCAAAAACGGCCCTTCTTTGCAGGAGAAAGGTTAATAATTCACTTTTTTTCACGGAAAATTTACGAATGCGGGAAATTATGGGTGTGATTTGACTAAATGCTGGGCTATATTTACAGCAAAATGGCAGGAAAAAGGAGCCCCCGAGGGGGCTCCCAAAATGAGGGGGATGGCTTATTTTTTGCGGGTGAGGACGGCCATGCCGAGCGCGGAGACGGCCATGAGAGCCACGGCCGCGGCGACAACATCATTGGCGCCGGTGGAGGGGTTCTTCTGGTCCTCGGTCTTGGGGGTGTCCTCGGTGCGGTCGGGGATGATGACGATGGTGCCGCCGGTGGAACCGCCGGGAACAACATTATTCTCCACCGTGGTCTTGACGATTCCGCTCAAGGGGTGAATCTCACCGTCTTTCACGCCTTTGGTCGTGTCAACGGTCTTGGCAACGGTGTTGTCTTTGGTAATAGTAAGGTTCAAATTCTCATTAGTAAAGGCGCCTTTGGAATCATCATAGATGAGGTAGCCGGTACCATTGATGGTGTTGCCGGAAACAGTGATCTCGGGTTTCGCACAGTTCAGCAGCTTCTCATGCAGAGTGATGGCGTTGCCACCGGTGAGATTCATGGTATTGTTCTTGATCGTGGCGGTAGTAAGACTGCTGAGCTGGATGCAGGAACGGCCGGAGTCGGTGACAGAGATAGTGTTGCCCTCAATAACTGCTTTAACATTTGCATGGTCAATGTTAATGCCACGGGCGTATCCGCTGATATTGTTATTCTTAATATTCAAGGTGTTGCCGCCTTTGCACTGGGCAAAGATGGGGTAGGCATTGTTGTCACCGGAGTAATTAGTGCCATCAAACACATTATCGTGGATGTTGTAGGTCATTCCGGTATTCTCAAAGTTATCATAGACATACAGGCGGCCATTGAACTTGCAGTTCTTGATCTCCATTTCACCGGTGGCAGTATTGGTGCTGCCTACTGTCCCATTGGCAGCGGAAGCTCCTACGGTGGTGCTGATGGTGGTCGCAAACTCGATATTATCGATGGTCAGCTTGCCATAAGAGGTATACATGCTGTCATAGCCGCCGGCAACATATGCCTGCACATTGCCATCTGTCAGCTTGGCTTTGCTGCCATCGGTATTATTCACGCCAATGATGCTATAACTGGTACGGAAAATCTCGTGGTTGCCGCCAATGGTGCAGTCAATTTGGTTACCATTGGACTGGAGAGAGGTAAAACCCGCCAATGTACCGTGGATATAATATTTTACCTCGGTCACAGAACCGGAAGTCCCTCTGTATTCGTGCAACGGAGCGGTATTATCGGTGACATCGAGATAACCTTTTTCCCATGTTACTCCAAACAAAGCCATATAGGCTTCATTAGCGGCCTTGCAGGTAGTGTATTGCTCATTTTCATACATAGCTTTTGCGTCGGCGATAGCCTCAGCGGAAACATTATCGCCGTAGGTCAGCTCCAAAGTGACATAATTCACTTCCTCCGCCATCGCCGACACCGGCAGCATGACGGCCAGCATAAGGATAGCCAGCAAAATGCTTAAAAACCTTTTCATTAGAATAAACCTCTCTTCTTTTTTATTTTTCCCGCAGGTGGAGTTGTGTTTGCTCCGCAAACACAAAAATATCCCCATGGGGATATGAATAGCAAGAATAAACTACCACTTTTGGGCAGGGGTGTCAACCTTTTTGAGAATTTTTGGTGACTCGCACAAAATGCGGGGGTGGTATTTGGCAAAAAATTCCCCCGGCAGCAAGCTACCGGGGGATGAGAGAGTCTATTTTACATTTTAGCCAGAGAAACGGCGATGCGGGCGGCGCAGCGGGCATTATTGAGCGCCAGCTGGACATTGGAGGCGAAGGACTCGCCGCCGGTCAACTCCTTGATGTGGGCCAGCAGGAAGGGGGTGATCTCCTTGCCGTGGATGTGCTGGGCATCGGCCAGCTCCAGGGCCTTGGTGATGATGCCCTCCATGTAATCGAAATCCATGGCATATTCATCCGGGATGGGATTGCCGATGAGGACGCCGCCGGGCATTTCCAGCTCCAGCTTGGTCTTGATGATGCGAGCGATCTCCTCCTCGCTCTGGGCGGCGTAATCCACTCCGAAGCCGCTCTTTTTGCAGAAGAAGGCGGGGAAATCGCTGGTGCCATTGCCGATGACGGGGACGCCCATAGTCTCGAGGTACTCCAGGGTGCGGCCGATATCGAGGATCTGCTTGGCGCCGGCGCAGATGACGGCGACGGGGGTGCGGGCCAGCTCCTGCAGGTCGGCAGAGACATCCATGGTGACCTCACCATGGCGATGAACGCCGCCGATGCCGCCTGTGGCGAATACATGGATGCCAGCCAGAGCCGCGCACATCATGGTGGAAGCGACGGTGGTAGCACCGGTCTTACCGGTGGCGAGGTAGGTGGCAAAGTCGCGGCGGGAGACCTTGCCGACATTTTCGCCGCGGCACATCAGCTCCAGCTCTTCCGGGGAGAGACCGACTTTGATCTTGCCGCCGATGAGCGCCATAGTGGCGGGGTGAGCGCCGCAAGCCCGGATCTCTTTTTCCACCTCTGCGGCAAAGGAGAGGTTTTCCGGATAGGGCATACCGTGGCTGAGGATGGTGCTTTCCAGGGCGACAACGGGCTCGCCGTTTTTGATGGCTTCCTGCAGCTCGGGGGTGATATCAAGGTATTTTTCGAGATTCATGTCAGATGTTCCTCCTGTAATTAAAGTATTCCGTAATACGGGTTTCAAAAGGTTCATCGACTGGGGCGGACGCTCCATCGTTGAAAGCTTATTATACCCATTCCCGCAGCGGAATGCAAGGGGTTTTGATGTGAAATTTGTGTGATTTTTGCGGGAAAGAACGGGAGATGACGAGCGGGCGCAGCCCCTTT
>ERZ506931.543-NODE-543-length-15791-cov-5.659761_pt1 | contig 15791 bp, 14 predicted proteins | sample MGYA00512902_ERZ506931 | MGnify/ENA metagenome assembly ERZ506931 | reverse complement strand
TTGATGGCACCGCTCAGCATGGAACTGGCGGTGTACAGGTCGGAAGCGTTCCACGGGTTTTCCACACCGCCGGTCCACTGGCTGCCGTCCGGCTTTGTGCCGATGGCACGCAGATTGCCGCCCACGCTCACCAGAGCGCTGGTCAGGCCGCGGGCCTCGGCTGCCTGACATGCCATTTCCACGGCATAGCCCTTGCCCACGCTGCCCACGTCCAGCCGCATGTCCGGGTCGGCCAGATAGACGGTCTTGGCGTCCTCGTCGATGATGACATTGTTGATGTCGCAGTGCTGGGCGGCAGCTTCCAGCTCGTCCATGCCGGGCAGCTTGTTGTCCGCATCGGTCTCGGTGGCCTCGGCCGCTTCGCGGTAGTTGTGCCAGATATTCAGCACGCTGCCCATGGCGATGTTCAGCTTGCCGTTGGTGGTGGCGTACATCTGGTCGGCCAGCTCCAGCATGGAAAGGATGCGGTCATCCACCTCCACGGGGGCCTTGCCGGCGTTGTCGTTGATGGTCTTCACGTTGGTCACGCCGGGGTAATCGTTGTAGATGTCGTACAACTGATTGTAGGTGACAAGGTCTGCGTGCAGAGCGTCCATCTGGGTCTTGAACACCTCTTCGCTCTCACAGTAGGCGATCACCTGCGTTACAGTGTCGAACACATCGTAAAAAATGGTGGAGTAGCGGGTCAGCTCCTTCTTTTTGGGGGCACAAGCGGCCAGCAGGCTCAGGCAGAGCGCACCGGCCAGCAGCATGCTGACCAAACGGTTTGCGCGGGTCTTCATAGGGTCTGGTTCTCCTTTGCGGCGGTAACGGCTGCGTGCTCCTCCTGCAGGTGGGCCAGCAGGTCGCCGAACACCCAGCTGCGGTTGGAGGGAGTGACCACAGCCTTGAGCGGGATGTTCACCTGTGCCTGCTTCATCAGGTCCAGCAGGGTGTCCACATCCTTATCCTTGAAGTTTGCCAGCACCAGTGCCGGGGGATAGGCACCCGGTTCCAGCACCAGCGTGCGGGCGGTTCTGGTCTCCACCTCGCCCAGCAGCTGGGCAACGGTCTTGCCGGCATCCGCAGGGGACACGGGCAGCAGCTTCATGCCAAAGGCGGGTGCCATGCCCTCCAGCTTGCCGCGGTCAGCATTGGAAAGATTCCAGCCCAGTGCCAGCGGCACACCGGCGTTCTGGTTGCGTGCGATATGTGCTTTCATAATGATACCTCTTTTTAAAGGGTGATTTCAAAATACACTATAGTATACCACAAACCAGAGCAAACGAAAAGCCCGGGCCTTTCTCTGAGCGGAAACAGGCCCGGACTTTTTCTGTTCAGTCAAAAGAAAAGATTATTTCCGGCTGGTAAGCCGGTTCAGCAGCATCACGGACAGAACGATGATGCCGATGACGAGGATGATGCCGACCATTCCGATGAGCATCATCGGCAGGGTGACCATCCACGAAGAAAGATGAAGCATAAGTACACCTCCGTTAAGCCATCAGGGTCAGGATGAGACCGCCTGCAATGACGGATGCGATCTGCCCCGAAACATTGACGCTGATGGAATACATCAGCAGGAAATTCTGGTTGTCCTCGGCCAGACCCATCTTGTTGACCACGCGTCCGCTCATGGGGAAGGCCGAAATGCCTGCCGCGCCGATCATGGGGTTCAGCTTTTTGCCCTCGGGCAGGAACAGGTTCAGCAGCTTGGCGAACAGCACGCCGCCAGCAGTATCAAAGATAAAGGCCACAAGACCCAGCGCCATGATGAGCAAAGTATCCGGCCGGACGAACTTGTCGGCGGTCATCTGCCCGGCAACGGTCAGACCCAGCAGCAAGGTGATGAGGTTTGCCAGTACGTTCTGGGCGGTCTCGCTCAGGGAGTTCAGCACCCCGCATTCCCGCAGCAGGTTGCCGAACATCAAAAAGCCCACCAGCGCCACGCTGGCCGGGGCTACCAGACCGGCGACCACCGTGACCACAACAGGGAACAGGATCTTGGTCAGCTGGGTGACATTGCCTTTTTCGTAGGGCATACGGATGCGGCGTTCCTTCTGGGTGGTCAGCAGACGGATGACCGGCGGCTGCACGATGGGTACCAGTGCCATGTAGCTGTAAGCTGCCACCATAATAGCGCCCAGATACTGGGATTTCAGGGTGTTTGCCACAAAAATGGCGGTGGGGCCGTCCGCTGCGCCGATGACCGCAATGGACGCGGCGTCCTTCATATCAAAGAAGAACCCGGCCAGAAACAGGGTGAAAAAGATGCCAAACTGTGCCGCTGCGCCAAACAGCATGAGCCACGGCTTTTCCAGCAGCGGGCCAAAATCGATCATGGCACCGATGCCGATGAACAGCAGCAGCGGGAACAGCTCGTTGGACATACCTGCCTCGAACAGGGCAGAGATGGGGCCAACGGTGTCTCCCTGCGTGATGGCACCGGATGCGGGAAGATTGACCAGAATGGCACCGAACCCCATGGGCAGCAGCAGACTGGGCTCCATCTTTTTGACGATGGCAAGGTAAATAAGCAGGGCACCGATGCCCCACATGACCACCATCTGCCATGTCAGCGCTCCGAAGTTTGAAAAGAGCGCGGCGAATGTGTTCCAGAAATTCATATTGTTTTTCTGCCTCCTTTTGTTCTGATGCTGCGGCAAGAAAAAAAGACCCTTGCCACAGCGTAAGATCTGTGACAAAAGTCTCAAGCGAACACATGACATCGGGCATTGCTGCCGTGATGACGCTGCCATGCAGCGGCCTGCCGGAAAAAAGCCTTGACCGGCGGGCTGCCCTTTACTCCCCTTTATCATTTTTATTGATACCAGAAACTGCCGCTTCTGTCAAGGGGGAAAATGCGTTTTTTCGCAAAAATCCAACCGTTTAAATCGTCAGTCCACCACCGGTACATCCAGCCCGAACTCCTGCGGGCGGAAGCGGGGACAGACGTTCTCGGTGATGCAGATGACCGAAGCGGCAAGACGGCTGCCGATCTCGCAGGATTCTGCCAGCGTTTTGCCGTAGGTCAGGCCGATGACCGTGCCGGCAAAGAAGGCGTCCCCCGCGCCGGTGGTGTCCATAACATCCACCTTTTTGGCGGGTACGATGCCGCAGTCACCGTCTGCACAGGCGTATACCGCGCCCTGCCCGCCCATGGTCACCACCATGCTGGGAATGTTGGCGCTGCGCACGTTGCCCGTGAGCACCCGGCACATCTCATCCGGGGAGAGGTGGTCGTAGTCGTCCGAGAACAGCAGCCCGGCCTCCTGCTGGTTGCATACAAAACAATCGATCTGCTGCAAAAAATCCCGCCGCTCCATGGCGATGCTCATGTTGGAGACTGCGGCAAACACCTTTTTGTCGTACTTTTTAGCGTAGCGCAGGGTCTGCTTTACCGTCTCCTTTTCAAGGTCCAGCTCCAGTGCAATGGAGTCGCAGTCTGCAAAAATGGCGTCGCCCTGTTCTTGCAGAAGGCCGGTCAGCGGGGTGGTGTCCGGCCGCTTGGAGATGGCGGCGTGCACATCGCCGTCGTTGTCAAAAATGGCCAGCCATGTGCCCATGCCGTCCGGCACTTTCTGGATAAAGCGGGTGTTGACCTTGTGCCTTGCCAGCTTGTCGATGACGTCCTGTCCCATGCCGGTGTCATCCACCAGACCCACAAAGGTGGGGCGCAGCTCTACGTTGGCGATATCCTCCACCACGTTGCGGCTCACACCGCCGTGTACCTGCTCGATGCGTCCGGCGTTGCGCCCGCCGGGGATATAGGTGGAAAGGGGATAGCCCTTGATATCCACAAAAACAGCTCCGATGACTACGATGCCCATAAACGATAAACCTTTCTGACTTCAGTTGATTTTACCTGTATTATACAGGAAGCAGACAAAAGATGCTATCCTTTTGCGGAAAAATATCTCTCGGTCACGACCCCTTTCCGTGAAAAAGGGCTTCCGAAAAGTCCGCAGACTTTTCGGAAGCCCAAATAAAAAATAATTTTTCCTCTGATGATGACCAGAGCGCAGCGGAGGGCATTCTGAATCAGCCCCTGTCATATCGCCGTGCGGGCGGTGCGCACCAGATACTCCATGGCCTGCACCGGGTACTGCCCGGCGGCGGTCTCGCCGGTGAGCATCAGGCTGGATGCGCCGTCCAGTACGGCGTTGTAGATGTCGCTCACCTCGGCGCGGGTGGGTACAGCCCGGGTGTGCATGCTGTCCAGCATCTGGGTCACCACCATAAAGGGCACCCCGGCTGCCCGGCAGGCGGCAGAAAGCTGCTTCTGGCAACGGGGCAGCTCCCACAGGGGCATTGCGTTGCCAAGGTCGCCCCGGGCAATGACCACCTCGTCCACCAGCGGCAAAAACTCCGGCAGCGCCTGTACGCCTGCAAGGTTTTCAATTTTGGCAAGAATTTTCAGCTGCGGCGCACCGGCCTCTTCCAGCGCCTGCCGCAGGCTGCGGATATCTTCAGCGCCGCGCACAAAGGGCAGCATGACCCCGGTAACGCCGCAGTCGGCGGCGATGGCAAGGTTCTCCTTGTCCTCGGTGGTCAGGGTGGGCATCTGGATGTCTGCCCCCGGCGCTGCCAGACTTTTGCGGCTTTGCAGCACCCCGCCCCGCACTACGGTGCACACGAGCGCTTCCGGCTCTGCGGTGTCCACCCGTGCCAGCAGCTTGCCGTCATCCAGCAGCAGCTCCTGCCCGGGCTGCACGCCCTGTACTAGTGCAGTAGGGCAGGGGATGCCCTGCGCGCCCAGACGCACGGTCTGCCCGGCGGTCAGGGACAGCGGCTGCGGCAGACGGCCGATGCGCAATTCCGGCCCCTGCAAATCAATGAGCAGCTTTTTGACCCCGGCTTTATGCAGCATCTCCAGCCAGTCCTTGTGCGCTGCCAGCGGGCCATGAGAAAGGTTCATGCGGATGCCGGTCATACCGGCTTCCACCATCTGCTGCAAAAGCTTTACATCGGCACAGGCAGGGCCGATGGTTCCGTAAAAATCCATAATTCCTCCTGCAATTCGCGTTTTCTTTCTATTGTAGCATGACCGCGCTGCAAAAGATAGCCCGGCTGCGCACAAAAAAACACCGGAAGCTGATGCAAAGCCTCCGGTGCCTTTTTATGATGCCTTATGGGGTTTACTGCGATACTTTGCACCGCCTGCGTTCAGTACAAAGCTTACAGCTCCCTCTATTTTTAAAGGTTGTACTTAGTTTACAGCATTTCGGGCATTTCGTCAAGGGCTTTTGCAGGCAAAAAAAGGAATATCACAACATTATCACAACTGCAGCTGGTGGTAGCACGCGCCCTCAATGGTCTTCCAACAGGCGGTGTTTCCCTCCAAGGTCATGTAGCTGTGGGCGGTGCTTTCCTTGGGAATGCTCACGGAGCCGGGGTTTAAGTAAAGGTTCCCCTGCCCGAAGTTTGTCCATGCGGGCACATGGGTGTGACCGTGGAGCAAAATATCCCCCGGGGCAAGGGGCGGCAGATGGTTCAGGTTGAACACATGGCCGTGGGTGACGTAGACCAGCCGCTGCCCCACCGGCAGCACGGCGTAATCCGCCAGCACCGGGAAATTGAGCACCATCTGGTCTACCTCGGCGTCGCAGTTGCCGCGCACACACAGCAGCTTGGGCGCAAGGCTGTTCAGAAGCGGAATCACCTTTTTGGGGGCGTAATCCCGGGGCAGGTCGTTGCGGGGGCCGTGGTAGAGCAGGTCTCCCAGGAACAGCAGGCGGTCGGCCTGCTCCCGTTCAAAGGCCTGCTGCAGCTGCTGCGCATAATAATAGGAGCCGTGCAGGTCTGATGCAATCATCCATTTCATATACAATGCCCTCCCTCAGAGCCGGTTTGCTTTATTGTAGCGCCTGCTGTAAAAATGGTCAAGTGATTACAAAAGTCATACTTTTGCACCAAAACCCCTTGACACGCCGCTGAGGATGTGGTATTCTGCTAGGGTTGCAGTGCGCAGGCTGCATATCGCGGACAGCTGCCGCGATCATAAAAACCGTGTGGATTTTTACAGCAGAATTGCTACTTTTCGCCACACAATGACCTTCCAAGGGTCATTGTGTGGCTTTTTTGTGCGCCGGAAACCGGCTGCAAGCCGATGCTGTGCCCGCCATATTTTTACTTTTTACAGATAGCAGGTGAATTTTTTTCAATGAACGAAACTTTTATGAAGGAGAAGCCGGTGCTGCCGCTGCTGCTTTCGATGGCGCTGCCCAACGTGATTTCCATGCTGGTGAATAGCCTCTACAATATTGTGGACAGCCTGTTTGTGGCGCGCATCAGCGAGGACGCCATGACTGCTTTAAGTCTGGTGTTCCCCATCCAGAACTTTTCTAACGCCATTGCCATCGGCTTTGGCATCGGCATCAACGCCATGATCGCGCTGTATCTGGGTGCGGGCGACCGCGAAAAGGCCGAGATAGCCGCCACCCACGGCTTTGTGCTCAGCCTTGTGCACGGCGTGGTGATGATGGCGGTCAGCATTGCCGTCATGCCCGGCTTTCTGCGCCGCTTTACGCAGGACGAGGCGCTGATCGCCGCCGGCATCACCTATTCCACCATCGTGTTCCTGTTTTTGGTCGTGAACATGGCCTCGCTGGCCTTTGAAAAGACCTTTCAGGCGGTGGGCCGCATGAAGGTGTCCATGGTCGCGCTGATCACCGGCTGCGTGTGCAATATTCTGCTGGACCCGGTGCTCATCTTCGGGCTTGGGCCGGTGCCCGCCATGGGCATTGCGGGCGCGGCACTGGCTACCGGTATCGGTCAGGTGCTCAGCGTGGTGGTCTATCTTGTGGTCTATCTGCGCACCGAGCTGCCGGTGCGGCTGCGCCGCAGCTGCCTGCGCCCAGACGCGGCGCTGGACGGCAGACTGTACGCCATCGGCATTCCGGCGATCCTGAATCTGGCGTTGCCTTCACTGCTGGTCACCTTCCTTAACGGATTGCTGGCGGCTTTTTCTCAGAGCTATGTGGTGGTGCTGGGCATCTATTATAAATTGCAGACCTTTTTGTATCTGCCCGCCAACGGCTTCGTGCAGGGCATGCGTCCCCTTATCGGCTATAACTACGGTGCGCGGGAGTACGCCCGGGTGAAAAAGCTGTTCCAGCTGACCCTGCTCATGAGCGCTGCCATCATGGCGGCGGGCACAGTGATCTGTCAGGTTGCTTCCGGGCAGCTGATGGGGCTGTTCACCCAGAACCCCGAAACCATCGCCGCCGGACAGACCGCGCTGCGCATCATCAGCATCGGCTTTGTCATCTCGGCAGTCTCCACCACCGCTTCCGGTGCACTGGAGGGGCTGGGCAAGGGCGCAGAATCGCTGGTCATCGCCCTGTGCCGGTACGTCATTTTCATCATGCCGCTGGCTGCACTGCTGTGTAACTGGCTGGGCGCAGACGGTGCATGGCACGCCTTCTGGCTCACCGAGGTGCTGGCAGCGGTGGTCTCCGGCATCGTTTACCGCAGGGCGGTCACACATAAAAAATAAGAATTTCTGATAGGGGCGTTACATAACGTCCCTATTTTTCATTGACACTACGGGAAAAGTACGGTAAAATAATTTTCGTGTTTTGACAAAAACTGTCAGTGCGCAAGATATTACAGAGGATGTGGAAGTATATGATCGAGACCATTGCCGCCGTCAATCAGGCGGTGAACAGCTTTATCTGGGGCATCCCCGCCATGGTGTGCATCATTGGCGTGGGGCTGCTGCTCAGTGTCCGCACGGGCTTTTTGCAGATCCGCAAATTCCCCTACGCCATCCGCACCACCGTGGGCCGGATGTTCCGCAAGCGGGATGCCTCGGACGGTGCCATGACCCCTTTTCAGGCGGTGTGCACCGCGCTGGCGGGCACGGTGGGCACCGGCAACATTGCCGGTGTGGCGGGCGCTATCGCCATCGGCGGCCCGGGTGCCGTGTTCTGGATGTGGTGCTCTGCGCTGCTGGGTATGTGCACCAAGTTTGCCGAGGTGACGCTGGCCGTGCATTTCCGGGAGCGCAGCGACACCGGCGAGTGGGTGGGCGGCCCGATGTACTATATTAAAAACGGCCTTGGCCGCCGCTGGCAGTTTCTGGCCGTGCTGTACGCGCTGTTCGGCGTGCTGACCGTGTTCGGCACCGGCAACGCAACGCAGGTGAATACCATCGTGGCAGCAGTGGATACCGCCCTGCTGGAATACGGGCTGGTGGGCGGCAGCTTTCTGCCCACCCTCAACCTCATCGTGGGCATCCTTGTGGCGGTGCTGGTGGCGCTGGTGCTGCTGGGCGGCATCAAGCGCATTGGCAGCGTAAGTGAGAAGCTGGTGCCCTTTATGGCGCTGTTCTACATTGTGCTGTCGGTGGGTGTGGTAGTGCTCAACTTCTCCCGCCTGCCCTATGTGCTGGAATCCATCGTGGCGGGCGCGTTCAACCCCGCTGCCTTTACCGGCGGCACCATCGGCAGTCTGTTCGTCAGTATGCAAAAGGGCGTTTCCCGCGGCATCTTTTCCAACGAGGCCGGTCTTGGCACCGGTTCTATCGCCCATGCCTGCGCCGACACCAAAAAGCCGGTCAAGCAGGGCATGTTCGGTATTTTTGAGGTGTTTGCCGATACCATCGTCATCTGCACCCTGACCGCGCTGGTCATCCTGTGCAGCGGCACCCAGGTCAGCTACGGCGCAGCTGCGGGTGCTGAGCTGACCATCTCCGGCTTTACCACCACCTACGGCGGCTGGGCGTCTATCTTTACTGCTGTGGCGCTGTGCTGCTTTGCCTTTTCCACCATCATCGGCTGGGGTCTGTACGGCTCCCGCTTTCTGGTGTTCCTGTGCAAGAGCAACAAGGTGGCGCGCCCCTTCTTTGTGGTGTATGCTCTGGTAGCCATTCTGGGCGCTACCATGGATCTTGGTCTGCTGTGGAGCATCGCCGACACCTTCAACGGCCTGATGAGCATCCCCAACCTCATTGCATTGCTGCTGCTTTCCGGCACGGTGGTACAGATGACCCGCGCCTTTTTTGAATCGGAAGGGTGAGCGGCAGCGCTGCCCATAGTGGACAGAAATGCCGGAACGCGGTATACTGAGAGAAAACAACGGTGGCTATGTACCACAGGAGGTTCTAACGTGGAAAACTTTAACGAATTGCTGCAAAAGTATGCAGATTTTATCGTCCGGGTGGGTGTGAACCCGCAGCCGGGGCAGACCCTGATTATCAACTGCCCGCTGGAAGGTGCCCCGCTGGCACGGCTGTGCGTGCGCAGCGCCTACGAAGCAGGTGCGCGGGACGTGCAGGTGAACTGGCAGGATGACGCCGTTACCCGCATCCGCATGGAGCTGGGCAGCGAGGACGCCCTGACCGACCACAAGGGCTGGCAGCTGCGCCGCTATCTGGACTACGCCGAGAGCGAGGGCGGTGTGTGTGTGCTGCACCTCATCGCGGACGACCCGGAGTTGTTCGCCGGGCTGGACGGTGCCAAGATCAGCCGGGTGAACAGCGCGAACCGCAGCTTTATGCAGCCGTGGCGGGAGTACACCATGAACGACCGGGTGCAGTGGTCCATCGCCGCTCTGCCTGCCGAGCCGTGGGCAAAGAAGATGTTCCCGGAGCTGGACACTGCCGCCGCCATTGAAGCACAGTGGAAGCTGATCTTTGATACCTGCCGTGTGACCGGCGGCGACCCGGTAGGGGAGTGGCAGAAGCATCTGGACCGCCTGAACGAGCTGGGCGCAAAGATGAACGCCCTGAATCTGGAAAGCGTGCATTTTGAAAGCGCCAACGGCACCGACCTGACTGTGGGTCTGGCGGAACAGGCCGTGTGGGAGAGCGCCGGCAGCAAAAACGAGAAGGGTGTGCCCTTCCTGCCCAACATCCCCACCGAGGAGGTGTTCACCGCGCCCCATAAGGATAAGGTGGACGGCATCGTTTACGGCACAAAGCCCTACGTCTTTAACGGTCAGCTCATCAAGAATTTCCATGTCACCTTTAAGGATGGCAAGGTGGTGGAGCACGGCGCCGACGAGGGCGCAGATCTGCTGGGTCAGCTGTTGGACACCGACGAGGGCGCACGCCACATCGGTGAGGTGGCACTGGTGCCCGCCTCCAGCCCCATCAACCGCAGCGGCAAGCTGTTCTACAACACCCTGTTTGACGAGAACGCTGCCTGCCACATCGCCTTTGGCGACAGCTACCCCGGCACCACCGTGGGCGGCACCGGCCTTTCCAAGGAAGAGCTGGCAGCCCGCGGCATGAACCACTCCTCCCTGCACGAGGACGTGATGATCGGTGCAGAGGACAGCCGCATCACCGGTAAATGCCGCGATGGCCGCACCGTGCCGCTGTTTGAAAACGGCGTCTGGGTGCTGTAAAAAGCCTCAAAGGGTGCGCAACTGCAAAAAAATTGCGAAAATGCTTGCATAAATCGCAAGAGTATGCTATATTCTAGTAGTACGATATAGTTTAACCTGAAACGTGGGCCGCAAGGTCCGCGTTTCTTGTTTGTTTGGAGGTTTTTTATGGCGAAGCAGTCTGGCGGCAACACCGCGCAGAGAGTGGAAGCGCTTGTCCGTCCCACGGTGGAAGGCATGGGTCTGCGCCTGTGGGATGTGGTTTTTGAGAAGGAAGGGCCGGACTGGTATCTTCGCATCCTCATCGACCGGGACGGCACCATGGATACTGACACCTGTGCAGAGGTGTCCCACGCACTGGACCCCATTTTGGATGAGGCAGACCCCATCGACCAGAGCTATTATCTGGAAGTAGGCAGCCCCGGCCTTGGCCGCAAGCTGACCCGCCCGGAGCACTACGAGGCACTGAAGGGTCAGAAGGTGCGGGCAAAGCTCATCCGCCCCAACGCTGACGGCGTGCGGGAGCTGTCCGGCATCCTGACCGGCCGCGAGGGCAGCACCGTGACGCTGGAGACCGAGAACGGCCCCGTGACCTTTGAGGTGAACGCAGCCTCCGGCGTGCAGCTGTGCGACGACGAGGATCTGTTCAACTGAGAGGTACCGTCTCTGATGGAGAAAAGAGAACAAAATATATAGGAGGAACCCGAAAAATGACAGCAGCGAATAAGGACTTTTTTGAAGCGCTCTCCATGCTGGAGCATGAGCGCGGCATCACCGCAGAATACCTGATCGAAAAGATCAAGGCGGCTATCATCATTGCCGTCAAGAAGAACTATGAGGTCGAAGAGGATCACATCCGGGTGGAGATCGACCCCGACACCGGCCGCTTTGACGTGGCACTGATTCAGGACATCGTGGCAGACGAGGACTGGTACGACGAGCACGCCGAGATCGGTGTGACCGAGGCACGCAAGATCCGCAGCAGCTACGAGGTGGGCGACCGCATCATCACCCCGCTCAAGACCCGCGATTTTGGCCGCATTGCCGCCCAGACTGCAAAGCACGTCATCCGTCAGGGCATCCGCGAGGCCGAGCGCAACCAGCAGCTCAGCGAGATCCAGTCCCGCGCACATGACATCGTGCAGGCTACCGTTACCCGCGTGGATACCGAGAAGGGCATCGTAGCACTGGATCTGGGCAAGGGCGGCGAGGCTGTTCTGCCCCGCAACGAGCAGGTGCCCGGCGAGGTGTACACCGAGGGCGAGACCCTGCAGGTCTACATCGTGGACGTGGTCAGCACCGAGCGCGGCCCCCGCGTGATGATCAGCCGCACCCATCCCGGCCTTGTCAAGCGCCTGTTTGAGCTGGAAGTGCCCGAGATCTTTGACGGCACCGTGGAGGTAAAGGCCATCAGCCGCGAAGCCGGTGCCCGTACCAAGATGGCTGTCTGGTCCAAGGACCCCAACGTGAACCCTGTCTCTGCCTGCATCGGCGAGCACGGTGCCCGCGTGGCCGCAGTTGTGGAAAAGCTGGGCGGCGAGAAGATCGATATCGTCAAGTGGAGCGAGGATATCTCGGAGTTCATCTCCGCAGCCCTGAGCCCCGCCAAGGTGGTCAAGGTGGAGCTGCTGCCCGGCGAGACCCGCTCCTGCCGCGTCACCGTGCCCGACCAGCAGCTGAGCCTTGCCATTGGCAACAAGGGTCAGAACGCCCGCCTGTGCGCACGCCTGACCGGCTACAACATTGATATCCGTCCCGAGAGCGGCTACTACGGCGAGGACGAGGAGCCCAAGAAGGACGCAGCAGACGCTGTATAAGCCCGGCACCATCTGCCGAAGGAGGGAAACCGGATGGCACAAAAAAAGATCCCTGCCCGCCAGTGCATCGGCTGCATGACCAGCCGCCCCAAAAAGGAACTGGTGCGCGTGGTGCGCGCACCCAGCGGGGAGATCAGCATTGATCTGGTAGGCAAAAAGCCGGGGCGCGGCGCATATCTCTGCCCGAACCCGGACTGCCTGACCAAGGCAAAGAAGAAAAAGGCGCTGGAGCGCTGCTTTGAGCAGCCGGTCCCCGCCGAGGTATACGATGCGCTGGCTGTACAGCTGGCCGCAGCCGCAAAGGAGGCAGCAGCCGATGGCAAAAAAGAATAACGCCCCCGCAAAACCCAAGCTGCCCCCGGAGGAGGCGCTATATCAGGCCGTGAGCCTGTGCCGCAAGGCCGGTGCGCTGACCATGGGCTTTGATGCCGTGGAGGAAGCCTGCGTCAAAAGCAAGGCATGGCTGGTGATGACCGCATCGGACATCAGCCCTAAGACTTTGCAGCGTTTGAACTACGCCGTAGGGGACTTGGTGGACGTGTTCACCATGCCGCTGACGCAGGATAAGCTGGCCGATATCAGCCACAAGCCCGTGGCTGTTTACGCGGTGACCGACCGCAACCTCGCAAAGCTCTGCTTCGACCGCCTGTCGGACTGCGGAGCAATCAAAAATGAGGAGGATATGAGCGAATGATCGTAAAATATAAAGTGAGTGACTTTGCAAAGGATCTGAACCTTTCTGCAAAGAAGGTGCTGGACGAGCTGGCCGCTATGGGCAGCACCGGCAAGAAGAACAGCTCCAATCTGGAGGAGAACGAGCTGAACTACCTGCTGGAAAAGTTCAGCAAGGATAACAGCGTGGCAAATCTGGACGAGTTTTTGAACAGCGCCAAGGCTCCCAAAGAGGAGCCCAAGGCCGAGAAGAAGGCTGACCAGAAGGTCGAAAAGAAGGCTGAGAAGAAGCCCGAGGCTCCCAAGGCTGACAAAAAGCCCCAGCAGCCCGCCGCAAAGGCCGAGCAGCCCAAGGCAAACAATAATAACAATAACGGCAAGCACGGCGACAAGAAGCCCGAGCAGCATAAGAAGCGCGAGGAAAAGACCGTTTCCTTCAGCGAGCTGGCACGCGAGACCGGCGCAAAGGCTACTGCTGCCCCCGCACAGGCTGTTTCTGTCCGCCGTGAGGACAATCAGGTCACCGTGGATACCCGCACTGTGGATATGAACGTGGATCGTTTCGATGCCCGTTACGATGATCTGGCCTCTACCAAGAACACCGAGAACCGCCGCAAGCCCACCCCGCAGGGCAACAAGCAGAAGTTCACCCAGCGCGGCCAGCGCCAGCGCCAGCAGTTCCAGAAGGGCAAGCGCGAGACCGAGTTCGAGCGTCTGCAGCGCATCCAGCTGGAAAAGGCCCGCAACGCCCAGCTGAAGGTGCTGATCCCCGACGAGATCACCGTGGGCGAGCTGGCTGCCCGCCTGAAGCAGCAGGCCGGCAAGGTCATTGCCAAGTTCATGCAGATGGGCGAGATGCACGCCATCAACGACGTGATCGATTTTGATACCGCTTCTCTGCTGGCAGAGGAGTTCCACGCAAAGGTCGAGCACGAGGTGCATGTGACCATCGAGGAGCGCCTGTTCACGCAGGAAGAGGATGCACAGGAGGATCTGGTGGAGCGTCCCCCGGTGGTCTGTGTCATGGGTCACGTTGACCACGGCAAGACCAGTATTCTGGATGCCATCCGTAAGACCAACGTTACCGCAGGCGAGGCCGGCGGCATCACGCAGGCCATCGGTGCATATCAGGTCAAGGTCAACGACAGCCTCATCACCTTCCTGGATACCCCGGGCCACGAGGCGTTCACCTCCATGCGTGCCCGCGGTGCCAACATGACCGATATTGCAGTTCTGGTGGTTGCTGCCGACGACGGCATCATGCCCCAGACCATCGAGTCCATCAACCACGCCAAGGCTGCAAATGTCAAGATTATCGTGGCAATGAACAAGATGGATAAGCCCACCGCAAACCCCGAGCGCGTGATGGAAGGCCTGACCAAGTACGGCATCATCACCGAGGACTGGGGCGGCGATGTGGCCTGCATCCCGGTGTCTGCCCTGACCGGCATGGGCATCAACGACCTGCTGGAGCGCATTGCTCTGGAAGCTGAGGTCATGGAGCTGAAGGCAAACCCCAACCGCCGCGCCAAGGGTGCGGTTGTCGAGGCCCGTCTGGACAAGGGCCAGGGCCCCATTGCCACCATTCTGGTGCAGAACGGCACCCTGCACTCCGGTGATGTCATCATCGCCGGTACCGCCGTGGGCCGTGTGCGTACCATGCGCAACGACAAGGGTCAGCTGCTGACCGATGCCGGCCCCTCCACCCCTGTGGAGATCACCGGCCTGACCGCCGTGCCCGAGGCCGGCGACCTGTTCGAGGCTGTTGAGGACGAGCGTCTGGCCCGTGAACTGGCTGAGCAGCGCGTTGCTGCCGCCAAGGAAAAGCAGTTCTCCTCCTTCCAGAAGGTCACGCTGGATAACCTGTTCAGCCAGATGGCACAGAACGACATGAAGGAACTGGCCATCGTGGTCAAGGCCGACGTGCAGGGCTCTGCCGAGGCTGTGAAGCAGAGTCTGGAGAAGATCTCCAACGATGAGGTGCGCGTGCGCGTCATCCATGCCGGTGTCGGCGCCATCAGCAAGTCTGACGTCGATCTGGCCGATGCCTCCAACGCCATCATCATCGGCTTCAACGTCCGCCCGGACAACGTGGCCAAGGAAGAAGCCGCTGCCACCAAGGTGGAAATGCGTATGTACCGCGTCATTTACGATGCCATCAACGATGTCACCGACGCTATGAAGGGTATGCTGGCACCCAAGTTCCGCGAGGTCGCTCTGGGCGAGCTGCAGGTGCGTCAGGTGTACAAGATCTCCAACGTGGGCACCGTTGCAGGCTGCCGCGTGACCAGCGGCAAGATCACCCGCGACAGCAAGGTGCGCGTGGTGCGTGACGGCATCGTCATTGCCGAGGACGAGATCGCATCCCTGAAGCGCTTTAAGGATGACGCCAAGGAAGTGGCCGAGGGCTACGAGTGCGGCGTGACCCTGGAGAAGTTTGCGGACGTCAAGGAAGGCGATGTGTACGAGGCCTTCAAGATGGAAGAGTACCGCGACTAAGATCTGAAATAACCCTCTCCGTCATTGCTGGCGCAATGCCACCTCCCCCGAGGTGGGAGGTTTGCTGAGAAACGGAACGTTTGCCGTATCCACGCAAAAAGCTCGCCCCTCGGGAGAGCTGCCGAGCGAAGCGAGGCTGAGAGGGTTTTCTTTTGTAAGGAGAATACTATGTCTCAGAAAAATATGGGCCGCCTTGCGCAGGACATGAAGCGCGAGGTCATTGCCATCATCGGCCGACTGAAAGACCCCCGGCTGGAGGGCGGTCTTTTGACCGTCACCCGTCTGGATGTGACCCCCGACCTGGATGTGGCCAAGGTATATGTGAGCGTCATGGGCCGTGAGGACGGCCCTAAGCCCGCCATCGAGGCACTGAACCGCGCAGCTGGTCATGTGCGCACCGAGGTGAGCAAAAAAATGCACATCCGCAAGGCTCCCCGCTTTATCTTTGTAGAGGATGACGGCGCAGCCTACGCAGCCCACATCAACGAGCTG
>ERZ506931.498-NODE-498-length-16523-cov-4.179257_pt1 | contig 16523 bp, 13 predicted proteins | sample MGYA00512902_ERZ506931 | MGnify/ENA metagenome assembly ERZ506931 | reverse complement strand
AAAAGAAGGCGGCACAAATTTTGTGCTGCCTTCTTCCTTATGGAGCCTCTCTTGAAACGGAGGTCTTTTGTTACTCTTTTTCTTCCTTCTGTCTCTTGATGACCTTCAGGCGCGAGAAATCCTCGCGTTCTTTTTCTTCAAGAGCCTCGGTGATATATTTTATCGTCTCGGTGAACTGCGGGATCATGATATTATCGAGCGCATTGGCGCGCTTCTGCGTTTTCTTTATCGCGTCGGCAAGGCGGTAGACGCTGTTCTCTATCTCCGCAAGCTCTGCGGTCATACGCTTGACCTGCGCGAAGCTCAGATATGCTTCGTCAAGCTGGGAGTTGGTCGAGTTGAGCCCATAATACATATCGAGCTTCTCCTCGCCGAGCGTAACAACCGGCAGCTCAACGCCCATGACGCTGCGAAGGTCAATATCGAGCGACTCGTCTATCGGTATCGCCTGCGCGAACTCAGCACACATACCGAGCGTGACGTTCGCACGCTGGAGCGCGAGATAGGCCTTTGAATAAGTCTCGTCTATATCCCGCTGAATCTTCGACGCCTTGTCTATGAGCTGCATCATCTCGTGCACGAGTATATTTCTTTTGCGGTCGAGCAGATCATAGCCGAGCTTGGCGAGATCCAGCGACTTCTTCGTGCTCATCAGATTGCTTTTTGTCGGGAACACCTGTGCCATGACGCTCTCCCCCTTTCTTTACTGCTGTGCGGGCTTGTAGTGCTCCTTGAGAACGTCCTCATCAACACGGTCGAGCTCGGATTCGGGCAGCATGGAGAGCAGCTCCCAGCCGAGGTCGAGTGTTTGGTCTATCGTTCTGTTTTCATCGTAGCCCTGATTTATAAATTTCTCCTCAAACGCTCTGCCGAACTCCATAAGGCGCTTATCCGACGCGGAGAGCTCATCCTCGCCTATGACGGACGCAAGCGCCTTGGCATCCTGCACCTTTGCATAGGACGCGAAGAGCTGGTTTGCGAGCATACTGTGGTCGGAGCGCGTGTAGCCCTCGCCTATGCCGTCCTTCATCAGACGCGACAGCGACGGCAGGACGCTGACGGGCGGATAAATGCCCTTGTAGTCGAGTCCCCTGTCAAGCACTATCTGACCCTCGGTTATATAGCCCGTGAGGTCGGGGATGGGGTGCGTGATATCGTCGTTTGGCATGGTGAGAATCGGTATCTGAGTGACAGAGCCCTTCTTGCCCTCGACTATTCCCGCGCGCTCATAGAGCGACGCCAAATCGGAATAGAGGTAGCCGGGGAAACCCTTTCTGCCGGGAATCTCGCCCTTTGACGAGCTGAATTCACGCAGAGCCTCGGCATATGAAGTCATATCGGTGAGGATAACGAGCGTCTGCTTGCCCAAATCGAATGCGAGATACTCGGCGGCGGTCAGGGCACAGCGGGGTGTTATGATACGCTCGATTATCGGGTCGTTAGAGAGGTTCATGAACATGGTGACGCGGTTCATGACGTTGGCGTTTTCAAACGAGGTGCGGAAATATTCCGCGACGTCGTTCTTGACGCCCATGGCGGCAAAAACAATTGCGAAATCGTCGCCGTCGGCAACGTTCGCCTGGCGGACTATCTGAACGGCGAGCTCGTTATGCTTCATGCCCGAACCCGAGAATATCGGGAGCTTCTGGCCTCTGATAAGCGTTGCGAGCGCGTCTATAGAAGATATGCCGGTGTTTATATAATTTCGCGGATAAACACGCGAAACGGGGTTTATGGGCGAGCCGTTGACATCGCGGCGGCACTCGGGATATATCTCGCCGAGGCCGTCTATCGGTCTGCCGAGGCCGTCGAAAACTCTGCCGAGAATCTCGGGCGACAGCGGCATCTCCATAGGTCTGCCGGAGAGCACGGTCGTGCTGTTGCTCATAGATATTCCGCGCGTCCCCTCAAAGACCTGAATGACCACAAGCTCGCCGTCTATCTTGACTATACGCCCCGCACGCGAGGTGCCGTCATCAAGTCTGAGCTCGACCATTTCCTCGTAGCTCGCGCCCTTGACGCCGTCAAGCACGACGAGCGAACCGTTTATTTGATTTAAACCGATGTGTTCAAAAATCATAGCTGTTTAAATCCTTCCTTGCCTTCAGAATAAGCGGGCTCAGCGCAGAAGCGGAGCGAGCGCTTTGTCTATCTCGGTGCGGTAACCGTCAAACATATCGAGTCTGTCGTTGGGCACATCGTACTTTATCTTGACGAGCTTATCGAACAGACCGAGCTTCGTTATCTTGGAAATCGGCACCTGCTTTGCGACTACCTCGCGGCATTTGTGATAGAGATAGAGGATAATTTCCATCATCTTCATCTGCTTTGCCAGAGGAACATAGGTGTCCTCCTTATGGAACGCATTCTGCTGCAGGAAGCCGACTCTGATGACCCTTGCCACTTCCATAACAAGCTTCTGGTCGTCGGGCAGAACGTCCGCGCCGATGAGCTTGACAATCTCCATAAGGCTGTTTTCCTCGAGCAGAATCGAGCACAGCTCGTCGCGGTAGTTCATGAATTCCGGTCCCGCGTTGTCATAGTACCACGCGGACAGGTCGTTCACATATTCGGAATAGCTCGTGTTCCAATTTATCGCGGGATAGTGACGCGCATAGGCGAGCGACTTGTCAAGCGCCCAGAAGCAGCGGGTGAAGCGCTTTGTGTTCTGGGTAACGGGCTCCGAAAAGCCAGAGCCCTGCGGCGATACGGCGCCGATTATCGTTATCGAGCCCTCCGTGCCGTTTAGATTCTTGACATAGCCTGCGCGCTCGTAGAACTCGGAAAGTCTCGACGGCAGATAAGCCGGGAATCCCTCGTCGGCGGGCATCTCCTCAAGGCGTCCGGATATCTCACGCAGAGCCTCCGCCCAACGGGATGTGGAATCCGCCATAATAGCTGTGTGATAGCCCATGTCGCGGTAATACTCGGCAAGGGTTATACCGGTGTATATGGACGCTTCACGCGCGGCGACGGGCATATTAGAGGTGTTCGCTATGAGCACCGTTCTGTCCGTCAGGGGCTTGCCCGTGCGCGGGTCGGATATCTCGCCGAACTCTTTAAGAGCCTGGGTCATCTCGTTGCCGCGCTCGCCGCAGCCGACATATATGATGATATCCGCATCGCACCACTTTGCAAGCTGATGCTGCGTCATGGTTTTGCCCGTTCCGAAGCCGCCGGGTATTGCCGCCGCGCCGCCCTTTGCTATCGGGAAGAGCGTATCTATGACACGCTGACCGGTTATCAGCGGACGCTGCGCGGGCAGTCTGCGGCTGACGGGGCGCGGGATTCGGATAGGCCAGCGCTGGCAGAGCGTCAGCTCATGAGCGTTGCCCTTTTTGTCCTTTAAAGTAACTATCGTATCGTTTATTTTATATTTTCCGTCGGGCTTGACTTCCGTAACCTCTCCCTCAAGTCCGGGCGGAACCATAAATCTGTGCTTGACAACAGGCGTTTCGGGGCATTCGCCGTAGACGTCGCCGCCCTTGAGTCTGTCGCCGGGCTTGACGAGCATATTGACCTGCCACTCGCGCTCCTCGTCGAGAGCACTCTCGGCGCAGCCCTTTGATATGAACGCGCCGTTGTGCTCGGCAATAGCCGAAAGCGGACGCTCGATTCCGTCAAATATATTTCTGATTATTCCGGGGCCGAGGGTGGCGAACATTGCGCCGCCGGTAGCATAGACCGGCTCGCCGGGCTTGAGCCCGGTCGTCTCCTCGTAGACCTGAATGGTGGTGAGCTCCTTATCAAGGCGTATGACCTCGCCGACAAGACGCTTCTCGCCGACATAGACCATCTCCATCATGCTCAGTCCCGTCTCGCCCTTTACCGTAACGACGGGGCCGTTTATTCCGTATATAACATTATTTTCGGACAAGCCGTTCACCTCCGACCGTTAAAGTATTACTGACATTCCCGAATTTTCGAGGAACCACTCGCGCTGCGCCTCAAGGCGCGTGTCGAGCGTATCGTCAGCTACGGTGCTGCCGCCGGCAACTCCGGCGCGACATCCGCCAATAGTTATTTCATCGCTGCTCTCGACCTTGCAGTCCCTGCCGAAAGCTTTCTTTATATCATCCGCAAAGCGCATATCGCCGGGGCGGACATAAACTGTCACATCCCCCTGCGGGAAAACGGCGGCGAAGCCTGCCGCGCTCCTTTTGAGAAACTCCGCGTAGCCGTCGGACTCTGTAAAGCTCAGCAGCTTGTCACGCGCATCGCCGAAAACTCCGTCCGTAATGGCGCTGCGCTTGTCGGTCAGACGGGCGCGCTGACGGGTTCTCTCATCGGCGACTGTACGGTTGAACTCCTGCTCCTTGAGCATACGCTCGCGCTCTATTCTCGCCTGAGCCTGGGAATGCGCCTTCGCCTTTGCCTTTTCAAGGCCGCTGTCAACCGTCTCGCGAGTCTTGCGGGTCAGCTCCTCGTGGCGCTCCTCGGCGTCCTTTGTTATGGCGTCAAAAAACTTTGCGGCTCTCTCTTCCTGATTGAGCATTGGTCAAACACCTCAAATCTTTATGCCGATAGTGTCGCGCACATAGCGCGTAATGGAGTCGCTCCCCTGTGAACCGTGGCGGTCGGGGATCTCGACTATCAGGGGCTTATCGTAGCTGCGCTTTGTCTGCGTTATAAAATCCTCGCACAGCTCGCAAAGGCGGTGCGTGATGAGAATGATGCCTACCTGCTCATCGGCAAGGCAGCGGTTGACCGCATCCTCGACCGCCTGAGCGTCGTGCACAAGCTCGCCCTCTATACCCGCAAGGCGCATTCCGACAAGCGTATCGGCATTGTCGCTTATCAAATAAAAACGCATGGCTTTTGTTCCTTTCAACGCAGTGTAAAGTTGTATTGCTTTACACTGCCGTTCTTCTGCCCTGAGGGCGTCAGACCTTTTCGAGGATAAGTATGGAGATAACGACACCGTAAAGGGCTATCGACTCGCCGAGGGCGACGAAGATAAGCGCCTTACCGAAAGCCTTGGGATCCTCGCTCGTTGCGGCGATAGCTGCGGGAGCGCCGGCGGCAACTGCGATACCGCCGCCGATACCGGCAAGACCGGTAACAAGACCTGCGGCAAGAAGTCCGAGACCCTTGGAGTTATCCTTGGCGGAAGACTCGGTGCTCTCGGCCGCCGTGTCGGAAGCCTGCGCGGCGGTGGTGTCCGCCGGAGCTGCGGCCTTGTCCTCGCTGCCGGTTGCGAAAGCGCCCATGGCACAGCCCGCGACGAGCAGAACCATGACGGCGAAAGTTGCCGCGTTCATGCGAAGGCTCTTTTTGATGCTCTGACCCTCAGAGTGCTTCTTCATTGTGTACACAACGGATGCGAGAAGCACCGCCGCGGGAACTACGATCATAACGGAATAAAAAAGAGTTGTCATTTTACTTTACCTCCGATTAGTCTTTATTTGCTAAAGCCCTTCGGGCCTTTTTGTTGGCAATTTTTGTTTTTATATTTGTCTGAGCCTGCTCAAGCTTTGCGGGAGTGAACGCCTTGCCGCCGCCCTCATAGAAGCGGCTGAACATCTCGTAGAACTCCAGACGCAAGCCCTGAATGCCCGAGAGCAGACCCTCAAGGGCGATGACGATGATATTGCCTATGATGATAACGGGGATGTTGCTGCCGTTACCGCCGAGGGTGAACACGACCATCATCATGCTGGCATGGACTATAACAAACGCGCCGACACGAAGGAAGGACACGGTGTTGCTGAAATAGGACAGGACACATTCGATAAGCTCGAACAGGTTCTGAAGCAGGAAGTCAACGACGCTGTCGGGCTTCCAGTCCGGATGCTTGTCTATAATACCTATCGGTATCTCCTTTAGGTAGAGCAAAACGGCGCACACGCCCATAATACCGAACAGGACACTGTTCGGAAGTACCTTCGGGCCGTTCATAAACGCTACGCAGAACGCAACGCCCGCCAAATAGAACACTATTCCGACAAGTCCGTTGTTGCTGAATATCGCCTCGCCTATCTTCTTATGCTTGAGGCAGGATACGACATTCAGGAGCATAGCTGTCACGACAAGGACAACGCCTATGCCTATGGCGACTATCAGGACGGTGTTTATCGAGTCCATAACGCTCAGCGGCTTTGAGGCCATACCCAGCGCATGGTAAACGGGGTCGAGCATATCCTCATATCCGAACACCGAGCCGAACACGAAGCCGAACACTGCGCTCGAAAGTCCGCACGGGATAAGAATACGTGCAAGAGACATCTTCTTTATCCTCCAGCCGAGGATACCGAGCAGGAAGAGCACAAGTCCCTGACCGAGGTCGCCGAACATGATGCCAAACAGCAGCGTGTAGGTTATTGCGACGAAACCCGTGACATCGATATCCGAATATGACGGCAGGCCGTACATATCGACGAAGAATTCATAGGGCTTGAATATCAGTGGGTTTCTGAGCTTTACAGGCGGGGTCTTTGAGCTCTTATCGGGGTCGTTCTCCTCGACCTCGACGTGCGGAATGGCCTCCGCTTTTTTCTCGAACGCCTTTGAATCGTGTGCGAGCACCCAGCCGACATAGAAGAAATACTTGTTGTGGCACGCGGCGTAGCGGCGCATCTCAAAGACTGTATTGAGATCGACGAGCTTCGTATATATCTCGTTGCAGCGTTTGCGGTTCTCTTTCCAGAGTGCCGCGGCGCGCTCGTCAAGCTGCTTTAAGTCGCCCTCGATAATCTCGATATTGCTCTTGAGCTGATCTATTACCTGCTCAACGGTACCGACTGCCGAGGGAACCTGGAGACGCTCGAAATTGAGTCCCGCAAAAATGCTGTCGACCTCGTCGACGCGCTCTCTCGGCGCGCAGTAGACGCCCCAATAGTCTGTCGCATCGGTCGAGCACGGGATGAAGAGCACATAGGGGTCGTCGTCATAGGCGACAAGCTTTTCGTAGCTCTCTTTGGGCATATGACCGAAGCGTGTCTTAATGAACTTGCAGTTAAACAGCTCATCGAGCCCGACATCGAAGCCCGTGAAATGCTCATATTTTGCAATGCCGTTTCGGCACTGTTCGAGCTGATCCTCAAGCTCCTTGTACTCGTCGTGCATCGCGGACAATTTTTCGTCCAGTTCGTCGATGTAGGCGCTGGTCTTATCGTCGAGCTGAATCTCACGAGAGCGGTCGCCGACTATCGTCGGGTCGGGCGCGGAATCGTTCTCGCGGATAAGCTCCTCTATTTTTTGCAGCATCGGCGCATACGGGTTTTCCTCGCTGAGAGTCAGATAACCCATTGACGCAGACATATACTGCGTTGCCTGCTCGGGCTGGAACGAGCCATCCAAGCAGCAGGTCGAAATGAAATTGTTAAGTTTATCGAGCGGACCCGTAACTTTAACAAGCTTCATTTTTGCAACTGCCAAGGTTTATCACCGTCCTTTTAAACTCTTGAAACACATTCAGTCGCCCACGCCTAACAAAAGTCGGCTTATTTCTTCGGGCGGAATATTATATCTTATACCCTCAATAATGTGGGTCAGATTTTCTGCTTCATTCTCCGCGAGCGCAACATAGCTCATCATCACAACGCTCGGGTAGGTCGAAAAACGCACAAGGCTCTTTGCGCGGTCATATCTGAGCTTTGCGCTCACCTGCTCAACGGAGAGGTCGCCGCGCTCGGCAAAGGCGGCATACGCCGTGCCCTTGAGCGTCTTGAGAGCCTCTTCGGCGTTCGGCGCTTTCATAAATCCTGTCAGCGCCTTCTCATCGAGCGTTCCGCCGGGCATAAGCATCGTGGTAAGCACGCTCTGCGGCATATTCGTAAGCCTCTTGAGCCTGTAGAGCGAGACGATGTTTTCGGCGTCCGTATCGAACGCGTGCATTGCGTCAAGCTCCTTGCGCGCCTTGCCGCTGTAGTTCTTTTTGATAAGCGCCTCGACCTGTGAACGGAGATATTTGTTGAGCGCCAGCTCCATGCCGAAATAATCGGGTCTGCCGGCCGAGACAAGCGGGGCGAGCACGGCCTTATATGGCGAGCCCTCGACCGCCGCCAACAGCAAATCGGCGTTTGTCGCAGTCTCGAGCGCCGCGGCGTTCAGCTCCGAATGGCGCATGAAAAAGTCCGGCACCTTGGCGAGATTGTTCTCCGGGTGACGACTATTCAGATATCGCACCGAATGCAGCAGCATATCGACGTCGGAGAGCGTAACGAAGTATTTGTAGAAGCCGTCGCCGATTGACTTTTCGTATCTGCAAAGGGAAGCGAAGTTATTTAAAAGGTGCTCTCTGAGCAGTATCTCTATCTGCCGACGGCTTACGGAGCCCATAGTCACGCCCTCGAATGCGTCGGCGTAGGCCGTGTGAGCTTTAAGATAAGCCGCCGCCTCGTTGACCGTGCGGCAGGCGAGCAAATCGGTGTAGTTCTGCGCGGTAAGGCGTTTGCCGTACATAGCACGAGCCTTGGCGAGCACTGCGTTTGCGGCGGACGAAACTGTCATACGGCACACTTCCTTTCAAAAAAATCTTATCAGTCGGCGTTAACCGCTCTGTCTGCAAGCACCTGCGCCCATTTTGCGCGGTTCTGTTCGCTCTGCACGTCGAGCGCATCGGACACGGCACAAGCTTTTTTATCTATCGCGGCAAGAGCTTCTTTCAGTTTCGCGTCATACTCCGAAGCGGTCTTTGCTATCTCGCTGTCGGCGCGCTCCTGCTCCTCGGCCTGCAGCTTCTTTGCCTGCTCCGCAAGCTCGGAATCGGCTCTGTCAAAGAACTCCTGCTCCTCCATGGTGCGCTTTCTCGCGCGCTTGTCCATATCGACTATCGTTTTAATGATGCTGTCCATTGCTGCACCTCTTTTTTCGACTGTTTCGGCATACCTATTATATATGCCTTTTACGCATCTTTCAGCTACTAAATTATATCACCCACGATGCAAAAGGCAATATGCAAAAATGATAAACTATCGACGATTTTTAATCTATTTTTTGTACCGTGGCATAGAAATTTAATAAACATTTCAAACTTGTAATAAAAAGTTTCACCCGTTAAATTCCGAGCGGAAAACAACCCCTCCGAATTGCTTTCGAAGGGGTCTGAACTTTATTTTTTAATTTTATCCTCGATGAAAATTCTTATCTTCTCGGCTACAAACGCACCGAGAGCAAAGGTGCGTGAATGATAGAATTTCATAAACTTTTGGCCGGGCTCGGTTCTGAAAATCCAAAGCGCCCAATCTGGGACGGGCTTATCGACTCTGCCGCTGTAGCGAAGCTCGAACGGCTGCGAATAGGTCACGCCGCCGCTGCCTTTCATTTGGAAGCGAATATAACAGCCGAGCTCATCCTCGTAATCGTTGAGGTCGATCGTGTTGCCCGTGGCTATGACCTTGCCGTCGGCTATCCACTCGATAACCTCGCAGTCGCGGTCGGGGTCTGCGGCAACGGTTATCGTGTTCTCCTTTTCATTCACCCTGATGTCGGTCACGAGCGGCACGTTTCCGTCGCCCTCAAATTCGCCGATGCCGTCGGTGGTCTTGTGATATCTGCTCGCGGCGAAGAAATTGCCGTCCTTCATCGCTTTTTTGACTGCATTTTCGTTGTTCTCCGGCAGGACGAAGAGCTCAAACGATCTGCCGACCTCGTTGAGCTTTTCGGAGTCGTCGTCGGCAAAAGCCCAGATATTTCTGCCCTTGGGGATAACGACCTGAAGCAGCTCATCCCAAAGCGCACGGTCGCCGCGGGTCACTCTGTCCGTGCTGTTGACTATCTCCATGCCGAGGCAGCTCGGGCAGTCGATGAATATGCCTGCAAAATAGGCTATATATACATTCCAGTGGGAGCGCTGCGGGAATCTTCCGGAATCGACCCAGTCGCCGACATGGTTGAGCACGGAATATCCGCCCGCCTTTTCTATCTCCTCAGGCGCGGTTCTGTAGTCGTTCTCTATTCCCCACTCGCCCTGACCGTAGGTGGTGAAATAGCCGTTGACATGGGTCTTGGAGATGACCGCCATATTGCACTCTATTCCGCCGCGGATATCCGTCATGCCTCTGCCGCCGCGGTCAAGTCCATTTGTGATGCGCTCGTAGTTCTCCTTGCTCATCGGGTAGACTTTTCTAAAGCCGTTGAATATGCCGTTGGTCTTTCTCTTTTCCGTCCAGCCGTTTGTGATAACGCCGTGGTCGGTCATGGCGAGAATGTCGTAGTCGGCCTCGTAATATGCCTCTACCATCTCGTCTAAGGTCGGCTCGCCGTCGCTCGCGTCGCAGTGGGTGTGGAGATTCGCCTTGTAGGTTTTCCACTCGCTCCAATCGACCTGCTCATAGGGATTAACTATAGTATAATCCGTCTCCTTTTCTCCGAGCGCAAACGCCGCCGGGAACGCGGTGAAGAGCAGAATGAGAGCAAGAGCCGCAGACAGAATACGCTTGAAATTCTTTTTCATTGCTTTATTCTCCTTAAAAATCAATACGGGTCAAAGAATCGGTCAAAGACATTGTAGCCGAGGAAGAAGAGTTTGAACGCCCAAATAATGGGGTTGAACCTGAAGCAGGTCCAGTCGAGCATCGTGACCGTGGTGCGCAGTAAAGTAGAAATATCGTGAGTTTTCGGGACTCTGACTTTTCCGAAGTCCTCGCCGTCTCTGCTTATCACGAAGGGCTGGGAGTAGCATATTCCGTTGTCGCCCGTGATATAGAATCTGACATAGAGATACGGCGTGTCGAGCAGGTCGTCCGCGCGGAGGTCGAGCGTCGCCTTGCCGTCCGATATGCCTGTCTCGCGCCTGATGACGTTGCAGTTCGAGACCCAGGTTATCGAATTGAAATTCTCGCCCTCGATGCTTATCGTGTCATTTTCGTCGTCAACCGTAACGCGGGTGACAAGCGGTGTGTCGTCGCGCAGATAAGCCTCGGTCTCCATGAGCTTCTCCCCGTCGAAGCCGGGAATCTCCTCCATTCCGTTCAGCTCGACGCCGTTTGAATAGTGGGAGACCGCGAAGCACCAGCCGTTCTCCATGCCCTTGCGGAAGCTCTCGTTTGTGAGCTCTGGCAGCACCATCATTGTATATGCGTCGTTGAGCGAACGTACATTGTGCGAATCCGCGAACGCGAAGCCCCACGGGACAACGCCGTTGGGTATCGTCTTTTGGAGTATCTGATCGTAGAGTATGCGGTCGCAGCGGGTATGCTCGTCGGTGGCGCTGTTTATGCCCATGCCGACACTCGAGCCTTTATTATCAAGGAAGATGCGCGCAAACTTGTTGACATAGTATTCGTCTATTTTCTGCCCGACGTGCTCGGCGCTGTCCTTGTCGGGATAGACATATTCGCCGACGTGCGAGAGCATGGATATTCCGCCCTTGCGGTTGACGCCCTTTGACGGGGTCTCGTAGTCGCCGTAAACTCCGGCCAGCCCCTGACCGTAATCCGCAAAGTAGCCGGTCAGGTGGCAGTCGCACTTGGGGGTCGCCATGTTGAGCTCTATGCCCTGCGGGATATCGAGCATTCCGTTTTTGTGAGTTCTCGTCGCCGACGCGGCTGTGCCCGCAGTGTAAGCCTCATATTCGGCGGCGGTCAGCGGGTATATGGGCGCGAGCTTCGTGCGCTCGTATTTTACGAGCCTCAGCAGCGGCACGAGCTGCGGCTTTTTATCCCATCCCCGGTTTATTGTGCCGTGGTCGGTGACGGCGAGGATATCGTAGTTGAGGTCATAGTGCTTCTCAACCACCTCGCGGATAGGCAGATATCCGTCGCTCGCGTTGCTGTGGGTGTGCAGCTGAGCCTTGTATATTCCCCAGCTGTCCCAGTCTACTTCGGCGTAAGGGTCGGTTATCTCGTAGCTTGCCTCTGCCGGAGCGGACTCATTTTCCTGCGCAAAAGCAAAGAACGCGAGAGCCGGCGCCGCGACAAGCAGGCAGAGCAGCAGCGAAAGGGTGCGTTTAAACATCGTCATTCCTCCTCAAAAAGTTTTTATTTCACAATAACAGTTTAAATCATTCGATATATCAAGTCAACAAAATTAATAAAAATTATTAACTAAAGATTTATTTTTTATTTATCTTTTTCTGCGGAGTCCGTTATTTTTCCGTCAAATGTGACATTTTCGACAAATTTCTGTTGACTTATTTTTCAAATTTTGATATACTCGACTTGCGAGTTGAGCGAACGGAATTATTCCGCGGACTCTCCACCGGGAAAGAAAAAACTAAAAAGAAAGGGAAAAACAATGAAAAGAAAACTTATTTCCGCCGTTGCGCTCATCCTGTGCGCGACAATGCTGCTCTTCTGCGGCTGCAAATCAAAGAAGAACAACGACGATTCAACCTCCCCCTCCGAGAGCGGAGCGGCAGTTGACGCCATAACCGACGAGAGCACCGAGCCCTCAACGGAGGGAACAACGGAGCCCGAAAAGAAAGAGTCCACTCCCGATGCCATAAAGAAAGTTACGGACAGCACAAAGAAGCCCGGCAAGGTCAACACCACAACCCCCGCCGTCAAAAAAGACGAGTGGAAAAAAGCGGGCAAATACACCTGCGGCAAAAACCTCGCGGCAGGCGAATACTATATTAAACCCGACAGCAAAAATTGCAGCGTAATCCTGACGGACGGCAAGCATTTTGGCAAAGATGAGATAGTCAAGTTCGATGTTCTTCCTTTCGGACTGTTTGTCACTATGAAGCCCGGCTACACGCTTGAAGTCAAGAACGGCAAGTTCATCGTCGCTTCCGCCGTTGAAAAGATGGGCGGCAAAAACGGCGTATATGAAATCGGCACCTACAGAGTCGGCATAGATATTCCCGCCGGCATAACCACTCTCGGCTCGTCCGAAGGCTCGTTCTTCACCGTTTTCTCGTCAAGCGATTATTTCGACGAGGACGCAACAGCAATCATTTTTGCTAAGGATTATCCTGTCTATTTCAACCTTGAAAAAGGTCAGCGCGTCATGTTCATGGAAGATACTTCCATCGGAGTAAAAATCCCCGCCGCCAACAGTGACGGCAGCTTCAATCCCGGAATGTACAAGGTCGGCAAGGATATCAAGCCCGGCAAGTATAAGCTCGTTCCCACGGACGCCGAAAACGGATATATTGTTTATCTCGATCTGCAATACATTGATTTCTCGGTAGCCGATTCTGCCGAAAATCTCGGCAAGGATAAAGTAATCGAGCTTGCAAGCGGACGCTATATTGAATTTGCAGGCCTGAAGCTCGTTCCGTATGTCGAGCCCAAGCCCACGGAGCCTTCAAGTGAAGCCTCAAGTGAAACCTCAAGCGAATCTTCAAGTGAGACTTCAAGTGAATCTGATTCCGATAAGGAGAAAGACAAGGGTAACGATGCGGACACTCCTAAAAATAACGAAGCCGGCGATAACAATGTCGGCGACAACAAAAATTAACCAATAATTAAAACCGAGGAAGGGTCGCGAAACTCGCCCCTTCCTTTTTTCGACCGTGTGGACTTAAATATTTTAATTCAGTATAACAAAAACGCAGAAACGCAAAAAATAATTTTATGAAAGGACGAAAACGATGAAAAAGCTGATTTCCGCAATGCTCTGCCTTGCCATACTCGTCGGAGTTCTGGCATTCGCAGGCTGCAAGCAGAAGAACAATGATGAGACAACCGTCCCGCCCGACACCGATGCTGCAATCGACAACATAGTCGGTGACGACACCGAGCCCGCGCTCGAGGATACCACGCAGTCCGCGCAGCCCGGTCAGCCGGTACAGCCCGCAAAACCCGCGCAGCAGGTACAGCCCACAAAACCGGCAAGCAAAAAGCCCGTTGCAACAACCCAGAAACCCGAACAGGCCGTTAAGCCCGCCCCCACGCCGAACACTACTACTCCTCAGGTTGAAAAACCGTCCGCATGGAAGAAGGCCGGCACATACACCTGCGACAAGGATATTACCGCAGGCATATATTACATTAAATCCAACGGCAATAACTGCAGAGTTATCCTTACAAAGGGCGACAAGAAAGTTGAATTCTATCCTCTTTCCTACGGTCTGTTTGTCGAGATGAGAAAAGGCTATGTTCTCAAAATCGAAAACGGTGAGTTTATCTCAGAGAGAGAGCTCAAGCCCATGACTTCCTCAAACGGAGTATATAAACTCGGCACTTACAGAATAGGCGAAGATATTCCCGCCGGCGAATACGTTATAGGCGAATTCGGGAACACCGATTTCAGCATTCTGAATTCTGTAGACTTCCTTTCCGGAAACAACTATGCTATCACCTATAGGGGCTTACGCGTTTATGTTAAGCTCGAAGCAGGCGACTACATAATTTTCAACAAAGATACCAAGGTCGTTAAAGCAAAGGATCGTACCGGTAGCTACGACGAGAAAGACAAGAGCTACGGTGGCGGAACATATTTAGTCGGCGCTAATCAGGACATGAAGGCCGGCAAATACGTGCTTGTTCCCACCGATGATGGAAACGGATATTCGACCGGAGCCGCACACATTAAATTCAGCCAGATCACGGGCGAACTGAATGTCAAGAAAGACAAATCAATAATTATCGAGCTTAAAGACGGAGAGTTTATCTCCTTCGAAGGCTTTAAGCTCGTAGAGTATGTCGAGCCAGCACCTACAGAACCCTCGAGCGAACCTTCGAGCACACCTTCAGGTGAGTCTTCAAGCGAATCTAAATCCGATGCGGACACTCCAAAAAATAACGAGGCCGGCGACAATAACAAGCCTAATAATAATGCCGGTGACGATAAGGCCAATGAGAACAAAAGCTAAACAATAACCAAACACATGGGAGAGCCGCAAAACGCGGCTCTTCTTTTTTGCCCATGTTGACTGAGAAGTTTAAGTTTGTTATAATAAACGCAGCGGAAAGCCCGCAATAAGGTTACGAAAGGGAAAAAAGATGAAAAAGCTTATATCTGTAATACTCTGCCTTGCCATGCTCGCAGGTGTTTTGGCATTCGCAGGCTGCAAGCAAAACAACGACGGTCAGGACACGACCGCAGACGGCTCAACAGCGGCTCCCGCAGTCAGCACCGAGCCCGAAACCTCTACGGCAGAATCAACAACAACCAAGCCCGCAGCCAAACCGGCTCAGGCTGCTCCCGCGCCGACGACCGGGGCACATATAGTCACCCTCCCCGCCGCAAGTGCAACCGAGAAGCCCAACGCCGCCAGCTCAACCGGCTGGAACGGCGCCGGCACCTACAAAGTCGGCAGCGGCAGCGGTCAGCTCAGGCCCGGAGAATACTATATCGTCAAGAACTCGTCAAAATCCTCTGTTTACGTTTGGAACGGCAAGATGAAAGACGACAGCGGCGAACCCCTCGCCTGCGAGATAACCCTCGACGGCAAGACACACACGCTTGTTACGGTTGAGAGCGGCTATGTGCTCTATATCAGCGGCTGCAAATTCATCAGCGCATCCGTCGAACACCCCAAGGCAGTCAACGGCAAGTATGCCCCCGGAACCTACAAGATAGGCAGAGATATTCCGAAGGATGAATACATTGTCAAGAGAATCTCCGGTCTCTACTGCGGACTCGGCTTCAAAAAGAGTATCGACCCCTATGTGCAAAACGTCGCAAACGATTTTGAGATGTTTGATGTTTCTACCTACTACACCCTTTCAAAGGACGGATATGTCGAAATCACGGGCTGCGAATTCTATGACGCCGACTCATGCAGCATGGCTTCCATCGGCTGCGACGGCACAACCCCCGCGATGTACAAGGTAGGCAAGGATATCAAGGCCGGCACATATACGATAACCCCGGACGGCAGCGGCAAGAGTTACTACGCGGCCGCCTCAAGCCCGGAGACCGTCGAGCCCGCGCAGCTTAAAAAAGCAACCAATGTTACAGTCTCCGACGGTGAATATGTCTATTTCTTCAGAGCCACGATGAAGTACTGCAAAAACCCGAACTCAGGACTTGACCCCGACGCGACTCTGCCTCAGGAGTAAAAATCCGTTTGGCAAAACAGCAAAAGGACATCGGAATTAATTTTCGGTGTCCTTTTTGAGTTTGAGATTATGCCGACGCACCGTAGAACGCACGTCTGCGGATATTGGGGAAGATTGACAATTCGGGGGTTGTGGGGATAAAAAACCGCCATCAGGCAAACAAATTTAATATTGCAAATTGACATAATCGTGTAGGGGCGGATATTATCCGCCCGCAGGTTTTGCAGTGATTTACGGCTTTCTTAAATTCGCAGAGCACAAAAAATCCTGCCCTCGGGATTCCTTGGGCAGGATTTGCTTTTATGGCTCCGTGCGCTTTGCGCAGGGATATTTTATCTGATATACGGAAGCGGGTTGACCGTGTTTCCGTTTATGATTATCTCGAAATGGAGATGCGGTCCGGTGACGTTGCCGGTGCTGCCGACTCGCGCTATCGCCTGTCCCGCGCTGACACGCTGTCCGACGCTGACGGAGATAGAGCCTGCGAGGCAGTGGGCGTATCTTGTCTTGACTCCGCCGCCGTGGTTGATGACGATGCAGTGACCGTAGCCCGAATTGCTTCGGCGCACGCTCTCGACCGTTCCGTCGAGGGACGCGACTATTACCGCTCCCGTCGAGCCGCCGCCG
>ERZ506931.455-NODE-455-length-17493-cov-7.502925_pt1 | contig 17493 bp, 12 predicted proteins | sample MGYA00512902_ERZ506931 | MGnify/ENA metagenome assembly ERZ506931 | reverse complement strand
GCGGAGCGCGTCAAGATGGTTTTGCAAATTTTATTGCAGTAAAGCAGTGATAGTAGGACTTATATTTAACACACAGCAAGAAACAATTTCCGTTTCGCACATTGTAATGTTCGCAGAAAAAACTTATAATGCTTTTGAACCTGTAGGACACACAAAACGCGGAAAAGAGAGGGAATCATGAGAAAACTGTTCCTTTTGGAAGATGATCTGAGCCTGATCAGTGGGCTGACCTTTGCATTCAAGAAACAGGGCTTTGCACTGGATACAGCCCGGACGCTGGCAGAAGCCGAGGTGCTGTGGTCAGACAGAAAATATGACCTGCTGGTGCTGGATGTTTCCCTGCCGGATGGCTCTGGCTTCGATTTCTGCCAGAAGGTGCGGCGCACATCCAACGTGCCGATTCTGTTCCTGACCGCTTCGGATGAGGAAATGAATATCATCATGGGACTGGAACTGGGCGGGGATGATTACCTGACCAAGCCGTTCAAGCTGGGTGTCCTGTTGTCGCGGGTCAATGCACTGCTTCGCCGTGCAAATGCGTCCAGCGCAGGAGAACCCGTACTGGAATCGGGCAGCATCACCGTCCGGCTGTTGCAGGGGCAGGCATACAAAAACGGAGTATTGCTGGAACTGACCGGCGCAGAGTACAAGCTGCTCTGCTTCTTTATGCAGCATCCGAATGCCGTGCTGTCCAAGGAACAAATTCTGGATGCACTGTGGGACTGCGATGGGGATTACATTGACAGCAGTGCCTTAACAGTGTATATCCGGCGGCTGCGGATGAAGATCGAGGACGACCCCGGCAAACCGCAGATGCTGCTGACTGTCCGCGGCATGGGCTATAAATGGAATGGGTAAAGGTGCCGTATGAAAGTATTCGCAAACCGGGAGATCCGGATTTTGTTTCGGACAGTGCTGGCGGTCTGGGCGGTGGCATTGGCTCTCACGCAGGGCATCGTATGGCATACGACGCACGCATTCTCTTTCGCATTACTGTTGGTTTTTCTGCTTCTGGGCGGCTGTCTCTGGGGCGTGCTTTTTCGCTATTTCCAAAGGCAGAGCGCGCTTCTGGAACAGGCAGTTCAGCAAATTCAAAGCTGTCTGGATGGCAACCCGGATGCACGACTGGACTGCGACCGGGAGGGAGAATTTTACCGTCTGTTTCACTCCGTTAATGCATTGGCGGCAGTTCTGAGCGCACACGCAGACAACGAGCAACGGGAGAAGCGTTTTTTGAAAAATACCATTGCAGATATTTCGCACCAGCTCAAAACACCGCTGGCGGCGTTGAATATCTACAACGGTCTGCTTCAGGACGAAGCTGTTTCGCCGTCGGAGGTCAAAGAGTTTGCAGACCTGTCCGAACAGGAGTTGGACCGCATCGAAACGCTGGTGCAGAATCTTCTCAAAATCACCCGACTGGATGCCGGTTCGGTCGTCTTGGAGAAGAAAAACGAAAATGTTGCTGAAATGGTGCAGGACATCGCGCGACAGTATAACTATCGTGCAGAGCAGGAACAGAAAAAGCTTGTTCTGTCCGGCTCAGAGGCGGTTACACTTTGGTGCGACCGTGACTGGATGCAGGAAGCTGTGGACAATCTTGTAAAGAATGCCCTTGACCACACAAAGAGCGGAGATACGATTCAGGTAGAGTGGAATGCACTGCCGTCCATGGTTCAGATCAAAGTGCGCGACAACGGCAGCGGCATCCACCCGGAAGATTTGTACCATATCTTCAAACGGTTTTATCGCAGCCGCTTTTCACAGGATACACAGGGCATCGGGCTGGGTCTGCCGCTGGCAAAAGCCGTTGTGGAAGCCCATCACGGCACCATTGAAGTAGACAGTGAGCTGGGAAAGGGCACGACCTTTACTCTGAATTTTCCGATTCCTACAAAATTGTAGGCTGCGTGTAGGCTTGCAGTAAGGTTGACGTGTTATCCTTTTCTGCACAGACAGAGATCATCCGTCTGAATCGAAGGAACCTGCAAAGTGAGGGATACACTATGGAACTATTAGAAGTCAACCATCTCTGCAAGACCTACGGCAGCGGAGAAACTGCTGTCCATGCGCTGAAAGATGTTAGCTTTTCAGTGCCGAAAGGCGAATATGTGGCGGTCGTTGGCGAATCCGGCTCCGGCAAAAGCACCCTGCTCAATCTGATTGGCGGACTGGATACGCCGACTTCCGGCAAGGTGCTGATTGATGGCAAGGATGTTTTTGCCATGAAAGACCGGGAGCGGACGATCTTCCGCCGCCGCAATATCGGTTTTATCTTTCAGGCATTCAACCTCATCCCGGAACTGACCGTAGAACAGAACATCCTGTTCCCGGTGCTGCTGGACTACCAAAAGCCGGACAGGGCATATCTGGAAGAACTGCTGACCGTGCTGAATCTGAAAGACCGTCGAAAGCATCTGCCAAGTCAGCTTTCCGGTGGGCAGCAGCAACGGGTAGCCATCGGCCGCGCCCTGATGACCCGCCCTTCCCTGATTTTGGCGGATGAGCCGACCGGCAATCTGGACACCCAGAACACCAGCGAGGTCATTGCCCTGCTAAAAGAAACATCCCGGAAATACGAGCAGACCATCCTGATGATCACCCACAACCGCAGCATTGCGCAGACGGCAGACCGGGTGCTGCAGGTATCGGACGGCTGCCTGACCGATTTTGGGAGGTGCCGGGAATGAGCAGCACAGAAATGAAAAGCTATCTGAGCCTGATCCCGATTTCTGCCAAGGTACGCAGACGGCAGAACCGCATGACGATTTTGTGCATCGTCCTTGCGGTGTTTCTGGTTACGGTGGTGTTCAGTATGGCAGATATGGCGATTCGGATGGAAACCTCAAACCAGCTGAACAAAAACGGAAACTGGCATATCATGGTAAAGGACATCTCCCCTGAAACAGCCGCAGAGCTTGCCGCACAGGAGGATGTTGCTGCATTTTCGGCGTATAGCGACATCAACGCTTCCCTTACGGAAAACTACTTTGCCGGAGATAAACGTGCCGCACTGGTAGGAGCAGATGATGCGATCCTTCAAATCTTTCCGGGAATGCAGTGTAGCACTGCCCCGGCGGATGGCGAAGTGCTCGTGACAGCAAACGTCCGGGATCGGCTGGATGTTACGGTCGGTACAGCGATTCCGCTGACGCTCCCGGATGGACAGACCATTTCGCTTACTGTCGCAGGTTTCAATGAGGATACCTCCGATGCGAACCAGTATGATGCTGTTGTGCTGGTGATGAACCGCAGTACATTTTCTCAGATTGCCGCACAGGTAGAAGAATCCTTTGAAACACAGTATTTCATCCAGTTCAAGCCACGTACCAATTTGCGGCAGTCCATTGTGAACATCGAAAACAAGTACGGAATTTCAGAAGAAAAAATCTCCGAAAATACTTACCTGATGGCGTTGAACGCAAGCAGCAACAACGATTATATTGTAGGCTTATATGCGGTAGCGGCTGTGTTGGCTGGCATGGTCGTCCTTGCCGGAATTTTTATGATCACAGGCAGCATCAACAGCAATGTAGCGCAGCGTACCAGCTATTATGGAATGCTGCGTTGTCTTGGGGCAGGAAAAAATCAGGTTCGGATGCTTGTCCGGCTGGAAGCTCTTTTCTGGTGTAAAACTGCTGTTCCAGCAGGATGTGTGCTGGGAATCGTTTCCACATGGGGATTGTGTTCCTTTCTGCGTGGATTTATCGGCGAGGAGTTCAGCTCTTTACCAGTGCTTGGCATCAGCCCGGTCGGTATTATCTGTGGTTCTGCGCTGGGACTTATCACGGTTTGGTTCGCGGCATCTTCTCCGGCACGGCGGGCGGCAAAAGCTTCTCCGATCACAGCAGCAACCGGGAATGCGGTGGAAAATGCAGCGGATTCTCCGTGTCATGCTCGGTTGTTTGGAAGTCGTGCAGAGCTTTCTTTGGGCGTGAGCCATGCAATCTCGTCCAAAAAGAACTTGCTTCTGATGACAGGTTCCTTTGCGTTAAGCATTCTCCTGTTTTTGAGCTTTTCGGTTTTGCTTCGATGGGTTGGATTTGCGCTGAATCCGTTGCAGCCCTACACACCGGACTTATCGGTGGCTGAAACATCCGGGCAAAATGTCCTTGACCCGGTGCTGGTGGAGCAGCTGGAAGCTCTGCCGGAAGTCAAACACGCATTCGGGCGGATGTATTGCCCGCTCCCGGCGGAATATCAGGGAAAACAGGGGTCCATCGACCTGATTTCATACGATACGATACAGTTTGGCTGGGCGAAAAAAGACCTGATTGGCGGAACCCTTCCGCAGGAGCCGGAGGATGGCACATACCCGGTGCTGACGGTATTCGACAAAAGCAACTCCCTGACCGTGGGTGATACCATTCAGCTGGAGGATGCAAAGCTCACAGTCGTGGGTGTATTGAACGACAGCCCGTTCAGTAGTACCGATTCCCCGATTGTGATCTGCACCGAAGAAACCTTCCATCAGCTGACCGGGCAAAACCGCTATGCGGTGATCGATATTCAACTAAAAGATACCACAGCAGACGCAGCCATTGCACAAATACACACCCTGCTGAGCGACACGTTAAACAAGCAGGTTGTTTTTTCCAACCGAATCGAAGGAAATCGGATGATACAAAGCACCTACTGGGCGTTCCATCTGGTGGTCTATGCGTTTCTCATCGTGATTGCAGGAATCACCATTCTGAACATCGTCAACAGCATTTCCATGAGCGTGTCGGCACGAATGAAGCAGTATGGCATCCTGCGTGCCATCGGGATGGATGATGCACAGCTGAAACGCATGATCTCTGCCGAAGCTGGCACCTATGCGGTGTCCGGTCTTGTGGTGGGCATTGCGCTGGGTCTTGTGCTGAATCGGAAGCTGTATATCCTGCTCATCACCCATTATTTCGGTGCAGCGTGGCAGATGCCGTGGGGCTGTCTTGCCGTGATTGTCGTAGTCGTGCTGGCGGCTGTGGTGCTGGCAGTATATAACCCGGTCAGGCGAATCCTCATGCAGCCCATTACTGCAACCATCAGTGAATTATAAGCCAGAACAACAGATGCCCACCAGCTTATGGACACCGGCTGTGTGGAGCTGCTGCTCCGGGATGGGAGAATGATCTCCATCGACTGCACCGGAATCGTGGATGCACTGGATGTGACCATGGCGCAGAGGTCAGAACTGGATTATCTCATCTACAATGACCCGCTGGGCTGTGCGGATTTGATTCTGAATTCTGGTCATCGACATGGTGCGTCGGCATCCCCTTGTGTCTGCTGGCTGCCTACGGGCTGCTGCGGGCTTTACGCTGAAAATACGCTGAAAAGAGGTCACCCCGATCGGTGGCCTCTTTTTTGCTGCCGCGAACTGTCTGGCTGCGGCAGCGGATAACAGCAAGGTCCATTGCGCTTTGTTTTGCCCGGATGCGCACCCGCAGAAAGCTCTCCCTCGTCAAATTGCCCAAAATACGCCCTTAAAAGTTTACTTGACGCGATTTTAAAATCAATATATAATTGGGTCAGAAACCAATTATAGAAAAGGATGATTTCCAATGGCGCGCAGATACGACAGCAAAGAAGCAAAACGGCGGATACTGACCGCCTGTGTCCGGCTTTTTCTGGAAAAAGGCTACACGAACACCAAGGTGGCAGAAATTTTAAAGGAAGCAGATGTTTCTGCCGGGTCGTTCCAGAATATTTTCCGCACCAAGGACGGTGTGCTGACCGAGCTGATCGGCATGATGTTCAGCAGGCAGTTCGGCGCGGTAAGGCCGCTGGCGGCAAACGCCCCCTCGCCGGTGTACCTCTACGCGGTGGAAACGGCTTTGCAGCTGGCGATGACCGAGCTGAGCGAGAACCTGCGGGATATCTATGTGGAAGCGTACACCTTCCCCGCCACGGCGGAGATCATCCACCGCAGCACCACGGCCGAGCTGCAGGCGGCGTTCAGCGCGTATCTGCCCGGGTGCGCCGAGTGTGATTTCTACGAGATGGAGCTGGGCACGGCTGGCATGATGCGCGGCTACATGGCACGGCGGTGCGACCCCTACTTTACGCTGGAGCGCAAAATACGGCGGTTCCTGAGCATGAGCCTGAGTGCGCTGCAGGTCCCCGCGCAGGAGCGCGAGCAGGTCATCGCTTTTGTGGCGGAGATCGATATGCTTGCCCAGGCGCGGAAGGTGGTAGATGCCGTGCTTGCATCGCTGTCCGTGCAGTTTGATCTGAAAGGATAACAAGGTTTGATGACAAGGAGGGAGTAACATGAAAAAATGGCTGATCTGGTGTTTGACGGTGCTGGCAATGGTGTGCCTGATACCGGGGACCGTGTTAAACGTTAAAGCGGCAGAAACAGTCCAGAGGCGCTGCGCCCGCTGTGGGAGTATGGAGACACGTGAGATCCTCGGATACGAAAAATATGATTCGAACAGTCATAGGGTTTATGTAACTGAATGCCCGAACTGCCACAACGATGGCAATGTTTCGTATTTACAGGTACATACCGGCGGTACCCAAGGTCCCACCTGCACCGAGGGCAAAATCTGTGAAGATTGCGGCGCGGAATACGATATTCCCGGTCACAAATGGATAACTCCGGCGAACTCCTCCCTTGGCAACGGCACGCACCGCATCATTTGCTTGCGCTGCGGCTTAAATGGTACCGCAAGCTGCAGCGGCGGCTACGCGACCTGCACCAGTCCGGGAGTGTGCGCCGCTTGCGGAGGGAGTTACTACGGCGGTCACGACTTGGTGCAGCACGCAGCAAAAGCCCCCACCTGTACGGAAATCGGCTGGGACGCTTACGACACCTGCTCCCGCTTCGGCTGCAACTATACCACCCGCAAAGAGCTGCCCGCACTGAAACATGACTTGAAGCAACACGCAGCAAAAGCCCCTACCTGTACGGAAATCGGCTGGGATGCTTACGAAGCCTGCTCTCGCTGCGACTATACCACCTATGTGGAGTTGCCTGCACAGCATGATCTGGAGCATCACGCAGCAAAAGCTCCCACCTGTACGGAACCCGGCTGGAACGCCTACGACACCTGCAAAAACTGCGACTATAACACCTATCAGGTGCTGCCCGCACTGAAACATTATTTGGTATACTACAAAGCAAAAGACCCAACTTGTACGGAACCCGGCTGTGATGCTTACGAAACCTGCTCTCGTTGTGACTATACCACCTATGTGGAGCGGCCCGCGCTGAACCATGATCTGAGGCAGCGCGTGATAAAAGCCCCCACCTGTACGCAAATGGGCTGGGCTTACGAAACCTGCTCCCGCTGCGACTATTCCGCCACTCCGTTGCTGCCCGCACTGAACCATGATCTGGTGCAGCACGAAGCGCAAGCCCCCACCTGTACGAAACCCGGCTGGGATGCTTACGAAACCTGCTCCCGCTGCGACCATACCACCTATGCGGAGCTGCCCGCACTGAACCATGATTTTGTGCAGCACGCAGCAAAAGCCCCTACCTGTACGGAAAAGGGCTGGAACGCTTACGAAACCTGCTCCCGCTGCGACTATACCACCTACGCGGAGCAGCCCGCACTGAACCATGCTCTGGTGAATCACAACGCAAAAGCCCCTACCTGCACGGAAATCGGCTGGAATGCTTACAAAACCTGCTCTCGTTGTGACTATACCACCTATGCGGAGCTGCCCGCACTGAATCATGATCTGGTGAATCACGACGCGCAAGCTCCCACCTGCACGGAAATCGGCTGGAATGCTTACAAAACCTGTTCCCGTTGTGACTATACCACCTATGCGGAACTGCCCGCGCTGAACCATGATTATCAGGCTGTTACCGTAGAGCCTACCTGTGAAACAGACGGCTATACTGTTTTTACCTGCTCCCGCTGCAAAGACAGCTACACCGCAGACCCGACCGATAAGCTGGGACACCAGTTCGGTGCATGGTCCCCGAACGGAACCGGCTCTCAGAGCGCCGATTGTCTGCGGCAGGGCTGCGCGCACACGGGCAGCACTGATTGCCGGAAGTTTACTTTCCGCACTGCGGAAGGCGAAACGCTGACCTTCTGCCCCGTGTGCGGGCAGGCAGAAAACGCCGCGCAGCTGGAAATGATCGAAGCCGCAACGGCATGGCCGCTCAGCGGCAGCCTTTCTGCGGAGGATGTGACCGCACGGACGAATGGGGAATACCTGAGTGTGGCATTTGAGACCGCAGGCAGCCTGACGCAGCCCACCGGTCGGGTAAGGCTCGCGCTGCCCGCCGGATTGCTGGAAGGCAAAACGCTTGTGCGCATTGCCCCGGACGGCACACAGACGGAGATGCCTTTTGAAACAAAGCGCGGAAAGATCATCCTTACGCTGGATTTTGTAAACAGCGAGCTGCCCGTGATGCTTTTCCGGCTGGTACCCCAGACCGCCGCCCTCTGAATGCTTTTACAGCGGCAGGAACAATAAAACGCAAAATGCCCGCCCACCGTGGTTTTCCACAGCTGGGCGGGCATTCTTTTGTGCCTTTTTGGCATAAAAATACCCCCGGAGAATGCAGCGTTTTTTATGCTGTCTACTCTGAGGGCAGTATAGCAAGCGCTGCGCGGCAGCTCCCGGAAGTGGACACTGTATTGCTGAAAAAAGCACTTGCTTAGTGCCGCTCCTCCGGCGGGCAGCAGCTCTCCCGGGGGATGAGCTTATGCGGCACGATGATCTTGGTTGCGGAGTGCCCCTTGGCAAACCTGCCGTGATTGCGCTATAATGGAGCCGTAACAGTTCCACAAAGGTATGGTAAGGGAGGTGCGGTCATGATCCGGGTGGCGATCGTAGAGGATGACGCGGAGGTACAGGGGGTATTGCAGGAGTATGTCCGGCGGTATACCCGGCAGTACGGGACAGAATTTGAAGTGTCGGTCTTTGCGGACGGGGTGGACATTCTGGAGGATTACCGCGCGGTCTACGACATTATTTTTCTGGATGTGGAGATGAAGCATCTGGACGGCATGACCACGGCAGAGCGCATCCGGCAGAGGGATGCAGATGTCATCCTGATCTTCATCACCAATATGGCGCAGTATGCCATCCGGGGCTACTCGGTGGGAGCGCTGGACTATGTGCTGAAGCCGGTGCCCTACTTTGCCTTTTCGCAGCAGCTGCTCAAGGCTGTTGCCCGGCTGGAAAAGCGGGCAAAGCACTACCTGACTGTGCCGGTGGAGGGCGGGCTGCGCCGGCTGGACACCGCAAGCATCTATTACTTGGAAAGCGAGGGGCACCGGGTGCACTTTTACACCGACGAGGGCGATTTTTCTGCCCCCGGCGCCCTCAAGACCTTTGAGGAAAAGCTGGCAGACTGCCCCTTTGCCCGGTGCAACAGCGGCTATCTTGTCAATCTGGCACAGGTGCGGGAGCTGCGGCAGAGCACCGTACAGGTGGGCCCCTGCGAGCTGCAGGTCAGCCGTCCCAAGCGCAAGGCCTTTCTTGCCGCCCTGACCGATTACATCGGAGGTGAGGGCTCATGACCGCGCTGCCGGATATCCCCCGGCTGTACACCGCCCTTGCCGAGTGTCTGTCGGTACTGCTGGTCACACCGGCACTGATGCCCCGCTTTTCCAAGGCGGTTACCGTGGGTGTCACCCTGCTGTGGGCGGTGGTGCTGTCGGCCTTTCTGGGGCTGACCGGCAACGTGCCCGGCGGGTTCTGGATCCCCTGCATGGTAACGGCCATCGGGCTTTCCTACTTATATTTATGGGGTGTGTGGAACATCACCCTGCTGGAGGCCGGGTATCACTGCGCCCGGGCGTTTATTCTGGCAGAGCTTGCCGCCAGCGTGGAGTGGCAGCTGCACTGCGCCCTCTGGCCCGCCCGCAGCCCGTGGGAGCCGCTGTCTTTGCTGCTGCTGGCGCTGGTGTACGGGGCGCTGTTCGGCATTATGTGCTATTTGCAGCACCGCCGTCCCCAGCCCGCCGGGCACTTACAGATCGGCGGCAGCGCCGCCCTGACGGCGGTCATGCTGGCGCTGACCGCCTTTGCGGTGAGCAATCTGGGTTTTTTGCCGGGCAGCGAGATCAATATGAGCATCTTTTCCATCCGCACACTGGTGGATTTTTCCGGCGTGTTGATCCTGACCGTGCAGCACGAGCAGCTGCGGGAGAACGCTTTGCACGGCGAGCTTGCCGCCATGGATGAGGTGCTGCACCGCCAGTACGAGCAGTACAAGCGCAGCAAGGAGGGCATCAACCTCATCAACCGGCGGTACCATGAACTGAAAGTCCAGCTTGCCCGCATCCGGGAGGAGCAGGACCAGACCAAGCAGAACGCCGCCATTGCCGCCATGGAGCAGAACATCCGCCAGTACGAGGCCGAGAACAAGACCGGCAACCCGGTGCTGGATACCCTGCTCACCGCCAAGACCATGGAGTGCCAGCAGGAGAACATTACCATCACCAGCGTAGCGGACGGCAGGATGCTGGGATTTCTCACCATCCGGGAGCTGTGCACCATCGTGGGCGTGGCGCTGGACAACGCCATTGCCGCCGTGCGCGCCGAGCCGGACCCCGAAAAGCGGCTCATCAAGGTGGCAGTGTACAGTCAGGGTGGCTTTGCCATGCTGCGGTTCGAGCACTATACAGAGACTGCCCCGGCACTGGATGCGGACGGCCTGCCGCAGCAGGGGTCGGACCTGAAAAGCGTCCGCACCACCGTCGGGCAGCACGGCGGCAGCATGACGCTGCACTGGGAAAACAACTGGTGCACCCTGCGGATCTTATTTCCGCTGCCCCAAAACAAATGAATTTTTACGGCAGGTATCCCCTGCCGTTTTTTGTTGTCTGGCAGGGTGCACAAATATAATGCGGCGATATTTGTATATTAGCACAATAAAATTTGAAACATTATTGTAACTTTTGCAAACTGTGTATCCAAAACGACAGATTGTGCGGAGAACGGTTCGTTCTGCAGTATATATGATAAAATGACATCAAGCAAAGGAGCGGACGCGCTCCAGAGAACAGCTATGAACCGGGTCGTGTACCCAAAAGAGAAGGAGTTAACAGTTATGGCACAGAAAAAGAAGGACAGTAGGATGATGGGCAAGATCATCAAAACTGCCGTTTCGGGTGTGTTGTGTGTCGCATTGGCGGGCGGTATAGTTGCGGCCAATGTGCTGATCCCGCCCAACGCCAGCAGCGTGCAGAGCATTTTGGGCCTGAAGAGCGGAGGCATCGACAACAGCAAGGCAAAGACCGAAGGCATTAATATGGAATACGGCAAGCCCGGCTTTGACACAGAGGATGCGCTGGTTGAGGATGAGATCGCCCTGAACAAGCAGATTGCAGCAGAGGGCATCGTCCTGCTGAAGAACGATGAAGGCAGAATGCCGTACAGCACGGATACCACCTTCAGTTTTGTCAGCCATTCGGCAGTCAGCTACATCGGCGGCAACAAAGTCGATATGAAAACGGCCTTTGAAGATGCCGGGTTCGGTGTCAACGAGGACCTCTGGAAATTCTATTCCGAAGGCAACGGCAAGGATTACGGTCTGGGCGTTGGTTCCGTTTCCTACGGTGATGACGAGGACTTTTCCATCAACGAATGCCCCTTGTCTGTTATGAAAGCAGAGCCGGGTCTGACCGATTCCATGAAGAATACGGTTCCTGTTTTTGTGTTCAGCCGTGTGGCGGGCGAAGGCCGTGATATGCCCCGCTCCATGTACAACCACACCGATGTGGAAGAGGACAAGACCAAGACTTATCTGGAGCCGGATTCTACGGAACTGGAGATCCTGCAGTATCTGAACGACAACTTTGACGATGTCGTGCTGCTGCTCAACTCCAGTGCAGCGGTCGATCTGAGCTGGGTGGAGGATTATCCCAGCATCCACACGGTCATCTCGGCTCCTGCCATGGGCGACTACGGCCTGTGCTCTCTGGCTGAGATCTTCTCCGGCAAGGTCAATCCTTCCGGCCGCACCGTGGATACCTATGAAGTGGATGCCATGAACAGCCCGGCGGCGCAGAACTTCGGCGACTTTGCCTACTACGATGAGAATGGCAACCTCACCAAGTACAACTACGTCAGCTACAAAGAGGGCATCTATGTTGGCTACCGCTACTACGAGACCCGTTACGAGGATAAAGTCCTCGGTCAGGGCAATGCGGGCGATTACAACTACGACGATGCTGTGATGTACCCCTTCGGCTACGGCCTGTCCTACACCACCTTTGACTGGTCGGATTACAACACCAGCTGGGATGGCGATACCTGCACCGTGACGGTCAAGGTCACCAACACCGGTTCTGTTGCAGGCAAGGACGTTGTGGAAGTCTACGCACAGAGCCCTTACACCGATTATGACAAGGCCAACAAGGTGGAAAAGGCTGCCGTTGAACTGGTCGGTTACGCCAAGACCTCGGAGCTGGCTCCCGGTGCAAGCGAGACCGTGACGGTCACCTTCGACCAGGAACAGCTGAAGTCCTACGACTACGTCAATGCCAAGACCTACATTCTGGACGCAGGTGATTACTATATCACTGCGGCTAAAAACGCACACGAAGCGGTCAACAACATCCTCTCTGCCAAGGGAAAGAGCGTGGCAGACGGTATGACCGCGGATGGCGACACTGCTTTTGTTGAAATCTACACCCCGGCAAACGGCACCGTGGATACCACGACCTACAAGCTTGACACCACGACCGGTGTGGAGATCACCAATCAGCTCGACCATGCAAACGGCGGGCTGCAGTATCTCTCCCGCAGTGACTGGACTGGCACCTGGCCGACCGTTGACGGCGAGGTCAGCGACCAGATCAGCACCTGGGGCAACCCCATCAATGGTACCGATGCCAGCGGCAAGGCTGCATCCTATACCTACCGCAAGACGATCAGCAAGGAGGACCTTGCAAAGCTGGATTCTTTTGATTCCCTGAACCCCACCGACTTCTCCACCCTGACCGATGAGATCGTTTACGGCAAGGACAACGGTCTGGGTCTGATCGATATGCGCGGTCTGGATTACGATGATGAAAAGTGGGACGCACTGCTCGACCAGCTGACCCCCAGCGATTATCAGACCCTGATCACGCAGTCCGGCTATGGCACGGCTGCCATCAAGTCGGTGGATAAGCCCTCCACGACCGACCGCGACACTGCCACCGGCCTGATCAACTACGGCTTTGATGCAAGCGGCAACCTCTACTTCAAGGGCAACATCACGCACTGCGGCGTGATCGTTCTGGCACAGACCTACAACGATGATCTGGCCACTCACTACGGCGAGAACATTGGCGACGAGTCCTACTATCTGGATGTCGATGGCTGGTATGCACCGGCAGTCAACATGCACCGCACTGCATTCTCCGGCCGCAACAGCGAGTATTACTCCGAGGATCCGTTCATCGGCGGTCACATTGCTTCCCTCGAGTGTGAGGGTGTCGCCTCCCGCGGTATGTATGTCTTTGTCAAGCATTACGCCATCAACGATCAGGAGGACCACCGCGGCGACCGTGAAGGCCAGTACAGCATTGCGACCTTCCTGAACGAGCAGGCGGCCCGCGAGATCTACCTCAAGCCCTTTGAGATGTGCGTCAAGTCTGATAAGGTCGAGATGAACTATGCAAAGGACAACGGCGACGGCACTTACAGCAATGCCACCACCGAGATCCCGTCCGTCACCGGCATCATGACCTCCTTCAACCGCGTTGGCTATACCTGGGCCGGCGGCAACTACAACATGATCACCGGCCTGCTGCGCAACGAGTGGGGCTTCCACGGCTTTATCATCACCGACAACGCAAACACCGGTGTCTTTATGGACGCTGGCCAGATGATCCAGGCCGGTGCAGACGGCAAGCTGACGAACCTGCCCACCGGCGCACGGTACACCTTTAACAAGGATGACGTTGCAGACTACCATTACGGTCGTGAAGCGATCCATAACATCCTGTACACCATTGCAAACTCCAAGGCAATGAACGGCGGTATGCCGGGCAGCCGTTATCTGGCAAAGGTCGAGCCTTACCAGAAGGTCATCTACGCTGTGGATGGCGTCTGCGGCGGTCTGATCGCGGTTCTGGCCGTTCTGACGATCCTCCGCTTCCGCAAAAAGAAAGAGGACGTAAAAACCGTCTGATCAACACATAGGAACAGAAGGGGCGGCGGGTATCCGCCCGCCTCTTTTCTTTGTTCATCGTCAGGAGCCAAGCTATGAAACACGCAGACATCATTCAAACACTGGATCTGGAACAGAAATGCGCCCTGCTGAGCGGCGGCACGGTGTTCACCACCCGGGCGCTGCCGGGCAAGGGCATCCCGGCCATTACCCTGTCGGACGGCCCCAACGGCGTGCGCAAGCAGGCGGGCGCTGCCGACCATCTGGGCCTGAACCCCAGTGTGCCCGCCACCTGCTTCCCCACCTCGGCCACCGTTGCCAACAGCTGGGACCCGGCGCTGGGCGAGGCTGTGGGCGCAGCCATGGGCGAAGAAGCAGCGGCACAGGGCGTGTCGGTGCTGCTGGGCCCCGGCCTGAACATCAAGCGCAGCCCCCTGTGCGGCCGCAACTTCGAGTATTTCTCGGAGGACCCCTACCTTGCCGGTAAGATGGCGGCGGCCTACGTCCGCGGCATCCAGAAAAACGGCATTGCCGCCTGCCCCAAGCACTTTGCCGTGAACAGTCAGGAGCTGCGCCGCATGGCCGCGGATTCCATCGTGGACGAGCGCACCCTGCGGGAAATCTACCTGACCGGCTTCGAGATGGTGGTCAAGGAGGCGCAGCCCAAGACCATCATGTCCTCCTATAACCTTGTCAACGGCACCTACGCCAACGAGAACGCCCACCTGCTCATGGAGATCCTGCGCAGGGACTGGGGCTTTGACGGCGCAGTGGTCACCGACTGGGGCGGCAGCAACGACCACGCCCTTGGCGTAAAGAACGGATCTACGCTGGAAATGCCCGCCCCCGGCGGGGACGCCATCCGGGAGCTGATGAAAGCGGTGCAGACCGGCAAGATCACCGAGGCAGACGTGGACGCCCGGCTGGAGGAACTGCTGGAACTGGTGTTCACCACCAAGGCGGCGGTGGACGCCGCACCCGGCAAGTTCGATGCCGACGCTCACCACGCACTGGCACGCCGGGCTGCTGCCCAGAGCATCGTGCTGCTGAAGAACGAAAACAGTCTGCTGCCCCTTGCAAAGGGGGAAAAGGTGGCGGTCATCGGCGACTTTGCCCAGACGCCCCGCTATCAGGGTGCAGGCTCCAGCGCCGTCAACTCCATCAAGGTGGATTCCTTTCTGGACTGCCTTGCCGAAAGCGGCCTGAACAGCATCGGCTACGCCAAGGGCTTTGACCGGCAGGGCAAGCCCGACGAGGCGCTGCAGGCCGAGGCGGTGCTGCTGGCAAAGAACGCCAATGTGGTGCTGCTGTGCATGGGTCTGGACGAGATCAAGGAGAGCGAGGGCATCGACCGCGCCGACATGAAGCTGGCAGAGAACCAGCTGGAGCTGCTGACGGCTGTGGCGGCGGCAAACCCCAACGTGGTGGTGCTGCTGAGTGCAGGCTCCTCGCTGGAAAGCGATTGGGTCAAGGACTGCAAGGCGCTGGTCTACGGCTGTTTGGGCGGTCAGGCCGGTGCGGGCGCACTGGTCGAGGTGCTCACCGGCGCGCAGAACCCCTGCGGTAAACTGGCCGAGACTTGGGCGCGCAGCTACGCCGACACCCCCGCAAAAGCGCATTTCGGCGGCGACGGCCCCACTGTGGAGTACCGCGAGGGTCTGTATGTGGGCTACCGCTACTACGACACCGCCGGTGTGCCCACCGCCTTCCCCTTCGGCTACGGCCTGAGCTATACCAGCTTTACGTACAGTGACCTGAAAGCAGACGAAACCGGCGTGACCCTGACTGTCACCAACACCGGCAGCTGTGCAGGTGCCGAGGTGGTGCAGCTGTATGTGGCAAAGCCGGATGCAAAGGTTTTCCGCCCCGTCAAGGAGCTGAAGGGCTTTACCAAGGTGCAGCTGGAAGCCGGAGAGAGCAAGACCGTCACCATCCCGCTGGACGACAAGGCGTTCCGCTACTGGAACGTCAAGACCGACCGCTGGGAGGTGGAGGGCGGCAGTTATCAGCTGCTGGTGGGCGCTTCCAGCGCCGATATCCGCTTGACTGCCGCTGTCACGGTGGCGGGCACCGGCGCACCCGACCCCTATGCGGGCAAAAATCTGGAGCATTACCGCACCGCGCAGGTGCAGAAGGTGCCGGACGCGGAGTTTGAAGCACTGCTGGGCCGTCCCATCCCGGAGAACAAGGTGCGCATCAACCGCAACATGACGCTGGGCGAGATGGGACACGGACGCAGCCCCATCGGCTGGCTGGCAGCAGCGGTACTGGGCGCCCTGCTGCGCCGCAGCATCAAAAAGGGCAAGCCCGACCTGAATATCCTGTTCCAGTACAATATGCCTCTGCGTGCGCTGGCCAAAATGACCAACGGCGCTATCAGCATGGGCATGGTGGACGGCATCGTGATGGAGCTGCAGGGCTTCTGGATCATCGGTCTTGTGCGGGTGATCGTGGAGGCCGTGAAGAACCTCGTGCTGAACAGCCGCATGGAAGAGCGTCTGAAAAACAGCTGAAAGGAAGCAGGCTATGAATTTCTGGAATAACTTCGCGGCAAAACACCCCGCCGCTGCCAAGTGGGTGCGCGAGGGCGGCCTGTTCGTCATCGTGTCCAACCTCATCACCGTGTTCAAGTACCTGCTGCTGCAATTTCTGCCCAAGGCCTTTGCAAGCCTGCCGGTGGTGGATTTCGGCTGGCCGGGCATTGATATCACCCTGTTCGGCGAGACCTTCAAGTGGAATATCCTCGGCTACGACGCCGCCCACGGCGGTCTGCCCTACTTCTGCGCCTACATGATCGCCATGGTCATCGGCGAGTGCATCAACTTCCCCATCCAGCGCAATTTTGTGTTCCGCAGCAAGGGCAATCTGGCAAAACAGATCGGCTGGTATGTGCTGGCCTTCTGCATCATCACCTGCATCGTCAACTCCATCAACTGCATCTGGGTAGCAGTGGCAGGGCTGCTGGTACCGGACTTCATCTACAACATCGGCACCACCGTGCTCAACGGCGGCATCTCCATGGTCATCTTCTTCTTTGTGAATAAGATCATCTTCCCGGAGGGCGAAAAAGCCGCCAAATAATAAGCTATTCTCCTTCATTTTCTTCTTCTCATCATAAGCCGAAAGGGCTGCTCCGTTCTCCGGGGCAGCCTTTTTGGTTTGGGGGGCGGCTGAACTCCCTCAGTCAAAACCTGACGGTTTTGCCAGCTCCCTCTGGGAGGGAGCCTTAACCCTCTCAGTCACGCCTGACGGCGCGCCAGCTCCCCCGAAAGGGGGAGCTTTTTGAGGTGGAGGTAAAGTTTCTTATTGCGTTTGATACTTTAGCAACAGGGCTAACAGCGTGCGCCCTCTCCGTCATCGCTGCGCGATGCCACACTCCCCCTTTTGTCGCTGCGCGACATCTTCCCCCGGAGCGGGGGAAGTCTTTCCTC
>ERZ506931.446-NODE-446-length-17708-cov-4.036085_pt1 | contig 17708 bp, 14 predicted proteins | sample MGYA00512902_ERZ506931 | MGnify/ENA metagenome assembly ERZ506931 | reverse complement strand
TAAAAGTCAAGTTTTTTTCTTTCCGTTTTTTTCTCTTTTCCCCGAAAAATTGCGGAAAAGTGTTTGAAATTTTTCGGGTTTCATGCTACAATAGTAGTATAGATATTTATGCCTTTCGGGTGAATGAGGAGTTTTTATACGTATGGAATCCATAAAGGAAGTATGGGAAGGCGTCGAGCGCTATCTGCGGACGGTCGACGGAATGCCGCAGGTGGTTTTTGACGTGTGGATCGCGGGCATCGAGCCGTATGCCATCAAGGACGGTGAGATGGTGGTCTATGTCAACACGAACTATCAGCGCCGCATTATTCTAGAGAATTACGCCGAGCGCATCATGAACGCGTTTCAGCACGTTTTGGGTATTCCGCTGGGGCTCAAAATCATAGCAAGAGAAGTGCCTGCCGTGGAAACCAAGCAGGAAACGCCGGCGGCACCGGAAACGGCCGTGAGCTTTGAGGCGAATTTCACCTTTGACAACTTCATTGTCGGCTCGTCAAACAAATTTGCCTATGCCGCGTCACAGGCGGTGGCGACAAAGCCCGCCGTGCAGTATAACCCGCTGTTCATCTACGGCGGCTCGGGGCTGGGCAAAACGCATCTTCTCTATGCCATCTGCAACGAGATCCGCAAAAATATGCCCGCCGCCAAGATCTTCTACACCAAGGCGGAAACGATGACCAACGAGATCATCGAAGCCATTCAGAAGCACACGACCGCCGATCTGCGCGCCAAATACCGTCAGGTGGACGTGCTGCTGGTGGACGACATACAGTTCCTTGCGGGCAAGGAAAGCACACAGGAAGAATTCTTCCACACATTTAACCATCTGCATACTTCCGGAAAGCAGATCATCATATCGTCTGATAAGCCGCCGAAAGATATTGAGACTTTGGAGGCCAGACTTCGTACGCGCTTTGAGTGGGGTCTGATCGCTGATATTTCATCACCTAACTATGAAACCCGTATGGCGATTCTTCAGAAGAAGATCGAACTGGATCATTTGGAAAAATATAACATTCCGAATGATGTACTCGAGTATATCGCAACGAACGTTAAGACAAATATCCGAGAACTTGAAGGCTCTCTTAATAAGCTGATCGCACTTTATAAGCTGAACAATAACGAATCCATCGATATTGCGCTCGCAGCAGAAGCATTAAAAGACATCATTTCTTCGGATAATAAGAGAGAAGTTACACCGGAACTGATCCTGGATATCGTTTCCGATCATTTTGGTGTGTCTATTGCCGACCTCAAAGGCGGCAAACGTAACGCCGAGATCGTCTTTCCGCGCCAGATTGCCATGTATCTGATCCGTAATATGACAGAAACTTCATTAAAAGCAGTCGGTGTCATCCTTGGGGGAAAAGATCATTCTACCATCAAACATGGAATCGAAAAAATCGAGAACGAATTACAGGCGGACGAGACTCTTTCTAACACTATTAATATCATAAAGAAGAAGATCAACCCGGCTTAGCCTTATTTTGCTGTTTTCAGCTGTGAATAACTATGTGGAAAATCTAATTATCATATGTGGATAACTATGGGATAGCCTTGGGAAAACCACAGGATTTCTGCAACTGTCTTTAGAAACGAAAAAGTTTTCAACAACAGTTCCACACATAATCCAGTCAGATTCCACAGAGTTTTCAAAGCCGATTTTCCTTGCAAACAGTGGGCTGGAGGCACTTTTCCTCTTTTCCACATCCCCTAAGACGGCTGAGGCGGAAACTATTTTATTTATTTATCCATTACACACGTGCGAAAGGAGTTATACACACATGAAAATTACCTGCAGTAAATCGAATCTGGTCAAAGGTGTCAGTATTGTTTCCAAAGCAGTTCCTTCTAAAACAACAATGCCAATCCTTGAATGTATCTTAATCGATGCAACAACAGATATTATCAAATTAACAGCTAATGATATGGAACTTGGTATCATGACAGAGATCTCCGGAGACATCATCGATCGTGGTATGATCGCAATCGATGCGAAGATTTTTTCAGAAATCGTTCGAAAACTTCCGGATAATGAAGTAACGATCGAAACGTTAGATAATCTTCAGACCGTGATCACCTGTGAAAAAGCAAAGTTTGATATTGCCGGCAAACCTGGTGATGAATTTGCCTACTTACCGATTATCGAAAAAGAAGATTCTATCGAAATCTCTCAATTCACATTGAAAGAAGTCATTCGTCAGACTATTTTTTCAATCTCTGACAGCGAGAGCAACAAGCTTATGACCGGCGAATTGTTTGATATCAGTGACAATATTCTGAAAGTTGTTTCGCTTGACGGACACAGAATTTCCATCCGTAAGGTTCCGCTGAAGAAAAGTGTTGCGGACAGAAAACTGGTTGTACCGGGAAAAACCCTGATCGAGATCAGTAAGATCCTTTCGGGAGAAGCTGAAAATGTGGTATCGATTTCATATACAAAGAACCATATCGTGTTCGAATTTGATAATACCATCGTGGTATCCCGCCTGATCGAAGGTGAATACTTCAGAATCGATCAGATGTTATCCAGTGATTACGAGACAAAAGTAAGAATCAACAAAAAAGAACTGCTCAGCTGTATCGATCGTGCAACACTTCTGGTAAAAGAAGGCGATAAAAAACCGATCATCATCAACATCGGCGATGAACTGATGGAATTAAAAATCAAATCCCAGATCGGATCTATGAATGAAGAGATCATGATCACGAAAGAAGGAAAAGATCTGCTGATCGGATTCAATCCGAAATTCCTGATCGATGCACTCCGTGTTATCGATGATGAGGAAGTGACGATCTATCTGATGAATGCAAAAGCACCTTGCTTTATCAAGGATGATGCGGAAAGTTATGTCTACCTGATCCTTCCGGTCAACTTTAACTCCGCAGCATAGGACTGTCCGGGAAGACCTGAAGAGAGCCTTTTCGGGTACGAAATAAAAAACAAGATAAAATGCAGGAATGCTTGCAAAAGTATATAGCAATGAGTATAATAAAACAACGGCTAAAAGAAGAAAAATATGCATAAAAATACAAAGAAATGCATATCCGGGAGAGGATACAAGACGTATGGAGACAATTATATTACGAGGTGAATATATCAAGCTTGGACAGGCTTTAAAAGCTGCGGGAATGGTGGAATCCGGAGTAGAAGCAAAAGAAGTGATACAGGAAGGTCTGGTCATGGTAAATGGCGAGACAGATACACGCCGCGGACGTAAGTTATATGGCGGCGATATCGTATTATTTGACGGAGAAGAGATCAGAATTGAAGGTTAATTCCCTGAAATTAAAGAATTTTAGAAATTATGATCTTCTGAATGTGGAGTTTGACGGTTCTACGAATATTTTTTACGGGAACAATGCGCAGGGGAAGACGAATATTCTGGAGGCGGTGTATCTGTCCGGAACGACCAAATCCCACCGCGGGTCGAAAGACAGGGACATGATACGGTTCGGTGAGGATGAATCCCACATTGAGACTGTGGTGGAGAAGAATGGTATCAGTTATCAGATCGACATGCACCTGAAGAAGAACAGCCCGAAAGGGATTGCGATAAACAAGATGCCGATCCGGAAAGCAAGTGAACTTTTCGGGATCGTGAATCTTGTATTCTTCTCGCCGGAAGACCTCAATATCATCAAGAACGGACCTGCAGAGAGACGTAGATTTATCGATCTGGAACTTTCGCAGCTCGATAAGGTGTACCTGAATAACCTGTCGAACTATAACCGTATCGTGAACCAGCGAAACCGTCTGCTGAAAGAGTTAAGTTTCGGCGGTAAGAAAGAACTTTCAGATACACTGGAAATATGGGAGATGCAGATGGTACAATATGGGGAGAGGCTGATCGCCAGAAGGAAAGAATTTGTCGCACAGATCAATGAGATCATTGCGAAGATCCATCAGAAGCTGACCGGCGGCAAAGAAAGTCTGCAGATCATATATGAGCCAAGTACGGGGGATCTGCCGTTTGAACAGGCACTGAAACGGTATCGTGACAGAGATCTCAGAATGAAGAGCACAACGGTGGGACCACACAGAGATGACATCGGATTTCTGACCGGCGATATGGATATCCGCAGATATGGCTCCCAGGGACAGCAGAGAACGGCTGCCCTGTCTTTGAAGTTATCGGAGATTGAACTGGTCAGGCTGGCAACGCATGACACACCGATACTTTTACTTGACGATGTATTGTCTGAACTTGATAAACACAGGCAAAACTATCTGTTAGACAGCATACATGATATACAGACCCTGATCACCTGTACAGGAGTTGAGGATTTTGTAAATCACCGCTTTTCAATAAACAAAGTGTTCCATGTCCAAAACGGACAGGTAACGAAAGAAAACTAGGAGGACTGAGAATGGGTACAGAAAAAGTACAGCATGAATACGGCGCAGATGAAATTCAGATATTGGAAGGTCTTGAGGCAGTCCGCAAACGTCCTGGTATGTACATTGGAAGTACATCTTCCAGAGGTTTGCATCACCTTGTATACGAGATTGTCGATAATGCCGTAGATGAAGCTCTGGCAGGCTTCTGTGATACGATTTATGTAACAATCAATAAAGACAATTCGGTGACCGTTATCGATAATGGACGTGGAATTCCGGTTGGTATCAACCACAAAGCAGGGCTTCCTGCGGTAGAAGTCGTATTTACCGTACTGCATGCGGGAGGAAAGTTCGGCGGTGGAGGATACAAGGTATCCGGAGGACTTCACGGTGTTGGAGCATCTGTTGTAAATGCGCTCTCCAACTGGCTGGAAGTAGAGATCTTCCATGATGGAAAGATCTACCAGCAGCGTTATGAACGTGGAAAAGTTACGGAGAAACTGGCAGTGATCGGAGAATGTGAAGAAGGAAAATCAGGTACAAAAGTCACATTCCTGCCGGACGATACCATTTTCGAGACAACGATCTTTGATTTTAATGTCCTGAAACAGAGATTCCGTGAGATGGCCTTCCTGACAAAAGGTCTGAAGATCGTGCTCAGTGATGAACGTGAGGAAGAACCAAAAGAAAGAACATTCCACTACGAGGGCGGGATCAAAGAATTCGTTTCTTACCTGAACCGGAGTGCGACACCACTTTATGAGCAGATCATTTACTGTGAAGGCATGGTCAATAATGTGTCTGTAGAAGTGGCTATGCAGCACAACGATTCTTACAGCGATAATACGTATGGATTTGTCAATAACATTACGACTCCGGAAGGCGGAACACACGTTGTCGGATTCCGTAATGCGATCACAAAGACATTTAATGACTATGCAAGAAAGAATAAGCTTCTGCGTGAAAATGAGCCGAACTTAAGCGGTGAAGATATCCGTGAAGGTCTGACAGCGATCATCAGTGTCAAGATCGAAGACCCACAGTTCGAGGGACAGACCAAGCAGAAACTTGGTAACAGTGAGGCGAGAGGTGCGGTTGATAATGTGGTCAGCAGGCAGCTTGAGATCTTCCTTGAGCAGAATCCGGCCGTTGGTAAGATCATTGTGGAGAAATCTGTGATGTCCCAGCGTGCGAGAGAAGCCGCAAGAAAGGCAAGAGACCTGACACGTAGAAAATCAGCACTTGATAACATGGCACTTCCGGGAAAGCTTGCAGACTGTTCTGACAAGAATCCGGAGAATTGTGAGATCTACATCGTAGAGGGAGATTCCGCCGGTGGTTCTGCGAAGACCGCACGTGACCGTGCGACACAGGCAATCCTTCCGCTTCGTGGTAAGATCCTGAATGTAGAGAAGGCAAGACTGGATAAGATCTACGGCAATGCCGAGATCAAGGCGATGATCACAGCATTTGGTACCGGAATCCATGAGGATTTTGATATTTCCAAGCTGCGTTATCACAAGATCATCATCATGACCGATGCCGACGTGGACGGTGCACATATCAGTACACTGCTTCTGACATTCATTTATCGTTTCATGCCGGAACTGATCAAGCAGGGATATGTATATCTGGCACAACCGCCGCTCTACAAGCTTGAGAAGAACAAGAAGGTATGGTATGCATACAGTGACGAAGAATTAAGCAAGATCATCGAAGAAGTCGGACGTGACGGGAATAATAAGATTCAGCGTTACAAAGGTCTGGGAGAGATGGATGCCGAGCAACTCTGGGATACCACCATGGATCCACAGCACCGTATCCTCTTACGTGTAACGATGGACGATGAGACAACGAGTGAACTGGACCTTACATTCACCACCCTGATGGGTGACAAAGTTGAACCGAGACGTGAGTTCATCGTTGAAAATGCAAAATATGTCAAGAACCTGGATGTATAATAACAGCGTGTAGAAGAAAGGAGGAACAGAGATACTTAAATCTCTGAGAGATTGATGGAAGACAATATATTTGACAAAGTCCACGAAGTGGATCTGAAACAGACAATGGAAACCTCTTATATCGACTACGCGATGAGTGTTATTGCGTCCCGTGCACTGCCGGATGTAAGAGATGGTTTGAAACCGGTACAGAGAAGAATCCTGTACTCTATGATCGAACTGAATAACGGTCCCGACAAGCCGCACAGAAAGTGTGCACGTATCGTCGGTGATACGATGGGTAAATATCACCCGCACGGTGACAGTTCGATCTATGGCGCATTGGTTAATATGGCACAGGAATGGTCTACCAGATATCCGCTGGTAGACGGACATGGTAACTTTGGTTCTGTGGACGGTGACGGTGCTGCCGCCATGCGATACACAGAAGCAAGACTGAGTAAGATTTCCATGGAATTAACGGCGGATATTAATAAAAATACCGTTGATTTCATTCCGAACTTTGACGAGACGGAGAAAGAACCTACCGTTCTGCCGTCAAGATTCCCGAACCTTCTGGTCAACGGTACTTCCGGTATCGCTGTAGGTATGGCGACCAATATCCCGCCGCACAACCTGCGTGAAGTGATCAATGCGGTTGTACAGATCATTGATGACCAGATCGAGGATAAAGAAGAGACAACGATCGAAGAGATCTTAAAGATCATCAAAGGACCGGACTTCCCGACCGGAGGTATGATCCTTGGAACCAGAGGAATTGAAGAGGCATACAGAACCGGACGCGGCAAGATCCGTGTGCGTGCGGTGACAGATATCGAGGCGATGCCGAACGGCAAGAGCCGCATCATCGTAAGTGAGCTTCCTTACATGGTGAATAAAGCAAGACTGATCGAGAAGATCGCAGAACTGGTACGTGATAAGAAGATCGATGGCATCACAGACTTAAGTGACCAGTCAAGCCGTGAAGGAATGCGCGTAGTCATTGAACTCAGGAGAGATGCCAATGCAAATGTTATCCTGAACCAGTTATACAAACATACACAGCTTCAGGACACATTCGGTGTGATCATGCTGGCTCTGGTCGGCAATGAGCCGAAGGTCATGAACCTGATGGAGATGCTGAACTACTACCTGAAACATCAGGAAGAAGTAGTGACACGCCGTACACAGTATGAGTTAAATAAAGCCGAAGAACGTGCGCATATCTTACAGGGATTACTGATCGCATTAGATAACATCGATGAAGTGATCAAGATCATCAGAGGTTCACAGACTGTCCAGATCGCAAAATCAGAATTGATGGAGCGTTTCGGACTGACAGATGTACAGGCGCAGGCGATCGTAGACATGAGACTGCGTGCCCTGACAGGTCTGGAAAGAGAAAAACTCGAAGCAGAATATAAAGCACTGATGGAGCAGATCGAACATTTACGTGCGATCCTCGCAGACAGAAAGTTATTACTTGGCGTGATCAAAGAAGAGATCCTTGTGATCCGTGATAAATACGGAGATGAGAGAAGAACATCCATCGGATTCGATGAGTTCGATATCTCCATGGAAGACCTGATCCCAAGAGAAGATGTTGTCATCACGATGACAAAGCTTGGATATATCAAGAGAATGTCTCACGATACATTCAAAGCCCAGAACCGTGGAGGCAAGGGAATCAAAGGTATGCAGAAGCTGGACGAGGATTATGTAGAAGAACTCTTCATGACCAATACACATCACTACCTGATGTTCTTTACGAACACCGGACGTGTATACCGTATGAAAGCATACGAGATTCCGGAAGCAAGCAGAACATCCAGAGGAACTGCGATCGTGAATCTGTTACAGTTAATGCCGGGCGAGAAGATCAGTGCGGTCATTCCGATCGAGAAATATAACGATGACGAATATCTGCTGATGGCTACCAAGAAAGGTCTCATCAAGAAGACCCCGATCAAAGAATATGCAAATGTCAGAAAGACAGGGCTTGCAGCAATTACACTCCGTGAGGAAGATGAGCTGATCGAGGTAAAATATACAGACAGCGATCATGATGTATTCATGATTACAAAGTATGGACAGTGTATCCGCTTCAATGAAAGTGATGTACGTCCGACAGGAAGAACATCCATGGGTGTCCGTGGTATGAACCTGGTAGACAGTGATGAAGTGATCGGAATGCAGATTGATTCACAGGGAACAGACCTGCTGATCGTGTCAGAATACGGAATGGGCAAACGTACTTCCATCGATGAATTCACAGCCCAGAACCGCGGCGGTAAAGGTGTGAAGTGCTACAAGATCACAGAGAAGACCGGTAACGTTGTAGGTGTGAAAGCAGTAGATGAGGACAATGAGATCATGATCATCAACACGGAGGGAATCATCATCCGTATGAAGTGTGACGGAATCTCAGAACTCGGAAGAGTGACATCCGGAGTGAAGCTTATCAACCTGCCGGAAGGCGATAAAGTAGCTTGTATCGCAAAAGTACGTAGAGGCGATGAATCCGAAGATGATCTGGTAGAGCCGGAAGAAAGTACAGAAGATGCAGAGAACGTAGAGACAGAAGAATAAAGACATAAAACGAGGCGGAAGATTAAAAAATTTCCGCCTCGTTTTTTGAAAAAATATTTTTATTTTTCCGCCTCATCTGCAGCAAGTTCACGAAGAATGATCTCCGCAGTCTTCTTCACAGTAGCAGCTACAAAGTCTGTACACTGTGCTTTACGTTCCGGAGAATTCTTCTCTTTGCCTTTTGTCAGAACACGGCAGCATGTTGCACCACAGTATTCCTTGAAGAAATCGTGGATTTCGTTCGAAAGCTTGAAACAGCGGTTAATCTTAGGATCACCAGGTGTCTTACGTCCGAAGAAATATCCGATACACATCGTTGCTCCGGCGAGTGCACCACAGATACATCCGCCTCCGCCAAGCCCCCATGGGAATCCGGAACTCATAGCAATCGCATCATCCGACATGTCCAGTTCAAAATTCTCCTTGATTGCATAAATGACAGATTCTGAACAGGCAAAACCCTGATTAAAGATGTCTACGGCATCCTTTTGAAGTTTCTCTAAATCTACATTTGTTGTCATTATAATCCCTCCTGAAAAATGTGTTAAATCCATTATACCACGGCGAAAAAAACTTGTATATCATCTTGGAACAGGGTAAAATAAAAAAGGACAGGTTTTTTGAGCAGGAACAGAAGGTTCCAAAAAATCCCATGTCCCCAGGAGGATATAGATGAGAACAATCAATGTAAATACAATCACAGAAAATATAAAAGAAATGTGCATCCAGGCGAATCATTTCCTTGCCGACGACATGGACAAAGCAATGAAACACGCACTGGAGACAGAAGAAGCACCACTGGGCCGTCAGATTCTGGATCAGCTGCAGGATAATCTGAAGATCGCAGCAGAAGACATGATCCCAATCTGCCAGGATACAGGTATGGCCGTCATCTTCATGAAGATCGGTCAGGACGTACACTTCGAAGGAGGCAGTCTGGAGGATGCCATCAACGAAGGTGTCCGTCAGGGATACGTAGAAGGATACTTAAGAAAATCCGTCGTAGGAGATCCGATCATCCGCGAGAATACCAAAGACAACACACCGGCAGTGATCCACTATAGTATCGTGCCGGGAGACAAAGTAGAGATAAAGGTTGCGCCAAAAGGATTCGGCAGCGAGAATATGAGCCGCGTATTCATGTTAAAACCAGCCGACGGGATCGAAGGAGTAAAAGAAGCGATCCTTACAGCAGTCAGAGACGCAGGACCGAATGCCTGTCCGCCGATGGTAGTCGGAGTAGGAATCGGCGGAACATTTGAAAAATGTGCATTGATGGCAAAAGAAGCCCTTACAAGAGAAGCCGGATCCCATTCCGAAACTGCCTGGGTAAAAGACCTGGAAGAAGAGATGCTTGAGACGATCAACAAGCTTGGAATCGGACCGGGCGGACTCGGAGGAACGACCACAGCTCTTGCAGTGAATGTCAATACATACCCGACACACATCGCAGGACTGCCGGTTGCAGTCAACATCTGCTGCCATGTGAACCGTCATATCATCAGGGAGGTGTAAGTATGGACAAGCATATCACAGCACCAATTACAAAAGAAACAGCCAGATCTCTTCACGCAGGAGATTATGTATATGTCACAGGAACCATCTACACAGCAAGAGATGCGGCACACAAGCGCATGGATGAAGCACTGGACCGCGGGGAATCACTTCCGATCGATATCAAAGACCAGGCAATCTACTACATGGGACCATCTCCGGCAAGAGAAGGACGCCCGATCGGATCAGCCGGTCCGACAACCGCCAGCCGTATGGACAAGTATGCACCACGTCTGCTGGATCTTGGTCAGACGGCCATGATCGGAAAAGGCAAGAGAAGCCAGGCAGTGATCGATGCGGTGGTACGTAACGGATGCGTATACCTTGCAGCCATCGGAGGAGCCGGTGCACTGTTATCCAAATGCATCAAATCCTCAGAAGTCATTGCGTACGAAGACCTCGGAACCGAAGCCATCCGTAAATTACAGGTCGAGAACCTTCCGCTCATCGTAGTCATCGACAGCGAAGGCAATAACCTGTACGAAACTGCGATCAAGGAGTATGCAAAGATATGAGAAGAATCCTTCTGATGGTACTCCGGAATATTTTCTTCGTGCCGGTCTACTGGTACAAGTTATGCTACCATGCCAGACACGTAGACAAATATACGGAAGAAGAACACTATAAATTATTAAAATACATCGATCACCGGGCAAATACATCCGGGAATATCCATATCGAGGTACACGGGCAGGAGAACATCCCCGAACAGGACGGATTCATGTTCTACCCGAATCACCAAGGGCTCTACGACGTGCTCGCCATAATGGAAGCATGCCCGCGCCCGTTCGCGGTAGTCGCAAAAAAAGAAGTGGCCGACGTACCATTTCTAAAGCAGGTATTCACCTGCATGAAGGCATACATGATCGACCGCGAAGACGTGCGTCAGTCACTGCAGGTGATCGTAAATGTCAGCAATGACGTGAAGAACGGAAGAAACTTTCTGATCTTCCCGGAAGGAACAAGATCCAGACAGGGCAATCAGGTACAGGACTTCAAAGGCGGCAGCTTCAAAGCAGCGACCAGGGCAAGATGTCCGATCATTCCAGTAGCACTGATCAACTGTTTCGTGCCGTTCGACTCTAAGACAACAGAACATGTCAATGTACAGGTACATTTCTTAGAGCCGCTGCTTTACGAAGAATACAAAGACATGAAGACAACAGAGATTGCAGCAATTGTAAGAGAGAGAATCCAGCATACGATCAATGAAAATGTATAAAAGGATTACAGGGAAATGAGAGAAAAAATATTACAGGTTAAGACATTCGGCAGTTTTTCCATGATATATGACGGAAAATCCCTGTTCGGAAGAAAAGTAGGAGAGACACAGTTCGCTTCCATGATGCAGATGCTGATACATGAAAGGAAAAAAGGTGTCAGCAGGGACCGCCTGGAACAGGAACTGTTCGGGGAACGGGAAGTGGAAAATGTACATCATGCCCTTCAGAGCGTCATTTACAACGCAAAGAAGAGACTGGAAAAAGCAGGACTTCCGGATGTAAACTATATAGAGATCAGAAACGGTGTCGTCTACTGGAATGACGAGATTAAAGTACAGGAAGATGCAACCGAATTTGACCAGATATACAACAGAATAAAACATGAAAAAAATCCGGATAAAAAGATAAAAGACCTCGAAAAAATATTCGAGATCTATACCGGAGAATTCCTTGTGAAACGGCAGAGTGTGATCTGGGTTGCCATTGAAGCAAGACGGTATGAGGACATGTTCCGGGAATGTGTAGAAGAAGCAGCCGGACTGTACCGGGAAAAGCAGAACTACACACAGCTCGAACATCTCGGAGTATATGCATCGAATATCGAACCATTCTCCGATTGGGAGGTATTGACCATGGAAGCAATGGTTGCACTGGGAAGATACGAAGAAGCCACCGATCTGTATGCCGATACGGCAGAACGATATTTTGAAGAACGGGGATTAAAACCGTCCAAACGTCTTCTGGATTCCATGAACCAGCTTGGTAACCAGGTGATGCATTCCTACGACGTACTGGACAACATCCAGCATAATCTGGAAGAAAAAGGAATCCCGAAAGGGGCATACCTGTGCAGTTATCCGACATTTCGCGGAATCTATCATCATCTGGTGAGGATGCTGGAACGGAGCGGACAGTCGATCTATCTTATGCTGTGTACCATTGTGGACAGCAAAGGAAGACCGATGAAAGAAGGAGCCATGCTGGAAGGACTGGCAAAGAGACTGGAAGAATCCATTTGCACATCGATCCGCAACAGTGACGTCGTGAACCATTACAGCAAGGGACAATACCTGGTACTGCTGATCAATACAACGAGAGAAGACTGTGCGGTAATTCAGAAGAGAATCAATTATAAATTCCTCACAGACCGGCAGAGGACTGGCGTGAGATATTATGTGAACAGTGTAGTATATGAAAAGGATCTTTAAGATAACACTTGAAGATCCTTCTCTTTTTACCAAAAACTATTCAGCCGTCGAAAAGAGCTATTCAGCATGCGGGACGCAGCCAGGATGGTTCTTTTGCTATAATATAACAACATATTCCAATATATAGGACAGTCTGAAAAAGTCTAAGAAAAACAGAAGAAAATACCTGCTTTTTTTAAAGTTTAGACGGTTTCTTTGTCATGCCGTTTGGTAAAATATTATATAAAGTAGGAATGTTTGAAAATAAGATGGGAAAGGACAATGGGAGCGTGAGTAATACAGGAAATTATATTGGGACACCATGGGGAATTATTCTATGTGTGGACTATTATCGGGATGAAAAAATAAATGGACGTATTTATCACAGATATCAGACCGAACCGATCCGCGTTGGAGGAATGACGGAAGCAGTTTTTGAAATCGATGCTTTTTTTGACCGGTTGGGATATCCATTTCCCGGAACAGAGAGCCACTATTTTATAAAGCATGAGAAGAAACAGCGGATAAAAATGGCAAGAAAGTTGAGTGATGAAGAGATGTTGAAGAATAATGGTGAAAAAGGAACATTCATAATCAGAGTAGAACAAAGACAACACAGCAGCTGGCAGGGAAGAGTTACATGGGTGGAAGAAGGAAAGACAGAGAACTTCCGCTCGGCACTGGAACTGCTCAAGATGATCGATGGCGCACTGGGTGGCATGGACATAAAGGAAGACGCAGAAGAAGAGAACCAGGAGAGAGCCGGATGACAGACAAAGAATTCCGAAGACTGAAGAGAAGTCAGCTGATCGATATCATCTACCATCTGAAAAAAGAGATAGAAGAACAGAAGAAGACGATCGAAGACCTGCAAAAGCAGCTGGAAGACCGGACGATCCGGATACAGAATGCGGGTTCTATCGCAAGTCCGGGAATTGATACAGGAGGAAACAGATGGTAAAAGCCATAAAAGTAATGCTGATACCAAACAATGTACAGAAAACTAAGATGTTTCAGTACGCAGGTGCTTCAAGATTTGCTTATAACTGGGCTTTGGCCAGGGAAAAAGAAAATTATGAAAAAGTCTTAATATAAGTGAAGAAGAAAATAATAGTATTTATGTTTCGTAAAATGGAACTATATTCAAACTTTACGTGTACAAAATAAAAGAGAAGGGAATGAATAAGATGAAAGGAAATGCAGGACGTGGAAAACGAATAGCTGCAATCACAGCCGCAATTTTGACATTTACAGGCGTAGCAACCGTAAATCCTTACATGGTTTATGCACAGGATGCAGCGAAATCAATAACCATTACAGGAAATACAACGGAGATATTGAAAGGGTCTTCGGATGCTAAAAACCAGCAGAATCACTGGAGTATGCAGATTGATAATGAGACAGGAAAAGATATTCTGTTTTATGATTTAAAAGAAGATAATAAAGAAATCACTAAGAAGCAGGCATTCAAAGGAGATACTCTTGTACTTGACCTGGAGAATTATGACGGAAATTCTGTATATACAGTAGAGGTATATGGGGTCGACAAGAATATTAAAGCTTCTGCAAAACTTTATCAAGTGCAGGCAAATCTAACAGGTGATACAAGTACAAACGTGCCGATGGCAAATGGAGTTGTAAGCGAAGCTGAAAAAAGCAGAACATATGAGGCAAGTGAATCTTGCGTAGTGAACGATGTTGATTATGATTTGAATGGAAATGGAAATGTTTCTGTCGGTTACGACGATAATAAATCCAGTTCCGGTTACAGTGTTGACTATGTGAAACATGATTCCACAAAAAACAGCAATATTTATAAGGCCGGAGTTCAGCTTACCGATGATTCTGGAAATGTACTTAGTTCTGAAAATATTACATATTACGGAACATATACTTATCAGGCACCTAAAACCTTCAGCCAGACATCTACCGATGAAAATGGTAAGAGTATTGTGAATTATTATAAAGCAGTTGACGAAAAAGCCCAGGCAGTTCTAAAAAAAGAAGACAATGGTAAGAGTATAAAGATTGCATATCAAAAAGTAGATAGTCAGACAGCTTATGACTGGAACATCAATCTGATTGATTTGATGACTGGTAAGACACTTAAGACTGTTACGCAACAGATTGGAGTTGATGAATCACAAACTTATGATGTAGCATCCACCATTGAAAACGATGGTGTAACTTACACGTTGGATTCTTCCATGCAGTCATCTTACAAACATACATACGGCGATAAATCCAGAACGACGAACATCTATTATTATAACAAAGAAAAATGGATTCCTGAAAATGGATACGATATCACAGTCAAATATGTGAACATCGCAGATCGCTCGCAGATTACGACACAGACAATTACTGTGACAAATGAAGAAGATGCAGTAATTGATTGTCCGGCTGAATATCAGAACAACGGTCATACATATATTCGTCTGAAAGGACAGAGTGATACAATCCGTCATAGCTACTACTCAAATATCCGTCAGTATACGATCTACTATCGTGATAGCCAGGATACTATCAATGCAGATACAGAAATTACTTATGTGGTAGTAGATGGTGGAGAGATTACTGTAGATGATGTAATCTACAGAGTGGTACCGGGAACAACCGTGGCAGTTGCACAAAATCCAGGAACAACGAATGCAGCAACTGGTGAAACAGTAGGAGCATCCACAACCGTACTTGGTGATGGCAACACAGAAGGCACTACATCTCAGGTTGTACAGAGTGCAGATGATCAGGTGCCGTTGGCAGATCAGAAACTCGATAACAAAAAGACATCCAAAGACGAAGGAACACCATTAGCTCAAACATTACTTGAAAACAAAGTCGGAATGGTCATCGCAGTTGCAATTGTATTGCTGCTGGTCATCTTTGGAATCTTTATGGCAACTAAGAAACGCAATGAGAAGGGGAGGTAGGACAATATGAAACATACAAGACGTTGGCTCGCCTTGATACTTGCAATTGCACTTGTCGCAGCAAATGCATCTTATCAGTTAGGAACATCCCTATATGCAAAGGAAGATCAGGCGGCAGTAGAAACTCAGAGTGAAGAAAACCAGAAACAGGAAGCTGTTAATACAGAAGAACCGAAAAGTACCGGAAGTGCTCAGGTCGAAGAAGTTCAAGAAGATCAGAATACTTCTGATGATGCCACACAGGCAGAAGAAAGTAAAAATACTCAGGCAGCTGCAAAAGCCTCCAGTTCCGCAGATAACAATGCAGAGCAGAACCAGGCAGATATCGCACAGGCAAATGAAAATGCAGTTGCAGCTGCAACTGCTTCAGATGTTGCTCCAACACTGGCTGCTAATACAGACGGAAGCGTCAGCGGAAGCGGGTATGATAGTATTACGCTAGTAGTTAATACAGATGGAATTACGAATCAAAATAATACAGAATTTAAGATTAAGTTTGACACTGGTAATGCAGAAAATAATCAAAAGATTTCCGCTTCAAATCTGAATCCATCCAATGGAATGACAGGCAATTTGAAGAAGAATAATGGTGGAACATTTGAAGTAAAGGGGTTTAATAAAAATTCATTTACGATTACTGTTTTAAAAGGTGATAACAGTAAAAATAGTGTAAAAACAGTATCAACAGTAGATATAGCAAGTGGAACAGTTACACTGACCATTTCTGACTATTATGAGTCTTTTTACAACGATAAAACATTTACCAATCCTACCGCAACATCACTTGGAAGTGTTAATGATTTTGCAGTATTTGCAAATAATTACAAGAACCACGTAGATATGGAAGGTAATATTGCAGTAAAAAATCTTAAGCTTGCCAATACAAATAGTGGTAACTCTGATGAAGTACAGGCAAGAGATTTTAATTTGAACTATGTAGAGAACTTTGAATTAAATTCTATGAACAGTGAGTTCTTCCGTAAGGCAGATCCACTGATTATAGGAGATTTATATGAGATAAATACACAGGATTCAAACTTTAATCTGAAACTTGCAAATGGTTCAGTAATCAATCTTGGTCCATCCAACAAAATGAAAGATGTTGTGAACATTAAGAATTCCTCATATAAGATTAATTTTGATGAGGCAATGGCTGGGTTAAGACAATATGCAAGTGCAATGTACGGAAAATCAGATACAGAAGGTGTGACATTCAAAGATCCAAATGGAAGGACTATAACTAAATCCGGACATGTTCGTACGATTGAATGTAAACCTAATGTCAATAATATTATTAATATTAAAGCAAGTGAATTACAAAAATGGGGTCAGGAAAAGGAAAGTCAATCAGGCAGTAATGTAGATATTACAGGACTTGGAAGCACAGGATCTGTTACATTTAATATTGAATATGATGTAGCAACAGAATTTACAAAACCACATTTTACAATTAATGGAACTGGAACAGGTGGTTATGACGTAACAGGAGGAAGAATCCTTCTGAACTTTGGTACACAGCAGGGAGAAATTACTTTTGGAGAGTTATATTCTGGAACAATTCTTGCACCGAACGCAACAGTCGATATCTATGCAACACATAACGGTTCTGTATTTGCAGATACGGTAGAGAATATTAAAGGTGAGATTCATAAGAATCCATGGAAACCGGGAAATGAACAGAAACCAGCATCTGTGAAGGTTACTCTGAAAGGTACGAAGACTTTAAACGGAACTTCCGCCCAGAAAGATGCATTCTCATTCCTTCTTCAGCAGACTGATGAAAATGGAACGGTACTTGAGAATGGCCATCAGCAGAATGTAAAGAATGGTGAGAATGGTCAGATCAGTTTTGATGAGATTACTTACACGACACCTGGAACATATTATTACAAGATTTCAGAAGTATCAGGCAGTGATGTGAATATCAGATATGATGCATCTGT
>ERZ506931.439-NODE-439-length-17824-cov-4.403343_pt1 | contig 17824 bp, 16 predicted proteins | sample MGYA00512902_ERZ506931 | MGnify/ENA metagenome assembly ERZ506931 | reverse complement strand
TCTCTGTCCGAAACACATCGGAACCTGTTGTAATTATAAATGGTTCCATTCCAACTACAAAACCAGAACCACAGCTGCATGGTTTTGGACTTGCGAACATCCGACTGATTCTTGAAAAATACAGTGGAGAGTATACGATGTTCTATGAAAATGGGTGGTTCCAGTTCACCGCTGATATACCGCTCACTCCGATTTCGTGACAAAAGAAGTCCATTTCGTTACATTATTGTGGAAATTGCGGCTCAACTTGTGTATTCTTTGTTTCAAGAAAGTTCTTTTAATGAGGATTGTCGCAATGAAAGATTTTGCAATGCAATTAACGCAAAAGTGCGTGTCGATGGGATTGCTTGATGAATCTTATTCTGAATGGTTTGCATATAGCATCGAAAAAAGAGTGACAACCTTATTAACTTGGCTTGTGCAGTGTCTGATTGGCGGTTTTTGCTTTGGTTGGACTTTAACAATCTCATTTTCTGTTTTCTTCCTTTTAATTCGGAAATACACAAACGGTTATCATGCTGCCACTTATAGTAAATGCCTGTTCCATTCCATTTTATTAGAAGTCGTTCTTCTTGCTTCAATCTCCTACGTTTTCCATACAGGTCTGGCGTTGCTTTTCTTAACTATAGTTTCAGATGCTACAATTTTGTGTATTGCACCAGTTAACAATGAAAGCATTCACTGGTCAACAGATGAGTTCAAGGCTGCAAAGACATCTGTTCGTTGGTTATTATTGCTTCTAAATATTTTCGCAATTCTGTTGGCGAGAGTTCAAATCGCACCCTCCATACTACAAGGGTTGGTCGCAGCATTAACTGCTGATGCAATAACACTATCCATTTCACGCTGTCAAAATTGAAAGGAGGGCATACAAATGAAAATTCAAATCAAACAGTTCGCCAAAAAGAAAATTGAAGCTCTGGTGAAGAGGGATATGCAGGAGTGGCCTCCGGTTTGTGCGGGCTGGATGTATCAGCCGAAACGTCCCTGTGTACCTGAGAAGCATCTGCAAGAAAAACGAAAATAAGTTCAATCCTGAGATGGCATGGTCGCTTTCCTGTTTCAACAGAAAAAAGCACCATGTCATTTTTCTTTGTTGGCAACTCCGATTTTGTTACAAATTTCCTCCATCTTATTACAGAAATGTGGACAATATTACTTACTGTGTGTACAGTGTAAGAAAGGATGGCACAATGCACAAATCGAAAGGAGTTACTCCAATGCAGCAATATAATTTTGAACGACATTCAAACTTATCCATTTAATAAGAAAGGATTGCTTATTATGAAACATAAAAAAGTATCGCAGCTTTTGGCTGCTTCGCTTTCTTTCTTGATGATTACGATGCTCTGCGTTTCTAGCGTTGCAATGGAACCTTCTATGAGAATCGGCAGTGTCACCGTTCATTCTTCGCTCTTTGCTAAAATGGCTTCTGAATCGCCGGAAAAAGATTTGATTACCCAATCCAATATTGTTAAGGCAACCGATGAAATGATTCAGTTCGAGGAAAAAACCGTTCTGGATGTTCAACATTTGGATGATGGTTCGTCCCTTACTTCCTATCGAAAAGATGTCGCAACCATTCTGCCTAGCGAATTTCCAACATCTATAAGCCCCTGTGCAGATGGAAGCATCAACCAAGATTCTTGGGACTCAAGCAACACCGTACGAGCATATACTACAATTTATTATGATATTGTTAAAGACTCCGGCGATCGTTCGTATTATAAGTTGACAAAGGTTACTGGAAAGTACTATTGCAATAACTCTGCAACAAAAATTACGAGCCAAACTCTAAGAATTGGTCAAACTGGATGGACGAGTAACGGATATCGAGAGCAGACCAAGGATTTTGACATTCCTGCATCTCAGAAAAACTGGACAAAATACCCTGATTCCTCTTGGGCTGGTGTTCTGGTAGATGCAACAAATCGCGTTGGCTGCTACTATGTTGTCAATATTGCTGCAAAGACCGGAAAGACTTGGTATGTTGAAATTTCAAATAATATCCGATAACCGTTTTTGAGCAAGGAGTTTTTTATGCTACCGTTTTTTAACCAAAAAGAGTTGGTGGTTTGCTCAAATCAATCACAATACCAAAAATACACATCTCTTTTAGAAAAAGAGGGAATCGGATATCGAACAAAAGTACGCGATTTATCATCGCCGTCTTTGTTTTCGATGGGAACCCGTGAAAGAGCTGGAACCGCATTTCAAAAGGTCAATTGTCAAACGATTTACACAATATACGTTCGCAAAGCTGATTACGAGCGCGCTGTTCACGTTATCATTGTTTGATTAAACAGCCAAAACCATATACGCTTTTCCTCGCCAAACAATCAGTTGCAAAGCAGGTCTGATTGTTTGGCTTTTTATTTTCTGAAAAGTAGCGTGATGCCATGACCCAACCTAAAACCGACCTTGCCTATCTCCGCAATGAAAAAGCCAAAGCGGAACAGAAGCTGCGCTCTTGCCAGCACCGAGAGAAGATCCTTGAACGCCAGATGTCAGAGCTGAACCGGAGAGAGCGTGTGCATCGCCTTTGCACCCGTGCTGGAATGCTTTCTGATCTGTCCGGGAGAACTGACCGACGATCAGGTGATTCATTTCACTGGCTATGATGTAAAGAACATTCTGACCTATCACGGCATCCCACTGGATCAGCACGTCTTTTACAGCGGAACACTGCCGGAGTATAAGATGCTGTTCCGAAAAATCATCCGGGAACTGCAGCAGTGCAAGTATGGCTATGAGGACTATATTGCCTCGATGTTCAACACGATCCTGCTTCTTGTCAGCCGCCAGCAGCAGGAAGGTGAAAATGTGGAGATCAACATTCCGGAAGAAATCGAAGCCGCCGTTGCCTACTTTAACGAGAACTATAACACCAAAATCAGCGTGGAGGACTATGCAGAATCGCTGCACATCAGCACAAACTGGTTCATCCGAAACTTCAAGCAGTATATGAAAATAAGCCCTGCGCAGTACATCCTGTCGCTTCGGATGGTCAATGCGCAGAGCTTGTTGGAGAATACCGATTATAAAATCGGCGAGATTGCAGAAATCGTGGGTTACGACAACCAGCTTTACTTCAGTCGGGTGTTCCGAAAAGAATATGGGGTCAGCCCAGCACAGTATAGGAAAAAGATGGAAAAGTCGTCGTTATCGAAATAAATAGGAGTATCGTATGGAAACAACCAAATTATATGTAGAGTATATTGTCGTTGGTATGGAAACACTTGCAATCATCTTCTTAGTTATATTTATTATTATAGGAGACGCATTTTTACCAATTATTAAGTATTGCATAAAAAATATAGTGCCATCGATTATTATGCTAGGGTGGTGTTATATTTTAGGATTGATCGTTGATAGGATTGCAGATATCATATATGACAAAAGGAAGATGCATATCAAAGAAAAATATCCTATTGAAGCAGAAACTAGTATCATCGTTTGGGAACACTTCAAGCAAGATGCATTTGCCACTTTTACATTGTCAAGGATACGTTTAATGCGGTCTACAGCGTTAAATTCGTTTGCAATGTTGATTGTGTGTACTTACGCAGTTATAAAGTATCATTGTGGGTGGAAAATAACGATGTTAACTGTTGTTGGCTTTTTGACAATGGCAATCGCATCAGATTTAGCCCATTTCAATCTTCTAAATAATTATTATAAAAAAACGATGAAGTTGGAAAACAGTTATCTCAATAAAGGTGATGTGAAATCTTCTGAGAAGGCAAGTAGTCAATCCTAATTCGTTTAGCTTGCGCAAGCAGGGCTTTTGTCTATACAAACGCCATTTTTGCGTTGCAAAATGCTTGTTGGGCTGTGCCCAAACCCCATTTGTTCTGCATCGTGCCGATGCAGGCTGCGCGTTTGTTCCAAACTCTTTTATAACAAAAAAGATAGCCTAGGGCTCTTCCACGAGGGAAGAATCCTAGGCTATCTTCATTTATCGGGACTTCATTTTTTCGGTACTGCTCTTTTCCTCTGCAAAGAACAGTTCTACGTTTCTCCGCGCACGAAGAAGTTCCTGCATTTCTTCTTTCGCTTTGCGGTAGTCCGGGTAGGCTGCTTTCTTTTTTGTCAGCAGTTTGGAATATTCCGCGTCCAACTCCTTTACCTTGGGAAGCGTTTTCAAATTGGATTCATCAAATGCTGCTTTCGCTGCCTTGTGCAGCGTAATCTCTGTGTGATGCGCCTCCAGAAATCGCTTGCTATATCCTGTCTTTCGGTAGGCATCATAAATCGATCGCGTTTTGGCGTAGTTGATGATGTGTGCTTTCAGCACCGCAATTTCTGCTAACCGCTTCTCAGAAGCTTTAATGGAATCGCCCAGTTCATGATAACTGGCGGTGGCAGCGTCCACACGCTCCTGCATTTCTTCGATGCTGCCGATTTTATTTTCCTGCAAAAAAATCAGGGTCTTGGACATCTCTTTCAAATTGTAGCGTTTCGCCCACTGTACATAGCCCTCGCTTTTGCCCTCGGAGAGCTTTTCCTGAATGTCCACCAATAGGTGGAACGGCTGCTCTTTCGGTGGCTGCTTCTAATGCGGGCGGTGTTCGGCTTCTCCGGCAATGACAGCCTTGATTTCATCTTCGCTGTATCCGGCGCCCAGTGTCCGAAAACGGATAAAGCGTTTCTGCCGTGTTCCTTTGACCGAAGTGTACTTTCCACGTTTGATTTCGTAGCCCTGCTGCTCCAGCTTTTGAAGAAAGGATTCAAAGTCTACAGGTTTCTCGTCCAGAAGGATGTTGTAGATTACGGCACACACCTTATCTCGATTACTTTCTCTGGGTGGATAAAGGGTACGCTTCTGCCGCTCCCGGTACGGCTTGATTTCAATGACAGACAGCTGGTGTTCCAGACAAATTAGATCGCTCAACCGCTGCACGGCCAGCCCGGACAACAAAAAATCCCGGAATTTCCGGGTGCTGTCCAATGCAGTGGAGTTGTAAATAATATGATTGTGAATGTGTTCCCGGTCGGTATGCGTTGCGACAATAAACGCATACCTATTGTTCTATTGCAGAAATGGCAGAGAGTGTTGCAGATAAATATGGGCTGGCTGTGCAGTACGATGTGCAGGAGAATAAGGAGTGCCTGGGAACACTGCATATGGATCTGGACACAGCGGCGATTCGCGTCTTGGACTGGAGGCCAACCGCAAAAGAAGGTGTCCTCTCGATTTATGAGGAAATGATGGGAGATTTTCTTGAACAGTGAACTATAATTTTATATGACGGCAGCAAAAAATCGAGAAGCTTTGAATGGCTCCTCGATTTTTTGCTATAAAGAGTGCAGATGCAATGCTATAAAGGCTTTATAAACACTCGGTCCCCTAAATTAAGACATACTATACAAAAGAGTATTGACATGTTGAACTTATTATGTTATAATGCGCACATAGAAGAGAGGCAAAACAAACATATAGAATTCCACCGCTACGACTTTATCTGTTATAATATCCCAATGATGCTCTGAAATTGGGATATCATTATGGGTCCGACCGTAAGGTCAAACCTCGTCAGGCTGGGCTGTGGATCCAGCAACTGCGAGCCACCCACATTCTTGCTTTTTGTACGAATGGCAGAGAAAAGGAGCTGTCCTATGAAGAAGAACAAGAAGTCCAACGGCAAACAAAAGGAGAAAAACCGTAAGAAAACCAAAATGAAAGAGATGAAGGAAGTGCTTAAAATGGCACTCTTGGTGGTGGGTGTTATCTTGGCCATGGTCGTGATTACTGTGGTGATTCTGGACAAGCCTGAGGCGGTTGCAGCTTGCGTGACGATCCTGGAGAAGATTCTTCCTATGGCAGTAGCCTACATGACAAGTTGATTTGATAGATAGCATTGATTGGGAGGGGCGGCAAAGCACAACGGTGTACTTGCCGCTTCCTCCTTTATTTTATATTATTATACTATTTTTATTATACTATTTTTATGGAGGAGATCTCTATATGGCTGAAAAGGAAAAGCAGGAAGCACTTCTGTCGGAAAACAACTACCGGCTGCTCGATGAGATCCGACGGCAGCAGACAGCCGATAAAACAAAGCTTTCCGAAGCATCGGGATTCTCTTGGCCGACAGTCAGCAGGCTGTGCGAGGAGTTGCGGAACAGAAATTACCTGGCAAAAGACGACCTGTCGCTTTTACCGACCGTGGGATATATGCTGGGCATTGCCGTTGGTACGCGTGAGATCAAAGTGAGCTTGGTGGATTTTGCCTTTCAACCGGTTCCAAGAAAAAGACTGCGGGAACTGGGACTGGGAAGCCTGCTGGATCGGGATCTGCTGAGTGCGCGAAAGGAGCCAAAGGCAGCAGAGGAGGACTACATTTGCCTGAATTCATCGCAGGATTTGGAAAAGCTGGCAGAAACATTGAACAATGTCCTGCTCGCATTCCTGCAAACGGCAAGAGCCTCAGAGGATACTTCAAACCCGGCGCTCCCGCTGGTTGGGATTGGGATCGCGTTCCCCGGAGCGGTCGATACACAAAAAAAACAAATCTGCGCCTGCCCCAATATTCCATGTCTGAACGAGAAAAATCTGGACAGCCTGCTGTGCGCAGATGTCCGCACACTGCTGGAGAGTCTGGATGTCAGAGTGGAGCTTTGCCACAATGCCGAAGCTGGCTTTTTGCATGAGAAAGAACAACTATTCCATGCAACTGACCCTGTACGTAGAAGCCTTGCGGAATCGCAGAACATTCTCTGCGTCTACCACGGCACCGGCATCGGCCTGAGCGGCTGCATGGCCGGGCGGCTGCTGCGGGGAAACAATGGATTTTTTGGAGAGATCGGTCATATCCTTTCCCCGGACTTCTCGCTTCAGCGTTTGAAGAGTGAGTGCACAGACCAAGCTCAGGCTGCTGCAATTCCGGAAGATAAGATTCCACTTTCCGGATGCCGCTGCCCGTTCTGCCAAAAGACCTGTTTGGAATCGCTGATACGTGCCCGCGTGTTTGAATCCGAGAATCTGGAGGTGTTCAAGCAGAAAACGGATCGGGAGCGTTTGCATACCTTTGCGCAGAACGAATGGAATTTTAAGCTCCTGAAGCAGTATATCGGGTTTATGGTGGGCACCATCATCAATCTGTTCAACCCCGAGGTCCTGATCCTGACCGGCAGACTTTATGACTGTGTGCCGGAGATCTGGAACAGCATGAATATTCTGAAAAGCGGCAATTCGCTTTCGTATTCCGGCTCCCGGTGCACCATCATTCCGGGAAGCAAAAGGGATAATTCTGTGGCTGTGGGCGCAGCCATCAGTGCGTATTACCACAAGTATTCCTACCGGACGGAGGAAATCAACTGGGCAAAGCATTAAAAGGCAAAGAACGGCAGGCAAGGCCAAATTTGATGCTGCCCATTTACCTGTCATAAGCAAAACCGAGGAGGAAGCGACATGCTAAGAGAAATCTCGCTTGAAAAATTCAAGGCATTCGACACGCTGGAAGAGCTCTCCATAAAGCCGCTGACGATTCTGTGCGGTGTGAACAGCGGCGGAAAATCATCCATTATAAAAAGCCTCCTTTTATTGAAACAAAGCTATGAAAATACATCTGCAATAAATGAGGCAACGCTGAACGGCCAATATACCACGAACGGCTTGATGAAGGATGTGATTTACAATGGAAAAGGCGATGCATTTTCCATCGAAAACACGTTTGAAATCAAGTACAAGGGCAAGCGTTTTATGGCATCCTCAAAGCAGGATGTATCAACCGCAAAAGAGCTGGGAAAAATAACGGGTTTCAAGCCGACCTATGTATCGTACTTTAAAATCAGTGTAAAATGCTGTATAAAAAAGGGAAAGCCTGCCGATACCGATTGGTGGGATAAAAACTTTATTTCCAGTTATTTTATTCGTATCGAGCCTCAAAACGCAAATCATGAGCCTTTGAAAGAAGCGGCTTTCAGCGTAGAGCTCAGACATAAGCGGGAAACGGTCTATGATATTACACTCAACAATTTCCCAACAGTGTCTGGCGTAAATAAGGTCGATGAACAGCTGGAAAACTGCATGTGCTATTTTAATGGAATGCGGCTGACCAATTTGTATCACGAAAGCGAAAAGCATACGGTAAAAATGTCGGATTTTTTAACGAATGTGTATGCAGTCTTTCGCATTGTGGCAGACCAGTATAAAGGAATGGTCTACTTGGGTCCACTGCGGGAAAATCCGAGACGGGAATATTCGGTATCCAGCATCCGAACTGTGCAGGACAGCACTGGTGCAGATGCTCCATTTGTATTGGCGAAAAATCAAAGAAAAAAGCTTAAAAAGGAAATCAATCCACCTCTGACAGAAAACACATTCTTTGAAGAAAAAAGTGCGGAAACTGAAACACTAATAGATGCCGTAGAGCAATGGATGGAGTACTTTGATCTGGGCCGCTTGAACATTGAAAGCGAAAAGGACATTCTGAAGCTCAATGTGAAGGAAAGCAATATCTCAGATGTGGGATTTGGTGTCAGTCAGACGATGCCCATTATTGTGCACGGCTTATCCATGGACTATGAACAGACCCTGATTCTGGAACAGCCGGAAATTCATCTTCATCCCAGAATGCAGATGCGCATGGCGGATTTTCTGCTGACCTTAGCACAAACAAATCATTGCGTCATAGCAGAAACGCACAGTGACCATATTATCAACCGTTTGATAAGACGTATTCTGGAAGCACCCAATGACGCACTGTTGAATGCTGTTGCGATCTATTTTGTGGAAAATACAGCGGGCGGTTCAATGGTCAGTAAAATCACGGTGGACCGGGTACGGGGCATCACGGAATGCCCGGAAGAATTCTTTACGCAGTTTGCAACAGAGAGCGGATATATTCTGGATGCAGGCATAAAAAATATGCAGAAAAAGGAGATGTGACATGGCGATTGCAGCACTGTCTCCCTGTGTTTTAAAAGATACCTCTACAGATGAAATGATCCACTGCCAGAAAATTGCGCATCTGGTGCAGAATTTATCCCAGAACACAGAATTGAAATTGCAGGATTACACGCATTCTCCATATAGCAGTTACCGCATGCTTATCCCGTACTACGAAGGAAATTTTACGTTGAATCAATATATTGCAACCCATATATATGCATATATTCGGAAAATGATGGATAATGAGTATGTTGATTTGGAGGGTATAGGGCAGGCAGAACTTCCGGCAGGATTCTATGAAGAACAGACCGAAATAGAAGAAAAGTTTTCGGCCTATCTGAATTACTTGAAAACAAAAGATTCTGTTGTATTTGTCGGCAAAAGAAATTTCGGCTATTCCAACGGGCTTGCAATACGGGCAGAGGGTAAAACATTTACGCTGAAGGTTTCAACCTATGCAGGCATAGAAAAAACAGATGTTTTGATGCCGTACTTAAAACAACCAGAAGATATCAATGCAATTTTTCCACGAGAGAGCTTCTGCCGTGAATATAATGCGTACATTCGTTGTGAGATCGAAGAACAAGGAATGAACGAAAGCGAAAAGCAGGCTCTTTTTGAAAAAATGGGGCCGGTTGTAGCTATGTACAATTTATATGAGAAAAACAACAACTTGTCCCAGCTCAATACAACATCTAGAGCCAAGCGAATCGTATTTGAAAAAACGCTCGGGGAAAAGTATTATCTATCGCAGGATCTGGAAAGCGGTGGATTCGAGGTATTCGATAAAAATTATCGCCATCTGGGTCAGTATGATTTTTCAGGAAAGCAAGTGAAAAAAGCTGAGCCACGAAATCATAAATTACTGCATTGAATTTGAAAAAGCAAGGCAGTATAATGAGTGTATCTTTTATATCTGCAGGAGGTATTCCCTATGCCTAGACCAAAAGGAAGCAAGAGCAAGCCCAAAACCATAAAAACAACTGTTGACTTTTCCGCACAGATTGCCGAGAAGCAGTCTGCAAAGGAAACCATTAATGCCGAAATCGCATCCATTACCGCTAATATTGATACATTAAAAGCTGATTTGAAAGCGAAGAAGGCAGAGCTGAAATCTATCGACAAGGAAATCGCCAGAATCGAGGCTAAAAAGATCAAAGCTGAAACCAAAGCAGCGGAATCGGCAAAGAAAGCCGAAGCAGAGGACGTGCTGAAAAAGCTGTTGGCCAGTGGTGTGAGCGCAGACGATATCCTCGCAAAGCTGAAGTGATCTGAAAATTTCTGACGCAGTAGTTAACGGGAACATCTATGTCGCAAGCAGGGCGTTCGTATATACAAACGCCATTTTTGTGTTGCAAAATGCTTGTTGGGATAGTCCCAAACCCTTTGTGTACTGCATTCGCCGGATGCAGGCTGCGCATTTGTGCCAAATGCCCCTATAACGAAAAAGAACACCGAGGACTCTCCCCCAAATGGGAAGAATCCTCGGTGTTTTCTGTTTAGCGGGTCTGATATTTTTCCTTGGGGTCTTTTTTCTCGGCGAAGAACAACTCCACGTTCTTTTGCGCTTTTTTCAATTCCTGCATTTCATCCCGTGCCTTACGGTAGACTGGATATGCTGCTTTCTTCTGCGAAAGCAGTGCAGCGTATTCGGCATCCAGTTCTTTTACCTTTGGCAACTTTTTCAAACTCGTTTCGTCAAAAGCGGCTTTTGCAGCCTTGTGCAGTGTAATCTGCTCCCGGTGGGCTTCCAAAAACTTTTTACTGTACCCTGACTTTCGGTAGGCATCATAGACTGGTCGCGTCTTGGCATAGTTGATGATGTGTGCTTTCAGCACTGCAATTTCTGCCAACCGCTTCTCAGAGGCTTTAATGGAATCGCCCAGTTCGTGATAGTGAGCAGTAGCGGCATCCACACGCTCCTGCATTTCTTCGATGCTGCCGATTTTATTTTCCTGCAAAAAAATCAGGGTCTTGGACATCTCTTTCAAATTGTAGCGTTTCGCCCACTGTACATAGCCCTCGCTTTTGCCCTCGGAGAGCTTTTCCTGAATGTCCACCAATAGGTGGAACGGCTGCTCTTTCGGTGGCTGCTTCTAATGCGGGCGGTGTTCGGCTTCTCCGGCAATGACAGCCTTGATTTCATCTTCGCTGTATCCGGCGCCCAGTGTCCGAAAACGGATAAAGCGTTTCTGCCGTGTTCCTTTGACCGAAGTGTACTTTCCACGTTTGATTTCGTAGCCCTGCTGCTCCAGCTTTTGAAGAAAGGATTCAAAGTCTACAGGTTTCTCGTCCAGAAGGATGTTGTAGATTACGGCACACACCTTATCTCGATTACTTTCTCTGGGTGGATAAAGGGTACGCTTCTGCCGCTCCCGGTACGGCTTGATTTCAATGACAGACAGCTGGTGTTCCAGACAAATTAGATCGCTCAACCGCTGCACGGCCAGCCCGGACAACAAAAAATCCCGGAATTTCCGGGTGCTGTCCAATGCAGTGGAGTTGTAAATAATATGATTGTGAATGTGTTCCCGGTCGGTATGCGTTGCGACAATAAACGCATACCTATTGTTCTATTGCAGAAATGGCAGAGAGTGTTGCAGATAAATATGGGCTGGCTGTGCAGTACGATGTGCAGGAGAATAAGGAGTGCCTGGGAACACTGCATATGGATCTGGACACAGCGGCGATTCGCGTCTTGGACTGGAGGCCAACCGCAAAAGAAGGTGTCCTCTCGATTTATGAGGAAATGATGGGAGATTTTCTTGAACAGTGAACTATAATTTTATATGACGGCAGCAAAAAATCGAGAAGCTTTGAATGGCTCCTCGATTTTTTGCTATAAAGAGTGCAGATGCAATGCTATAAAGGCTTTATAAACACTCGGTCCCCTAAATTAAGACATACTATACAAAAGAGTATTGACATGTTGAACTTATTATGTTATAATGCGCACATAGAAGAGAGGCAAAACAAACATATAGAATTCCACCGCTACGACTTTATCTGTTATAATATCCCAATGATGCTCTGAAATTGGGATATCATTATGGGTCCGACCGTAAGGTCAAACCTCGTCAGGCTGGGCTGTGGATCCAGCAACTGCGAGCCACCCACATTCTTGCTTTTTGTACGAATGGCAGAGAAAAGGAGCTGTCCTATGAAGAAGAACAAGAAGTCCAACGGCAAACAAAAGGAGAAAAACCGTAAGAAAACCAAAATGAAAGAGATGAAGGAAGTGCTTAAAATGGCACTCTTGGTGGTGGGTGTTATCTTGGCCATGGTCGTGATTACTGTGGTGATTCTGGACAAGCCTGAGGCGGTTGCAGCTTGCGTGACGATCCTGGAGAAGATTCTTCCTATGGCAGTAGCCTACATGACAAGTTGATTTGATAGATAGCATTGATTGGGAGGGGCGGCAAAGCACAACGGTGTACTTGCCGCTTCCTCCTTTATTTTATATTATTATACTATTTTTATTATACTATTTTTATGGAGGAGATCTCTATATGGCTGAAAAGGAAAAGCAGGAAGCACTTCTGTCGGAAAACAACTACCGGCTGCTCGATGAGATCCGACGGCAGCAGACAGCCGATAAAACAAAGCTTTCCGAAGCATCGGGATTCTCTTGGCCGACAGTCAGCAGGCTGTGCGAGGAGTTGCGGAACAGAAATTACCTGGCAAAAGACGACCTGTCGCTTTTACCGACCGTGGGATATATGCTGGGCATTGCCGTTGGTACGCGTGAGATCAAAGTGAGCTTGGTGGATTTTGCCTTTCAACCGGTTCCAAGAAAAAGACTGCGGGAACTGGGACTGGGAAGCCTGCTGGATCGGGATCTGCTGAGTGCGCGAAAGGAGCCAAAGGCAGCAGAGGAGGACTACATTTGCCTGAATTCATCGCAGGATTTGGAAAAGCTGGCAGAAACATTGAACAATGTCCTGCTCGCATTCCTGCAAACGGCAAGAGCCTCAGAGGATACTTCAAACCCGGCGCTCCCGCTGGTTGGGATTGGGATCGCGTTCCCCGGAGCGGTCGATACACAAAAAAAACAAATCTGCGCCTGCCCCAATATTCCATGTCTGAACGAGAAAAATCTGGACAGCCTGCTGTGCGCAGATGTCCGCACACTGCTGGAGAGTCTGGATGTCAGAGTGGAGCTTTGCCACAATGCCGAAGCTGGCTTTTTGCATGAGAAAGAACAACTATTCCATGCAACTGACCCTGTACGTAGAAGCCTTGCGGAATCGCAGAACATTCTCTGCGTCTACCACGGCACCGGCATCGGCCTGAGCGGCTGCATGGCCGGGCGGCTGCTGCGGGGAAACAATGGATTTTTTGGAGAGATCGGTCATATCCTTTCCCCGGACTTCTCGCTTCAGCGTTTGAAGAGTGAGTGCACAGACCAAGCTCAGGCTGCTGCAATTCCGGAAGATAAGATTCCACTTTCCGGATGCCGCTGCCCGTTCTGCCAAAAGACCTGTTTGGAATCGCTGATACGTGCCCGCGTGTTTGAATCCGAGAATCTGGAGGTGTTCAAGCAGAAAACGGATCGGGAGCGTTTGCATACCTTTGCGCAGAACGAATGGAATTTTAAGCTCCTGAAGCAGTATATCGGGTTTATGGTGGGCACCATCATCAATCTGTTCAACCCCGAGGTCCTGATCCTGACCGGCAGACTTTATGACTGTGTGCCGGAGATCTGGAACAGCATGAATATTCTGAAAAGCGGCAATTCGCTTTCGTATTCCGGCTCCCGGTGCACCATCATTCCGGGAAGCAAAAGGGATAATTCTGTGGCTGTGGGCGCAGCCATCAGTGCGTATTACCACAAGTATTCCTACCGGACGGAGGAAATCAACTGGGCAAAGCATTAAAAGGCAAAGAACGGCAGGCAAGGCCAAATTTGATGCTGCCCATTTACCTGTCATAAGCAAAACCGAGGAGGAAGCGACATGCTAAGAGAAATCTCGCTTGAAAAATTCAAGGCATTCGACACGCTGGAAGAGCTCTCCATAAAGCCGCTGACGATTCTGTGCGGTGTGAACAGCGGCGGAAAATCATCCATTATAAAAAGCCTCCTTTTATTGAAACAAAGCTATGAAAATACATCTGCAATAAATGAGGCAACGCTGAACGGCCAATATACCACGAACGGCTTGATGAAGGATGTGATTTACAATGGAAAAGGCGATGCATTTTCCATCGAAAACACGTTTGAAATCAAGTACAAGGGCAAGCGTTTTATGGCATCCTCAAAGCAGGATGTATCAACCGCAAAAGAGCTGGGAAAAATAACGGGTTTCAAGCCGACCTATGTATCGTACTTTAAAATCAGTGTAAAATGCTGTATAAAAAAGGGAAAGCCTGCCGATACCGATTGGTGGGATAAAAACTTTATTTCCAGTTATTTTATTCGTATCGAGCCTCAAAACGCAAATCATGAGCCTTTGAAAGAAGCGGCTTTCAGCGTAGAGCTCAGACATAAGCGGGAAACGGTCTATGATATTACACTCAACAATTTCCCAACAGTGTCTGGCGTAAATAAGGTCGATGAACAGCTGGAAAACTGCATGTGCTATTTTAATGGAATGCGGCTGACCAATTTGTATCACGAAAGCGAAAAGCATACGGTAAAAATGTCGGATTTTTTAACGAATGTGTATGCAGTCTTTCGCATTGTGGCAGACCAGTATAAAGGAATGGTCTACTTGGGTCCACTGCGGGAAAATCCGAGACGGGAATATTCGGTATCCAGCATCCGAACTGTGCAGGACAGCACTGGTGCAGATGCTCCATTTGTATTGGCGAAAAATCAAAGAAAAAAGCTTAAAAAGGAAATCAATCCACCTCTGACAGAAAACACATTCTTTGAAGAAAAAAGTGCGGAAACTGAAACACTAATAGATGCCGTAGAGCAATGGATGGAGTACTTTGATCTGGGCCGCTTGAACATTGAAAGCGAAAAGGACATTCTGAAGCTCAATGTGAAGGAAAGCAATATCTCAGATGTGGGATTTGGTGTCAGTCAGACGATGCCCATTATTGTGCACGGCTTATCCATGGACTATGAACAGACCCTGATTCTGGAACAGCCGGAAATTCATCTTCATCCCAGAATGCAGATGCGCATGGCGGATTTTCTGCTGACCTTAGCACAAACAAATCATTGCGTCATAGCAGAAACGCACAGTGACCATATTATCAACCGTTTGATAAGACGTATTCTGGAAGCACCCAATGACGCACTGTTGAATGCTGTTGCGATCTATTTTGTGGAAAATACAGCGGGCGGTTCAATGGTCAGTAAAATCACGGTGGACCGGGTACGGGGCATCACGGAATGCCCGGAAGAATTCTTTACGCAGTTTGCAACAGAGAGCGGATATATTCTGGATGCAGGCATAAAAAATATGCAGAAAAAGGAGATGTGACATGGCGATTGCAGCACTGTCTCCCTGTGTTTTAAAAGATACCTCTACAGATGAAATGATCCACTGCCAGAAAATTGCGCATCTGGTGCAGAATTTATCCCAGAACACAGAATTGAAATTGCAGGATTACACGCATTCTCCATATAGCAGTTACCGCATGCTTATCCCGTACTACGAAGGAAATTTTACGTTGAATCAATATATTGCAACCCATATATATGCATATATTCGGAAAATGATGGATAATGAGTATGTTGATTTGGAGGGTATAGGGCAGGCAGAACTTCCGGCAGGATTCTATGAAGAACAGACCGAAATAGAAGAAAAGTTTTCGGCCTATCTGAATTACTTGAAAACAAAAGATTCTGTTGTATTTGTCGGCAAAAGAAATTTCGGCTATTCCAACGGGCTTGCAATACGGGCAGAGGGTAAAACATTTACGCTGAAGGTTTCAACCTATGCAGGCATAGAAAAAACAGATGTTTTGATGCCGTACTTAAAACAACCAGAAGATATCAATGCAATTTTTCCACGAGAGAGCTTCTGCCGTGAATATAATGCGTACATTCGTTGTGAGATCGAAGAACAAGGAATGAACGAAAGCGAAAAGCAGGCTCTTTTTGAAAAAATGGGGCCGGTTGTAGCTATGTACAATTTATATGAGAAAAACAACAACTTGTCCCAGCTCAATACAACATCTAGAGCCAAGCGAATCGTATTTGAAAAAACGCTCGGGGAAAAGTATTATCTATCGCAGGATCTGGAAAGCGGTGGATTCGAGGTATTCGATAAAAATTATCGCCATCTGGGTCAGTATGATTTTTCAGGAAAGCAAGTGAAAAAAGCTGAGCCACGAAATCATAAATTACTGCATTGAATTTGAAAAAGCAAGGCAGTATAATGAGTGTATCTTTTATATCTGCAGGAGGTATTCCCTATGCCTAGACCAAAAGGAAGCAAGAGCAAGCCCAAAACCATAAAAACAACTGTTGACTTTTCCGCACAGATTGCCGAGAAGCAGTCTGCAAAGGAAACCATTAATGCCGAAATCGCATCCATTACCGCTAATATTGATACATTAAAAGCTGATTTGAAAGCGAAGAAGGCAGAGCTGAAATCTATCGACAAGGAAATCGCCAGAATCGAGGCTAAAAAGATCAAAGCTGAAACCAAAGCAGCGGAATCGGCAAAGAAAGCCGAAGCAGAGGACGTGCTGAAAAAGCTGTTGGCCAGTGGTGTGAGCGCAGACGATATCCTCGCAAAGCTGAAGTGATTTGAAAATTTCCGAAGCAGAAGTTGACAGGAACATCTATGTCGCAAGCAGGGCAAGTTGGTACCAACTTGCAATTTTTGAATCTGATTTTTCAAAATCCAAATTCAAAATGCTTGTTGGGCTGTGCCCAATCCCCTATCGTTCTGCATCGTGCCGATGCAGGCTGCGCGTTTGTTCCAAACACTCCTATAACAAAAAAGACAGCCTAGGACTCTCCCACAACGGAAGAATCCTAGGCTGTCATCGTATATCGGGAATGTGTTTTTAGAATGTTCTTCTTTTCTTCGGCAAAGAACAGTTCTACATTTCTCTTTGCACGGAGAAGCTCCTGTATTTCTTCTTTCGCTTTGCGGTAGTCCGGGTAGCGTGCTTTCTTTTCTGTCAGCAGCTTGGAATATTCTGCGTCCAACTCCTTGACCTTGGGGAGTTTTTTCAAGGCGGCTTCATCAAACGCCGCTTTTGCCGCCTTGTGCAGCGTGATCTCTGTGCGGTGCGTTTCCAGAAAACGCTTGCTGTATCCGGCCTTACGGTAGGCGTCATAGACCGGTCGCGTTTTGGCGTAGTTGATGATGTGCGCTTTCAGCACCGCGATTTCTGCCAGCCGCTTCTCTGATGCTTTAATGGAATCGCCCAGTTCATGATAGCGTGCAGTGGCAGCGTCCACACGCTCCTGCATTTCCTCAATGCTGCCGATTTTGTTTTCCTGTAAGAAAACCAGCGTCCGGGACATCTCTTTTAAGTTGTGCTGCTTTGCCCAGCGGGCAAAGCCCGTGCCTTTTCCCTCGGCTAGTTTTGCCTGAATGTCCACCAGCATCTGAAATTTCTGCTCCGGTGCCGGGCACTTTTGCCGCGGCCGATGCTCCGCTTCTCCGGCAAGGACAGCTTTCAGTTCTTCCTCGCTGTACCCTGCTCCCAGAGTGCGGAACCGGATGAATCGTTTCTGCCGTGCGCCCTTGACGGAGGTGTACTTTCCGCGTTTGACTTCATAGCCCTGCTGCTCCAGCTTTTGCAGAAAGTCCTCGTAGTCCTTGGGCTTTTCATCCAAAACACTATCGATCACTCTGCATAGCCGGTCACAATTACTTTCTTTCGGCGGGTAGAGCGTGCGCTTCTGCCGCTCCCGGTAAGGCTTTATCTCAATGACGGAGAGCTGATGTTCCAAGCAGATCAGGTCACTCAACCGCTGCACTGCCAACGCCGAAAAGAAAAAATCCCGGAACT
>ERZ506931.409-NODE-409-length-18406-cov-6.124843_pt1 | contig 18406 bp, 9 predicted proteins | sample MGYA00512902_ERZ506931 | MGnify/ENA metagenome assembly ERZ506931 | reverse complement strand
GGAAGCAGAACCTTCTTGATGTTGGTATATTTGCTGCTATTGGTAACTATATGAAGCATGACACTATTGTCTATATACTTCTTCTTACCATTTACCAGCTTATATGCCTTTACTCTCAGCTTGATCGTATCTAACTTAGCAAGTGATTTGCCATTAATGCTGGATATTGTAACTCGGGTTGCCGATGCGCCCTTTACCGATTTAATAAGACTTTTCGAGTTAAAGTTTACATAGCACTCCTGTGCATATATATCATATCCGTCAGCCTTGTTAACCTTACCCCACACAACTGTCACTTTGTTTCCGGATACTACTGCATGGATATTCTTATTGATACCAGCTGTATTTTGTGCCGGTATTTTTGCTACAAACCTGGCATTGATTTTCATATTCTTATTTGCAGCAACCTTTACCGAAGTTTTTGTACTCTTGAAGCTTCCTGTCCAGCTTCCAAGTTTACAGTTGTTTGCCGCCTTTGCCGTGCAGATAAGAACCGTTCCCTCGATCACTGATGCACCATTCTTAACTGTTTTGCCTTCTGCAGTCTTGATTGTGATCGATCCGTTTTCAGTCTTTCCAATAGCTACCTTCACATACCTGAACTTGAATGCCGCTCTTATATTCATGTTCTTTGTCACCGTAAGTTTCACTGTAGTACCAGTCTTGCCTTTGGCATCTCCGCCCCAGGCTGACAGATCACAATGCTTTGCAGGAATTGCCTTGCAGATGATATCTGTGCCTTCCTGAACCAGCTGTCCGTTAGATATCTTCTTACCGTCAGCGGTTGTGACAGTTACCGTACCATTCTTCACTGTGGCAATACTTACCTTCGCATATCTTGCCTTGAAGGCTGCTCCCACTGTGATACTTCCGTCAAGGGCTTTTTCAAATGTGCTCTCAGCCTGATCTGCCGCATCCTCTGTCCATGCGTCAAAGTCATAGTACATATCCGGTGTTGCTGTGTATGTAAGAACAGTTTTCTCGTCAATCATTTCACCATTCTCCACCTCTGTGCCATCTGGCTTTGTCACCTTTATGTTTCCATGCTCTGTATCTGCTATTGTTACAGAGTAAAGCTTAACTGCATCAACTTTAAACTCCATATTCTTTGTGACGTTTACATCACTTACAAGATATGCTCCTGTCTCAGTTCCATCCTCTGCAAGCACTGGCTGGACTGACATGATATTCTCTGACTCCTCTGAATTTTCAGCGTTCTCTGGTTCATCAATGATTATATCTCTGATTCTCCAGCCCTCAGCAGGTGTAATAACAACACTCGCATCTCCGTTCTCTCTTACCATATTATCAAGAACTACGCCATTGTCATTCTTGAATACCACATTGTCTGGTATCTTTGTAAGGTCTGTTATAGTGTAAGCTGTCTCCGGTGTGCTTTCACCACCTGCAGTCTCTATCAGATTATTATCTCTGTCATAATTTCCCTCTACAGGAATGGCATATCCAACTCTGTCAACAAGCTCTGCACTTACCTCTATGCTGTTTGTAACATCATTTAAAAGTATCTCGTTGGTAAATCCAAAGTCAGTGCCAGACTCTTCCTTGACAACCTTTCCGCCTCTGATGTACTTAACTGTCCATGCCTGGATCATATAATCATCAGAAGGTGTTATGGCAAATCTTACATCCTTGCCAGAACCTATTCTCACTAAGTTATTCTCAGCATTTATTGGCTTAAGTCCGCTTATATCTCCATCCTCGCCGACATAACCTGTACTGATGTCTATATTGTCATATTTCTTAACTTCATCCTCATTCTTAAATATTACATTTACAAGAAGTGATGGTGCGATATATGCATATATCTCTGCATCCTTTGTTATGTCTGTCAGCTTGTATGTGAGTTCATCTGAATCAACATCTGCTCCGTCAACTGTCCAGTGCTCAACTGTGTTGTATTCATCCTTCGGTGCAACTGTTATTGTAAGATCCTTATGTCTCTTGAGCTTAACCTCTCCTGATACGATCTCAAGTTCCTCACCGTCAGAAGATGCAGTGATCTTCGCCGATCCGGTTCCTGTTGTACCTACCTTAACTGTATACTCTGGAATCTCCACAAACTTAACATATACTGCCACATCTGTGTAGATAGTCTTCACCTCATAGGTAGTCTGCTCCAGTTCAGTGCCTTCTATAGCCTGTGTACACTCAGGATCAAGATACCAGCCCTCGATCATCTGGCCATCTGCAGGAGCTGCCGTAAACACTGCATCTCCGCCGGATACCTGGCTATCGCCACTTGTGATCTCAGCCTTCTCGTCCAGTCCATATACCGCTGTCACAGCCCCAAGAGCAGCATCATTTGCCTCAAAGGTTATAACTGACTTGAGTTCCTGCTTAGCAAAGTGAGCAACAACATCTATGTCAGATGCCACCTTGTCAACCACAAATACGTTGCTGCCAAGCTCCTCTGCTGTGTAATCCTTTGTTCCCTCTGCTGTCTTTACTGTGTATCCCGTACACTCCATATACAGATCCGGAATAGCCGTAAACTTAAGCTCTCTGTCTCCTCTGATCTGTGCAGAATTACCTTCAAGCACTTCATCTGCTGTCACGTTCTCTGCCTCTATCTGTCCGGCTCCGTCCGCTGACCATGTTATCTTATACACAGGTCTGTCAAACACAGCCCTCACATCAACTCTCGTATCCTTTGGCACTTTGTATGCAAATATCTTCTCTGCCACGCCCTGACTGATTCCATTTACAAGCCAGTCTGCAACTTCGTATCCTTCTGCAGCCGCCGCTGTGAATTCCACATATGAAGCAGCACCTATCATATCTCCTGATTCGAGCACCAGCTTTGTAGATGTGATCATGGCGCTCACCTCACCTGTTCCCTCTGTCTCAGGACCAAATGTGAGTACATCACCAACCAGCTCAAGACCAGCCATAACTGTCACATCAGATGAATCTCCGTCAACCGTGATCTTAAGGGTATCATTTACTTTCTTGTCTGAATATAACTTTATATTCTCTGTCTCGCTTGTCAGCTTATGTCCATTTATGATCCATTCTTTTACATTGTATCCATCATCAGGCACAACCTTGAATGTGATGACAGAATCTCTGTATATGTCTGTGATCTGCGCAGATTTGCTCTCCGTCGCATCACTTATGGTATCTCCTATCTGTATGTATGAAGGGAGATTTTTTCTTGACACATCTGCACTTATAGAGCCGTGTGTCTTTCCTGACGACTCTCCGGCAGAAGCCTTCTCTATCACTTTCAGAGAATACTCAGCCTTCACGGATGGTGTGATCTTTCTGTATGTGGCATTTACTGTCACATCCCCTGTAAACCCATCTGCCGGAGCACTCCACGTAAATGTGTATCTCTCTGTTCCGGACTCAGCATCCGCAGTCTCAGTCAGCTTTCCTTCTCCGCTGTCCTCCGCAAGACTGAATACATCCTCTCCTGCATAATTTACCTTTATGTCAGCTATCTCATAACTTCTCTTCACCGCAAATGAGAATTTCAGATCATCCTTACTTGCATATGCGATATATCCGCCATTTGCCAGATCAGAATCTCCTGACTTTGCAGTCATCTCTGTGTCATTTCCTGATGTCCACGACACAACCGGCTGTTTGTAGAAGTATACGACAACCTTTGTATCCTTGCCGAGATATTCTAGTTCATACCTCTGGGCGCCAGTACCTTCTGCCTCAGCATCAACCTTCTCGCCATTTACCTCCCAGTATGCTACCTCGTAGCCTTCATTTGGAGTTGCTGTAAATACTATGTCACTTCCCTGAAGCTGCTTGTCACCGGATACAAGTGCGTCTGTACTTCCTGCAGCCACAGCATCTACCACACCAGCTGCATCATCATCCGCACCATATGTCACCTTGTATCTGTTCGGCGCAGTGTACTTAACTGTATAATCGAGGTCTGAAGCTATATCATACACTGTCATCGTCCTGAGATCCGCTGATATAGTTCCAAGTTCCTGTCCATCTGCTGCTGACCATCCGTCGAGAAGTAGTCCTGACGGAACGGTAACCTGGATGGTCACATTGTCGCCTCGGCTGACTTCATATATACCATCTTCACCGCTCTCTATAGTCACTGTGCCGTCAACTCGCTGAGCCTTGACTGTGACATCCACACCTGTTGTCACTGTAGTCTTTCCATCGCTTCCAACAGTTACAGGCGAGACTGATATTTTGAAATTCTGTGCCTCTGCAAAATATGCCGTGATAAGTGTATCCTCGCTGATCTCCTCTGCATCATATGTGAGAGATGTGTTATTTGTCACTCCATCTTCCGCGAGAACGGTCTCTGGAACTCCATCTTCTCCCGTAACAGTCCAATGATCCAGAACATATCCTGCTGCCGGAACCGCAGTGAGTCTTACCTTCTGTTCTATATGAATGTTTGCACCTGAACCAAACGATTTTCCAATTGTTCCATCCGTCACATAGTTTGCTTTGAGTGTTCCGTGAGCCTTATTGTCCGGCTTGTATGTCAGCTTGTGATATACAGGCTCAAAGTTTACTGCTACATTCATGTTTGCTTTCAGCTTAGCCATCTGGATCTGGTCATCGCTGCACGCCTTGCCACCGGATGTTCCACACTGTGGATCCGTAACTGTCTTTCCATTTAGTGACCAGCTCTTAACCTTATATCCCTTATGAGGAGTAGCAGCTAAAGTGATCGTTGAGTTCTCAGGGAGTCTTGTTCCACTGTCAACTGTGAGTCCGTCACTGTTTTCATTTCCAGGCTGCTGGTACTTGATTGAAACTGTACCATGTGTATTTGCCGGCCTGGCAATAACGGTGTACACGTTTCCTGTCAGTGTGTATGATGCTTTAACCAGGTTTATTATATAGTTCTTCTCAAGTTCATTCATAACCTGTGAATGCTGATCGCCCACCTTGACGTATGCAACAGCTATATCATATATACCTGGCAACAGCCCACTTACTCCATATGATCCGAGCTCGTAATCCCTGTCTCTCTGAGGCATTATGTCGGTATCCCATGCCTTGAGACCTGTTATCACCGCATCCTCGCACTCTCTTACAGAATCATTTACACTTTTCTCTGTATCCTGGGCAGCTATCTCAAGCTGTGCCCTTCCAACATTTATATTCTTCTGAGTCTTGTCTCCGCCATTTGATGCCGTTATCTGGAACATTCCAATAGACTTCGGTATAAACACGCCGTTTGCAAGTTCGTATTTGTCTGTGTCCTCAAATTCTCCTGTCTTATTATTCTTTATCTTAACTGTGTATTCTGAATCGTCCGTGATATCCTGAAGCTTTCCTGTATTGTCGTATGACACTCTCTCCAGAGATATCTTCACTGAATCTCCGTATCTTACATTATCCTGCATGGTCAGATTCATGTTCGTCTTTCCCTCAAATGAGGTATATATAGCCATCGAGTCAGATATACTGTCGTTGTACTGTTTGTTTCCTGCAAAGTATACATATACGTTGTATATTCCTTGTCCGGATGGCTCCCACTGTGCAGTATAGCAGCCATTTGCTCTGTCATACTTACCAGCTATGCGCTTGCTCTCAGGTCCTGTGATGACAAATTCCACATCTCCCTGTACATCCTCACCTGACAGTGATTTCGGCTGACAGCTGAGTGTGATCTTGTCTCCTGTATATGTGACCTCTGCCCCTGTGGTCTCAGATCTGACCGTCTTGGTCTGATATACTGATTTGAGATCAGTCTGGACCACCTTGACAGTATCTGACACATTCAGAGTCTTCTTTGAAGTCATCGTAAAACTTCCGCTTTCACTATCTGCCACATAATAGTACACCGTACTGTCTTCACTTCCCGATGTGTTTCCGAGAAGATAGAAGTTCTTGCTGCCATCCTCTGATACCCATTTTGCGAGTATCCTGTCATATGTAACATCATCAGATGCATATGACACCTTTTCACCTGCATAGTCATCTGCATTTACGCTGGCCAGCTTGTAAGTATTGCCATCAATATCTGCGATGAAATCTGATTCACTCACACCATATGCCGTGCCGCCCACATCAGATGCTTTAAATGTCTGTGATTCATCCACGTAACCGTTGCTGTCCTTTTTGACGCTTACGCTGCATGGATAGTAATTCTCGTCACTATCTTTCCACATATAGTTTGTTCCGTCGCTGACAAGAATATATTCCCTGACTCCGGATGTGACTGTTATAAGATTTCTCTCCTTAGTCACGTTCTCCACCTTTGTAGTCTCTGAGCCCGATGCCCTGACTACGCTGCCATCCGACAGATCTTTATTCTCGGTATCGTTGTGCGCCAGAAGCATGACCTTGCTGTCCGCCTTATTTACAGTGAGTGTCGCAGTCTTGGTGTAGAGTGTGATGTCGTTGTAATAAACTCTGCATCGATATTCGTTTCCATCCATTTCATCACTTACATCAGTAAGTCTGAGCGTAGGATTGCTGCCTCCTGTCGATACGCTTCTCCATCCATTATCTGTATTAACCTGCCAGTTGTATCCAACGCTCTGGTTTACTCCATCCCCATCATAATAAACCGCATTTGCCGCAAATTCTGCATTTCCACCGGCAAACGTATTTGTATCATCAGGGTTCTTTGTTATATGGAAGTTAGAACTGTCCTGAAGTGTCGTCGCGGTTGCCGGACGGCTGAACAGACTCTTTGAACCATTTGCCTGAAGAGCCCTCACTGCAAATGTGTAAGTCCTGTTGGAATATAGTCCCTTCACTTCATAGTCAGTAACTGTATATGGCACAACTGCCTTGCTGTTGTAATTACCTCCTGCATCAACGATACAGACCTCATAGTAATCTGCATCATTGGACGGTGACCACTCAAGACTGACACTGTTTCTCGTTGTGTCGACAACAGAAAGTCCCATCGGCATACGCGCCGGACGAACAACATTCTTAACATCATAGCCAATGACGAACACTGAATCACTGTCGCTGTTCAGCTTTGCAGTGTTCACCCGCAGCTGCCAGTCAAATGAGAAGCCTGTGCAGTCTGCCGGAACATTGTCCACCGTTCCACTGTATGTAACACCATTCGAGCTTACATAGGTGTGACCAAGACCCGCATGCTGGCTTGATGTCACACCAACGATGACCTTATTCCCGAGTCCTCCGCCTCCGGCACCAAGCTTTTCGTTCGCCTCAATGAACACTTCAGTTGAATACTCGTTCTCATCAGTCACAGATATCGTCTGAGTCTGATCTGCACCAGAGCTGGCATTTACAGAAGAATAATTGTTATTTCCACCTGACTGATAGGCGTACTTTAATTTACCTCCAAGAGTCTGGTATGTAGCAGGGTCTCCCGCTGTGTTATTCAGAATATTATTATATATCTCGTTGAGCCCCTTGCTCCTTCTTGCAACCTTGTCGTAATCTGCCACATCTATGATTGAAGTTGAAGGTCCGAGACATACCGGCATAACCACCGGCTCCCATTTTCTCGCAATCGGATCATATATGGAGTATTCGTAATACATATATTTCAAACAGTACAGAACGACCTGATCAGAACCTCCACCTGCGGCATTATATGTTATCTCATATTCCGTTGTCTTTGTATTTGCATATTCAAAGCTTGCTCCATACGAAAGTTCAACCTCTACCTCACCTGCTCCGATGAGCTGGATCTCCGACGACACATACGCGCCAACTGATATTGACAAGTTAGCTGATACCGTGTTCGATGAACCTTTGCTTGTTGAATATGATGTTCCACCGTTATTTACATATTCATATACTTCCTGAACATCATCAAAATACGGACTTGCCTGAAGGATTGCATAGACCTCTGGATTTGTGTATACCGGATACTCTCCCTCGTACTTTAACCGCACACTGTCATTATCAATATCCGGAAGACACAGTGAAACAAATGTTCCATACATATCCTGTCTGCTGTTCGACTGGCATACTACACCCTCCTGACTGCTGTATGGGTTGCCGCCATCCATAGAAAATGTCGCTATGTCCAGCCAGTAATAATCATCTTTATCATTGAGTTTCTTCTCTCTGTGCACTCCCACAACGCACACAAAACTCTGTCTGTAATTGTTCCCCTTGGCATCCTTATCGACACAGCCAACCCTGACATCGCCGATCCACACCTGATCTTTTTTCTTCTTGTCGTTGCCCTGATTGCGCTGGTCGGTACATATACTCATGCTTCCTATCTCCGAACCTGTTATTCCGCCATCTTCCAGTGAGAAAGCATATACCTCTGCGCCAAAAAGCACACTGTCATTTTCATTATTGCCGTTCATGCCCTTAAGGTCTGCACACGCAAGCGCCAGAGGTGCATTCACAGGTCTGTAATATTCTTTATTTTTAACCTCGTGATATTTCACGATTTCTTTACTCTTAGTCCCCAGGCTTCTCGTATGATAATCTGACAACACATAATTATCCGTCAGACTATCGTAGTATACGTATCTGTATGCAGCCTGCGTGGCTTCATATTCCATCTGCAAATATTGAGAATTACTCGAATAATATCCACCAACTATAAGTCCTGTGACCATGGCTCCTGATCCAGGATACTTAAACCGGCCAAATGCACAGTTTGCAGCATACATTCCGTAGTTCTGTTTTTTGCCATCTGTGTCTCCAAGTGACACTTCATTCAGACCTTCTATAGGGACAAGTCCGCCGTCTTTATATGTATAGACGGTCATATGACCTGCCTTTGCCATGTTGCGATTCTGAACTGATCCAGATACGGCAACCGCGGCCTCATCCCGGCCATCCTGCTCCAGATCACCGCCGGCCAGAGTTACCACAGGAGCTCTTCCTATGCCATAATCACACCACGATCCACCCGTTCCACTTTCATAATTAGATGCAAGCCCGCCCGGTATGCTTATATTATTTCCCTTTGTGAACCTGCCGTTTCTCTTGCCATAATATACATCGACTATGGCATAGCGTATGTTCTGATCGTTTATATTTCTATCCTCGTAAGTTCCACAGTATACGAGAAGATCTTCAAAACCATCTCCATTCAGATCGGCCTTTTCGATCTCAAACATCGCATCCAGCTCCTGCTGGTATCTTCTGATAAAATACAAAAGTCCATCGCCATATGTAGAATTCTTGTTTAAAGTAGGGGTAAGCGTAGCAATTGAAGATCTTGTACCATCAGCTGCTATCTTGAAAATATTCACATCTATCTTTCCGCGGTACTCCTTGCCGTCTATGACAGTTTTAATACTTTTCCATCCAGCTGGACTGAATACTTTATCTCCATGTACTCTTAGCTCCGCAACGTAGTTGGTTTTTCCGTCGCCTCCATCAAATGCAACGCTTGTCGCATACAGGCCGTTAAAACCATTACTGTCCTTTTTTAGAACATTTCCCATGTTGCTACTTATGTTACTGTCTCCCGATCCGCCGTGTTCCACTTTCACATTATCTTTGCCAAGATCATAGAAACCATACGCTCCGTACAGATTGCCAAGGCTGCTGTTTACCTTTGTAGTCCTGTCCTTGAAATCTCCAATCCTGTCAAATCCGTCTCGCACAGTGTACTTGTTTCTGTAATTGCCGTTTGCCGCAACGTATACCTCATTCACCTCTGCAAATGTAGATATATTATCCTTGTCATACGGCACCGCAGCTTTGCTTTTGTCTATATCGGTGCTGAGACCCAGAGCTTTGTATGTACTCTCGTCAATCTCCGTCTCGACCACCGTCTTGCCTGTTTTCTTCGAGCTGTCCGCCGCGTATGCTTTTTGTCCGGGAATAAATCCGGACAGCATAGATAGCACCATACTGGCCGTCAGCGCCCAGCTTATCGCCCTCTTTCTCATAATTTCTTCCTCCCTTTCACTAAAAAAACCAGCCATGAACACCAGCCGTTTTAAGCTGCCACATTCTGGTATCAATAATATATTTACAATTATAATTGCTGTGTTTTTCCATGTACACTAACCAAAAGGCTAGTAACAGGAGGTAAAAACAACTTTTTTGCAAAAAAATCCACAGAACGTACCGTCTATACTGTACGCCCTGTGGATCGTAATAAACATCTAAACTATTCTGTTACATGCCATATATGAAAGGATCATTCCACCGACTTAAGCGATTCCGCCATATTTATCTTATCAAGCTTGACTGACATGACTCTGTTGACAAGGAAATTGAACACAAATGTCAGAACGATACTGTACACATAGCTCATCGGCGCTATATATGTATCAAATGCGACCATATCCACCTTGATCTGTCCTATGACAAATGCATGCAAAAACACTCCAAGCACAAGTCCCACAGCGATCCCGAATGTTGTCAGGACTCTGTTCTCCCTGAACACATAATCTGAAGTCTCGTTTTTGAAAAATCCCAGAACCTTTATGGTTGCTATCTCCCTGAGGCGCTCTGTGATATTGATATTTGTCAGGTTGTAGAGAACGATAAATGCAAGCGCCCCCGCCGAGAGTATAACTACAATTACTATATAATTCAGACTCTCCATCATCTTGGATATCCTGTTCTTCATATCCTTGTTGATAGTCACTGATGCTGTTTCTGCATCACCCATAAGATCGGCAGATATCTCGTGCGAATCTGCACCTTCCTTAAGATTGAAGTACACCGATTTGTACTGAGGTGCCTCCCCCATCTGATCCTCATATGTTTCAGGTGCGATATACACATAGTTGTATACATGATTCCTGAATATGCCTGATACGGAGACTCTTATCTCTTTCATCTCGCTGTCTCTGACCATTATTATATCGCCCGTTTTGATGTCGTACTGTTCTGCCAGCGCAGTATTGATCACAGCTTCCCCTTTGCCCGGATATTCTATCTCCGCACCATCTTTATCCGCAAACTTCATATACCTGTCAACGTGCTCAGGTTCTTCCATGATGACCATGTTCACAGACTTTACGCCGCCATCATGAATCAGATCCCAGGTAGATTCACTGACGAGATCATAGCAGGAGGTATCCTCCTCCAGCCGGTCTTTCAGACTACTGAAGCGCTCATCTTCTCTATCACCCGCAATCGATGTATTCAGCGTTATCACTCCATCTCCGACCTGTATCTCCCCATATTGATTGTCCGCAAATCCGCTTATGGAATCATTTATTCCAAAGCCTGTGAGCAGCAGCGCAGTACAGCCGCTTATTCCTATTATCATCATAAAAAAACGCTTTTTATATCTGAATACATTTCTGACACTTACCTTTCTCAGGAATTTCAGTCTCTTCCATATAAATGGGATATGCTCAAGGAACACCCTCTTGCCCGGCTTCGGAGCCTTAGGCCTCATAAGACTTGCCGCAGTCTCAGAAAGCTCGTATCTACAGGAAAACCAAGTTGTACCTACAGTGCACAAAAGGGATGCTGCCAGCACGCCAATAACCAGCGTCCAGTCTGTGGTTCTCTCAAGCGGCATATGTATATACATCATATGATATGCATACCAGATAACCTCCGGAAATACATATGTACCTATAAGATATCCACCTGCACATCCTACTACAGCCGCAGTTCCCGAATAGATCATATATTTTCCCATGATCGCCGCCTTGCCATAGCCTAGAGCCTTCAGCATACCTATCATAGAGCGCTGCTCCTCAACCATCCTGTTCATGGTAGTCATACACACGAGCACGGCAACCAATATGAAGAATACCGGAAATACCTTTGCAACTCCATTCACTATGTCTGAATCGCTCTCAAAGCAGACATATCCGATATTCGTCTCCCTGCCGAGTATGTAATAATTCACACCATCTGCATCATCCAGCGTTATGTCCTTCACCATATCCTCCGTCATACCCTTTGCCATGAGGATATCCTTATATCTGTCCAGTACACTGGCCTTACATATTGACTCCCATTCGTCTTTCCTGTCGTCTATATAGTCTTCATACTCATCGGCATACATATCAAACTTTCTGTCAAATTTCACATATACATCGGTGTAGCATTCGCTGTCAAATGCTTCAGGGCTGACATATACAAAGCCCGCGATCTTACCATTTCCAAGGGTTGTGGTGCCTCTTTCAAAATTAATATAAAGAGGGGAGTTGACAGTTCCGACAACGGTGAATTTCTTCACCTTAAGGATATCCTGTGTACTGCTGTCCTCACCTTCTGCTGCATCGTCATCTGCCACCTCTATGACATCACCTATCTTTATACTGTCCATCTTGGCATCTACAACACATTCATCTTCCTTTTCCGGCATGCGTCCGTCCACAAGACTCAGTTTATTGATGTTTTCCGGAACTGACATAGTCTTCAACACCCTGTCATTTTCACCCTGGTTCTTGTATAGGACGTCCAGACTATAACCGCCCTCAGCGTACAGCACATCCTTCTCCCCGGCAAATGAATCCACGTCATCATCCGTATATCCAAGAGTTGACAGAAGATGCAGATCATAGAAATTTCCCTTGTCAAGGAAATTCGATATGGTATTCATCATGTCCGGCTTCGTCATCTTGAGACCCGAGAAGAATCCCACGCCCAGGGCTATGATCGCCATAATGGCTGCAAATCTTCCAAATGTATTTTTTATCTCACGAAATGTCGTGCGTCTCATCATTGATTTCATAGGCCACCTACCATTCCAGATCTTCAACGTTCCTGATGTTATCATTCATAACCACTTTCTCCACAGTTCCGCTCTTAACCGTGATGACTCTGTCCGCCATGGCTGTGAGTGCCTGGTTGTGCGTTATGACTATAACTGTCGTTCCCGTATTTCTGCATGTATCCTGAAGGAGCTTCAACACAGCCTTGCCTGTGTTGTAATCCAGAGCTCCGGTCGGCTCATCACAGAGCAGAAGCTTTGGATTCTTTGCAAGCGCCCTTGCTATGGCAACTCTCTGCTGCTCACCACCTGAGAGCTGTGCCGGGAAGTTCGCCATACGATCCTCAAGTCCCACCTGCTTCAGAACCGTTGCAGCATCCAGCGGTTCCTTACAGATCTGTGCCGCCAGCTCCACGTTCTCAAGTGCTGTAAGGTTCTGTACCAGATTGTAGAACTGGAACACGAATCCCACATCATACCTTCTGTATGCCGTGAGCTGTCTCTTATTCAGAGTTGATATCTCTCTGCCATCCAGCTTCACGCTGCCGCTTGTCAGAGTATCCATACCGCCAAGTATATTCAAGATAGTAGTCTTGCCCGCACCGGAGGCTCCGACTATGACGCAGAACTCTCCCTTTTCTATCTCAAAATCCACATCGCGCAGAGCATTGATCTCCACCTCTCCTGTCTTGTATACCTTCTTAACATCTTTAAATTCTACGTAGCTCATCCTGCACCATCCTTTCACTGTTCTTTCTTACAATCTCATCCAGACTCCACAGCCTTGCCTCGGTCACCCTGTCAAATTTGATCTCTATCCACTCTTCCGTTCCAGGCTTATATATTCCCGCAAAATCATCATTTTGTATTATCTCACAGTCCATCTCCAAAATAAACTTCTCTTCATCATCAGAGAGAACGACAACTGTAAAATCCAGATTTTCTTCCCCCGGCAAAATGTACCGATTTATCAAATGCCCCTCCAGAAGTCCGGGATCGTCAACAAACAAAACTATATGCCTATATCCGCCTACATTCTCGCTATTCACAAAATAATCCAGAGTACCATTTCTTTTCTGAAGCTCATTTGCCAGCATGTCTAACAAGCCCTTCACATCAGCTTCTCCTGCGGCAAAAGAGATTTCTCCATTCTTACGGTCCGCCAGATAAAGCTCATCATATCCTACCCATTCACCATCACCCGGATCACAGGCAAATGCTAGCTGAATCCTGTCATTTGTCTCATTTATCTCAAGCTGGCCTATGATATTTCTCGCTATATCAAATGCACTCTTTTTATTTCCATCACTTACTATTCCTATAACCCCGGTACGGCTGAGATCCAGCACCACCGGCAAGTCGTGGATAACTGCCGTTTTTATCTTCACCTCATTTGCAACGTCTGTGAGCTGTACCTCTCTCTCCCGCTTTCCGCCAGCCTCCTGAACCACCACATGATCAGATATATCCACACTGCCAAGCCCCAGTCTGACCATAAGATGATTGCAGGCCCTCGATCTATTCAGACATTCAGCCTGTGCCTCCGAAAAAAGGATTTGGACTACAGGATTGAATCTATCTCTCATATTATCCAAAATTTCCGTCTTATCGATCTCGATCAATCTGCACAAATGCTTTGCATAATTATTTCTCCTGATAGATTCAAGCTCCCCACGTTTCTCTTTCCCCGGTCTTGTCGAAAAATCCGCTATAGTACCCGGGATTACCCGCATCACTCCGAGGCCAATACACATAAGTATGAGCATAATGAAACCATACATGTCTATGCAGGCGAATCCTATTGGATGCCAGCGCCCTCTATAGTAATACCCTTTCATGTCATGATTCCTGCCCTTACCATTTACTGCCATAACTATCACGATCACAGCGATCACTGCCACAATGAGAATTTCCACCAGAAGTATCTTCATATTAAGCTTGTTCTGATTTTGGGGCGTAGAGGCCTTAGGCAGTACAAGCTTGTCCGGCGGCAAAAGCTTCTCATCCAGCTTACCCGTTTTTCTGACCTTATCTGTTGTTTCCGTTCCTTCCGCATTCTTCATATTTTTCATATTCCCCATGTGTCCCAAATCTATTATCCCATCAACACTCAATATATTTTAGTTCGAAAATATATCAGTCTGTCAAGTCCGACAATGTATCCCATAAATATTTGTTATATATATTATACATCAGTAACCCCATATTCAGAAATTAAATTTATATATTGCTGTTCCCACGACAAAAAAGTCCCCCATACCTGCCTGATGCAGATACAGGGGACCTTTGTCTCATATACTATTTATGCTTTTTTGACTTTGGTGTAGCCGGTTCTTCAGCTGCTGCAGCGTTATGATTTGCTGTCGCATATACCTTCTGAACTACTTTCTTTTTCTTCAATGGATGCTTTGGGTTCTTATCCATTTTGAACACTTCCTTTCTGTTTTCCTAAAATGTTATATAACAGAAATCTGCAGTGCATATACCGAACGGTCATGTGCACCACCGGTTGTGCTATCCTTTTCTTATCTTTGACTATGTTATAGTCCTCTATGCTAGCAATGTCAAGAGGTGAGTGCTAATTATTTTGTGAAGATTTTGTGAATATTAGGTACTCGCATATTAACCGGGAAAGCGTACTGCCCCTCGGCAAAGATATGGTTCAGATACCCCCAATTTCCCCGCGGTTCATTGACACCATTTTCTCAATTGGATATATTGTGGGTGTTATTAGCATTAAAAGTATTTGGTATCGGAGCTGTGATATCATATGGTATCGCTATGCTTATGAAGATTACGATGGCGTGTATCAGTGCCATGACAAAGGAGAAGGATGTACAGAAATAATGGATATTCTTGACCTCTTTCAGGGTATTGCGACTATGTTCGAGCAGTCGCCTCATATAGTCATCGCCCGTATCGCGCTCATTTTACTTGGATTTTTACTTGTTTATCTGGGTATAAAGGGAACACTGGAGCCGCTTATCATGGTCCCGATGGGACTTGGAATGTCGGCGGTAAATGCCGGTGTCCTGTTCCTTGAAAATAACCAGACAGGAAATCTGATCATCAATCCCCTGCTTTCATCCACCGATGACCTGATGAAATATATGCAGATAGATTTTCTGCAGCCGATATACACACTCACATTCAGCAACGGACTCAGAGGCGGGCACCATACTTACATACCCTATCGCCAGGGCAATGGGCCTCGATGCCGGTTCGTAAGCCGCAGTCTCCATCATCGGCGGTGCGGACGGACCTATGGTTTTATTTGCATCACTCAAGCTGCTCATACCGAAGAGCGTGAGGGGAAAAGCCATCGTCAGGGAACAGAGAAAAAGCAAGATCACATCCAAACAGAAGCTGGTTCCTGAATGAACAGGTGCTCAAGCTCCTAATCCTTGGAATGCTTGCTCTGCTCCTCTCAGGTATCGGCGGAATAGTCGGAGGCTACATCGTATACCTCTTCAAGCGGGGTAACTTCAACCCTACAGTCGGTATTGCTGGAGTGTCATGCGTACCTTCAACCGCCAAGGTCGCCCAGAAGGCGGCATCAAAGGCTGACCCTTCAGCATTTATTCTCGACTACGCCCTGGGCGTAAATATCTGCGGAGTTATAACGACTGCGATACTTACGGGAATTTATATAACGCTTTTGAGTTAGTTTTACAAAGTTTTAAATACACAAAAAGGTGGGAAGCTCATCGCTTCCCACTCTTTAATGTTCATAGCTCTACGGATTGTTCTGTATCATTTTGCCCTCATATCATCTATCACAACATCAGCATCACGACATTCACCTTTTTCAGCATGTTGTCTTGACTTCGCCAGTTTGTCTATCATCTGTTCCTCTGTCATTGCCACATATGGATCTGTAACAACCCTTTTTATCTCAAATGGAAATCCATTATTTGCAACTGCCTGGGTAAGAAAAATTCTTATAGCTGTCGTAGTATCTGTTCCAAGATCATGAAATAATTTATCTGATTTTGACTTAAGATCATTGTCTACCCTTACCTGTATTGTGCTTGCCATTCTCATACACCTCCTAGTATTAATAATATGCAACTTCACCGCTTCTTTATAAATTATAACACTTAATTTATGCCAATTCAATACAAATGTATTGTTTTAGTAGTGATATTTCATATGCAAACACTATGACATCGGCATCCTTCATATCCTCATATATTTCTATCATGTCATCCTGAATGAGATCATTGTTTCATTTTCACTCTATATATGATAATATGATTATGGTTAGATATATCTAACCATATGAGTGGAATTAGAAATTACAATACAATTATTGAACGGAGAAAATACAATGAAGATAACAAAATGGGATGCGCAGGCAGCCGAGGATATCGGCCATGCATTTGGATATTATGACTACGGGCAGGAAACAGGTATGGGAGTGTTCTACAGCAGCAAAGAGGCAGTGGCAAATTACATAGCCGGCTACGTCCGCATGGCATTTGAAGGGCAAATGCTCTACGCGACCAGCGAACGCGGCGAGGGGTATATCGCCTACACCCTGCCGGGACAAAAAATGAATCTCAAAGCTGGCATGGCTATCCTCAAAGCTCTGTTTCGCAATATGAGCCTTAAAGAAATGATCCGCATGGGAAAAGCTCTGTCCAAGGGAGGAAAATCCCTTCAGGATCGAATGAAGAAAGAGAAGAAAGATTTTATATTCGTCGGCATGGTCTGCGTCCGCGAACAGTACCAGGGACAGGGATACATGAGGAAAGTTCTTGACATGGCCTTCTCTGAGGGAAACAGGTTGCACGTTCCAGTCATCCTTGAGACTGATGCCAAGTCAAAGTGCGACAAATACATGCATCTCGGCATGGAGCTTGAGTGTGTGCGCGATATGGGCGCTTATGGCAAAATGTACGATCTGATCAAGTATCCTGATTAGAAAACTAAAAATGTCAGCTAGATATGAGTTCCAAACCATTGCTCATATTTATCTGGCATTTTTAATTTTATCTTTTTGACTTAATCTTGCTCTTCTGTGCATAAAATTTTCGCTTATTTGTTATAAACCTCCAAAAAGATACAAACTTGCGATTTTCTGTATCCTTTGCGCATTTTTCGTCAGAAAAAAGAAAGTTTTTTATCTTTTTAGGATAAGTCGAATTTTTCTACCCCAATATCACCATTCCCCTTAATAATCTTCTTGACATCTCATCCTCAAAAGATAAAAATAACAAGTGACTGACTAAAATTCAGCAAAGGATTCTATAGATACGAGGTTAGACAAATGTACCAGATAATGACAGCCGACGAGGCAATGGATCTTATAAATGACGGAGATGTGATCGCACTCAACTCATTTCTCGGCATAGATATTCCAATCGAGCTTCACGAGGCATTATATAAAAGATACCAGAGGACAGGTTCGCCGAAGCACCTCACCGCTATATCAAGCGCGGGCTTTGGCGCGTGGGATGAGAACAAGGCGGCAGAGGGATACATAAGAGACGGCGCAGTTGACAAGATCATCTGTGGACATTTCGGAGCCATGATGAGCACAAAGAAACTGGTGCTGGAGGACCGTTTTGAAGCGTATAATCTTCCCCTTGGATGTATTTCTCATGCAATCCGTGCACAGGCCGGAGGTCTCCCGGGTGCACTTTCAAAGGTGGGACTGGATATATTTGTAGATCCAAGAAAAGAAGGGCCCGGAATTAACAGAATCTCAATTGATGATTCACTGGTCAGGCATGTGGAAGTGGATGGAGAGGAATTTCTCTATTATAAATTACCGAAAATTAATATTGCACTGATTAAAGGAACAGCAGCAGACCGAAAGGGAAATATTACTTTTGACGATATGTT
>ERZ506931.371-NODE-371-length-19347-cov-5.365696_pt1 | contig 19347 bp, 16 predicted proteins | sample MGYA00512902_ERZ506931 | MGnify/ENA metagenome assembly ERZ506931 | reverse complement strand
TCTTTTGGAGTATCAGCACAGCCTCCAGATAATCCTCCCCGGACGCATGAATCTTCATCGTAGCCTCCTTTTAGGCGGAAAGCCGCTGTTCTGCGTTCCACATGGCAGCGTACTTTCCATCCTTTGCTAACAATTCTTCGTGTGTACCAGCTTCGGTGATCCGACCATCGGAAACCACCAGAATCTGATCGGCATTTTTTACGATGGATAGGGTATGTGCGATCATCACCACGGTTTTTTTCTCTTTCAGTAGGTTCGCAATCGCCTGCTTTACCGCCAATTCATTCTCAATGTCTAGGGAGGCCGTCGCCTCGTCAAGCAGCAGGATCGGGCTGTTTTTCAAAATGGCACGTGCTATGGAAAGGCGCTGGCGTTCGCCGCCGGACAGGAGATTTCCATTTTCCCCAATCGGCGTATCATAACCCCTCTCCATCTTGCGGATAAAGCCGTCACAGTTTGCCTCTCGGCAGGCCACTTCAATTTCTGCGTCCGTAGCATCCGGACGGGCATGGCGGATATTCTCCCGCACTGTATCATCAAACAGGAACACATCCTGGTCCACCATAGAAATCTGGTCTAATACCCGTTCCGCAGCTACATGATTGATCGGCCTGCCTCCTATGGAAATCGTGCCGCCAGATACTTCATAGTATTTTGCAATCAGGTTCAGGATGGTAGACTTGCCGGAGCCGGAATCCCCCACAATGGCGGTCAGCTTCTGATCCGGCACAGTAAAGGAAGCCTGTTTTAACACCGGTTCCCCGGGAACATAAGAAAAGTTCACATGGTCAAATACAATCTCATGGGAGGCTGCCTGTAGCGGCTCCATGCTGCCGGTTTCTTCCGGTTCCTTCATCACAGCCATGATTTTATTTTTCGAGATCATCAGATTCTTATAGCTGGTGAGGTCTACAAAAATGGAATTTGCCAGCTTCGCACAGAACAAAGGCAGCATACAAATCAAAAGATAGGACACGGTATCTAAAGTTCCGGCTGCCCAGGGGCCATAGGCCGTCCAGATCACAACCGGGCAGGACAGCCAGCTCAAAATACCAAATCCCGCACCTATCGGGAGAACCTTGGCTTCATACACAAAGCTGATCCTGCTAAACTCCTGCATGGCATGGATCACGGTTTTGTTTTTCAGACCGCCAACGCCATAGGCCCGGAAAGTCTGGATACCGGATACATACTCCACAATGCTGCTGACATTCTCTGCACAAATATCGTTCTTCTCTTTGCCATACTTCGCTACCTGCCGGAAAGAAAGCCACAATCCGGGGATCAAAAGCAGGTCGGCAATCAGGAGGATCAGCCCGGCTGGAAAGTAGATCGTCATCACAAAAACAATCAACATCAGCGACAGGGCAAAGCTCTTTGCAATGTCCCCGATCTTATGGGTCAGAATTTTTTCATAGTTATTTACATCACTGGTAATGGTGTTGATATAATCGCCTGTCTGCCCTTGTGTAAACCGGGAAAGCGGGATACGCTTGAGATGGTCGCCCATAAACAAGCGGATATTTTTACTGACTTTTGCGCCGCCGATCTGTGCTTTGGTATAGCCATAGCTGTATATCAAAATACGGAGCAGAAAGATAAATGCAATAACACCTGTCAGGACCAGTACACGGTTCATATCAAACTGACCGTCCCATAAAAACCGCATGACGGAATAAAGCAGCATAAACAGGCTACCAGAGAACAGCCCCTCCAGGACAGTCCCGGCAACGCCAATATAAAACTCCCGGTTCTTCTTCCATACGTTATTTGGATTCATTCTGCCCGCCTCCTTCCAGTTGATAAGTAATTCCCCTCGCTGTTTCGTAGTCCTCCCATGCTTTCCGATAATAAGCGTTCTCTTTCCGCACTTCCTCATGGGTACCGACGCTGGTGATCGTATGATTCTCTACCACCGCCACACGGTCGCACATTTTCAAGGCGCTCAGCCTGTGCGCTACCACAATGACCGTCCTGCCTTTGCAGAGGTTCTGAATGGCCTTATCAATTTCCATCTGATTTTCCGGGTCAGAGGCGCTTGTCGCTTCGTCCAGAATCAGGATGGGAGCATTTTTCAAGATTGCCCTTGCAATAGCAATCCGCTGTTTTTCCCCACCGGAGAAACGGGAGCCGAAGCTGCCTACCTTTGTGTCATAACCATCCGGCAGCGACATGATGAAGTCATCAATCTGCGCCTCCCTGGCGGCAGCCCGTACTTCCTCCAGGCTGGCGTCTGAACCCATGCGGATATTTTCCAGTACACTGTCACGGGTAAGGAATGTCTTTTGAAATACAATGGCAATATTCTTCAGGATGGTATCGTAGTTCAGTTCATTCACGTTGATCCCGCCGATCAGCACCTCCCCCTCCTGCACATCATAAAACCGGGAGATCAGTTCAATCACGGTACTCTTGCCCGCGCCGGACTGTCCCACAAGTGCCATGCGTTCCCCATCCCTGATCTTGAGGTTGACGCCTTGCAGGACATCCGTTTTCCCATCGTAGGAAAAACGTACATTCTTAAGCTCAATATCATGGTTTTCCGGGAAGTCCATTCCACCTTCATAAACAGGAACGTCCAATATTTCTTTCGTTTTGGTAATGGCGCCCAGGACATTCGCAAAGTTTGTCCCCAATTCCTGTAAAGGCCGGATCTCCGTCAGATACATGGAGCCGACATAGACGAACAGCAAAAATGCACTGGCCGCCATGGAGCCTTTCAGAAAGAACATCCCGCCCAGGGGAACCATCAGCAGCATCCCACATTCAATCAGAACCACAAAGGTTGCATAAGGAGGCCCCATTCTCCGGGAGGTTTCATTCCACATGGCATTCTCTTCCTGGATCGCACCGGAAAATTTCTGGAACGATTTGCTCCCCATGTTGTACGCTTTAATCAGTTTCATGCCGCTGATATACTCGATCATAACGGAATTGAGCGTTGTAATGGATCGATTCGCCCGGTCCATCAAACCGTCCGTATTCCGAAACATAACCCCCATTACCACAACGGCCAAAATCAACGGCACCAGGGAAACCAGTGCCAATGGGATATTTACTGTCATCAAATAAATGAAAATTGCTACCGGCCCTACCATATAGCACACAAGGTCTGGAAGGTTATGGGCTAAAAACAACTCCAGCTTTTCAATATCTTCATTCAGAACCGTTTTAATATCCCCGGTCCGCCGCTCATTCAATGTACCAAGGGGGACTTTTGCCAGATGTTCCGCCACCATGCAGCGCACCTTGAACAAAGCACCGTAAGCACCTTTATGGGCCGCCACACCGGAACACCCGAATAAAACAAAGCGCAGGGCCACAGAAACGGAGATCATCATTACCGTCTGTACGACAAGCTCTTTTGTGCAGATATGCTGGAAAGCGGCATCCATCAGGCGATAAATCCCGATATACGGGACAATGATACACAGGCCACTTGCCATGGCCAGCAGGATTGCCAGCAGCAGCCAGATTTTTTGCTCACCGGCCCATTGAAGCAGCAGTGCAATCCTGTTTTCTTTTTTCTGTTTCATCACTTCACATCTCCTTTCTCTCTGAAACAGAGAACAGTTCCCGGAGCTTTTGAAGGGAATCCATCACAACAGGGATGTCATCCGGCATTTCCCCTTCATCAAAATGCAGGACACGGGAGCAGGTACGGCAGACAAATTCAAAATCGTGGGTGACAATAAAAATGATTTTCCCCTGTTCGGATAACCGTTTTATCAGACCTGCCACCTGCGCCATGCTGTCAAAGTCCAGGCCGCTGGTGGGTTCATCGAACACCAGCAAATCTTTTCCACAGATCATGCTGACTGCCACAGCCACACGTTGCTTCTGTCCACCGGAAAGCGTGTTGGGATGGCGTTCCCGGTAGGCTGTAAGCCCCAATTCCTTCATGGTTTCCTCTACTAAATCTTGATCCGGGTTTCGGATTCCGAAGGAACATTCTGCCCCCACACTCTCCGCAAACAATTCATAGTTCACATCCTGCATAACCATATAAGAGCGTTTCAACCTCGCCTTGTGTTCCATCGGCTGGTCGTCCCAAAGGAACGCGCCTTCACAGTCTTTATGAAGCCCACACAGGGCGCGAGAAAACGTGGTCTTTCCGGCTCCATTATGACCGACCACCCCAATGACTTCCCCCTTTGCCGCAGAAAGAGCAATCTGGTGTAGAATCGTCCGTTTTTTATAGCGCAGAGTAACATCATGGAGTGCTAATGTGGGAGAGGAAATAGGCGGATGACTGGCCGGAGGGAGCACCCTTGCCAGATCAACCGCCCGCAGCCCCATGTGTTCCCGTTCGGTTTCGGGCAGCCGGAGAAATTCCTCCGGCGTGAAAATCCTTGCTATTTCTCCATCTTCCAGATAAACAATGCGATCTGCCAGCTCCATCAGATAATAGAGTCTGTGCTCCGCAATCAAAATGGTTTTCCCCTGGCTTTTTATCAGCCGCAGATGTTCTTTCAATTCCTGGATGGAAGCCATGTCCAGATTCGAGGATGGTTCGTCCAGCAGATAGATTTCCGGGTTCATGGCATAGACAGACGCAAACGCGATTTTCTGTTTCTCCCCACCAGACAATTCAAAAATATTGCGGTTCCGTAGCTTTTCAATATGCAAATCTTTTGTTGTCTGTTCTACCCGTTCCTCCAGTTCCTTTACCGGCCTGGCTTCATTTTCAATTCCAAACGCAATCTCACTGTCCGTATCCACATTGAAAAACTGCGTCCGGGGATTCTGAAAGACGGAGCCCACCTTTGCGGCGATCTGATACATGGGCAGGTTGCTGATTTCCTGTCCGTCCACCAGCACACGCCCTTGAAGTTCTCCCTGGTAAAATTGTGGAATCAGGCCGTTTACCAACCTTGTGACCGTTGTTTTTCCACACCCGCTACGGCCACAGAACAAGACACATTCCCCGTCTGCAATTTTCAGGCTGATTCCATGCAGACCGCCATGCTCCTGTCCCTCATAAGAAAATGATACATTTTCAAATTCAATCACCCGGTCACACCTCCCCGCATACATAATTCAAAAATAAAGAAAGCAACAGCAATCAACATCGCCATCCAATCTGCAATCCCGCATTTTATCTGGACAAGGCAGGTCCGGGGATTGGGATTCTCAATCCCGCGAGTAACAGAGGCAATGGAAAGCTCGTCCGCTGCTTTGGAGGCCATCATCATCAGCGGCACATAAATACACTCTACCGTCATCCCCGGATGGGAAAGGAATCCGCCCAGGGAGGGCGATACATCCCGCATCCGCATGGCGTCCTTAACAAAATGCCAGTCCTCCTGGATAGTTGGAATATAGCGCAGCATGACCGCAAATGTGATGACAAATTTTTTCGGGGCATGGATGCGGTTCATGGCAGATAAAAACTCACTGACTTTCGTTGTGGACAGGACAATCCCTGCCAGCATCCCACAAGCATAAACTTTATGGTACAGTCCAAGGAACGCAACAAACATGGTCCGTAGCGTCCCCGTCATGGCCGCCATGATCCAGACCGTCAGTACACAGACCACGGCATAAAAGCAGACCCCTTTTATGGAATATTTCCACTTTCCGCAAAGCACTCCCAATACAGCAATCAGCAGGACAAGTGCAAACTGATACGAAAGGGAAGGTGCGAACATGGAACACAGTACGCACATTAAAATAAGAAAGAGCTTGGCCCGCGGGTCAAGCCAAAGCCCTTTCTTGACGGTGTTACCCATCATGCTGTAATACCTGCTTTTTCAAACTGCTTCTTCAGCATTTTGCAGCCCACAAATGCACTGATAGAAGCTGTTACAAGGAGAGCGGCAAACATGGCGATAAAGATTCCCGCGTTTGCGGTCGCCTGCATGGTGTCGATATAGCTTTGCTCGGTTCCATTTCCCAACATGGTCTGTGCCCAGCCCTGGGGATCAGCGAAGAAAACAAGGTACGACCCTGTTCCGCCCAGGGAGAAAAGGATATAGGACAGGCTGTTGATTTTCTTGCTCTTGTACTGCTTTGTACCGGCGACAAAATCCGCTACGACGGCCATAATGAGATAGCCCAGCGCAAACGCCCAGTGCATACCGGTGACAAACCAGATGATGGCCATTATAACGCCCATGATCGTGATACTCCAGCGCTTATGTACTTTTGCGATCATCAGCAGATAAACCGGCCCGGCAAGCAGAGCACTCCCGGCGGGCATGAAAAAGGTCAGCATCGGGTTGGTAGCAAAAAAGACGCCACCCACCATGATGAATACGAACAAAAGTGCGGTGAAAATCCCTGTTGTTACTAAGTCCTTGACGGACAATCCTGCCTTTGCATTTACTTGATTACTCATATTTTTTCCTCCTGCTTCAAGAACGGTTGACCTACCGCCTGAAATCTGTTATATTATGATTAGTCTCTGCTAACCACGGTCTATATGATACTAACTTTCCGGGCGGTCTGCAATACGTTCCGGGCATCTTCGCCCTTTCATTGCAAAGTTCCGTCCAATCGTTTCAAAGGAGGCCGTCATTTGAACAATAGCATTATTGCGGATTACTATGAGCCGCTTTTAACAGATAACCATTTTATCCCGGTAGATAGCAATAACCGCTTCAATTCTGCCGGACAATGCTGGCGGTTATCGCCTGAATTTGGGGAAGGCCTTTACTGGGTCTATGCGAAAAAAGACCTGTACGACATTAAAATCCACGATTTTTATTTTCACGAAGATTTCTTCATGGAATTTAACCTGCCAGAAGCCTTAAGCATTACCCAGTATGAATCTATCTCCGGGGAGGAATTAAATCCCTATCGGCGGATGTCTGCCGGATGTATTAAAGCCTTTATCGGCGGTTATAAGCCATACAAGGCGCTGATCCACAAAAAAATCCCCATCCGTTCCATCGGTATCGAAGTCATGCCGGCATACTATGAGGATTATCTCCAAAAGCAATATCCAGGGGATTATATCAGCCCGCTTGCAGCTTTCCGGCAGATCGATCAGACAACAGATTTCCCAGCTATGGCTAAATTGCTCCATGAAGTAAAGGTCTACCGTGGGGATGGGATTGCCGCAGGATTATTCTATGAAGCGAAAGTAGCCGAGGCCGTATCTCTTGTCGTGGAAGAACAGAAAAAAATTCTGTCCCGTAAAGAGAAACGTTTGTCCGAGCAGGATGTGGCGCAACTGAAAAATGTGATTGCTTATCTCAATGACCACTATGCTTTTGATATTCCATTAGAACGTCTTGCAAAAATCGCCTGTATGGGAACCACTAAGCTGAAAACATCTTTTAAGCAGCTGCAAGGCTGCACGATCACAGAGTACATTCAACAGCGCCGCATGAGCCAGGCAGAGCATTTGCTGATCGATACGGATTTCACAATGGGACAGATTGCGGAAATGATCGGTTACTCTACTTCTAGCCGGTTTGCGGAATTATTTCGCAAGAGTACAGGCCTCCTGCCGATTGAATATCGGAAAATGGCTCAGCAAAAATAAATTCACAATGTAATGCCACGACAGATCACTCTACAACGGAGTTTCAGTCGTGGCATTTTTCTGCTTTTCTTTACGGATATAGCCATTTTCCCCTTTTCAAATTGTAGTATTAGTAGAGAGAAAAATAGAAGGTAAGGCTTGATAACAAGCACAGCAAGCGAGTACCCGCTTGCGATTTTTCGTATTTTCAGATCTCTTGACCGAAAATGAAAAATGTTTGTTGAGATAATCTCAAACTCTTATGAAGAATGGAGGCAGCGCATGGCGAACCGGAAACGGAATATCCAGATGAATTTTTATGTCACAGAGAATAAAAAACGGCTCATAGATGAGCGGATAAAACTGCTAGCCTCCCTACTGCATTCAATATCATTCTCGTTTGGCAACGAACTAAAAGCTGAAATCTGCAATTCATCCTCATAGTTCAATTAGTAGCCGGAAACGCCATAATCATGGAGCAACCATGTTATCAAAAAGGAATCGGCATAATCAGTCCTGTTCTCAAGCACAATAAGGTTATTCCTTTGTGCAAATCGGAACGATAAAATATATTTGAGGTGAACGATTATGCCGATTGATGATTTAACTGCTTTAGGGCAAAAAATGCGGGAAGCCCGAAAGAATAAAGAACTGACACAACAGGAACTTTCCGATCTAAGCCATGTTTCTGTAAAGCAAATTGCCAATATCGAAAAAGGGAAAATGAACCCGTCCTATTTGATTTTGAGAGCATTGGCAAAGGTCCTGCACATCTCTTTAGATACGCTTATAAATCCAGATGTTTCTCTGGAGGATGAGGGTGTTAATCAGATGAAAATGCTTTATTCCAGCTGTCCGCCAGAAATGCGTGACACCCTGCTGCATCACACCCAAGAAACGGTGAAGGAACTGACAGAGTTATCCGAGAAATTTGAAACGAATTGAGCCAGTGAGTGAAATTTAACGATTCTCTCACTGGTTCTTTTCATTTTCGGAGAAAAGAGGCAAGCAATGCCTGTGTTAATACACACAGGCCCGCAGAGAAGAAAATCCCTCCGTGATTTTCCTCTCCGCTTGCTTGTTGAGGGCAGCGCCCCCAAGCCCCTTTGAACACAGAATTTCATTCTGTGGCTGCGCGTTCTGCGAACGCTTTTGACCAGGACCAGCTTACCGCTGGCCGTGGTCTTTTTCTTTTTCAACATCCTGTTCTACCTCCATTTTCAGGACCCGATCCACATTGGCCTTTGCCGTTAAAAGCTCCCGCATTTCCTCACGGGAACGCCGGTACTCGGCATAGGTCTTTTTCTTTTCTTCCAGCAATTTCGCATACTCTGTCTGCAACTCTTTGACCTTGGGCAGCTTCTTGACGCCCATCTCATCAAAGGCATTCTTAGCAGCCTGGTGGAGCAGAATTTCTTCCTCATGTTCCTCCCGGAATTTCTTAGAGTATCCCGCCTTGCGGTATGCCACATAGACCTCACGGGTCTTGGCATAATTTACGATGTGAGTACGCAGAACAGCGATCTCTGCCATGCGCTTTTCAGCCGCTTTGATCTGCGCCGAAAGATCATTGTGATGTGCCGTGGCAGCCGCAGCCTTTTCTTCCAAAACCGCATACTCCAGCAGGTTATGCTCTGACAGGTAATTCATGGTCTGCGCCATTTGCTTCAGATTGAAAACTTTGGCCCATCGAGCATAGCCAGCACCCTTTCCGGCCTGCAATTTTGCCTGAATGTCCACCAGTAGATTGACCTTCGGCGGCTCCGGCTGCACGACGGTTTTTTTACGGGGCGTATGCTGTTTTTCTCCGGCCAGCACCGCACGAATTTCCGCTTCACTGTACCCGGCCCCCAGCTTGTCATCCATGCGGGCTACATTCTTCCAGCCGGGTGCTTTGAGCCGAATCGCTTTCCCGCGCCGGGATACCTCGCAGCCCATTTCGGAAAGCAGTTTCAGCAGCGCATCAAAGTCCGCTGGATTCTGCTCCAGCGCACGGTCAATCATTACTCGCAGCAGCTCTCGGTGAGAGGGCTTTGCCTGATCGCCCAGCCACTTGTTATAGCTCTTTCCGTGAAGTTTCGGATTTTCTACAATGGACAGTCCGTTTTCAATGCAGATGGTATCACTTAACCTGCGAACCGCCTTGGTACTGCCCCAAAAGTTTCGGAATTTCCGGTCATATTCTAAGCTGACCGATGACCAGATAATGTGATTATGAACGTGCGACTTGTCTATGTGAGTGCAGACCACAAAGGCATGATTGCCTTTAGTAAAACGCTTTGCAAATTCTACGCCCAGCCGGTTTGCTTCTTCCGGGGTAATCTCACCAGGGCGGAAGGACTGGCGCACATGATAGGCGATCACATCATCTGCGCCGCGCACCCGTCCGGTAGCGGCAATGTACTGCCGCTTTGTCAGAAGGAACTCCGCATCCGCAGTCCGGCTGTCACAGCCATAGCCGGTAATTAGTTTTCCGTTGTCAGTCTTTTGCGGATTTGCCACATAATCAATAATATCGCTGATTGCTCGGCTCTCAATGCGTCCCTTGCCAACATGAAGCGGCATGATTCTTGTAGTTGCCATAATAGAAAGCCCTCCTCTCATAAATATTTTTTCGCTGAACTCTTTGCTTCTATCGTTGCAATAACTTTCTCCGCTGGGTATAATAAAAAAGAACATTCTACAACCTCAAAGGAGGGATTTTATGATAGAACAGCTCATTGCCGAAGCAACGGAATGTGATTTCAAAGTTGCTCTCGAAACAAAAAAGCCAAAAAGCTGGTTAAAAAGTGTCAGTGCCTTTTCCAATGGGATCGGCGGCACTCTGTTTTTCGGAGTCTCTGATGACCGGAAGCCTATCGGCTTGTCAGATGTTCAAAAGGATGCTGAAGCGATCAGCCGCTTAATCAAAGAACGTATCACACCATTACCTCAGTTTATCTTAAAACCATTACAGGAAGATGGTAAAAATCTATTAGCTCTGGAGGTTTCTCCCGGCCGCAGCACCCCATATTATTACAAGGCAGACGGCGTGATGGAAGCATATATCCGTGTTGGAAATGAAAGCGTAATTGCACCGGATTACATTGTGAATGAACTGATCTTAAAGGGAACCAATCAGTCCTTTGATACCCTAACAACAGACGCGGTAAAAAAGGATTACAGCTTTACACTTCTGGAAGCAACCTATCTGGAACGGACCGGTCTCCGCTTTGAGCCATCCGATTATGTTTCCTTTGGTTTGACTGATAAAAATGGACTCCTGACCAATGCCGGAAAACTCATGACCGATCAGCACACGGTTTATAACTCCCGTATGTTCTGTACCCGGTGGAATGGCTTGGAAAAAGGCTCTATCTTTGATGATGCGCTGGACGATAAAGAATACGAGGGAAATTTGATTTATTTACTGAACAGCGGCAGTGAATTTATTCGCAATAATTCCAAAGTCCGTTTTGTCAAAAAGGCACAGTATCGTGTAGACAAGCCGGATTATGCTGAACGAGCTGTGACAGAGGCTCTTGTTAATGCGCTTATCCATCGTGATTATATTGTGCTTGGCAGCGAAATCCATATTGATATGTTTGATGATCGGGTGGAAATCACATCTCCGGGCGGTATGTTTGGCGGCGGCTCAATTCAGGAATACGATATTTACAGTATCCGTTCCATGCGACGAAACCCTGTGATTGCTGACCTGTTCCACCGCATGAAGTACATGGAACGCCGTGGAAGTGGCCTACGCAAAATCGTCAGTGAAACTGAAAAGCTGCCTGGATACACAGCGGCATATAAGCCTGAATTTTCCTCAACAGCAACAGATTTCAGAGTTATTTTGAAAAATGTGAATTACCATCTTAGTCAGAAAGACTTAGTCAGTGACCAAGATTGTGACCAAGTTAGTGATCAAGATAAATCACAGGACATCCTACACGCAGTCTTGGATTTTTGTATAACAGAAAAAAGCAAACAAGAAATTTGCTCGTTTATTGGTTATCGAAATCTCACTTATTTTACAAGAAAATATTTGAATCCTCTACTGGCAAGTGGCCAGCTTAAAATGACTATTCCAGATAAGCCAAACAGTCGAAAACAAAAATATATTACAGTTCGTTCCGAATAAACAGAGAAGCAGGGCATTGGGTCTCATCTCCCATTGTCCTGCTACTTTTCATTCTAAATTATATTCACATCATTTACCCATACACCCAATCCTGGATTGCAAATTTCAAACTCTGTACCTTGCCCAGCAGCCAGATCGCAGCCAGCGGCAATCCCATCGGGCTAATCAAAAAAGCTATAACCAGCAAAATCACACCATTCTGCGGGGAATAGGTAATAAGCACAGCCACGCCAAGCAGAGCAATTACCGTGCTGAGCAGACCAAGCACCAGACCGGATATGTAGATCAGCCCCATGCAGAGCCAGACAAAAAGCGTCAACACCAAAATGACCGGTGCAGTTACAATTATCAGCAAGCATTTCAAAATCTTCATTCCAGTTCTCCCCTCCAACGCTCCAGATACCGTTTGCACAGGGCATCCGCTTCTCTCTCATCATCTTCCGTCAACTCCCGTCTGCCTTTGGTCAGTTCAATCTCCACATAAGTCCGGTAATCATCAGCTAAGAGATTGAACAGTTCCTTGGGAGTATGGCACACCTCGCCAGAGCAATAGTGAAAATCCTGGTCAAATTCAACCCTTACACATCCGTGACGGCTGATATAAACTTCGATGGTCTCGTCTGCGGCCAGGTAGTCCGCAAAAATCTCCAGCACCTTTTCAAAGGTCAGCATCTGTTTTCACTCCTTTGCTACGCTTCTTATTCTACTCATATTATCCGGTACGGACAGCCAAAAGGCAAGGATACCGCCAAAAAGAAAAAGCGGAGGAAGGTGCGGCGAAGAAACGCCGTTCCTCCCTCCGCAAATGGAGTATCTATCCCTGTTATGAAAGTTTGGAGAGTTGGGTAAGGATTTCCTTCACACCCTCCCACAGTTGTTCCTGCCGCTGGGATATATCCTCCAAGTCAGCATCATAAATCCGCCCGGTCTCATGCACTTTGCGGGTCAGCTGATTCAAGTTGTTGCTGCTTCGGCGCATCAGGGAAACCAACTCCTTCAGCTCCGGCAGATCCAGTTTGACCACATACCCATCCAGTGCCATTTTCCGCAGATAAGCGCTCAAATTCTCTGTCCCGTATTGCTGCATCTTTTGCTGAATCAACTCCATTTCATCAGCGGATACCCAAAACAGAACCGGCACATCCCGCTTGCGCTTGGGGCTGCTCATCGCTCCGGCTCCTGTTTCTTCGGGGCGGCAGGCTTATGGGCAGGCGGTTCCTGTTTGAGCTTTTGCAGGACAGAACTTTTCTGCTGTTCCTGCATGGTTTTTCTGGCCTGCCTGGTAAACAGATCGGTCAGACCGGGATTGACCCCATCCACAACCAGATAGGCGCAGTGGCGGGAAGCGCCGCTGTCCTCCGGCATGGGAATGGTTTTTGCCCAGGCTTTATTGTCCTGAGAGATACGCCCGTCATGGTTCTTGTGCTGGATGGTGTTTGCAAGAATGAACTGTACCCGTTCCGCCCCGAACTTTTCCAGCACATCTTTGACCGCCGCCTCCGTATCCAGCCGGTTCTCTGCATAGTGGGCGTTGATGGTCTGCTCAATGGCTTCTTTGCAGGCGCTGTTCACCTGATATGAGAGGTTGTACTGTGCCATTTCCCAATGTTCTCTCGCATAGGCAGCTGAATGGGGGTAGAGAGGGGCAGTTCGTAATTCTTCCTGCGCCTTGCACACATCATCGGCACGGTTTTCAATGCTGTCCCGGATCACATCCATGTAGCCGGTCTCCAGCTTTTCAAAATAACGGTACACATCAGCCAGTGGCGAGGAGGAATCCAAAAGCGCCTGTGCCTGTGCGTCGGTCAGCTCCAACTCCTCCATTGCCATCACGATGTCCTCCCGGATGGTGTACTCATAGGCATGGTTTAAGACTTCTTCCGGGGGCTGGCTTTTCAGCCATTCCCGGAACTTGTCCTGTTCGGCAGCCATCTTTTCATAAAGGGCTGTATTCAGATCGTTAGTATTCATGTTATCGCACCTCCTCATGCTGTTTTGGTTTCTTGTCTGTACTGTGGGGTTGCACCGGGCGTTTTAGGTTATCCAGCACCGAAGGCCGTGTGCTTTTGGCAACAACAGCCTCGGCGTGTGCCTGTCCCTTTCCGTCGATGTTGAGCAGGGTATCCAGCTCCACCAGACGAGCGTTTTTGCTTCGCAGTTCTTCTTCATAAAGGAATGGCTTTCCGACTTCCTCCTTTGCCGCAGCCTGCTGCTGATAGAGGTTATCCAGCTGGGCCTTTGCCGCCTCCAGACGCTGGGGCATCTGGGCGAGGGCATTGTCGATACGGGTAAGGTTTCCGCGAGGGTCTGTACCAAGGGTTGCCCGGTGGGTCATCTGGCCTTTCAACAGGAGCGTATATTCCTGTTTCCATGCGGAAAATTCCACGGACATGGCATAACCCCGGTAGCTGCCAATCTGCACCGGATCAGAGGTTTTAACCTCCTTGCAGGCATCCAAAAGGGCTGCACCGGCGTTCTCCTTATCGGTCAGCAGATCGCCGCGGATTTCCATACCAGCAAAACCGTCCTCCGGGTGCGGGTGAGCTGCCAAAACCTCCAGATCAGATTCAAAGCCCTTGATAAAACCTTTGTGCTTTTCAATCTCCTCCGGGAAGTATTTGAGCAGCTGGTCCTCCAGACGATATTGCTTGCTCTGGTGGTCGGCTTTCATCAGCTTCAGGCGGGATACCTCCACATCCAAATCCATACGCTCTTTGATGCGGGGATCTCCGGCACACAAAGCCTTAATCTCTGCAAAACCGAGGGCGGTTTCATCCACATCATCGCAGGAGCGCACCGGCGATTTAGAAGTCATGATCTGGGAAATGAATTTCTGCTTATTCTCCACCGTCTGCCAGAGGTATGCGTCAAAGGTTCCTTCGGTCACATAGCGGTACACATGGACAAGAGGATTCTGGTTACCCTGGCGCTCGATACGGCCCTTGCGCTGGGCAAGGTCTCCCGGTCTCCACGGACAGTCCAGGTCATGAAGTGCCACCAGACGGTCCTGCACATTGGTGCCTGCGCCCATCTTGGCGGTGCTGCCCAAAAGGACACGAACCTGACCGGTACGGACTTTAGAGAACAGCTCCTTTTTCCGCACTTCGGTATTGGCTTCATGGATAAAAGCGATCTGGTCGGCAGGCATCCCCTGAGCAATGAGTTTCTGACGAATATCGTCATATACCGTAAAGGTCGGTTCCTGTTCCGGCAGAGGCACAGCGCCTTCCAATGCGTGAAGCAGTGGATTATCCAGCGTTTTCGCCGCCTTGCTTGCAGGAGCTTTGGCCTGCGGTGTAGAAATGTCGCAGAACACCAGCTGGGTCAGCTTGTCAGCTTTGCCGTCCCGCCAGATCTGCATGATGTTGTCCACACACTGATTGACCTTTGTGCCAGGTTCGTCCGGCAGCATCTGGTTGACGATCCTCTGGTCAAGCCCCAACTTACGGCCATCCGAGGTAATCTTGAGCATGTTATCCTGGGACGGGTCAACAGTTCCGCTGTGTACCAGCGATGCACGCTCCGAAAGAGCTTTGACCATTTCCTGCTGATGTTCGGTGGGCTGCGCCACGATGTTGTGGTACTCCACTTCCGGGGTAGGGAGATTTAACTGGTCGGCAGTCTTAATGTCCGCCACTTCTTTGAACAGGTTCATCAGCTCCGGCAGATTAAAGAACTTGCTGAATCTCGTTCTTGCCCGGTAGCCGGTGCCTTCCGGTGCCAGCTCCAATGCTGTGACGGTCTCTCCAAATCGGGAAGCCCAGCAGTCGAAGTGGGTCATGTTCAGTTCTTGCAGGCGTTCATATTGAAGATAACGCTGCATGGTGTAAAGCTCGGTCATGGAGTTGCTGACCGGTGTGCCGGTGGCAAAGATCACGCCACGGTTTCCGGTGATCTCATCCATATAGCGGCACTTGGCAAACATATCGGAGGATTTCTGCGCGTCCGATGTGGAAAGACCAGCCACATTCCGCATTTTTGTGTATAAAAACAGGTTCTTGTAGTTGTGGGCCTCGTCCACAAACAGCCGGTCCACACCCAGCTGCTCAAAAGTTACCACATCATCTTTTCGCCCCTCGGCTTGCAGCTTTTCCAGTCTGGCTTCCAGAGACTTTCTGGTACGCTCCAGCTGCTTGACGGTAAAACGCTCGCCGCCACTGGCCTGTACCTCTGCAATCCCCTCAGTGATCTCGTCGATCTGTTCATAGAGAAGCCGTTCCTGACGCTCCCGGCTGATGGGGATACGCTCAAACTGGCTATGTCCCATGATGATGGCATCATAATCACCCGTCGCAATACGAGCGCAGAACTTCTTTCGGTTATGGGTCTCAAAGTCCTTTTTGGTGGTGACTAAGATATTGGCGGAAGGATAGAGACGCAGAAACTCCGACGCCCACTGCTCGGTCAGATGGTTTGGAACCACAAAGAGAGATTTCTGGCACAAGCCCAGGCGTTTGGCTTCCATCGCAGCGGCCACCATCTCAAAGGTTTTGCCCGCGCCTACTTCGTGTGCCAGCAGGGTATTTCCGCCATACAGCACATGGGCGATGGCACTTTTCTGGTGTTCCCGCAGGGTAATGGCCGGGTTCATGCCGCCAAAAGTGATATGGCTGCCATCATACTCGCGGGGACGGGTAGAGTTCATTTCTTCGTTATACTGGCGCACCAAAGTCTGGCGGCGCTCCGGGTCTCTCCAGATCCAGTCCCTAAAGGCTTCCCGGATCGCCTGCTGTTTTTGAGCTGCCAGGGTGGTCTCCTTGGCGTTCAGAACCCGACGCTCTTTTCCGTCTGCGTCCTCTATGGTGTCATAGATACGGACATCCCGCAGGTTTAAGGAATCCTCCAGAATCTTGTAGGCGTTGGCGCGGCTGGTTCCGTAGGTGGTATAAGCTGCCACATCGTTGTAGGATACAGAAGATTTCCCCTTGATCTGCCATTCAGCAGTAAAGGAGGAATAGTTGACCTCAATGCTGCGCTGGAGATAAAACGGGGTGTTGAAGGTCTCGTACATAAACTGCTGGATGTACTCCTTGTCAATCCAGGTAGCGCCCAGACGCACCTCAATTTCCGACGCATCCAGGTCTTTGGGCTGGGCGGCGGTAAGAGCTTCCACATTGACTGCAAAAGAAGGGTCCTGCTGTGCCGCCCGCTGCGCCTGACGCAGTTTGCGGCGTACATTGCCGGAGAGGTATTCATCAGCAGTCACATAATGAGGCGTTCCGTCCTGCTCCAACTGTCCCGGTACACGGAAGATTACGCCTTGCAGTTCTCCGGCCAGTGCTTCACTGCCCTTTTTCTTCCAGTCAGCCTCGGACACACACAGACAGACTGCTCTCGACGGACGGGCACCGACTGCCGTATAGACCTGTCCATCACGTAACGAAATACCACAGGTCAGTACCGGAAAATCTGTTTTTGAATTTCTGTGAGACAGATAGACACTTTTATCCTCATGTTTTTTCACAATCAGGCGCACCAGAATATCCCGGTCCGGTTTCTGCCTGGCAAATTCGGCAAGGGGGATACAGCCGCCTTTGTACAGTTCCACCCAGGTATCCAGTGCCAGGAAACAGGTCAGTACATCCGAGAAACCAAATCTTCCGAAAATACTTCCGCCAACGGTTGCCAGATTCCGGAACTGTACACCGACTATACTTCTTACGCTCTCACTGACTGCACCGTTTGTGTAGCTATTCAGTCCCTCGTGCTGCTCCAGCTGCCGCAGAGTTGTCATACAGCCAATGGAAAATTCTTCCTCATTTTCCTCGATGGTATTCAGTCCCAGATTGGACAGATCGATGGCTGTCGGAACCATCCGGTTTCCCATCTTCAGCCACAGCATGCCTCCAATGATACAGTTTCGCTTCTTCTGATTCAATTCATACGCCTGCTCCAGGCTTTCTGCCATCACGTATTCTTTTATTTTAATCATGTATTTCAATCACCTCTTTATTCTTGATGTTTACAATATTGGACATAATTCACCTATCATAAACAGTATACATGAAAATGCAGAAAGGGTAAAGAAAAAAATGTCATGAAAAATGCTTTGCTTTTTCATGACATTTCCTATTGTAATGTGCCCTGTAAACACTTTAAACCCGCGCTCCTGTATGCAGCAGCAGATTTGCATTTTTGATTCTCTCCTGGGTTGGCGGGTCGATGCCTTCCAGCGGATACTCATAACCGAGTTCTTTCCATTTGTACGCGCCCAGTGTGTGATACGGCAGTACTTCTACTTTCTGTACATTGTGAAGAGACTGGATAAATGCATCCAGACGGGTCAGATATTCGTCTTTGTCGCTTCGCTCCGGCACTAACACGTGGCGGATCCACATCGGTTTTCCGATCTCATCGAGGTATCTTGCCATATCCAGAATGTTCCGGTTGGTCTGACCGGTGAGGATCTTATGCTGTTCATCATCGATGTGTTTGATATCCAGCATCACAAGATCGGTCACTTCCAGAAGTTTTCTGATCTTCTCAAAACGCTCACCCTCTCTGGTAAAAGGGTTGCCGCTGGTATCCAGTGTGGTGTGGATGCCCTGGGCTTTGGCTTTCCGGAAAAGTTCTGTCAGAAAATCGATCTGCAGCATCGGTTCGCCGCCGGAGACGGTGATTCCGCCTTCTTTTCCCCAGTATCCTTTGTAGCGGACTGCTTTTTTCAGCAGTTCATCTGCGGTGTAAGGCGTTCCAACTTTCATATCCCAGGTATCCGGGTTATGGCAAAACTGGCAGCGCATCGCACATCCGGACACAAAGATCACATATCGTACTCCCGGTCCGTCTACGGAACCGAAACTTTCCAGTGAATGAATATATCCTGTCAGTTCTTTCTTTTCTTCTGACATAAGCTCCTCCATTTTTCTTTTATATTTTACCATAGAAAACATTTGGCGATACAGTTTTTCACTGCACCGCCAAACGATTTTATTTTATATTACTGTTTATTCACCTGAATCTGTCAGACAAATTACATTGTTTTGTGGCAGGTTCTTGCGATAACATCCAGCTGCTGTTCACGAGTCAGGTCGATGAACTTAACAGCATATCCGGATACACGGATTGTGAAGTTTGCGTATTCCGGTTTCTCCGGATGTTCCATAGCATCGATCAGTTTTTCTGTACCGAATACGTTTACGTTCAGGTGGTGTGCACCCTGATCGAAGTAACCATCCAGGATATGTACCAGGTTGTGTACTCTTTCTTCATCATCATGTCCCAGTGCACTCGGGCTGATGGTCTGTGTATTGGAGATACCATCCAGTGCCAGTTCGTATGGCAGCTTAGCAACAGAGTTCAGAGAAGCCAGCAGACCACTCTTTTCTGCACCGTAAGATGGGTTAGCTCCTGGTGCCAGAGGCTCGCCCAGTTTTCTTCCATCCGGCAGAGTACCGGTAGCTTTACCGTATACAACGTTGGATGTGATAGTCAGGATAGATGTTGTCGGCTCAGAATCTCTGTATGTGTGGCATTTGTTCAGTTTGTGCATGAATGTTTTCAGCAGCCAGATTGCGATATCATCTGCACGGTCATCGTCGTTACCGTATCTTGGGAATTCGCCTTCTGTCTCGAAATCTACTACAACACCGTCTTCATCACGGATTGCTTTAACTTTTGCATATTTGATAGCACTCAGAGAGTCTACTACATGAGAGAAACCAGCGATACCGGTAGCAAATGTACGTCTTACGTCTGTATCGATCAGAGCCATCTCTGCTGCTTCATAGTAGTATTTGTCATGCATGTAATG